>Ga0209390_10006730_pt1:5000-15205 | contig 15205 bp, 3 predicted proteins | sample BON01_FD_187212 | JGI IMG/M metagenome (GOLD analysis project Ga0209390, IMG submission 187212) | Freshwater microbial communities from Lake Bonney liftoff mats and glacier meltwater in Antarctica - BON-01 (SPAdes) (version 2) | ecosystem: Environmental > Aquatic > Freshwater > Ice >... | reverse complement strand
TTTTTTTTTTTTTTTTTTTATATATTTATTATTATTCTCCAGAACACACACACACCCCGCAAACACTATATTTTTATAGTTTATTTTTTTAGTGTTTAAACGTATCTTCCACTATAACAGATTATACAGAATATAACCTCTGGTGGAGGTTATATAACCTTGTAACAGGTTATATATAATTTATATAACAGGTTATGGTTATGGAACATCCAGCCGAAGCTATGGTCCGTGTACCCATCCTTCGTCTCCCATCCTTATTCATCCAGCATCCATTCCAGCATCCAGCAGAGTCTGGAGTCGGGAGCGCCTCTAGTTTGTAGGCATGGAACGGGAAACGCAACCCTTACAGGGCCACAGACAGCCAACACAGGACGGGGGGGCAAGCAGGGACCCACGCCAACACACCAGCCCCCACCCCTCATTCACAAGAAATACATTCACGTAAGCATAAGGGGATATGTCGTTGATTCACACCACGCCTAGTTTTGGCTCCCGCCAAATTCCTTGGGCGTAAACGCGTTTGCCCATCGCCTCGCGCTCCAGCGCGCCCTGCGCGCAGCCCATGGACAGCGAGGTCACGAGCCTGGCCGACGCGCTGCGGAGCCCGACCAAGATCACCGAGTTCAAGAAGACCGTCGATTTGCTCAAGGAGCGGGTCGGGACGCCGCGCTTCTGCGAGATGCTCTCTGTGCGCCCGTCCGAGGGCGAGGCCAGTGGATGGACGACGCTATTCAAGGCGTTGGTCGTCGGCCTGACGAAGAACCGGTCGTGGAGGCGGACCGACACCGTCGACGGGCTCAAGCTGCTGATCGAGGCGGCGCATCGCACGGGCGCCTTGCTCGAGGTGGCTGGGGTGGAGCAGTTCTTGATCAGGACGGCGCAGCAGCTCGCGCCGCCACCCGCCGGCTACGAGCCCGTGGATGACGGCGAGGACGATGCGCCCGCCAAGGTTGGCGGCGAGCCCGAGATCCCGGCGGAGGTGGTGCCAACGTACCTCAAGGTGATGAGCGTCCTCTGCTCGCGCGCCGAGTACTTCCGCAGCATGGCGGCCGGCCGCAGCGCGGGCATCGCGGCCGCGCAGGCGGTGGCCGACCAGCTGGTCGGACTTTGCGTGGCGCTTACGGCGGTTGACGAGCACGCGGCAGCCGAAGAGAGCAGCGGCGTCGGCGGCGGCAGAGGTGCGACGCAGGCCAAGCCGAGCCGCCGAGTGGCGGCGCGCCTCAACGCCACGCGCCCCACCACCCCGGCAGCCAAGCTGCTGGGGCAGTTGGTCTTCAGCTTCCCCTTTGCGCTGGAGGACAAGACACTCGCGTCTCTGTTTCGCCAGATCGAGCGCCTGGGGGAGCTGAGCCTCGGCTCGCGCGGCGGGGACTCGGACGACGCGTCGCCTGCGCGTGGCGCCGCCGGCCAAACGGCAGGCCGCGCCTCCTCCTCTGCCGCCGGTACCGCCGGGGGGGTCTCTTCCGACGCGGCGGCCGAGTCGGACCGGCGTCGCGAGCTGCAGCAGCAGGTCAAGGAGCTGCTCCCGCTGCTTTTGTCCGCGCTCAACACGGCGCTCCGTCGGCAGGGCGCGGACCGCCTCGACTTTGTCTGGCAGCAGCTCGTCTGCTCCACCGGGGTGCAGGACTGGGTCTCGGACGCCATGGGGCGCTCCGACCACCCGCCGCTGCTGCACGAGCTGGTCCAGCTCTGCCGCCTTGTGCTGATCCTGGCCAGGCTGGGCCGCCGCGCACTGCCGGCTCCGGTACAGGCGGGGATCCTTGCCCTCGCGGAGAGGGAGCTGGCGCCCGCAACGGCCCTCCGGCTGGCCGACCCTCCCGACGGCTCCTTCGCGGCGCGGCTGCTCCGTGGCTCGAGGGCGGGCGCGGTGGCCGCCGCCGACGACCGGGACGCGCTCTGCCTGCTGGAGCTCGTCGCGGACGCCCTGTTGCTGGAGCAGGAGCGCGGGGCGGCGATGGAGTCCGGCAGCCCCGACCGGGAGGCGGCGCCCAAGCGGCAGCGGACGGGGCGCGCGCTCGAGGCGCTGGGCGTGCCCGCGTGGCTGCTGGCGCGGAGCTGGGGCGCGGACGAGCCGGCTGGGCTGGGCACGCCGGCTCCCGGCTGGCGGAGTCTACTGCTGCTGGCCGTCTGCTTGCGGCGTGGCCCGCGGCTGGGTGCCTCGGCGCTGCGCACGCTGGCGGCGCTGCTGCTGCCCGTCGCGAGCCGCAGCGCAGAGGAGCACGAGCGCGCGCCGGCCATCTGTGCGACACTGGCACTCCTCGCGCTCAGCGGTCACGGCCCTGGGCTGGATGGGGGGTTGGGAGCTGGGGATACCGGAGTGGGGGCTCCGTGGGGCGAGGTGTGGCGCTGGCTCTGGTCGCTAGAGGCGTCGGGCCTGGCCGCCGACGCCGCGCGCGGCTCCGCCCACGGAGGGTCGCGCATCCTCGCTGGGATGCACGCGGCGGGAGGCGCGGTGGCCAACGAAGCCGCGCTGCACGCCGACCTGCGGAGAGAGCTGCTACGGGCTCTGCTTCGCTCAAACCTCGCCCCGCCGGCGGCGACGGGCGCGGCTGCGGCGGAGGCGGCGCGTGCCTTCGTTGGGGCACTGCGCACCCCTGCGTTCGAGACCCCCGCGGAGGGAGCCCAGCCGGGTGGCGGGGCGATGGGGGGGAGCGCGGCCGAGGGCGCTCGGCTCGTCGGCTGGACGCCGCACTCGCGGCAGGCGCTGGCACTCGAGCTCTGGGTGCGGCACCCCTCGGTACTCGAGCGCCTCCCCTCCGGTCTCCTCGCCTCGGCTGTCGCGCTCGACGCATCGCCGCCCTCTGCCGGGGCGCACTGCTGCAGGCTGGGCCTTTCTCCCTGCTCCTCCGCGTCAACGGACGACTCCGAGGAGGAGGGCGGCGCGGTGGCGTTGCGGTGGCTGATGCTGCGAGCGCGGCTGCTACTCTCTGCGGTGGGGGTGGCCGCGCCGGAGGATGCAGTGGGGCACGTCCTCTCGGCCCACGGTTCTCCGCCCACGGCTGCCGCTGGAGGAGGGCCTACAGGCAGCGGCGTTGGCCTGGGTGCGCTGGCGGAGGGCCAAGAGGAGGAGACGGCGGCGGCGGAGGCGGAGGAGATGTTTCGCCAGTTGGACCTTTTGCTGGAGGCGCTGGGCGGGAACGGAGACGCCGGAGAGCCGCCACGAGTGGGCGGCGGCGGGGCGGCGGCCCTCCCGCAGCCCTCGCAGGGGGCGCTCGGCCGGCTGTCGGCGGGTGCGGAGGCGGCGATGGAGGAGGTGTGTTCCTCGCTGGCCGCGGGACTCGCGAGTGAGGCTGCGCTGCTGACGCAGCTGCAGGCGCTTTGCCTCGCCGCCCTCGTCCTCGCTCTCACGGCGGGGGACGCCGCGGCAGCATCCGCGGCCGGAAGCCGCGGCGGCGGCGGGCGCGAGCGTCTGTCTGGCGAAGTGGTGGCGTCGGTGGCGCGCGCGTTTCGGCGGCTGTCCGGAGGGTCCGACGCCTCCGCTGCCGCGCTGGTGCCGCTGCTGGTGCGCCTGCTGGCGGCCTCGGCCGGCGAGCAGGAGGCGGAGCTGCTGAGCTCGGTGGTGGCGCCGCGCGTGGTGGCGGAGGCGCACGCGGCGGTGGCGCGGCGGGCGGGCGACGCGGCGCGCAGCGCGAGCGCGGGGGCGGACCCGATGGGGGAGGAGGACCTGCTCGGAGGCGGCGCCGAGGAGCGGGGCGCGCTCGAGGCGGTGTGCGACAGCTGGCTCGCGGCGCTAGCCGAGCTCTGCGCTGCCGACGCGCGGGGCTCGGTGTTTCCCTCGGCGCTGCTCGGATCCTTCCAGGCGCACGGCAGCGGCAGCGTCGGCGCGTTGCTGCGGCTGACCGAGCTTCCCCAACGGCTGCCCGGCCTCTGTCTTCGGCTGGTGGCGCTGCCGCACCCCTCGCTGCTCGCGCGCCAGATGGAGCTGCTGCAAGAGGTGGCGGAGGGCGGCCCGCGCGGCTCCCTCGGCCGGCTCTGTGGCTGCCTCGACGCGTGCGCGGCGCTGCTTCGCGAGGCGCTGCGGCGGAGGACGGCGAGCGCCCACTCCTCCTCCGCCGACCGGTCGTCGCCGACACGCGCGCCCTCGCTGAAGAGGGCGGCCTGCCTGCTCGCGGGGTGCGCCGCGGTGCTGCGGATGGGGCTGGGCGCGCTCGGCGACGCGCCGCTGCCCTTGGCCGCCGCCGCCATCGGCGCGGCGGTCGAGTGGGTGCGCCTGTTTCGGGCTTGCGAGGGTGCGCACGGCTGGAGTGCCGCCGCGGCCGAGGTGCAGCTCAGCGACCTCCGGCCGACGCTCGTCGCGGCGCTGCCTCCGCTGCTCGAGCCGCAGCGTATGACGCACCAGGCAGACACGCTGCGCCTGCAGGTCTGGCTGCTGCCGCATCTGGCGCTGCTGGGGCTGGTGGAGCGGCTGCGCGTGCTGGCGCCCAGCGCCACCGCCCACCAGCCGCTCGAGGTGCAGCTGGCGGCCGCGCGCACCTCGGTGGCGGTGCTGGGCGCCTGCTCCGCCGCCCGCCAGCGCAGCGTGCTCCTCGCGCTCTGCCTGCAGTGCGGCTCGCTCCGCGCCTCGGAGGCGGTGCTGCTGCCCGTGCTCGACGCGGGCTGCCGCTCGCTGGGCGGGCTGCGCGCGCTGCTAGAGCTGCACCTGGCGTGGCTCATTGAGCAGTGGCTCGCCACGCGCGACTTGCTCTCCTTTCCCGCCCACTGGCTCGCGCCGCCCCCGCCGGCGGAGTGGCGCGCCGTCTCTGGCGGCGCGCGGCCGCCCTTCGACGACACGGAGGCGCGGACGCGGCTGCGCCAGCTACTTGAGGCGCACCGCTCCGCCGTCGTGCCCACGCTCCTCGTCGCGGCCAAGGCGGAGGCCGAGGGCGGCCGCGGCGGCGGCGGTGGGGCGCGGGCAGAGCTGGAGCGTGCGGCGCGTCTGCTGCAGCTGAGCGAGGCGCAGATGCTGAGCGACAGCGTCCCGCACCTGGTGGGTCGCTGGCTCCCAGCCAAGTTCCTCCCCGCGGGGCAGCCGGCGGCCGCCAAGTGGCGCGCGGTGGAGGGGCTGCTCAAGGAGCACTTGAAGCGGGAGGGCGGCGCGGCGACGCTGCAGACGCTGCTCAAGTCGCAGATGGACCCCATCCTACAGTGCCTGGTCTCGCTGGAGCGCGCGGCGTGGATACCGGAGGGGAGCCCGCACGCGCGGCTGGTCGAGCTGCTGGTGCAGGCACTGCGCTACCTGGCCGACCTGGCCGAGCCGGGCACGCTGCCCGCCAGGCTGCTCTTCGGTGTCAACGGCCGCGCGCTCGAGCTGGTGCTGCTTCTGCACCACCGGCACGTGGCGGCGGCGCGGGCTGGCGCGCCGTGTGAGGCGCACCGCGAGAGCGCGCTGGTGCTGCTCGAGCTCATGACGAGCTCGGAAGAGGTGGTGCCCGCTATGCTGCGCGCCGAGGGCATGCGCCACCTCAGCTTGGCCGCGCTCGCCCGCATGCTGCAGCACGCCACGCTGGCGCTCCTCGACGGCGGCGGCGGCGTGGTGGCGCGCTGCGTCCGCGTGCTGCAGCCGCTGCTTGAGGCGGTGCTGGGCGCGAGCACGGCGCAGCTGGCCGACTACTCCGCCTACCCGCACGCCGCCTCGCAGCTCAGCGACTTGCAGCGCGAGCACACCAGCGCGCTCGTCTATGCGCTCCTCCCGCTCGCGCCCGCCTCCAAGCCCGCCTTCCAGCTGCTCGACCTCGCCGTCCGGCGGCTGCGGCCCGCCGACCTGGCCATGCTGCCGCCGCTGCCCGCCGCGGCGCCTTTCGAGGCGCTTGCCGCCATGTGCGACAGGGAGAGGCGCCAGACGCCGCTCTCGGCCACGCTGGCTGCGTTTGTGCGGCTGAGCGAGCGCGAGGTTGCCGGGGCGGGGCTGGCCTCGCGGCTGCAGCTGCTGCTCTCGAGCCTGGAGGCGGAGGGCGCCGCCGCCGAGCTGGCGCACGCGCTGCCCTACGCCGCCACCGCCGGAGGCGGAGTAGCCGCGGCCTCGCTCCACCCTCCCAGCCTGGCGGCGCGGCAGCTGGCGGCCACCGGCGGCAGCGCCGCGCGCCGCCTGCTCTCGCTCGCGCGCGCGGCGGCCGGCTCCGAGGCGCAGTGGTTGCTCGCGCGCTGCCTGGGCGCGCTGTTGCGCTCGGGGCTGCCGCAGCGCGCCCTGCACGCGCGCAACCCCTCGGCGAGCCGCGCGGAGGGCGTGCTTCGCTCCGACCTGGCGACCGTCGTCCCGCGGCTGCTGCTGCTGCTGCACGGCTGCCTGACCGACTCGGACCCGCGCGCGATGCTGCTGGCGGCCGACGCGCTGCGCGAGAGCCTCAAGCCCAAGGCGATCGGCTCCGAGATCAAAGAGGCGACCCGCGAGCTGTCCAAGCGCCACTTGCTCGTGATGGTCGAGCTAGAGGCGTACGTGAGGCCGCTGCCCTACGGCCACGACGAGGCGCTGCACCGCTCGCCCGCGCGCGACGCCGCGCTCCGGGCCATAGCTGGCGCCGAGCCGCTCTCGTCGCCCAGCGCGGGCCAGCTGTCGGAGCTCAACCGCAGCCTGCCCGCGCTCTGGAGCGCGCGCGGCAAGGGCGTCGACGCCTGGGTCTGCTCGCTCGCCGAGTCGCTGCTTCACCACGCGCGCCTGCCGCTGCTGCGCCACTGCCGCCGCCTCGCCGCTTCTAAGCCGGCTCTCGCGCGCCTCTGCCTGCTTCCCGCGCTGCTCGACCTGCTGGAGGACGTCCGCGACGACGCGCGCTTCGTCGGCTCGCTCGCGCGGGCCTTCTCGCGCGCCTGCAACGAGGCGCTGCGTACCGACCCGCCGCCGCCGCCCGCCGAGCGCCAGGCGACCGAGATCCAGCTGGAGCTGCTGATCGAGGTGCGCGCGCACGCCATGCCACAGCGGCCGACGGACGGCTGGAAGTTCGGCGCGCTCTGGGCGGCCGTCGACCTGCGGCGCGCGGCGCACGCTGCGCTCGCTGCGGGCGCGCCGCTGACGAGCCTGCAGCTTCTCGAGGCGTCGGCGGAGGAGGGCTCCGAGCTGCTGCCCGAGGCGGTGCTCCGCGACGCGGCAGCCTCGGCGCTCCTGCTTGACGTGCTCTCGACGCTGCCGCAGCCCGACGTGACGCTTGGCGTCACGGCGGCGGTGGCGGATGCCGGGGGGGGCTCCTCCCAGGGGTCCGGCGCGCAGGGCGAGGGGCTGGACCGGCTGAGCTTGCTCGACACCCTGCTGCAGGTCCAGCGCTCTTTGGAGCCCGGCGCGGCCGACTCCGAGGCTACCTTCCTCAAGATGGCGCGCACGCTGCGCGAGATGGGCTGCGATCACCTCTACGCGGCCTGCACGCGGCGGGCGGCTGCCGGAGCGCCGCAGGCGTCGTCCCTGATCGAGGAGACGCCGGCGGTGCGCGAGGCGCGGGCGGAGGCGGCGTGGCGGCTCGGCCAGTGGGGACCGGGCGGCGGAGGCGGAGGAGGGCTGGACGGGGGCGTGCGCGGGGTCCCGCCGGTCGCCCCCGCCGAGGCCGAGGCGGGCGTCCACGAGCAGTTGCTCTGCGCGCTCGTCTCTTTGCGGCAGGGCCGGCCGGCCGAGTCGATGGGTCTGATGCGGCGTGGTGCAAGTTCGCTGGTGGCGGAGCTGGGTCAGCTGGGCGACGAGGGCGGCAAGCGCCTCGACGAGCTCTCGCTCGCGCTGCGCCTCTGCATGGAGGTCTGCGAGGTGGCGGCCGCGGGGAGCCGGGGTGGCGCGGCGGCGGCGGCGGCAGCGGCGCGCTCGCTCTCGGCGCAAAGCGACGAGGCGCGTGGCGTCGCCACCCCTCTCGCCGGCAGGGCCGAGTACCTCGAGGTGGAGCCGGTGCTGGCGCTGCGCACCTCGATGCTGCGGCTCTTTGGCAACGAGAGCGCGCCGCTGGCCTCGGCGCTGCTCGGCTGGGCGAGCCACGCGCGGCAGGAGGGCAACCTGCCGATGGCGGCGGCGCGGCTGAGCGACGCGTCGGCGCTTCCGCTGAGCGCGGCCGAGGGCGCGTGGGCCGGCTGGGAGGCGGCGCAGCTGCTCTGGCAGGCGGGCGCGACGCAGCCGGCCGACCGCGCGCGCGCGGCCGCCCTCGCGAGCGCGCTGCTCGAAGACCTCGCGCCCGGGCCGCAGCTCGCTGGGCCGCCCGCAGCGGCCGGCCTCTCGGTGGCCGTCTGCTCGACGCTCGCCACGTGGCGCGCCACCGAGCGCACGGGCAGCACCGCGGCGGCCGCGGCGGAGCGGGCGCACGCCTCGACCTGCGCGCTGCACGAGCGGGCCGTGGGGCTGTGCGACGGCTTGCACGGGTCGGCGTCGGCCGAGGCGCGGTGTGGCGCCCACCACGCCTTCGCGAGCTACTTGGAGGCGCAGTACCGGTCGTGCCTCGCCGAGAAGAGCGGCGCGCGCGAGCGACGCCTCGAGACGCTCCACCGCGCGGCACGCGAGGAGCTGCGCGGCACGGGCGGCGCCGGGCGCGCGGCGCTGGCCTCGCGCGTGGCGGAGCACGAGGCACGGCTCGTCGCTCGCGAGGGCCGGCTGCTCTGCCTGGCGCGGCGCGCCTTCGAGCAGCACGCGTCGTGCGCGCGGCACGGCGAGCTGCACAACCACGCCTCGACCTTCGCGATGCTCTCGCTCTGGTTCGCGCACCCAGAGGGCCTCCCGCACGCCGACCGGGACCTGACCTCGCTCCCGCTGGCCAAGCTGCTGCCCCTCGTGCCGCAGCTCGCGTGCCGGCTGGGCGGGGCGGCGGACGAGGAGCTCGAGGGCGGCGCGAGCGGGGACGAGGAACTCGAGGGCGGCGCGAACGGCGCGCGGCGGCTGCAGGAGGGGCTGCGGAGCGTGCTGCTCCACGTGGGCGGCGCGCACGTGCGGCAGGTGCTGCCGCACATTCTGGCGCTCGCGCTGGGCGACCACTACGCGCCGCGCGAGGGCGTGCTCGTGGCGGACCCCTCGCAGCTGCGCGCGGCGCGCGAGCTCGAGGCCGCGCTGCAGGCGCGGCTGGCGGGCGGTGGCAGCGCTGGCGTGGTTGAGGACACGGAGCGGCTCTTTCTGCTCTACCTCCAGATCGCGTGGGTGGACAGCGAGACAACCAAGAAGGTGGCGGCGTTGGTGGGCGGCGTGCTCTCGCTCGATTCTCTGGTGGGCGTCGAGCTCGACGCGCGCTACGGCACCTACAGCACCCAGCCGGGGAAGGCGCTCTACCGCCAGATGCAGCGCGACGGCGGCGGCTCGCGCGCGCCCGTGCTGACGCGCGATCCCGAGGCGCAGGCCGAGGAGGCCGCCGTTGACGTGGTTGGCTTCTCGCCGCCGGGCCGAGAGGGGGCGCGGCGCGCCCCGGCCGGCTTCAGCACGGCGGGCGGAGTCAACCTGCCCAAGATCGTCATGTGCTACGGCTCGGACGGCAAGACCTACCAGCAGCTGGTCAAGGGGCGCGACGACGGCCGGCAGGACGCGGCGCTGCAGGAGGTCTTCTCGCTGGTCAACATCCTGCTGCGGCGCGACCCGCAGACGAGGCAGCGCGCGCTCCAGCTGCGCACCTACCGCATCGTACCGCTCGCGCCCACGGCGGCGCTGCTGCAGTGGGTCGACAACTCGATGCCGCTGCTCGTCTACCTGACGGCGCCGGGCAAGGGCGGCGCGCACGAGCGGTTCCGGCCGAAGGACCTCAAGACGTCCGAGGCGCGCAGCATGATGGCCGACGCCTACGCGCGCGAGACCAAGCGGCAGAAGGGGCCGCACCGCGCCGAGACGTACGCGCAGGTGCAGACCAAGCTGCGTCCCGTGCTCCACTTCTTCTTCCTGGAGCGCTTCCCGCTGGCCTCGGCCTGGTTCGAGCGGCGGCTCTCCTACGCGCGCTCGCTCGCCGCCTCGTCGATGGCGGGCTTCGTGGTTGGGCTGGGCGACCGCCACTCGTCCAACATCCTGCTCGACAAGGAGACGGCCGAGCTCATCCACATCGACCTGGGCATCGCCTTCGACCAGGGCGCGCTGCTGCGCACGCCCGAGTGCGTCCCCTTCCGCCTCACGCGCGACCTGGTCGACGGGCTCGGCGTCTGGGGCGTCGAGGGGCCGATGCGCGGCTCGGCCGAGCAGACGATGCGCGTGCTGCGCGCCAACGCCGAGTCGCTGCTGGCCATCTTGCAGCTCGTCGTCTACAACCCGCTCTACAAGTGGGCGCAGGACGAGAAGGCGATGCAGGAGCGGACACACGAGT
>Ga0209390_10006730_pt1:0-2500 | contig 15205 bp, 3 predicted proteins | sample BON01_FD_187212 | JGI IMG/M metagenome (GOLD analysis project Ga0209390, IMG submission 187212) | Freshwater microbial communities from Lake Bonney liftoff mats and glacier meltwater in Antarctica - BON-01 (SPAdes) (version 2) | ecosystem: Environmental > Aquatic > Freshwater > Ice >... | reverse complement strand
GTGCCCACCATGACCAGGGTCACGTGCATCTGGACCACGACGAACCAGCGGCCGAACGAGCCGTACGCAGCGTGGCCGATATCGCCGTACGTCTGTATGCGAGCGGTGGCGGCGGCTGAAGCGGCAGCGGCGAGGGTTGGCGGCTGCGGCTCGGGCGCCACTGCGATGGCCGGGCCCTGTGCGAGAAGCGGCGTGCCGGCGGCGCCGGACGCGGGCTCCACCGGTGTGGCGGGCCGGGCTGGCGACAGCGCGCCGGCGCCGGCAAAGGCGAGGACGCCCTCGACGCGCTGGGCGGCCTGTGCGCGCGCGAGGTGTAGGCACCGGCCCAGGATCACGGCGGTGTAGCACGCCATCACGGCCATCATCACGAGCAGCGGCACGCCGACCCAGCCAGACTGCCTCACGCCATAGGGAAGCTGTAGCAGCCCGGTCCCCACGACCACGCAAAGCATGTTGAAGGCGGCACCAACGGTGGACGAGTCGCCCTGGCCATTGGCGAGGCTCGGCTTGGCCGACGCCAGTGGCAGCACGTCGGGCGCCTGATCGCTGCCGAGCCGTCGCCGCATCAGCGGCACACGGTGAGGCGCCGCGGCCCGGCTGGGCTCAGGGTGAACCCCTCGCCAGCCAGGTGGTGGACGTTTTGGGGCGGCGGAGGCAGCAATGCGCTGTGAAGACGCCGCTGTGAAAACGTCGGCCACCACCTTTTCTCCTTATTGGCATTGTATTGGCTGCGATTTCACATCCTCCAAGCCCCAGACGCCGATGCAGACCTCGGTGCCATCGTGGACCACGTCCATGACGCCGGAAACGTCGTCCTCGGCCGTGCCGGACGAGCGCCCTCCGCGAGCACGCATTCGCGCTGGCGTGGCTGCGCTCGGCGTCTTCGGCGCTGGTCTGGTGCTCGGCGCCTGCGTCGTGGGCGGTTCGCAGAGCGACGTGCCGAACCGCGGCCTCATCTCGGACTTGGCCGCGTCCCTGCCCAAACCCAAGGAGCAGCGCGGAGTTGGGCCCGACTCGAAATCGGCGGGGTGCAACGAACAAGCTGCTTATTGGTCGACTCGATTACTCTACAATAATCTTGGTCTGTCGTCAATGGTCGCCGGCTTCTCGGCCAACGCGATCAAGTGGGGCTTCGACCACAAGACCTGCGGTCCGGGGCCTGATTACTCGTGCTATACGTTCCACAACGCGGAGTGCCACTTCGATGGCTGCTCCTGGTACGAGGCGACCACCTTCTCTTGCGAGGCGCAGTTGCACGGAGAGACGTTCGTGTTTGAAAACGTGCGCGAGCACTGCGAGGTGTGGGCGGGAATTGACGCCGTCACCAGGATCACGTGCAGCAAGGACGGGCTCGCGTCGGGCAACTAGATGGGGGCTCAAGCCCCCGCCGAGGGCGGCTGCGACCCGCCGGTTTCTCGTACTGTACATAAGGTCAACAGACGCCACGCACAGAGAACACACAGTTCTGCGTCTGGCGGATGGCAGGCATGGAGGGGAGCGCCGAGGCTGCGAGTGGGTGCTATGAGATGCGGGAGTGTGCCCGCTGCGTACGAGGGTTGCTGTGTTGGTGCGCGACGCCGCGCCAATCTGGGGTGGGGTGGCGTGGATCCTGCTTTTGAGTTGATGAATGCGACCTTCGGGTGGATGCGATGAGTTGCGCGCGTCTGCCCGCCGCGCACGGGGATGCGGTGTTGGTGCAGGCTTGGGTGGTCGGTTCGAGTGGGTGGGCTTCTGCTTTGGCTGCGGGTCGATGAATGCGACCATCGTCCCGATACGGGTACTTGTTCGCCCGAAGTCCGAAGGCGAGATCTTGAACACCGGAACGCCGCATTCTGTCTTCTGTATGTGACTGCTAAAGAATGCACAACTACGGCCCTTTCCTTTAGGCGCCAGCTTGCTCGTTCGCGCCCCTTTGTTGTGGAGCCGCTCCGTCCGGTGCGTGTTTGATGTTTGTAGGAAAAGCTGATCTACTGTATCCCATGTCCACACGTGCGCCACACACACACACGCGACATGCGTTTTGGTTTTAGGAGAGTTGTGGAGAATTTGGGGGTGTAGGTGTGCGGGGGGCGAGCTGGCAAGCTGGAGATGTGATTCCAGCTACCTGTGCAAAACGAGGCTGCGGGAGCTGGCGCGTTCGGGAGCGGACGCCCTGGGCCGTGTTCTCCCACCGTTCCAGCCCTCCACACCACCCTACACCGCCATAGCGGCACGCGTGCCCTCATTCGTCCTCAGTCAGTCAGTCAGAGAGCTGCGCGGAGCTGGGGCTGCTCATAGCTGCTCATCACATATTATAACATATATATAACTCGTATGAATAGAGGGCTAGAAGCTCTGTCTATATGTCCGCGATAAGTCTTGCAAGAGCGCAGGGTTTACCGTACACACAGGTATAACACACGATGATGATATGCTTACCCCCACAGGGTACTCCCCCCCCACACAGCAGCCGATATGGCCCACAGCACACACAGCACACAGCCAGCACTGCAGCCACACC
>Ga0209390_10006726_pt1 | contig 15210 bp, 17 predicted proteins | sample BON01_FD_187212 | JGI IMG/M metagenome (GOLD analysis project Ga0209390, IMG submission 187212) | Freshwater microbial communities from Lake Bonney liftoff mats and glacier meltwater in Antarctica - BON-01 (SPAdes) (version 2) | ecosystem: Environmental > Aquatic > Freshwater > Ice > Glacier... | reverse complement strand
GCCATGAACTCAACGGTTCCGATCGCATCTGTGCGCATGATGGCTCCACCCTCGTGGAGATTGGCGTGGAGGCCAGCGAACAACTCGACATCATCCCGCAGCAGGTGCGCGTGATCCGTCACGAGCGCGTCAAGTACGCCTGCCCGTGCTGCGATAAAGGTCTGCGCCTGGCAGGCAAGCCGGCGCAGATCATCCCCAAGGGATTGTTCAGCGAAGCGGCACTGGCCTGGATTGCCACATCCAAGTTTGATGATGGGCTGCCCCTGTACCGGCAGGCGGCGTTACTTGGGCGCTTTGGTGGAACGGATCTGTCGAACAACACGATGGCAGCGAGCATCGTGCGCGTGGGAGCGGCCACGCAGCCGGTGATCAACCTGCTGCGAGACCACTTGCTGGACTCACCCCTGGTGTATGGCGACGAGACCACGGTGCAGGTGCTCAAGGAGCCAGGGCGCGCCGCGCAGGCCAAGAGTTACATGTGGGTGCAGATGACACAGGGCTCTGGCCCACAGGGGACGGGACCACCGATCAGGCTGTTTGGTTACTCGCCCTCACGCAGCACCGATGCGGCGGTGAAGATGTACGCCGGTCTGCGCGAAGGAGCGGTGTTGATGACCGACGGCTACGAGGTCTACGACAAGATCGAGCGGGCCCAGAAGCTGGTGCACCTGGGATGCTGGGCGCACGCCAGGAGATACATGGTCGATGCCTTTCAGGCGTTGCCCAAGAACGCGCGCGGACCAGACCATCCGGCCGTGCAGTTCATCGAGCTGATCGCCAAGCTGTACGCGGTGGAGTCGCGCTCGCAAAAGCTGGAAATGGATGCGCAGCAACGGCTGCACGAGAGGCAAATGCACAGCGTACCGGTGATCCAGGCCATCGATGCTTTGGTGCTGGCGCATCTGCACGCGGTGGCGCCTGGCAGCGCACTGGGCAAGGCGCTGCACTACTTCAGTTCGCAATGGCCCAAGCTCGTGCGCTTCGTCCAAGACGGACGCTATCCCATCGACAACAACGCCTGTGAAAACTCGATCAGACCGTTTGTGGTCGGACGGAATAATGCGAACTGCGGTTTTATGCGAATTCGCCTCCGTCGCCGGACAATTCTTCACTTGGTAAACGGCCACGATTGCGACGCTGCCACTTCACATGATCACAGCGACTGTAGGAACTGCATCAATCCTTTCGGTGGCCGGTACCGACCCGGCTTGACCGCGGGCGGCTTGAGCCGGGCAAGAGTTCGCTCCTTCATCGCAAGGTCAGCCTCGACATACATGTGCGTCGTTGATGGGCTCTCGTGTCCGAGCCACAGAGCGATGTCGGTAACATTTGTGCCCGCCTGCAGCAAACTCATCGCGGTCGAATGACGAACCATGTGCGGCGAAACCGTCAGCTTGCCGAGTTCAGGGTGTGTGGCTGTGGCCGCCACGACAGCAAGCTTGAGCCGTTGCGTGACGTTGGCCCGCGTCATCGGTTCGCCGTCACGCCGCGGTAGCAGAGTGGAGCTTGCCTGAAGTTGCGGGTTCAGACGCAACCAATCACGCACCTCCCGGGAGGTTACCTTCCACAACGGCAACGAGCGCTGCTTGCGCCCCTTGCCGTGCAGCCGCACGCACGACGTAGGGCCGAGGACCACGTCTTCCACCCGCACGCCGATGATCTCCGACACCCTGGCACCGGTGTTGAACATTAGCGTGAGCAGCAGGTGATCGCGTTGACCCAGCCAGGTCGTGGTTGGGACGTCGATCACCGCCAGCATCTGCTCGCGCGTCAGGAAGCCAACCATCTTGCGGTCGAAGCGCTTCATCGGCACCGCCAGTGCCCGCTCGATGACGCTCAGGTTGGCGATGTCGCGCCGGGCGGCGAACTTCAGGAACGATCGCAGCGCCGCGAGCCGGATGTTGCGGCTGCGCGGCGAGTTGCCCCGGCCCTGCTCCAGGTGGTCCAGGAAGCTTGCGATGAACTTTGGCTGAAGGTCGGACAGCTCAACAGCAACGGCCGACTTGCCCAGGGTCTGCTCGGCAAAGCGCAGCAGCAGCACGAAGCTGTCACGGTAGGATGCGACCGTTTGCGGGCTGAGCGATCGCTGGCGCGTCATGTAGTCGGTGAAGAATTCCTGCACCAGTGAGGCGAAGCTCGGTGAGATGGGCTTACTCATGTCCCGCCCCTTGCAATGCGAAGCGCTCGAACCGCGCGCCCACCAGCTCCATCAGCTCCGGCGTGCCCGTGAGGTACCAATAGGTGTCGGAGATCTTGGCGTGGCCCAGATAGGTGCACAGCCAGAACATGGCGTGGTCGATCGACGCGCCACTTTCGTACCAGAGTTGGACGCGCCGGACCACCATCGTGTGGCGCAGGTCATGGATGCGTGGCCGGGCATGCTCACCCCGAGCACGCCAGCCCAGTTGATCTCGCAGCTGGGAGAACACGTAGTGGACCCCGCTCAACGACAGCGCGCGCCCTGACAGCGAGGCGAAGACGGGCGTCTCGCCCGCGCAGCCGACGAACTGTTGGCGTGCATGCAGGTAGTCGGACAAGGCCTGTACGACACTGGCGTGCAGGGCCAAGCAACGCGACTTATGGAACTTCGTTTGGCGCACGGTGAGTGTCGCCACCTGCAGGTCGACATCCGCGACCTGCAGCTTCAACGCCTCGGAGATTCTGAGCCCGGTCGCGGCGATGAGCCCAAACAATGTCTTGTAGGTCAAGGGACGCAAACCGCCCAGCGGCGTCATGTGGCTGGATAAATCCAGCAGATCGCCGATCTCCTGGTCGGTGTAGATGTGTGGGGCCAGCCGTCGATGGCCGCGCCCGAGGATGAACGGCGGGGGCACTTCGGTGGCGGGCTCGAACTGGCGGTAGTGAGCCGCGAACGGTCGAACAGCCTCCAGCCTGCGCGCTGCCGTGACGATGCCAGTTCGTACGACATGCTCGCGCGCCCAATCCAACTGCAGATCGAGCGTCAGCGGCCCTTGATGCCCTCTGGAGTCGGCGAAGCGGGCGAATCGCATCAACTCGGTGCCCGGGCTCTTTAGCGCGAAGCCCAGCCGGTGGCGTTCCTCCAGATAGCGCTGCACGGCGGCCTGCATCGTGTGACTGCGGTTCATGCCGCGCTCCCCGGCCAAGGCATCGCTACGGCGGCCAGCCGTCCGATGTCGACCTTGGCGTAGATCATCGATGTGTTCAGCGCGCGGTGGCGCAGCATGTCGGCCACCTCTTTGAGCGTGCCGCCGGTCTCCAGCAACCGACTAGCCAGCGTGTGCCTCAAGATGTGTACGCGCGTGTAGGGCAACCCGCATCGCCGATACGCCAGCCGCACGGTGTTGCGAACGACGTCCGGACGGATCGGCTCGTCCGTCGGCGCCGCGTGACGAACAAAGACACGCCGGTTGACAGTGGTCGGCCGCTCCTGGCGCAGGTACGCGGCGATGGCGCTCCCCGTGGTCTGAGGCAGGGGCATCACGTCCACGCGGCGCGACTTACCCTTGCAGATGCGCAGCGTGCCGGCCACCCAGTCGATATCGTCCAGGCCGAGGCTGACCACCTCACGTGTGCGCAAACCCAGATCTACGAGGCAGCGGACCATTGCATAGCCGCGAAGCCGAGATGGCAACTCCGGCGGGAAGGCGTCGAGTAATCGTGCGATCTCGCTCATCGAGAGCGTCTGCGGCAACGGTGCCAGCCTCCAATGGGCTGGCGCCGCAATGACGGGAAGCAGATGATCCACACGGGTCCCACTCAGCGCCAAGAAGCGCAGATAGCCGCGCAGCGCACCCGCAAGCGAGCTGGCGGTAGCGGGACTGACGCGCGAGAGTTCCTGCGCGATGAATCGCCGCAATTCATCGGCACTGGGCGTCGCCATCGCGGCGCATTCACCGGACACGCAGAATCGCAGCAGTGATCGAACGACGCGCAGCCGTCGAATTCGCGTGGTCTCGGCCAAGCCCCTTGCGTGCTGCATGTGGCCGTCGAAGCGCCCGAGTTGATCCTCGATCGCATCGGGCTGGCGACTGCTGATCAGCACGCCGGTGTCGACCAAAGTGATCAACAACTGATGAAGTGCGGCTCGAACCTGATGACGGCAACGCTGCACCGGTGATGAACAGGTGCAGCGTGGTAGGTGTTCGTCAACGAAGCGCAGGACGACATCGTCGGCAATGTCTCGCACGCCAACACGGGAGAGCCGCGTCCAATGTACAAAGTGCGCCACGCAGTACAAGTACGTGCGCACCGTGCTGGCCGCGTAATGTCGGTCGACCAGTCGACGCACATAGGCAGGTACAAACGCTGCAAGATCGCTGTCGCGCAGCCACGCTGCCGGCACCGGATGAATGGACTTGAATGGATCCACGGAAATCTCCTAAAGTGGGGTTGGCCCCAAAGGAGACGCCGATTCTTATGCAAAGTCCAGACCGCGCTCGCTCTCTCACAAGTCTTGATACGCCTCGTCGCCCGCAAGGTGATCGCCGGCAAGTTCGCATAAAACCGCAGTTCGCATTATTGCGACTGCACTAAACCGCTGAAGCGGTAGATCTGCTTGCCAGCGTCCGGGTGCGACTGCGCGGCCGGGTGCATTGCGTTGCTTTTTGGAGAAAGATGGCGTTGCTGCTTGCAGCAATTCCCCATCGACCCCTCTAAGGAGCATAGCCATGACATCGCTTCGCCAAAGGATGCTCGAAGACATGAGCATCCGCAATCTTGCCGAGAACACCCAGCTCTCGTACCTGCAACAGGTCTCGTCGTATGCGCGACACTTCAAACGCTCGCCCGAGCGGCTTGGGCCTGAAGAGGTGCGGGCGTACCAGGTGCATCTCGTCGAGGACCGCAAGCTTTCCCCCGGCAGCATCGGCATTGCAACGTCGGCACTGCGATTTCTGTACAAGGTGACGCTCAAGCAGGCGTGGACACCGGACGAGATCCCGATGCCAAAGAAACCGTTCAAGCTGCCCGTCGTGCTCAGCCCCAATGAGGTGCTGCATTTCCTTGGATGCATTCACAGTCTGAAGCATCGGACGATCCTCACGACCGCATATGCCGCTGGACTGAGGGTGTCCGAAGCAACGCACCTGAAGGTCGACGACATCGACAGCAAACGCATGGTTCTTCGCGTTGATCAAGGCAAGGGCAACAAGGACCGCTACGTCATGCTGTCACCTCGACTGCTCGATGATTTGCGCGCGTACTGGAAGATCGTACGTCCCAAGATCTGGATGTTCCCAGGCGATATCGATGGTCGACCCATTACGAGAGAGGCGGTGGGGCTGGCTTGCAACAAGGCACACCGTGCATCCGGTATCTCCAAGCCGATCACCCCGCATTCGCTGCGCCATGCGTTTGCCACCCACCTGCTCGAGAATGGCACCGACGTGCGCACAATCCAATTGTTGCTTGGGCACCGCAGCCTCGCCACGACATCGCGCTACCTGAAGATCGCCACCAGCACCGTTTGCGCGACAACCAGTCCGCTGGACTTGCTGCCCAAGCCGGTAACACCACCTGTAGACAGTCCGCCCGCGTATTTCTGAGGAGCGGCTTTGCGCCCGATTGGGCTCGAGCTGGCAGACATCTTTCGCCAGGCCGGGCCGACTTATCGTCAGGACCATGCCGATGCCCTGAGCAGCGGGCAGCGCCGGGTCATGCGCGCCATCGAAACCTGCCGGACGGCCGCCCTCGGGGGGCACGTCGAGCAGTGCGATGGCTGCGGGTATCAGCGCATCTCGTTCAACTCGTGTCGGAACAGGCACTGCCCAAAATGCCAGTCCCTGGTGCGAGCGCAGTGGCTGCAGGACCGCAAGGCAGAACTCCTGCCGGTCGAATACTTCCACGTTGTCTTCACCATGCCGCAGGAACTGGCCGCCATCGCCCACCAGAACAGGGCTGTCGTCTACGACATCCTGTTTCGCGCCACCGCCGAGACTTTGCGCACCATTGCCGCCGACTCCCGGCACCTGGGCGCGCAGATCGGCTTCATCGCGATCCTTCACACCTGGGGCCAGAACCTCATGCACCACCCGCATCTGCACTGCGTGGTGCCCGGCGGCGGCCTGTCCCCCGATGGCCAGCGCTGGATCGCCTGCCGGCCAGGCTTCTTTCTTCCGGTGCGCGTGCTCTCCAGGCTGTTTCGCCGGCTGTTCCTGGAGCTATTGCGCCAAGCGTTTGAACGCCAGGAGCTGCATTTCTTCAATACGTTGGCCACCCTTGAAGACCCCGGCGCCTTCGCCAGGTATCTGGCGCCGGTCGCGCAGGCCGAGTGGGTGGTCTACGCCAAGCCACCGTTTGGCGGACCTGAGCACGTGCTGGAATATCTTGGCCGCTACACCCACCGGGTAGCGATCGCCAACAGCCGTCTGCTCGAGTTTGCCGATGGCACGGTCACGTTCAAGTGGAAGGACTATCGCCACGAGTCGCGCAACAAGGTCATGGCCTTGGATGCCCAAGAGTTCATCCGTCGCTTCCTCCTGCATGTCCTGCCCTCGGGCTTCCAGCGGATTCGGCACTATGGGCTGCTGGCCAATTGCCATTGCCAGGCCAAGCTCGCGCGCTGTCGTGAGTTGCTGCAGGCGCCAGCCCTTGAGATACCCGCTATGCCTGTGGAGCTCACCGATTACCGCGACCGCTACGAGCGCCTCACCGGGGTGTCGTTGCGCGACTGCCCGCATTGCGGACACGGACAGATGGTTTGCATCGAAACGCTCCTACCTGCAAAGCTCGCTCGCGCACCGCCGCCCACAGCACCATGAACGATCGCCGTCAATCGCTGCAAGGGCGTCTCGATCAGTTTCGTGATGCCTTGGCCGCTGCATTGTCCGATCGGTCAATCCAACCACGTCTTGGCACATGCAAAGCTGAGACGGCAGCATCCAAGCGCCACAATCTGCGATTACGCGTCAGCGCAGTCGTTGGGGAATGGTCTCGATTGACTGGTTCGCCAACTTCGACGGCGCCAGTATCTGCCTTCGAGCGAAACCCTTGACGCACCAATCCCCATAGCGCGCCACCACCCGAGTGGCGGTTCAGCGCAACGGGCTGTTCAGTGACACCGTGGCCGGCGCCAATGCCAGCGCGAACCTGTACTCGTTGGTGCAGACATGCAAGGCCAACGGCATCGACCCCTATCGCTACCTGAACGCTTTGTTCGTCGCGCTGCCCAAAGCCACGACCGTCGACGACTACGAGGCGCTGCTGCCCTGGAATATCGCGCTACCGGCACGGTGACGACCGTCCCGGTGGACGATCGCCGCGGAAAACCCAATCACGGCTGGCTTTCGAAATCAAGGGACGCGGTTAATAGACCGCTTACGCACATGCGCATCCTGGTGGCGGTGGAGCCGATCGACTTTCGCGCCGGAATTGATGGGCTGGCCGCCATTTGCACACAGCGCCTGCTGGCCGACCCGTTCAGCGGCACGCTGTTTGTCTTTGGCAACCGAGCCCGCACGGCGATCAAGATCCTGGTCTACGACGGGAACGGCTACTGGCTGTGCCACAAGCGTTTGTCCACGGGGCGTTTTGCCTTGTGGTCGCACGGCACGGGGCCCACCCACTCGCTGCAGGCCTGCGAGCTGCAGGTGCTGCTCATGGGCGGGGACCCGAACAAGGCCACCCCGGCCCCGGCGTGGAGGTGCTTGAGCATGGCCGCGTAGCGCTGGGGTGGTTTATCCGCTGAGGGCCAGTTGCTCGCGGTAATTCCACGGCAGCCAGCGCGCTGCATCAGCCTGGACTTTCTCTGCGTGGATCTGCAACGCCTGCAAGTAGTCAAACGCATTGACGTTGCACAGCTGGCAGGTATGGATGATGCTCATGTAAACATCGCCAAGCTCGGCCCCATTGGCGGTCTTGTAGAACATTGACGCTTTGCGGTGCAGGATCGCGCGCTTGAGGGCCCGTTCGCACAAAGAATGCCGATTCAACGTTGCAGGCAGGACTACTGTCAGGCGAATCTCAGCTTCTCGCTATGCAAATTGTCGGCATATTCAAAGTCCTTCAAGAAAGGCAAGCAAGGGGTCCGGCGGTCTATATCTGGTTGGTACCAGGCCGCTTTCATTGGCATGGGCGAGCGCGCGTTCCTTGAACCGCATGTCGGCATGCAAGTAGATTTGGGTTGTCTCGGACGATTCATGACCGAGCCAGAGCGCAATCACACTCAGGTCCACTCCGCGTTGCAGCAGCCCCATGGCCTGCACCCAGTTCCAGGCCTCACACAATTTCTTGGATAGTTTCCACCGGCTCAAGCTGGGATGTTCAGCGATGAGCTTGCGGATGAAGACAAGATCGTCCTCGGTGATGGTGCGGTGTCGGTAGCTCAGCATTTCTTGCATGCCGCCGAGCGTAGCGGTTCTGGTTTGGGAACGCGAGCCCCTGGGTGCAAATTATTTCGTCGCCAACCGACCGCCAAGTCAGCCAACGAGCGGTTCAAGCAGATTTACCGGTAGGACACGATCACTTCGGCCGCACGCGTGGGATCCACAACGTAGTGAACCGCCGAGCGCGAATGGAACACCCACATGTACCAGCGGTGGCCAACCTTGCCCGCGACCTCCACGAACACCGACCAACGTGTCTCGTCGGCATGCCAGTGCGGTTCGCTGCGTAGTTTGACCAGCAGCGCCTGTTCGAGCGGGATGAACAGAGGCGCCAAAAGTTGCAGACCCCTGGCCAGCGTCCCGGCTGGCATCTCAAGGCCATGGTCTGCAAAGTCCGGCAACAGGCGATGGCTCGCTCGGCCGTAGGGAAACTTGTCCAGCAGCGCACAGGTCCACACCGAAATACCAAACTTGCCGCGATTGATCAGGCGCGCCGGTGGTGGTGCCGAGACGATTCCGCTGGCACACCCGCATCGACAGGATGGCACGTAGCGCTGGCGGTGAATCACGCGCCGGTAGGCCTTGACCTCGATCTCCAAAATCTGAGCGTCTTCGGTGCCAGGGAAAATCTTGAGCGCCAGGCCGCAGCGCGGACATTGCGGCTTGTCGATGCCGACATACTCGTGACGCGCGGGCAAATGCTTTTGCAGGGTGCGTCCATGGCCGCGCGTGCCACGCGGTTGACCGCGGTGAGCGCGGTGAGCGCGGGGAACACTGTCTTTGCTGCGCAGCTCACCGCCCTTCTTGCGCTCGGTCTTTGCAGAGAACAGCCGCTTTTGCAAATCTCGAATCTGAGCCTGTGCAAACGCCAAATCGGCAAGCAACTTTGCCTGCCTAAGGGTCGCCTGCGCTTTGAGCTCGCGCACGATACGTTGGTACCGCTGTTCTCGCCACAGCGCGCGCCCGAGCGCCTTGCGGTGCAGAGTCTGCCATCGCTGGGCGTCTGTCTTGAGTTGGATATGCTCTTACTTTGTGATCGTCACAAACGCGCGGGCAAAAAGTGCTGTGCCAGGATCCCGGGGCGGTCCATTGCTGTGCTGCGGTTGAACCGGTGATGCACTCATGGGCGCCACGGTAAGGGGAAAAGTGAATTGTGTCCAGCGATTTCGGACAAACCGACATCCGGCACGGGTTCACCGAATGTTTACAACTCAGGTGACCAGTGCGGCAATGTCGGCGGGCAAGGGTCAGCCATTGCCACTATATATTGGATGCCTCACTGGAAAACTCGCTGAATTTCTTAGAGCTTGCCTCGAAATGATGACTAGGTTGCGACCCGTTCAGCACTATCCTTGTTCTGTAGAAAAATCCGAAAACCCTTTATCCATGGGTGTTTCAAGCGATCTTCGAACCAAGTATGTGCGCATCTCTTGATCACAGCGCCTCATTCAGATTCAATCTTTTATTGTCAGAAATATTTTCCTAAAGTACTATATAGCGCAAACGTGACTCAAATGACTGTTGACAGTCACGCCACGCCCCTACATGGAGACAAGATGAAGATCGAGCGCGTCGAGGTATTTGGGGTGGCAATTCCGCTTGTCGGCGAATTCACCACGGCCTACAGAAGCAAATCGATTCAGAAAAGCGCTGTGGTTCGGATCACGGATAGTGAGGGTCGGATCGGCCTCGGTAACGTAGATCCCGTGCCTGGCTATTCGGTCGAGTCAGTAGAGGACACGCTCGAGGCGCTGCGATCACGCTTCGGCCCACTGGTGCTGGGCATGGACGCCGGCAATATTCATGTGCTTTGGCACCGGATGTCCGCAGTCTCTCCTGATTTTCTCGACGCGAAGGCTGCGATCGAGATGGCATGTGTCGACCTGACGGCACGGGCGATGGGTGTGCCGGTTCATGCTTATCTAGGGGGCGCAGTCCGGGATCAATTGCACTTCAACGCGTGGATCGGCATCTTGCCGCCCGACGAAGCAGCAAGGGAAACCGTCACTTGGCAGCGCCGTGGCTTTCGTTCAGCGAAAGTGAAGGTCGGTGGAGGCATTGAAGCCGATCGCGACCGGATTCGTGCGATCCGTGAAGCGGTTGGCCCCGACTTCTTCCTGCGCATCGATGCCAACGCGGGCTATGATGCCGATACATCGATCCGTCTGGCACGGATGGTTGCACCCTACGATCTGCAGTTGTTCGAGCAACCAGTTGCTGCCGACGACCTAGAAGGCATGAAGCGCGTCAGGCGCGAGGCAGCCGGCATTCCAATCATGGCGGATGAATCGGTGCTAGATCATGCCAGCCTCATACGCTTGATCAAGGCGGAGGCAGCGGACATCGTCAAGGTCAAAGTCATGAAGCAGGGAGGGTTGTGCAACACCCGTCAGATGATCGAGACCGCCGCCGCGGCTGGTCTTCGTTGCGTCGTCGGTCACGGCTTTGGCCTCGGGGTCAACACGTTGGCCGAAATCATGTTGGCGGCCACTTCGAGCAACGTCATGGACGGTCTGGAATGCGTCGGCCCGCTGAAAACTTCGGATGACATCGTGATAGATAAGCTCGACTTGAGTTCAGGCACTCTGCCGTTACCGGATGGACCAGGCCTCGGCGCTTGTCTCGATGAGGAAAAGCTTGAGCGGTATCGCATGGAGGTGCCGGCGTAGTGCCGCACGACCCTGACTTGCCATCCATTTTGACAACGCTGAAAAATTGAGGAGACAACATCATGAAGGTTATTCCGTCAGGCTGCGCTTTGGCTGCCGATATCCAGGGTGTAGATCTGGGCGCGCCACTCGACCCCGATACGCTCAAGGAAATCGTCGAAGCTTGGTCACTGCATCTGGTGCTTCGATTCCGTGGCCAGAAACTAACTGATCCGCAATTGGAGCAATTCTCTGCTCGTCTCGGCAAGCTCGACGCCGCGCCGATCTACACGACAGGCACTCGGGTGAATGTCGATAGCGACTTCGTGACGGTAATCTCCAATGTCAAGATCGGCGGCAAGCCAATCGGCGACCTAGGTGATGGTGAGTCACTTTGGCACACCGACATGTCCTACAACACGGTGCCTCCGATGGCCAGTGCGTTGTACGCGTTGGAAATCCCGGGCGCCGGCGGCGAAACCGGCTTCAACAACATGTATCTAGCGTATGAGACGCTCCCGGCCGACCTCAGGCTGCGAGTCGAAGGCCTGGAATGCAAGCACGATGCAAGTCGAAACAGCACAGGCGGGCGGCGAGGGGATTTTCCGGACGTGACCAATCCCAAAGACGCGCCAGGCGCTGTACATCCGATGATTCGGACCCACCCGGTCACCGGCCGCGACGCGTTGTTCCTAGGCCGTCGCTTGAATGCTTACGTCATGGGGATGAGCCTCGAGGACAGCGAGGCACTTCTGAACGAACTCTGGGCCCACGTCACTGAGGGTAGCCTGACTTGGTACCAGGAATGGCAAGTGGGGGATCTCATCCTATGGGACAACCGCTGCGTTATGCATCGGCGCAATGCGTTCGACGGCAGTACGCGTCGAATCATGCATCGCACGCAGATAGCCGGTGACAAACCCGTCTGGAGCGCACAGCCCGACCACCACGCCCAAGCCGCTTGAGTGCATCGAGAAATCGACAACTAACGAAAGAGAGACACTATGAATTATGAAAAGAATTTCCGCGCGGGACGCCGCGCCATGCTTGTAGCGGGCGCGCTCGCTTGCCTGGCAGGACCCGTCGTCGCCCAAGGGAAGTACCCTTCTCGGCCGGTCGAGGTGATCGTTCCTTGGGGCGCGGGTGGTGGCTCCGACCTGACCGCGAGAATGGTTGCGAAATACCTGGAGTCTGATCTGAACGCGTCGTTTCCGGTGGTCAATGCGCCGGGAGCGTCGGGCGTCACGGGTGTCCAGAAACTCCTGCTCAACCCGGCAGACGGCTATTCAATCGGTGTCAGCGGGGATTATTACGGCATCCTCGGAAGCCCGAAGGCGAAATGGAAACTCGATGATTTCATTCCTGTAGCCGTGGTGATCAACCAGGCGGGAGCCATTTTCGTCAAGCAGGACAGCCATTTCAAGACCTGGGCCGATGTCGAAAAGGAAGCGCGCGCCAAGCCGAACTCGCTGAAGATCGCTATGGCGGGCTATGGAATCGTCGACGAAATTCACACGAACTATATGCTGGCGAAGGGCCTCAAGCTAAATGTCGTTCCCTACGGCAAACCCAGTGAACGCTATGTCTCAATCCTGGGTGATCACGTCGACTTGCTATATGAACAAGCCGGCGACTTGAAGGCGTTCCTTGGCAACAAGCAGATGCGCCCGATCTTGTCCATCACGGCCGAGCGGTTTCCTTTGTATAAGGAGATCCCGACCGCGAAGGAACTGGGATACAACATCACCGTTCCACAGGTTCGCTGGGTCTACATGAAAGCTGGAACCGATCCAGCCCGGGTCAAGGTCATCGCTGATTCCCTCGAGAAGATGTCCAAGACCGCCGAGTTCAAGGAGTACTTGTCTGCAGAGTACGCCGACCCCAATAGCTTTGTCCCGGTGTCGAAAGCGCGACCGTTCATTCAGCAGATGATCGACTCCGTGCGCCAGGAAGCGGCGGAAGGGGGCTCGAAAGCGGCGAATTAGTGGCTAGCCGAACGCTTGAGCACTGGAGATAACTACATGACCATTGTCCGGAAAGGTATTGCGCCATACCTAGTTGTCCTAATGGTCACGCTTTTTCTCCTTTATCAGACGACGCATTTAGGGTTTGAGGCACCCGGCGGACGCATCGGGCCAGATGTCTGGCCAAAAATCGTCTTGTTTCTCGCAATCGTCATATGCGTCTACGAAATTGCGCGGCGCCTTCTTGCTCGCGAGGTGGACCTTGATGGGGCTGGAGGTTCTTTGGATGAACTCGATAGATATTCGGGCGAGACCGCGGAGTCGGTCGTTCAGCTAGCGCCTTCCTATCCATGGCTAGTGGCCGCCGGTGTTGCGATGTCGATTGCCTACGTGGCCTTGTTGGGAATCCTGGGATTCTTCCTTTGCACTACTCTTTACCTAGCTGGCTTCAGCTTGCTCGGGGGCTACCGTCGGTTCGTCGTGACCGTGCTCGCCAGCGTCCTGGGCAGCCTGGTGTTTGTGTTCCTGTTCATGAAGATCGTATATATCTCCTTGCCCCTCGGGATCGAGCCCTTCGCGCAGCTGTCTTACCTGTTGATGCGCCTGATGGGCGTTCGCTAATATGATCGACACACTGCAGCAGTTTGCAGGCGGCATAGCTGCTTGTTTCCAGCCACCCAATCTGCTGGCGCTGGTAGTTGGGCTGGTGGCGGGAATGCTCGTGGCAGTACTTCCCGGGCTGACTGCTGTGATGGGTATCGTGCTGGCATTGCCGTTTACCTTCGGCATGCCGGTCACACCGGCGATCATCCTGCTCTCAGCGATGTATGTTTCAGGCACGTATGGCGGAGCCTTCACTTCGATTCTCTTCCGAATCCCTGGGGAACCGCTTGACGTTCCGCTGCTGTGGGACGGTTATGCGATGGCACAGAAGGGCGAGCCGGCCAAGGCGCTGGGGTGGACTATGTTCGCAGCGCTGATAGGGGGCGTGACATCGGTGATCCTAGCAGTCATGCTTGCACCACACTTTGCCGCGTTTGGTCTGCAATTCGACTCGCCGGAATACTTTGCAGTACTCCTCTTCGCATTGACTACAGTGGTTGCGCTCGGAGGGACTTCGCTCGTCAACGCTCTGATTAGCCTCTGCCTTGGCCTCATGGTGGCGACCGTCGGCGTTGACGGCGTCTACGGGGTGGAACGACTCACGTTCGGAGTTCCAATGCTCGCAGACGGCGTCGAGTACATCACCGTGATGGTGGGTGCCTACGGGTTGGGGGAGGTTCTGGTTCGGCTAGATCAGCGCTTCCGGTCCGGGGCGCTCTCGAAGGGTACGAAGATATCGACCCGTTTCCCGAGTTTGCGCGAGGTGTGGGGAGTCAGGGCCACTCTTTCTCGCAGTACCGTAATCGGGATGGTCCTCGGCGCCATACCGGGGGCAGGTGCAACGATAGCATCCTTCGTTTCCTATGGGACTGAGAGCCAGTATTGCAAGAACCGCGAAAAGCTCGGAAGCGGCATTGCTGAGGGCATCGTCGCGCCGCAGGCGGCGTCGACGGCCACCGTCGCATCGGCAATGGTGCCCTTGCTAACACTCGGCATACCGGGAAGCGGTGCGACGGCGGTAATCCTTGGAGCATTCCTGCTACAGGGAATCCAGCCAGGACCACAGGTGTTCATCAAGGATTCCGCCTTGGTATACACCATCTTCGGCTCGCTTCTGCTTGGAATGGTTGGCATGTGCCTGCTAGGCTATTTTGCCATCAAGCTTCTGATCAAGGTTTTGTACCTTCCTGAGGCGGTCACCTCGGCCTTCGTCGTCATCTTCTGCTTCGTAGGGGCCTACTCGGCGCGAAGCAACGTGACTGATCTCTGGATGATCGTTGCGTTCGGCATCGTAGGCTATCTTTTTGAGCGTTTCCGATTTCCGATCGCACCGATGGTTTTGGGTTGCATCTTGGGGACCCAGATCGAGGACGCCTTCATGACTAGCATGATCAGCTATCAGGGTGACTGGACGGTCTTCCTGACACGGCCGATTTCGGGAACAGCGATGGCGCTGTCGCTGATCTCTCTCGGATACCCGCTCTATCGAAGTCTGCGCCACCGGAGGCTGGCGCGGCGAGTTCCTGCATCGGTCGCCACTTAGAACTTATCCGTAAATAGTAAAATATCGCGCTGAGCCGCTTTTGATGCGGCAAAGGAGCAGCGTGATGGTGGCAAAGAAGCGAGTGGCATCGTGGGTTGTGACCGATGACTTCTGGGCCAGGGTGGAACCCTTGGTGCCGATTCGGGAAC
>Ga0209390_10006720_pt1 | contig 15217 bp, 7 predicted proteins | sample BON01_FD_187212 | JGI IMG/M metagenome (GOLD analysis project Ga0209390, IMG submission 187212) | Freshwater microbial communities from Lake Bonney liftoff mats and glacier meltwater in Antarctica - BON-01 (SPAdes) (version 2) | ecosystem: Environmental > Aquatic > Freshwater > Ice > Glacier... | reverse complement strand
ACACAACAATGTATATAAAAAATAGGCGAGACAGTACTAAATTCAAAAGTTTTGGCTCGTATAAAACATTGTACTTAACCGAAAGTTTGGTGCTTCGAAATCGCCTACTTTTCATATACTAACCGTTGCCAGCAATTAAAACAAACCATAGCGTAAAAAGACAAAAAGAAGAATGAAGTATAATAATATCCGAGAGGAAGAACTAAAAAACAAAGTTGGTGCTGACTGGTTTAAGCTATTTGACACAACAGAAATTCTTGGAAATATTGATTTTACCGTTTTTCCAAAACAGGACAGTTTATTTGGACGAACACCACTTTTATGGGCAGAAGCAAAAACAGGGAATTTTGACGTTCCTACAATGTTTGTTCAACTCATTCTTACCATTGGAAAAGCTCGTACTTTCGACAAAACTCTGCCACCTGCTTTTTTAGGAGCTTTTGACTTCAAAAAAATAGCTTTTGTTGACTACGTAAACATTCAAGATATTTTCTATCTAAACGACTTTAATTGGAATGTAACCCCAAGTAACCACGAAACAAAAGAATTTCAATTAATAAAAGAGCGAATTGAATCTATCTTAAAAACCAAAACTTATGTTTTTGATTATCAGAAAGACGAAAAGCTACTCAATACCTTTATTAAAAATAATGTAGCTAAAGCCACAACAAAAAGTAAAATCAAAATTGACAAAAACAATTTCATTCCAATTTATTTACGTTGGATTGAGATTGTAAGACCAATCATTGATGTTAATTGGGACGACTTAAAAAAAGCAAATATTTTTGATAGTGATTTTTATCTAGCTGACATATTTGTTGATGACAAAGGCACACAAAATATTGATGATGATTTAACCATAAGAGATAGCTTATTTGTTGTCTTTCAAAATCAAGGCTATAAAATAGCAAAAGAAAACATCAAGCAAATGTTTGATGCTACCATACTCATTAGAAATAAAGATGCTTATTTACAATTCTGGAAACTCTACAAACGGCCACCAATACAAGAATTTCAAGATTATATAATAGAACGCAAAGATTTACTCGTACCTCAAGATATTAGAGAACGTAAAGGAGCATTTTTTACACCTAGGATTTGGGTTGAACTTTCACAAAAATACTTAACTGACTATTTAGGCGAAAACTGGCAAGACGACTATTACGTTTGGGATTGTGCAGCTGGTACAGGAAATCTATTAACAGGCTTGACTAACAAATACAATATTTACGCAAGCACATTAGACCAGTCTGATGTTAACGTAATGCACGAGCGAATTGAACACGGAGCTAACTTATTGAAAAATCACGTTTTTCAGTTTGACTTTTTAAATGATGATTTTACGAAACTTCCTCAAAGTCTGCAAGAAATTATCAACGACCCAGAAAAGCGTAAAAAACTAATTATATATATCAATCCTCCATATGCTGAAGTTTCAAGTGTTGGTGTAAAAGGAAAAGCAGGAGTAAATCAATCAAAAACACACTCTAAATACAATGAAATTCTTGGAACAGCAGGAAGGGAAATCTATGCTCAATTTTTGATAAGGATTTATGCAGAGATTCCTGATGTGATTATCGCTGAATTTTCTAAACTGAAATTATTACAAGGTTCTGCATTTATTTCATTACGCAACTTTTTACGAGCAAAAGTTGAAAAAATGTTTATTGCACCAGCTTATACATTTGACAATGTTAAAGGTAAATTTCCAATTGGTTTCAAAATATGGAATACTCAAATTAAAGAAGTTTTTAGTAGTGCATCAACAGATATTTACAATGAAAAAGGAGATTTTATTGGCACAAAGAGTTTGTATTCAATTGGTAAGAATAATTACATAAATAAATGGATTTCATCATTCAAAGTTACTGATGGTTTTATCGGATTTTTAGCAGGAACAAATGGAAATGACTTTCAGCAAAATGGTATTGTTTATATTCTTAACAAAAAGGAACAAATGGCTAATCCAAGAGGTATGTGGATAAGCAGTATTAATTTAATTCCTATATCAATATATTATTCTGTTAGAAAATGTTTAGACCAAACTTGGATAAATGACAGAGACCAATTTGTAGTTCCAAATAGTAATTGGAATCAAGACTTTGAATTTCAAAATGATTGCCTTTGCTACACAATTTTTAATACTAATATTCAAGAACAATTTGGATTAAATCATTGGATACCATTTACCGAACAAGAAGTAAATGCCCAAAACAGATTTGAGAGCAATTTTATGTCCGATTTTATTAATGGAAAAATAAAAACAGAAAACGAAACCAACTTATTTAGGACTGGGTCAAATCAAACTTTAAAAAGAGAATTTTCGGAAGAAGCCAAAGACGTTTTTGATGCAGGTAGAGAACTTTGGAAATACTATCACAGCCAACCAAACGTCAACGTAAACGCAAGTCTGTATGACATTAGAGAATACTTTCAAGGTAGGAATGACAAAGGCAGAATGAACTCAAAAAGTGATGATGAAAAATATATGGAATTGATTAGCGAATTGCGTAATAAACTGAACTTTTTAGCCGACAAAATCAAACCGAAAATATACGAATACGAATTTTTAAAAGAATAATAACTGCTGGCAACAATGTATATAAAAAATAGGCGAAATAGTACTGAAATCAAAACTTTTAGCTCGTATCAAACTTTGTGCTTAACCGAAAGTTTCGTACTTCGAAATCGCCTACTTCTCATATACTAAACGTTACCTGCAAGCTAAAAAAAACCAACGAACACAATGAACCAAAATTTGAAAAACAAAATTGATGCGACAGACATCAGCATCAGTTCAATTCTAAAAGACCAAAAATTTTACATCGACTATTTTCAAAGAGAATATCGTTGGCAAGAAAAACATATAAAACTACTTGTTGAAGATTTGACTTCGACATTTTTAAAGTCCTATAAGCCGACTGACAAAAGACCAGCAGTAGCAAATTATCAAAGCTACTATTTGGGACCTATAGTTTTTAGCGTGAATACGGACGATGGGAAAAAATCAATAATAGACGGTCAACAACGAATTACTTCTATAACTCTTTTGTTAATTTATCTCAACCATTTACAAGCTGACTCAAATGATAAAGTGGCAATAAGCGACCTTATATTTTCGGAATCTTATGGCGAGAAATCGTTCAATATGACCGATGAAGTTAGAGAACCTTGTTTAAAAGCATTATTTGAAACAGGAATTTATTCTGTCCAAGAAGATGATGATGAAACTGTTCAAAATATGGTTGAACGGTATGAGGATATTGCACAAACATTCCCAGAAGAATTAAGTAATGGTGCACTTCCCTACTTTATTGATTGGTTCATCAGAAATGTCGTTATAGTTGAGATTACTGCATATTCGGACGAAAACGCTTATACAATTTTCGAGACAATGAATGACCGAGGTCTCAATTTGACACCGACAGAAATGCTAAAAGGTTTTGTCCTTTCAAAAATAACCGACAAAAAAGAAAGAACGGAAATCAACGAAATATGGAAAAACGAAATTCAGAAACTACACGACTATGGCGACACAGTTGACCAATCATTTTTTCAAGCTTGGTTTCGGGGCAAATATGCAACGAGTATTCGACCAGGAAAAGCCGGTTCGGAAAACCAAGATTTTGAATTAATTGGTACTCGTTTTCATAATTGGTTCAAAGACAATCACAAAAAACTTTTCAAACTTAAAACATCGGAAGAATTTTACAACTTCTTTAAATTTCAGTTTCCGTTTTTTGTAAAATGGTACACGAAAAGTCGGGATGCACAAGCAGATTTTGAAAACGATTTACAACATTTGAACTACATAAATTCTTGGGGAATTGCTGAATCGCTTCAAGACCCATTATTACTTGCATCAATTAAATTCGATGACGACAAGGCAACAATCAAAAAGAAACTTGATTTTGTGGCTCGTTTCATTGAGACTTTTACAGTTAGACGTGCTGTAAATTATAGAAAATTCGGTCAAACTTCCATTAAATACACAATGTTTGGAATTATCAAGTCAATTAGAAATAACGATTTGCAAACTTTGGGACAGAACCTTAAAAAAGAAATTCTTGAGCTTGACCAAAAGTGGGAAGCAGTTGACGATTTTCGTCTGCACGGAATGAACAGAAAATTTGTCAAACATCTTTTATCCCGAGTTTCAAGTTATGTTGATAATTTGGTTGGTAAAGACACGAATTACGTTTCTTATCATCATCCAAAAGGAAAACAATTTGAGATTGAACATATTTGGGGGAATAAATTCGAAGAACATAAAGACGAGTTTGACCAAAAAGAAGATTTTCAGGAATGGAGAAATTCTGTAGGAGCTTTGATTTTACTGCCGAACGGAACAAATCAATCTTTTAATAGCGACAAATATGTGGACAAGTTGAAGCATTATATCAAAGAAAATACTTTTGCACAAACCTTACATTCTCATTATTACGAGAAAAACCCTAATTTTTTAAAGTCGTCTATTGTAAATGAATTGGACTTTAAATCACACAAAGAATTTAAGAAAGAGGATATTTCTGAACGACAAGAACTCGTGAAACGGATTTGTGAAAAAATATGGGATACGAACTATTTTGAAACCGTGGAATAAAGCCAGCAGGTAACAATGTATATAAAAAATAGGCGAAACAGTAGTAAATTCAAGGCTTTTGGCTCGTATCAAACTTTGTACCTAACCGAAAATTTCGTGCTTCGGAATCGCCTACTTTTCATATACTAAACGTTAGGCGACATATTTTTGAAAAATTTGTTTTTAAAATGTTTTTGGTGGGCTTTAAGAAATAAGGAATTTGATTTTTTTAATTTTTAAAGAGGGGGTATAAGGTGTTTTCTCCGCTATCGCTCCGAAAACGATTTATAAATTGAATAAATAAGAGAAGTACTTATATAATAGAAATAATTTTAACTATTTAATGGCGGTCAATATGGATAATAAAACTATAAAACAACTTATCGAAAAAGTCTTAAAAGCTGATGGTAGACTTTGGAACGAAGACAAAACAGAGCTAAACCAAACTCTTCTTTTGGATTTGGTGGAAAGTATTGATGAAACAGTTATTGAATTACTGCTTGCCGAAAAAGATTTGAGAGAAAAGTTTTTTGTGAAAATAAAAGATGTCTATGTTTTTAAAACAAACGATTTTCGTTTTTTCATGGAAGAAAACAAAATAGATAATTCTTATACTGCTTACAAGAATAGAATCGGACTCACTGATGGCAAAAAATTCTTGAAAGATACCAACGATGTAGTTTTAGATTTCCCGTATAAAGATTGTGTACTTGAAGGCGGACAAAGCACAGAAGAAGGCACGGATACTTTTTTTGAATATTCTGAAAAATCTGATAATTACGAAGAAAAACAAGGGAAAAGAAAAGAAATATTTTTCAATCAAGTTTTAGCTCATGACGAGATAGACAGACTTTTTGATCCAAAAGCTTTTACAAACTGGAAAAGATATACCAAAAACGGAGAACAAGAAGTCAAAGAAATCAAAAGAGATGAAGACGGAACAATTAAAGAAAATTTGATTATCAAAGGAAATAATTTACTGGCTTTGCATAGTCTCAAAAAGCAATTTGCAGGGAAAGTGAAGCTGATTTATATTGATCCGCCATATAATACTGGAGGTGCAACAGATATTTTTACCTACAATAATAGTTTCAATCATTCTACTTGGTTGACTTTTATGAGAAACAGGTTAGAAGCTGGAAAACAGTTATTAAAAAATGACGGATTTATTGCAATTACTATTGATCATGTAGAACTATTTTATTTGGGTGCGGTTGCAGATGAAATTTTTGGGAAAGAAAACAGAGTAGGAATTGTAACAGTTTATATAAACCCAAAAGGAAGACAGCATGAAAAATTTTTCTCTGCTTCAACAGAATACATGCTCGTTTATGCTAATAATATAAATGTTGCTAAGTTTAACAATATTACTATTGATGAAGAAAAATCCAAATCTTTTAATTTAGAGGACGAAAACGGGAAATATCGTTTAGATAAGTTTTTGCGTGCGAGAACAAGCACTTCAAGAACTGAAAAACCTGATTTTTATTATCCAATATATGTTAGTCCAGACTTGAAAGAGATTACAACAACAAAACAAAAAGGATATTTTGAGGTTTTTCCAATTGAAAATAAGAAAGAATACACTTGGAAAACCAAGAAAGACACATTTGAAGAAAGATTAAAAGAAGATAATTTCGTAGCATTAAAAAATAATGGCGAAGTTCAAATATTTAATAAATTTAGAGAACAGCAGGTTTTCAAAAACCTGTGGACTGATAAAAAATACTTTCCTGAGTTTCAAGGAACAAACCTATTGAAAAAAATATTAGGCAGGAATGCTTTTAGTTACCCAAAATCTCTCTATGCAATTTTAGATACTATAAAAATAATGACTTCTCACAATGATATTATTTTAGATTTTCATGCTGGGAGTGGAACTACTGGACACGCAACATTGGCATTAAATAAGGAAGATGGTGGAAATAGAAAATTTATACTTGTAGAACAATTAGACGAACATATTGAAATTTGCAACGAAAGAAATCAAAAAGTTTTAGCACAAGAAAACATTGATGATTCTTTCATCTACTGTGAACTTGCAAAATGGAACGAAACAGCCAAAGAAAAAATCATTGCCTGTGCAAGTTTAAAAGAACTTATTAAGTTTTTTGATGAATTGTCTGAGAAATATTTTCTCAATTATAATTTGAAAATCAAAGAGTTTAGAGAGAAAGTTATCAAAGAAGAAGAATTTAAAAATCTCACTCTGGACGAGCAAAAGAAAATGTTTGTCGCTATGCTTGATAATAATCAAATGTATGTGAATAAAACGGAAATGGCTGATAAAAAGTTTGGGATAGATAAAAAAGACCAAAACCTATCTTCGCAATTTTATAACAGTGAGAAATAATTATGGCAGATATTAAAAATCTTTATGAAACCATCGGCGAAAAGGCTTTTAGATTAAGACTTCCTTTTCCAGAGATACCCAAATATGTTTCAAACAATTTGAAGTATAGCTTTTTTGATTGGCAGAAAAATGCTTTTGAAAACTTTCTTACCTTTCAAGCAATCAAAGAAAGAGAGAATCCAAACGAACCCACTCACCTGATGTTTAACATGGCAACAGGGACAGGGAAAACACTTTTGATGGCAAGTACAATTTTATTTTATTACAGTCAAGGATACAGACATTTTCTTTTCTTTGTGAATCAAAATAATATTGTCGATAAAACCGAGAATAATTTCATAGACAATACTCATACAAAATACCTTTTCAAAGAAAAAATTGTTATTGATGATAAAACTATCACAATCAAAAAAGTAGATGCTTTTTCAGATAGTCCGCAAGGAATAGAAATCAAATTTACCTCTATCCAAAAACTATATAATGATATTCATCTACAAAGAGAAAATCAGACTACTTTGGACGATTTGCATAGTAAAAATATTGTTATGCTTGCCGATGAAGCTCATCACTTAAACACAGATACCAACAAAAAAGGCACAACTCAACAAGAATTGATACCGACAGAAATTACAGGGCAGACAAGCGAAGCCGAAATCGAAAAAAGAGGTTGGGAACATACAGTAATAGAATTGATTCTAAATAAAAATGGCAAAAAAGAAGACAATAAAAATGTGCTTTTAGAATTTACTGCCACAATTCCAGCCACAGAAAATATTGCCAAAAAATACGAAGATAAAATTATCTACAAATTTGGACTAAAAGAATTTTTACAAGCAGGATATACCAAAGAAATCAATCTTATTTCTTCCACACTGGACAAAAAAGAAAGAGTTTTGCAAGCACTTTTATTTCAATGGTATAGACACAAAATCGCACTCAGAAATGATATTGCGAACTTCAAACCAGTTATCCTTTTTAGAAGTAAAACTATTGATGAATCAAAAGTAGATTATGAAGAGTTTTTGAATTGGATAGACAATATTTCAAGTATTGATTTTGATTTTTTGCAAGATATAGCAAACAAAATTGCACAAAGTAAAAGTCTTTATGAACAAGGTAAATCAAGAACCGAGCAAGTTTTAGCTTTTATCAAAAACGAAAAACTTCATTTTGGAGATGTCGCAAACTGGATTAAACAAAGCTATCAAGAAAAAAACACGATTATTACTAATTCAAAAACCAACAAGACAAAAAAAGAAAAAACAGATGAAGAGACAGAAAAACTTTTAAATAGTTTAGAAGATAAAAATAATAATATCAGAGCCATTTTTACGGTTGATAGATTGACTGAAGGTTGGGATGTTTTGAACCTTTTTGATATTGTCAGACTTTATCAAGGACAAAATACAGGAGGAAGCACAAAGAAAACTCCAGAAGCAACGACCAAAGAAAAACAGCTTATCGGAAGAGGTGTCAGATATTTTCCTTTTACATTCAATGACAAAATCAAAAATAAAAGAAAATTTGACGATGATCTCAAACACGAATTAAGAGTGTTGGAAGAATTGTATTATTACACTTATGATGAAGAATCAAGATATATTTCTCACCTCAAAGAAGAATTAAGAAAAGACGGATATATTAGAGATGATAAAGTTATCAAAACTTTTGCACTGAAAAAAGATTTTCAAGAGAGTAAATTCTACAAAGAAACAAAGATTTGGTACAACAAGCAAATTGATAATCCAAACAGAAAAAAGAAGACTTTAGATGATATAAAAAAGGACTTTTTTGTGCCTTATAAAATCAAAGGTTTAGAATTTACCGAACAAGAAATTGACTTTGAAAAACAAGAAGATTTACAAAAACTTAATTTACAAGAAAAAGGACTACAAACAATTACCAAAAAATTCAAGGATATTGAAAAGCATATTATACAGAAAGCTATCAATATCAAAGCCAAGCAAGAAAATTCCTTATTTCAATTTGAAATACTAAAAGAAGAACTGGAAATTGAAAGTATTGAAGAATTATACACTGATAAGCTCGCAGATTTTGATGTAAAAATCATTGTAAGCAAAAACACCAATTATGATGATATTGATAATAGCGACAAGTTAGGTTTGGTAATGAAGTTTTTAGACAATATTTTTGCAGAGTTAAGAGACAAAATTGCTCCAAAAATTGGAAGTGAATTTATTACTGGAGATTTCAAAAAAATCTTTGCAAAACCAAAAACAAAAACTATTGAATTAGACGCTGATTCTGAAAGAATTGCCAAAGAATTAGAAACTGAAAACTGGTATGTTTTGGATTCTTTTCATGGAACAAGTGAGGAAAAAGAGCTTATCGGTTTTATCAAAGAAACAATCGGTAATTTAGAACAAAAATACAAAGAAATTTATTTATTGAGAAATGAAGAAGTCTATAAAATCTTTGATTTTGAGCAAGGAAGAGGTTTTCAACCTGACTTTATTCTCTTTCTGAAAACAAAAAACAAAAAGAAAGTTGGAGTTGCTGAAACAGAGCTTTATTATCAAATATTTATCGAACCAAAAGGAAATGAATACATCGGAGAAGACAACACTTTTAAAACTGGTAAAGAGGGCTGGAAAGAGAAGTTTTTAGAAGAAATATCAGAAAAGTACGGATTTGAAAAAGTCATTAAAGCGGAAAATCCAAATTACAGATTGATAGGAATACCTTTCTTTAATAAAGACCATAATACAAACTTTAAGAAAGAATACGAATTGATAGTAAAAGAATAAGGAGTTTTGAAAAATGGAATTCACCCCCAGCCCCTCTTCCATTTTTCAAAACAAAAAAATCAAATACAATAAAAAAAAGCCCACCAAAAACTGAATAATATGGATAAAATTTTCAAAAATACGCAAGGCACGTTGCACTCTCACTCCGCTATCGCTCCGTTCGGCTCGCCTAACACAGTATATGCGGTTCGCTCGTTGCACTTCGCTCTCCCATATTTTGCTCCGTTTCACTACGCAAAACATCGCATATACTAAACGTTAGCACTCACCCTAAAAAACCGACACGACCGACAACAAACCGACAGAAACGAAAGACAAAAATGCCAACGCTTCGCAAATTAAAAGAGGTGCAAGCCGACACACAAAACCAACGCTTTTGCACCACATTTAATTTTGCCCAACCGCACCCAAGCCCACCCACCACCCTGCAAGTGGACGGTTAACACTTTGATGGCAATTAATAACAGTAAAAAGGTTTAAAAACTTAACTTTGGCAATTAATAATTTATAGACGAGAATGCAAGATTTATACAAAGAACTGATACAACTTTTAGAGCAAGACCAAGCTCTAATTATTGACGATAAATTAAATAAGGCGTTAATTATTGACAGAGCATTAAGGCTTGATGCATCTTTGATTAGGCTATTATTGACACACCCAAACATTAAGAAACAATTTTTTGTAGATATTGATAGTGTTTTGGTATTTGACAAAGTGGCTTTTCAAAGATTTGTAAATGCGAAAAAGTTTTTGCCTGATAGTTACACACAATATAAAAACACAATTGGTTTAAGTACCGATAACGACCATTATATTACCGACAGCAGAGAAGTAGTTTTAGTTTGGCCACATAAAGACTGTGTGCTTGAAGGTGGACAAACTAAAGAAGATGCAAAACGAAATGAAATATTTTACAATACAACACTTGCACCCGATGAAATTGATGTATTAACTGCACCAAAAGTATTAACCAATTGGAAACGCTATGATAAAGATGGCGAAACTATACCGACAAAAATAAGTAAAGCAGACAACCTAATTATTAAGGGAAACAACTTGTTAGCATTGCATACTTTAAAAGAAAAATTTAGAGGGCAAGTAAAGCTAATTTACATTGACCCACCATTTAATACAGGGAATGATAGTTTTGGTTATAATGATAGTTTTAACCATAGTACTTGGTTAACTTTTATGAAAAACAGAATTGAAGTAGCGAAAAAATTATTAAAAACTGATGGAACATTATTTATAAATGTTGATGATATTGAAGAAGCATATTTAAAAGTACTATGTGATGAAATATTTGGAATGAGTAATTTTATTAATGTTATTGCTGTTAAATCATCAACACCAAGTGGAACAAAAACAGCTCATAAAAACAAGACAATTATTAAACAAAAAGACTTAATTCTTGCATATAAAAATGGAAATACAGTAAATTTAAATCCACAATATATTAAAAGAGATAATTGGGATAGTCATTATTCATTGTTTTTAGAAGGTAAAGAAGGGAATTATAGTTTAAGCAAACTTGTCGAAAAACTGAAACAAAATTTGATTTTAAATGAAACCCAAAAGATTGACGATGTAAAACTTGACGATAAGTTATTTAAACAATTCTATTTAAATAATGCAAGTAATATTTGTCGTTTACAATCTCATAAAAATAAAGAGGCGGAGAAAAAATCAAGGGAATTAAAAGATGAAGTATATGAACATTTTGATAATGGCATTTCAAAAGGGCTTTACTTTAACGGACAAGTTATAACCCCTTTATCACAGGGAATTAAAAAAGTGTATTCAAATCAAAAATATACAAATGATTTAGGAATGCTTCTTTGTGATTTTTGGCCAGATATTGATTTTCAAAATACACAAAATGAAGGTGGAGTAAGTTTTCCAACAGCAAAAAAACCTGAGGTTTTAATAGCAAGAATAATTGAACTAGCAACAAATGAAAATGATTTAGTATTAGATTTTCATTTAGGAAGCGGTACAACTTGTGCAGTTGCACAAAAAATGAATAGACGATACATTGGAATTGAACAAATGGATTATGGTGAAAATGATAGTGTACAAAGATTAAAAAATGTAATTGCAGGAGAACAATCAGGCGTTAGTAAAGCTTATAATTGGAAGGGTGGTGGCTCATTCATTTACACAGAACTGATGCAAAGCAATGAACAGTACATTAATCAAATTCAAACAGCTACAACAACTGAACTTCTCTTGAAAATTTGGGATGAATTGCAAGCAACAGCATTTTTAAGCTACAAAGTATTGCCCGAAAACATCAACAAAGAAATCAAAGATTTTGAAGTTTTAAGTATTGAAGAACAACAACGCTTTTTGGTGGAAATATTGGATAAAAATTTATTGTATGTAAACAAATCTGAAATTAACGATGCAAGGTATAAAGTTTCAGATGCAGACAAAGAAATGAACAAGAATTTTTATACAATGTAATTTTAAGAAATATGCCATTCAAATTACTCAACGATTTTGATACTTTACAAAATGCAATGGAGCAATTCAATGATGAATTGCCTCAATATATTACGCATAATCTAAATCCAAATTTTGAAATAAGAGATTATCAAAAAGAAGCATTTAATAGATTTGATTTTTACTTAAACACCTACAAAAAAAGAGTAAGACCAACACAATTGCTATTTCAAATGGCTACAGGAAGCGGTAAAACGCTAATAATGGCAGGTTGTATGTTACAATTGTACAAACAAGGCTATCGTAATTTTATTTTCTTTGTAGATAGCACAAACATTATAGAAAAAACCAAAGACAATTTTTTAAATTCAGCATCAAGCAAATATTTATTTAATCAACAAATTCAATTTGATGAAAAATCCATAATTCTAAAACAAGTTGAAAATTTTGCCAATGCAGATGAAGAATGTATTAATATTCATTTTACAACAATACAAGGTTTACATAGCAGACTTAACAACCCTAGAGAAAATTCTTTGACTTACGAAGATTTTGAAAATAGAAATGTAGTGATGTTAAGCGATGAAGCACATCATATGAATGTGGACACTATGCGAAATGCAGGAAAACAATTAAGCATAAAAGAATTTGAAGAATATGATAGTTGGGAAGGTACAGCAATGCGAATTTTCAGAAGCAGTAAAGAAAATTTGTTGTTAGAGTTTACAGCCACAGCCGAATTGCATCAAGAAGCTATTGCACAGAAATACGATGATAAATTAATTTACGATTATAGTTTAAAGAAGTTTTATTTAGCTAAATACAGCAAAGAAGTAAATGTTTTACAAGCAAGTTTAAGCCGAATAGAAAGAGCTTTACAAGCAATTATTTTAAGTCAATATCGGTTATTGGTATTTGCGAAAAATAATATTTTGATTAAGCCAGTTGTAATGTTTAAAAGCAACTGTGTAAATATTCCAAAACAAAGAGACGAAAATAAAATTGTTTCGTCAGAATTTAAAGCAGAATTTTTACAAAAAATAGAAACTTTAAAAATTGCAGAAATAGAAAAAATAAGAGACAATGCACCCGATAAAGGAATTATAAAAACAGCATTTGATTTTTTCAAAACCAACGGAACAACCATAGATAATTTAATCATTCAATTAAAAGACGCATTTGCAGAAGATAAAACCATAAGCGTAGATAGTACAACAGATAAAGGCGTAACACAAATTGTTATTAACACGTTGGAAGAACCACATAATGCAATTAGAGCAGTATTTGCAGTTGATGCTTTAAATGAAGGTTGGGATGTGTTAAATTTATTTGACATTGTAAGACTTTACAACACACGAGACGCGAAAAATGGTGTGCCAGGAAAAACCACAATGAGTGAAGCACAACTAATTGGTAGAGGTGCAAGATATTGTCCTTTTCAATTAGACGAAACACAACCAAAATACCAAAGAAAATACGATGAAGATTTGAATAATCCGATGCGTATATGTGAAGAATTATTTTACCATAGCGAAACCAATAGCCGATATATTGACGAATTAAATAAAGCGTTAGATAAAATTGGTATTAAGCCAATAACAACTACAAAAAGAGAACATTTTTTAAAAGAAGATTTTAAAGAAACTTCTTTTTATAAAAATGGTGTTATTTACATAAACCAACAAAACAAATACAGAAACGAAGATGTAACGCAGTTCCCAGAATATTTACAAAACAAAACTTACTATTACAAAGCAAAAACTGGAACAAGTTCGGAAGCAGTATTATTAAAAAATGAAATAGTAAATATTGCAAGAGAAGCGAAAATTCCATATTCTGCAAACATTAAAAGTTTAGGATTTTCAGTTATAAAAAAGGCAATGCAAAAATTACCCTTTTATACCTTTTCTAATCTTACAAAATATTATCCCAATACAAATTCAATTGACGATTTTATAACTTCAAATAGTTATTTAGGTTCGCAGTGTATTGAAATTAATGGCAGAACAACCAATGTAACAGAGCTAACACAAGAAGAAAAATTAAATTGTGCTTTGCACATTTTACAAACTTTGCAACCCAATATAGAAAGGGGTAATATTGATTTTAAAGGCTCAACAGTTTTTACACCAAATGCAATAAAGGTTTTATTTAAAGATAGAGAAATGAATTTTTCTTTATCAGCCGATGGCGATGCAGAAACAGGCTATCCAATGAGCAGACCTAAATTGGAAAAGCACTATTTAGATTTATCAAAAGAAAATTGGTACGCCTACCAAGAAAATTACGGAACATCAGAAGAAAAGAAATTAGTAATATTTATAAAAGGAGCAATTACTAAATTGAAAAAAAGATATGAAGATGTTTATCTACTTCGTAACGAAAAATCTTTCCAATTGTACAGATTTAGTGATGGAAAAGCGTTTGAACCAGACTTTGTACTTTTCTTAAAAGAAAAATTAAGTAAAGAAACAGTCGTTTATCAATTATTTATCGAACCAAAAGGCGAAGGATATATGGAAGGCGACAAATGGAAAGAATTATTTTTAAAAGACATAGAAAACAAATTTGTAATTCATCAATCGACAAACTACAAATTAGTTGGACTGCCTTTTTATAATGGAGAAGCAGAATATCAAAGAGAATTTAGTTTAGAATTTGACAAATATTTATAACAACAAAGCCAACGCTTTTGGTAGCACATTTGCATTTTTGCCAACACACAAACCCAACGCAAAAAATGCAAAAGAGCTACCAAGCCAACGCACCAAGACACAGTAAAATGGACAGACAAACCACGACAAAAAAGAAGGGCGAAGTGCTAACAGCACCTACAAAAAATTGGCGGTTCGGTGCTTCGTATGACAGTTTTGTGGTTCAACAAACATTTGTGCTTCGTATGAACATTTGTGGTGAAAATCGCCAACTTCTTGTAGCTGCAAACCGTTGGCAAACATTAAAAAATGAAAATCAAAATCTACTTTTTAATTCTTACATTAATATTGTCAAGTTGTGCGAATAAGGAAAAAAAACGAAAAATAAACAAATCTATTTTAACAGAAATTGTA
>Ga0209390_10006719_pt1 | contig 15219 bp, 18 predicted proteins | sample BON01_FD_187212 | JGI IMG/M metagenome (GOLD analysis project Ga0209390, IMG submission 187212) | Freshwater microbial communities from Lake Bonney liftoff mats and glacier meltwater in Antarctica - BON-01 (SPAdes) (version 2) | ecosystem: Environmental > Aquatic > Freshwater > Ice > Glacier... | reverse complement strand
AGGAGGAGGAGGAGTGGGAAACGAAGGGGAGGGAGGACGGGAAGGAGTGGGGGTGGAGGACGAGGGGGAAGGAGGGCGGGAAGGAGGGGGGGAAGGAGAGCAGGGGAATGAGGATGACCGTGGTGGGGCTAGTAGTCCGTTGTCATCTTTTTTGCCTTTCTTGCGGCGGTTTTCTAGGTATGGTTGAAAGACTGAAGGATGATGGGAAGGAAGGAGGGAGGGAGGGAGGGAGGGAGGGGTGAGGTAGATTAGCGGAGAGAGGAAAGATTAGAGAGATGGATAATGGGCGCGAGATTCACAAGGAAAGGAAGGGCGACCAGAACGAGTGAAAATGAGTGAATAAGAAGTGAGGAGAAAAGCCACTCAACAAGATACAACAAAACGAGGGAAGGGAGGGCAATTCGAAGAAGAGAGAGAAGAAGAGAACATAGGGCATATGGAGGAGGGGAAGGAGGAGGGGAGGCACTTGTATAAAGGGAAGGCGAGCTAGCAGCGACGTTACAAATAAAACGGCGCTCGCTGGCCAAAGCAAGAAAATAGTAGTAGGGAGAATTAGAGTAAGGGGAAAGGATGAGATAGAGAGGGAAAGGGCTTAGGCCGTATAGACGTGTAGCTAGACTAGACGATGTATTCACACAAAAGAGCACCAGTCGTTGGTTTATAGCAGTAGTAGCAGGCTCTTAAAACACGCAAGAAGAATCAATAAGAAGGAGAGAGAGCGAGAGGGTAGACATGCCAAATTGTACAGCCAACTACCCCAATTTTATATGACGTCTTTTTGAGTAGAGGAAGAAAAGGCAGCGGGAAAGAAAGGAAGAGATATAACATCATTCATACATACATAGAGCATCCCAATCCAAAGTGTTACTTCCCACACATGAGGAATGGCGGGAAGGAAAGGCTCAGACAATAACAGAAAAGAAGCAAAACACATACACACACAATAAATGGTTCTTATTTCAAATTGTTTCTTTATCCATATTCTCTTTTGTATTTGTGTCCTTGTCCTTGTGCATAGGAAAAAAATGATGTTGGTCTTCTGCGCGCGAAGAAGGCAGCCTCCTTTCTTGAGTCAACACACCGTCAATTCTCATGCGGGTAAGGAGGACAAGAACGCTTGGTCACCTCTAAGGTATTTGTACTTCCATTTTATCTCTCTTCCTTTTACTTTTGTGTGGACTTTGTTGCACTAATGGGGCAGAAAGGCTTCATCAAAAAACCTCCTGGCTGATTTGAAACGGCTCAAGGTCGGTTTCGCGAGCCAACCGGCACAACAACCTCGTCCTTCTGCTGCCAGTGTGTGTGCCTTGCCAGTCAGGCGCGTCGTCTACAGCACAGCGCATTCCCTAGTACCCTTGTGCCTGCCTTGTCTTCTTGGCATTCGAGAACCCTATTCCATGCGCTGCAGCCAGTCTTCCCCCCTCCCTGGCCCATGCTCAAACCAACAACGCTTCTTACATTGTTGTTCCACGCACACACCTTGGCTTGGGCAGTGCGACGGCCATGCCAAGCACACACTCGCACCACCTTACCCTATATGCACGCACGAAGGCACAGGCGCCCACATCGTATCCGTGCAGCCGCCAAGCGACGACATCTAGACCCCTAGCAGCAACAGCAGCCGGGAGGGCGACGCGAGGGCCATGTCCAACAACTCCATGATCGGTACGTGTGCGTCTCTGGTATTGCCTTAGGCTGTATGGTTGTACCTTTGCTTGCGGTGGGCTGCATGTCCCGGCAGTCGTCGTTGTGGCTGTGGAAGGGGGGAAGGGGTTGGTGGTTGGCCTGGTGCTGTTGGCCTGGTGCTGCCCTGGTGTCGGTTGCACCTCGTCATCCCTCTCTCTCTCGTGAGCTTGCATGTGGGAGGACTACTAAGACCGGGACGGTCACGTTGGGCACGAGCCTTCAAGCCTTAATTCCCAAGTTCCTCGCCCAGCACCATCTCTTCTTCCGCCTTACCCAAAATATCGGCATGTGTGACCCCTGCCTCGTCTGCCGTCCTGCTCTCGCTCCTTACCCCCTTCCCCATGCAAAAATCAACGTTCTTCTCCCCTTTCACTTCTTAGTTCACGCACCCACATCAATCATTACCTCATCTTCTTTCCCCACCACCATCCCCACCCGTCAAACCCAAAACAGGCGGCATCGTCCGATCGCAAATGAGCAAAAAGAGCAGCCGCGAGGAAGGCACCCTTGCAGAAGACGGGACGACGGAAGATCCTCAAGCAGATTTGAGGAGCAATGCCGTGGGCTTGCGAATGGGTAGCACCAGCAGCACCAACCACGGGCACGGCCATGGCCACGAGGAGGAAGAGGGGGAGGGTGACGAGCAGCTCCCGCCTCGGCGAACGGTGATCCCCTTCCATTCCGTACACGATGAGTACATGGTGAAATTTTCCCAGAAAATGCTTTGGGTCTTTTATGGGTGTGGGGCCATTTTTGCGGCTATTATTATGTGGCAGATCATTGCCCAGCATAAGGAGAGGCATGTGATTGCTTGGTGTGTGGGCGCGATTTTCGTGAGCATTGCGGTGCCGTTTTCGTTGCATGATATTCATATGCACACGATGCATGTACGTACTTATTGAGGGTTGATTTTGTGGGGAGTGATATTCTAGTGTGAGATAGCCATGGTTAAAAGGACTTAAGTAGGGAAAGAGTTTCTTTTTTTAATCTGTTGCTGGTGGCGCGCGCTGCTGCTCACAATTTATCATTCCCATTCCTCCGACCCTACCACCAAAAACAGTACGTCAACCCTAAGCTCCAAAAATACTACATCCGCATCCTCTGGATGGTCCCTATCTACGCCATCGAGTCCTGGCTTGCCCTGCGGTTCCGCGGACAAAAACTCTTCCTGGAAACGGGGCGCGAAGCGTACGAGGCTTTTGTGATCTACAATTTTTATATGTTGCTGCTGCACTACCTGGGAGGAGGGCAGGCAGTGAGGGATATTCTGAGGGCTAAGTCCGATGCGGGCGATAAGTTTGTTCATTTGATTTTCCCGTTTTGTTGCCTCAAGTGGAAGCGGAGCGGGCAGTTTATTAATCGGTGCACGGTGGGGGTGATTCAGTATGTTATTATTCGGTTTTTTCTTGCATTTGTGACGTGTTTGGTTGAGTATATGCTCAATAACGGGAAGGGGGATCATGTGGCGTTGGAGAGGACGGTGGTGGCGATTATTGTTATTATTAATGTGTCGCAGATTTGGGCCATGTATTGCTTGGTGGCTTTTTACCATGAATTTGCGCATGAGTTGAGAGCGATCAACCCATTTTGGAAGTTCGTCGTGGTCAAGGCGGTGGTGTTCCTGTCGTTTTGGCAGGGGCTGTTGTTTAGTGGCATGGCCCGAGAGGGGATGATTAAGAGTTATATGGATTATAGCGAGAATGACATTGCGAGCGGGATCCAGAATTTGTTGATTTGCATTGAAATGGCCGTGATTAGCGTGGCGCATATGTGGGTCTTTTCCTACAAGGATATGGAGATTATCGTTAGTAAGTATAGCAAGGGAGGGAGGGGGGAGAGAAGATGAAGAAGCCACAACAGTCTGTCCTCCTTTCCAAACCACCCACTAATACGACACCCACCCTCATTCAATCATAACAACAGAACCCGAAGACATGCAGCCCCGCGACCCGTGGACGGCCTGGGTCGACATTTTGCCTTGGGACGTGGTGAGTGATTTCCGCGAGCACATTTTCAATGGCTTTGGCATCCGCAGGAAGATGCAAAAGAAGGCAGCGCTGGCTCGGAGCCCCAAGAACGCTGCCGCCCCGGGGGTGGGGGCCACTGGAGAAGGAGGAGGAGGGAGAGGAGGAAGAGGAGGGTTGATGGGGGTGCAGGCGCAGGAGGAAGGAGGGGTGGGCGCAACTTTGGCTTGAGGGGGAAGGAGAGGATGAAGGAGAATACCAGCTGTGGCGGTGAGAGGAGGAAAGGCAGAGGAAAAGGATGGCGTCCTTTCTAAAGTGTGAGAGAGAAAGAGAGGGAGGGGGTCGTGTAAATGGCGGGAGGCCTCCCCTATAATTACACTACAAAACGAAAAAACAAAAACAGAAGGCGAATAGAACAACGCACAAAATAGGCATTGTTCAGTAACCGCAATTCTTTGATTCTTTCTTTTACATTTGTTAATTTATCGTTATTACTTGCTAGCATTCAATGAGCATTATTTGTCTCTATCTCTACCTATTACCCTCCCTCCCTCCCTCCCTCCCTCCCTCCCTCCCTCAAAAAAGCCCTCCACCCCCATTTCCATTTCCATTCCCCTCCACCTGCTCCGCCCCCTCCCTCCACCTCATCGTCAGCGCATCGCCCGTCAATGTCTTTATATGCTCCGTGGTACACAGACCCCTCCCCACCAATTGTTCCGCCACTACCTGCGTGTTCAAAATAGGGACATGCGTGCTCAAAAAACGCAATAATCGTCCAATCTCTGCGCAGCGGGTCGCTTGTTGGGAGGGAGGAACGGGGCTCGCGAGGGTGAGGATGGTTTTGCTGAGTGTTTTTGCCGTTTGAGGCCATAAGGTTCTGTAGTAGGCGGGCCAGCGAGTCTTTTTCCGGATGCCCATGTTGGTTTGTGGTGGTGGAGGAGGAGGGGTAGGAAGGGAGGGAGGGAGGGGAGGAGGGGCGGTTTGGGAGGTGGACATCTTGCCATTGCGCTTCGTCGTTGTTAAGGCCTGCTGCTTCCCCGCCCCTGCTCTTCCTCCTCCCCCCTTCTTTTCCCCTTTAACCGCCCCCGCGCCTCCCGCCGCCGTTGTCGCGGCACCATCACTCGCAGCAGCAGGAGCAGCAACGGCAGCACCAGCACCAGCAGGAGCAGCAGTGCCTCCATCACTCGCCAAGCCCACCATATAACTCAACCACGCCATCGCCTCCCCCCCCTGTCCCTCCCCCACCAATGCATTCGCCATGGTGATATACGAAAAAATATCCGGTCTTACCCCTCCTCCCCCCCCTTCCTCCACCTGCAACTCGGCAAACACCCCCCGAACCCCTATCAGGTCCCCTGCCCTCGCACAAGCCTCCAAGGCCATATTGAACGAATCCGTATCGCGCGGAATGCCATTATCGCGCATTTCCTTCAAGTACCTCAATGCCGTCGCTGACCCCCCATCATCAAACCCCCTCTTCCGTGTCGCCAACACAGCCATCTCCGAATTATAAGTATGCATCACCTCCACATCCCTCCACTTCCGCATCGCCGCCCTAAATATTCCCCCGTCCTTCCCTCCCTCCCCCAAACTCGCCTCCCGACACGCTTCCATCGCCGCATTAAAACAAAGCATATCAGGCGTCAATCCCAGACCCTCCAAATCACCCATCAACCTCAAAGCCTCCTCCCCCTTCTCCCCCTCCCTCCCACACAACTCCAACATAATCGTAAACGACTCCACACTCGGCACAATATCCCCCCTCCCCCTCATCTTTTCAAACACCGTCCGCACCTCCCCCTCCATCCCTGCCTGGGCACACGCGTCCATCACAGAATGATACGCTTCAGCATCCGGTGCTATCCCCCTCCCCTCCATCTCCTCTAATAACTCCAAAGCACGAGTAGGCTCGATCCTCTTACTACACAAAGTCAACAAAGCTCCATAAGTCCTCCCCCACGCCAAAGCAGAATGCGCTGTCGCTCCTCCTCCTCCTCCTCCTCCTGCTGCTCCTGCTGCTGCTGTTGTTGTTGCTGCTGCTGCTTCTCCTCCTCCTCCTCCTCCTCCTGCTGCTCCTGCTGCTGCTGTTGTTGTTGCTGCTGCTGCTTCAGTACCAGCAGCACCAACAACAGCAACATCCTTCATCCCCTCCTTCAAAAACCTCCTCGCCTTCTCCCACCTCCCCAACTCAGCATACGCCCTGGCCACCAAATGAGGGGCCCTCGTCGCCGTCGCCGGCAAGCCCATCCCCTCCATCCGCTCCTGCAACCGCAACACCTCCGCCCAATCCTCCCTCCGTGCACACACATTCATCAAATCAGAAAACGTCCCCAACCCCGGCGCCAACAACGGCGTACTGCTCCTATTCCCAGCAGCACCAGCAGCACCGCTGACCATCATCCCTTCCTCCTCCTCCTCCTCCTCCTCCCACACCTTCTCCCACCTCGCCACCCCCCCCACCCTCCGCCAAGCCTCCTCATACTCCCCCTTCTGATACCAACACTGGAAAAACGCACTCAACGTCCCATCCACCGGCATCACACCATTCGCCACCATCTCCTGCAGCAAATCAGCAGCCAACTCCGCTTGGCCCGCCCTTGCCAAGGCATCCATCAATTGAGTGTACATCCTCCCATCCACCTCTAACCCCCTCTCCAACATCTCCCCATATAATTTCAACACACTCTGCCATTGCCTCGCCTGCCAACAACATCGCAAAACCGTCCTATACAAGGTAGCATCGGTCGGGATCCCTTCCTCATTCGCTTCCTCTAACAGGCCCAAGGCATCCCTCCATCTATTCCTCGCCAAACACGATTTAGCCGCAGCAGAATAACACACCACATTAGGTACTAACCCATAAGACCTCACACTCGCCAAAACAGCCAAAGCCTCATCCGTGCGATTCGCTTCCGCGCACGCATTGATCACCGTCGCGAAAAAACGTAAATCCAACCCAGTCTGATGCAATCTCGCCTCCCCCACCGCCGCTTGCAAATAAGTCGGAAACAAATCCCACCTCCCCGCCTGCGTGGCCTGGTGCAACACCTGCGTCCAGCATTTAATGTCGGGCCGTAGCCCCTTCGCCCTACAAGAATCGAACAATGCAAACGCCTCATCCCACCTCGAGGCCCCCGACAGGGCCTCCATAACAGTCGCACACGCAAGCACATCAATCGTCATCTCCTTCCCCTCCATCATCTTCAACACCTCCAACGCTCTATCCGGCTCCTGAAACCTCGCACACGCTCTAAGCACCGCCGTATAACTAACCAAATCCGGCTCGACCTCCCACGCAGGCATCAACCTCAAAAACTCCAGACTACTATAAACCGGCCCCCGCTTCGCCAACGTAAACAAAACCAACCGTGCAGTCTCAGCATCCAAGGGCGTCCCCTGCTTCTTCATCTGTCCTAGCACCGTTCTCACTTGATCCAATCTCCTTTTCTCTAGTAGAAGACGGAGAACAATGAGATATGAGACCCTCCCCACCCTCAACCCCCACCCTTGCATCCGTTCAAGCACCTCCATACACTCCCCCCACTCCCCCGCCTGGTGACACGCCGACAAAACAACCCCAACATGTTCATCCTCCACCTTCCGTCCTTTCCCCACCATCTCGCTCAGCAAGGCCACCGCCTCCCTCCACATCCCCAAACTCTTGTACACCCTCCCGACCTCAAATTCAAGATCAGCATCAGGTATCAACCCAATCGCCTTCGCTGTGGCAATCCAAGGCAAGCCCCTCGCAGGTGTCCTACTAAACCGATAAAACTTCAGTGCTACTTTAGCCGTGAACAAGTCCACCATCCGAAACTGCAACAAGGCATCCACCAAAAAGGAAGACGAATAAAATTTCCCCCTCTCAATCGTAGAGGCCAAGGCTTGGGTAAACCCTTCATGTCTCCTCCCCTTCGCACCTCCAGGCATAATCAATGCCCCCCCCGGATTGGCAGACAACTGCGCCCTTATCACCTCCACCACCGGCATCCACCTTCGATCAGTCGCTGCTGCTTTTGCTACTAGTGAAGCCATGAATGCATCGACATCAATTCGTTTCTCACGCATCCCCCCAAGAATTTCCAAGGCTAAATCAGGTTCATTTCTTTGGGTTGCCGCGTACACCACCATCCGTGACAGCACCGTGTCCAGCAACGGGCTATGGCAAAGCAAGGCCGCAGATTCCTCTGCTTGTTCCCATTGACGGTTGGCCAGCGCACGGACCAGATTGATGACGTGCCCGATGTCCTTCTCCGCTTCCTCGTCCTCGTCCTCGGAGGGTTTGACCACCCCCACCTCCTCCTGCTGCTGCTGCTGCTGGCCACTGTACTGCGCGCGCAAAGTCGTCAAAATAAGGAGGAACTCTTCCGGTGCCGATCGTTCCCACTCCTTCTTGTTGCCGCCTTTGCCGCTGCTCCGTCGACGACCAGGGGAGGTCGAAAAATGAGGAGCGGAGGAAGGGGAGGACGCTTTGGACGCGGCCCCAGCAGCAGCCGTCTTGTCATTGCCCTTCCACAGGTCTTCTTCAAACCATGCGGGTGCCGCCGCGCCCTCTTTTGGGACGGCGCGGGCGAGGTGGAGGAGAGGTCGTTGGTGTGGTGGTAGTGCGCGCGGGGGAAGGAGGAGGAAGGCCTTGGTACTGATGACGAGATACACGAGCGCAAGCAGCAGCCGGAGCTGCAGCTTGGAACCAATGAAAAGAGCATCTCCTGCTGCTGCTGCTCGTAATCCTCCTCGTCTTCTCCTTCTTCTTGTCCAGGCGTACCATGCTCTTGAGGTTGCACTTGACGCGGTGCCGCTCATGATGATGATGATGGTGGGGGGAGGAGGGGGAGGATTGATGGAGCCTGGAGTTGAGGCTGCGGGCACTTGCGCCGACTTAGGCACAACGCATAACTTCAGCCTGTACTGGGGTTGCAGAGGAGCGTGGTTAGGACGTGGTTTGGTAAGTAGGGAGGGGCAAACGCAAGATGAGGGGAGGAGAAGCAAGCAAGGGGGGGTGCGTGGCTTCGCCGTGCCGTGCCGCCCTCCCCACCCCTTTTCCCCTCTCTTTCTCTGGTGCTTTCTTATGCATTAAATACCCAAGCCGAAGCTTAAGGCTCTGCAATACCTTGTATACTGTCTATTATTTTGATTTCTTGCATGTGTGGCGGTTTCTGTACTACATGGTTTGAGCAAGAGTGCAGAGTTGGGGGCCTCGCTCTGCTTTGGCCCATTGTCTTACACAGCGCCCCCCGTACAAAGCAACGCCGTGTGCAGGCCTAGGAAATTGCCACGACTGCAAGAAGCGGGTGGCCACGTTACCCATTTCGCAATTTCTGTTGCCTCTTTGCCCCTTAATGCCGGCATTGCGTCCACGGCATAAATATAATCAAGCCACTTCCCCCCTTCGGCTGACCTCCTGCCCCCAAGCATGGGGTAAGCATCTACTATAAATAGGCTTACCCCAAGCCCCAAGACACGCACGTGCCTAATCCGCCCCTTTTCTCCCACCATCCTCCCGAACACAGGCTACCACGATTCTTTTCCACTTTAGAACAAGCCATGGAGGACATTGAGGACCGCGACGAGCAGGTTCGCATTTCGCGGGAGGAGAGCAAGCAGGGTGACCGGGAGCGCATTACCATCGAGCGGACGCTGCGGGTGCGCAACGTGATTGAGGAGCCCAAAGGACGGAAGACGAGCAAGGACATGACCCGCCTTGCCCGACGCATGATTGGGGGTGGCAGCCAGAGCCAGAGCCAGTCGTCGTTGGGCCTGAGCCAGCTGCAGAGCCAGGAGTCGTCGATGGATATGGGGGATTCGCAGAACATGGAAGAGGAGGAAGAAGAGGAGGAGCGGACGGCGCCGGCGGCCACTCCGAAGCGGCGACGTGGGCCTGGTCAGACCTTCGTCATTGAGACCAGCAGCACGAAGCAGAAGGGCGGCCAGCAGCAGCAGCAGCAGCAGCAGCGAGGGGCGACGGGCAAGCGCGCAATGCGCCGTGGCGTCGCTGCACCCAAGGCCAAGCGCGCCCGCCCCAAGCGTGTCTCTCATACTGCCCCGGAGGTGACCGAGACCTTTGGCCGCTACATCCACAAGGTCCAGCAGCAAGTCCATCCCGATTTCCGCATGAGCAAGAAGACGGTCTCGATTTTGGACTCGATGGTCGTGGATGTGTACTCGCGCCTGCTTGCCGAATCCCGCCGCCTCTTGGCGGCCAGCAAAAAGAAGACGCTCACCAGTCGCGATGTCCAGACAGCCGTGCGCCTTTGCTTGCCTGGAGAGCTGAGCAAGCACGCCGTGTCGGAGGGGCAGAAAGCGGTGAACATGTCTTCGTAGATAGTTGGGAGTGTTGGTTGGGGTCACGGGCAAGTATTAGAACATAGACAGGACAAGTCTAGAAGGTAAAGAGGTGGTTGTGACTTAGTTAGATGGCGAATATGTCCGTGAAGTAAGATGGGATCTTGTCGAAAGTTAGAAGCTATCAGAGTAATTACACAAGCATCGAAAGGAAAGGGTCGTTTTTAGCTCGTTAATAAGGAAAGCAGCAAGGACACAAATCCTGTTCATCGACTAGTCGCCGCGCTGAGCACGCAGGATCATCAAAGACTTGACCAAATCGATCGCAAGCAAAAGCAAATGACTTGAGAACGGAAGCAAATCGCACACGTTGATTGCTTTCTGTGTTGCATTTACAGGGTTGCTTTATTACTTTATCATGTACTGGTTTATATGTATATGCATTTACTATTGACATGCTAATTCTCATCTACAAACAAAGTTCGCCCGATCCCCGCGCCCCTATCTTTTCTCATCCTCTCCTAGTCAAAACGTCACCAACTTCAACTTCGACGTATTCAAGGCACTGCTCTCGTTGTTCTGTATTCCGTTGCCACGTCCAGTTCCTTGCTCTCCTCTGCTTTGTCCTGTTCTTCCTGCGTTTCCTCCTGCCGCAGCACAGGCAGGTCGTCCTCGTGCTCATCGGCTATGATTTTTCCTTCTGCCACTGGCAATGCGCCGCTCCACGAACCAAATGTTCGCAACGACAGGTGCTGCTGCTCGCCCAAGCGCCGAATCCGAGCCCGTTCTACTTCCGTGTCCCAGTTCAGGCTGGCCACGAGCGCAGTGGTTGTCAGCAAATAGCAATAACACCCCGCCGCGAGGCCCAGACATAGGCCTAAGATGTCCCATTCAAAACGAAAGGCAAAGAGGATGGACAAAGGCAATCCCACGCCAAAGTAAGACACCAGCGTTGCAACGTACGCCACGGTCTGCTTGCCGCTCCCCTTGAGAACGCCCGTGCAGGCAGCTTGGATGCCGTCGGCAAACATGTACAGGGCTGCAACGTGCGCTGTGGTTTGAACCAGCTGGAGTTCGCGGGCGTTGGCTGTGTCGTGTGTATGTGTGTATGAATGTGTAAGTTTGAGGTCGTGAGTCATGAAAGGTGAGAGAGCGCTTTTCAAACAAACACACGACAACCCCCCCTTCTCCTCCCCATTCTAAAACACTCAACGTACCGGTAAAGATGCGTGGGTAGTAGTCGCGCAACAGAAACAATGAAAGTCCCATAACAGCGCTTATAACCCCAGCGTACATCGGCGCGACGCGCGACGCTCGCTTGGCTTCGACGGCCTGGCCCCGTCCCAGCTCGTTGCCCACGCGGACGTTCGCCGCGACGTGCGCCCCGAAATCCACCATATAAGCCAACGCATTCATCGTTTGATAGATGGCCATGGCGCCGATCTTGGGCGTGGGGTCCGCGAGGAAGCCGGCCAGAAAGACGATGGACTCGGTCGCCCACCACTCCCCCATCATAAGGAATCCGCCGAAACTTAGCTGTGTTTGTGTGTGAAGTGAATAGGAAAGCGAGGTGAGAAACGACGAGAGAGATTGTGCTCAAAATGCGTCCAAAAGCCCCACTGCTATGACACACCTCCGATCCCGCCACCATCTCTCACCTGTAAGAAAGGCCACGGGTCGTGCCAGAGGGTCTGGCGCAATTCTTTCCTAGAGGGCCATGCGAGCCCCGTCTGCGCGGCCACACCGTACCACACAATATAGACAATGAGCATCGTCAGCCAAATCGCCTGTGTAAGAGCAGTGGCAACAGCCGAACCAATCGCACCCAGGCCGCAAGGCTTGATGAAGAGCCAGTTAAGGAGCGGATGGAGCAAGGCCGCTGCTCCCGACGTGACGGCAATAGGCCGCGTGATACCCTGCGCTTGTAGCCACGTCGTCACGCACTGCAAAAGGGCGTACATCCATAGACTGGGGGAGGATTGGAGAGAATGGGGAAGAGTAGAATCGATTAGTCTTAGAAGTCTGGTGGCATGTGTGAGAGACAAGGGGCTATAGGGGAAGAAGAGGTAAGTTGCCCGCCGGATGCGTTTTAGGATCCTGAAAAGACTTCTTCCTCCCCTACATATACATATCACTGCCCTAAAAAGCAGAACACACACACCACCCAGAGCAAACTGTACCCAAAAGACTTACCTAGGTACGAGCGCGCGCATGTAGCGGCCAGCCGCCTCGCTTACGGTGGCGTTTTGACCACACACCACAAAGAAGGCCGTGGTCCACTGCCACAGTATGCTCAGTGGCACGCAGACGCCCAGCAACAACGCCTGTGCCTTGAAAAAGACCCGATTCATTGCCCGCAAGTCTTCTGCACCGTACGCCTGCGAGGCCAAGGTCGCCAGCCCGGAGGAAAGCCCGACCATGACGCTGTGACCCGTGACGTTGGCGAGAGCGCTGGCCAGGGAGACGGCAGCAAAGTCGGTGGATGAGCAGAACTGACCGACGAAGATCATGGACATGACGGAGAAGGAGCGCATGAGCAGCATGCCCACCGAGATGGGCCAGGCCAGGGCGGCCTAGAGTGAGGGTAAGGGTGTGGGAGTGGGGACATGGTGGGTGAGCCTGCGTGAGAGGGAGGGTCCACCATGGTCGTGTACGAAGCCCTTACCTGCTTGCCCAGCTCGTCGCGATAGGGTTGCCAGGCAGCTGCCATGGCAAGGAGCGTGAGGGTGGTAGTGTCACCGCCGCCAGTGTTCTTGTTGCTGACCGCCAGGGTGTCTTCTGGAATGAGGGAGACGGATGGGGGAAGGGAGAGGAGAGGTGAAATGGTGGAGGGACAAAGGACACCAGGAGTGGCTAGGTGCGCCATGAGCAGATGCATCTGATGACCAAGGCTTCGTGTCACAAACCCTCCGTCGTCGATCCAAAATTTGACGCCCGCAGAAGAGGCAGGAAACAAGGTGGACACTTGCCTCAGTGACCAAGCCCTACTCCAAAATTTGCCGGGCTGTTGAACTTTTTGGAGTTACGTTCCTGGGCGCGCAGGGGGCATTTAAGTGGACACAACCAACTAAGAGACTAGCTGGAGGTTCGAATAATACGCGCGAGAATGCAGCTTTTGAGCTTTATCGGAATTGCCAGAATTTGCCCAAGCAAGAGCGCCCCCCAGCCTTCTTAGACAGGCTTCTCGATTGAGGTGGGGAGGATGACTGGCCCACAAATGTAATGAAAGTAATGTATTCAATGCGCACATTTATCCCTGGTCAGGAATTCGTTATAAAAGAGAAAAGAAAATACTCAAACCCGCGCCTCCCCTTCCCCCCCCTTTTGGCAGCCCCCCCCCTTTGTGCGGAAGCCACTCCCACATTCTCAAATCAATTTCATGTTCATTCTTCTTGTTGTCTCTTTCTTATGTATATGCATAATCATACTTCCTTTTTAAGCCCATGTACACGTGACAAAATGGACGCCCCGAAGCATCGCATTTCCCCTGCCTGTCTTTTCCTCACATGCACCCACGTCCTCGCCCCGCCAAAAGGAGAGAGGCAAACATGCGGCATCTACCGGCTCTCTCTTTCATTTTTCACTTTACAGCCTCAACACACATTGATAAGTAATATGTACCAAATTTTTCCTATAATTATATGCCTCTATTACTGCTGCTGCTGCTGCTGCTGCTGCTGCTACTGCTGCGGCCTTCCTTCTGCCGCTCCAGGCTCTTGGCCTTCATGAGGGAGATTATTCGCCTTCTTTCTATTGTTTGCTTTATTCTCGTGGCGATTTGCTGGACTTGATCGGCCTCGAGCCGGACGGGGAATTTGGATGCAAGGAAGCGGCAGAAGGGAGTGTCTTTGCATTTCTGTTTCAATTTGTGTTGGTTGGAGGGAAGAGGGAGGGCAGAGTAGGTGAGTGGAGAGTTGGGGAGGAATTTGAGGAGAACGGAGGCAGGAAGGAGGAAGAAGCAATTAGACAAGACAGCTAGCCCCAAGCCCCCCTTTCTACCACATCTCCCATCTAAAGACCTACCTTTACATCATGGTCCGGCAAGAAGAAGGGCGCCACCATATCAAGCAACGCCGGCTGAGGAGGGAGGGAGGGAGGTAGGTAGGTTGGGAGAGAGGGAAGAGTGAGAAATTAGTTTTCTTGCGCTAAAGGTAATTACCCCCCCTCCCTCCCTCCCTCCCTCCCTCCCTCCTCTTCCATACCTGCAGCTTCCGCACCGGCTCCGAGACCACATGCATATACTGCAAATTAAACGCAGAAGCTAATCGTTCATAGGTCGGATCGCCAAAATGATACGGCATGATCTCAACAAGCAAGGAATCTTTTGGTAGAAACCCTAGAAGCATGCTACTGAACCCATGAGGGGTGATCAATGCATCGGCATCTGCTAAGGCAGCAACGACCTCACAGATGGGTAGGTCCTCGCGGTGGGTGAGGAGGTTGACGTGGATTTGTGGGTGGGTGTTGCTGCTGCTGCTGGAGAGGAGGGGGAGAAGGAGGGAGTGAAGGAGGGAGGTGGCGTTGTGCGCGTGCCGGAGGCGGCGGGAGGAGCCGTCACGGTTGTAGATCACGACTTTAATTGGCCTGCTGCTCCTACTACTACTGCTGCTGCTGCTGCTGCTGCTGCTGCTGCTGCTGTTGCTGCTCTGCACCATCTCCTCGTCCTCGTTCTTCACCTGGATCCCGCATAATTGCATTGCTAATTGACGCATACGCCCGGAGCGATCACGACGATCCAAATCCCAAAGAGGAGATGAGAGAGAAGGAACTTCTCGACCGAAAGTACCTAGATTGTAGACGTGCGGATGGAGAGAGTGATGCTGGTGGCTGGCGCTGCTGCTGCTACTGCTGCTGGTGCTGCTGGTGCTGCTGCTTGGAGTGGTGGTGGTGGTGGTGAGGGAGGGAGAGGAGGACGAGAAGGAAAAGAGTGACAGCAACGAGGAGGAGGAGGCGGACCAGAACAGCGTCGATATTATGTCACTCAAACTGCTGCTGCTGCTGCTCCCGCCCTTTAAATTCGACCTCCTCTCTTTCTCTTCCTCGTCCAACACCGACGACGCTGCTGCTGCTGCTACTGCTCCTGCTCCTGCTTCTACTGCTGCTGGTTTGAACGGCAGAGTGAATAGTTCGTGGGGGCCCTGTTTCCGAAGGTCAACCGTCCATTGTATATATCTATTCCCCTCCTCATCCTTTACCCATGACGACGCCGAGGAGGAGGAGGAGGAGGAGGAGGAGGAGGAGGAGGAGGAGGAGGAGGAGGAGGAAAAGGAGGAGAAGGAAGGAGGGG
>Ga0209390_10006718_pt1 | contig 15221 bp, 8 predicted proteins | sample BON01_FD_187212 | JGI IMG/M metagenome (GOLD analysis project Ga0209390, IMG submission 187212) | Freshwater microbial communities from Lake Bonney liftoff mats and glacier meltwater in Antarctica - BON-01 (SPAdes) (version 2) | ecosystem: Environmental > Aquatic > Freshwater > Ice > Glacier... | reverse complement strand
CGACGACGCCGACGGAGCCGACGGAGCCGATGGAGCCGATGGAGCCGATTGAGCCGGCGGCGACCGAGCCGACGCAGACAGAGCCGACCCAGCCGACAGAGATGGAGCCGATGGAGCCGGCGGCGACCGAGCCGACCGAGCCGACGGAGCCGACGGAGCCGACCGACCCGATGGACCCGACCGACCAGACACCGACGCCGAACCAGCATTCGGCGCGCGAGCGCCCGCGGAACCCTCCCTGCGCTTCGACTTGGACACCGCCTGCACCGTGGACTTGGACTCCTGCGACGCCACCGCCGAGGGCGGCTTGGTCCAAGGCTTCTTCGCGCCCTCGCCCTCGGACTCGTCCTTGCGATGGGACGCCGACACCGCATCGACCGTTGACTTGGACTCCTGGGATGACACCGCCGAGGGCGGCTTGATCCAAGGCTTCTTCGCGCCCTCGCCCTCGGACTCGTCCTTGCGCTGCGGCGTCGACACCGCCTGGACCGGCGACTTGGACTCCACCGGGGAAGCCACCGCCGAGGGCGGCTGCCTACAAGGCTTCTTCGCGCCCTCGCACTCGGACTCGTCCTTGCGCTTCGACTTGGACGCCGCCTGGACCGTGGACTTGGACTCCACCGGGGAAGCCACCGCCGAGGGCGGCTTCCTAAAAGGCTTCTTCGCGCCCTCGCCATCGGACTCGTCCTTGCGCTTCGACTTGGACGCCGCATGGACCGCGGACTTGGACTCCTCCTGGGGCGCCACCTCCGAGGGCGGCTTGATCCAAGGCTTATTCGCGCCCTCGCCATCGGACTCGTCCTTGCGCTGGGACTTGGACACCGCATGGACCGCGGACTTGGACTCCTCCTGGGGCGCCACCTCCGAGGGCGACTTGGTCCAAGGCTGCTTCGCGCCCTCGCCATCGGACTCGTCCTTGCGCTGGGACTTGGACACCGCATGGACCGCGGACTTGGACTCCTCCATCTGGGGCGCCACCTCCGAGGGCGGCTTGATCCAAGGCTGCTTCGCCCCCTCGTCATCGGACTCGTCCTTGCGCGTCGACTTGGGCACCTTGACGACCGGATTGGACTCCTCCTCGACCTGCGACACCGGCTTCTTCGCGCCCTCGCCATCGGACTCGGACTCGTTCGACTCGGACCCGTCCGACTCGGACACGTTCGACTCGGACTCGCCCTCGCCCTTGTCCTCGCGAGCGTCCTCGGCCATGCCATCGGCGGCGACGCCGATGGCTGGGGTCGTCGGTGGCCGATGTGTTGCCCGAGGTGTAGCCGATGTATCTTGGCCCCTTCAGGAAGTGTCCCGTGTGTTTGGTGACCGAGTCCCGGCGCGCGCACCTGCACTCCTCGGTCTTTCCCGGTGAACCCACAGACACGGCCCTCGCGTTTGCACTCGCACGGGGTCGCGCACCGGGTCGCGCGCGGGGTGGCGCCCGCCCGCCGATGGGTTACCCCGCCGGCTTGACCGCTCAGCTCCGACGGATCATCCGCGACACTGGCCGATCCCGACGCGTGCCATGCGCGCGCGTGGGCGGGCACGGCACAGCACCGTGCCCCCCCCCCCCCCCCCCCACGGGGGAGGGGGGGTCAATACCCGCTACCAAACTGGAATGGCTGACAACGACATGGACGCCGGCACTGCCGCGCTCCCTCGAGGTGTGCGCCGCTGCGCCGCCGGGCGCCACCGGGCGCCACCGGGCGCCACCGGGCGCCAACGGGCGCCGCCGGGCGCCGCCGGGCGCCACCGGGCGCCACCGGGCGCCGCCGGGCGCCGCCGGGCGTCACCGGGCGCCGCCGGGGCCGTGCGCGCGGACCAACTCACCCGGTACAATTGCCTCAGGTGCGGCCGGCAAGCGTCGGCGCGTGGGTGGCGACGAACCGGGTCGAGCTCGGCCGCCGGCGCCGCCGTGGACTTGCACCGCCCATCAGCTGTCCACACTGCTGTCTCGCGACCTATCTGAGCTGCGGGTGTTGGTGCCGCACCTGGTGACTGGCGACGGCCACGGCGCACACGACGCGGCCCAAGCCGCGCTGCGGGCCCTGTCCACACTGCTCGCCGTCCCCGACTCGTCGGCGCCTTGGCTGCTCGAGGCGGTGCGATACCTGCTTGTCGGCGCGATGCAAGTTGCGACCACCGCCCACGCGGTTGTCTTGGAGGTTAGGGTTAACCCCTCCTCTACAGAGGCCTCCGCCCCCGCCTCCGCCGAGGCCGCCGTTGCCGAGGCCGAGGCCGCCGCTGCCGGGGCTGCCGCTGCCGAGGCCGCCGCTGCCGGGGCTGCCGCTGCCGAGGCCGAGACCGCCGCTGCCGGGGCCGCCGCTGCCGAGGCCGCCGCTGCCGAGGCCGCCGCCGCCGAGGCCGCCGAGGCCACCGAGGCCGAACTGGCCGAGTTGCCCCCGTCGACTACGCAACCCATGGCTCCGGCCACGGCGCTGCGCTCGCCAACCACTGCCGATGGCCGCCCCGTTGGCATTGGTGCAGATCCTGGCGCAACGCGGCAAGGCGCTGCGGCCTCGGGGCTAATCTCACTCAAGGCCGACGAGGCCGAGGTCCAGCGGCTTGCCGCGGCCCATCAAAAAGCGGCACAGGAGGTGGGCTGTGTGACTGCGGAGCGCGCCACGGCGCCGCACAGCTCCGCGCTAGCGGCCTCGGCCCTGGCGCTGGCGGCGCTGGCGGCCTCGGCCCCGGCGCCGACGGCGCCGATGGCGGACCCACCGCCACCGACAGGGGCGGCGACGCCGGCGCCCTCGCTGGCTACGCAGAACATTGCAGTCGCAGCCGCCATGGCGCAGCTTGGGCGAACGCCGGCGAGCGCGGCGCCCAGAGCGGCGCCCGCGCCGCGGACCGCCGCATCCAAGCGGGCGCTGTTTCACACGAGGGCCGAGGCCACCTGCGCCGATTCGTGCAAGCCGCTGCGGTGCTGGGCGCGGAGCGACTTGCTCCGGGGCGTGTGCTTCCCCCTGGTGGCCGCCCTGGTGCCGGACCCCCCGCAGATCGACCGCGTGCAGGAGCTCCTGGGCGGCCTACCGCCCCGCGTGGCCGGCCACATCGCCACGGCGTGCCGTCGCGTCGCCGTCCGGCTCCGGCCGTATTACGGCCCAGACGCCCTGTGGGAGACCGCCTTCTCCCGCGTGCTGCTCCTCCTGGGGCGCCTAATTCACCCGGAGGGCACGGCCGTGCCCCGCGCGCCGGCACCGGCCGGCAGGGCCGCCTCGGCGGTCGACTCGGAGTCCCCGCCGCCTGGGGTGCCACGCGTGCCCGCGTTGCCCGCGCGCAACCCCTCGGTCGACCCGGCGCCCACGCACACCCCGGTGCCGGCCGCCGCGGTCGACACAGCGAGCACGGACCGATCGACGACCGCCGTGGGCGGCACGGCACCCGCGGACGGACCGACGCTGGCTGCGCCGGCTGCGCCGGCTGCGCCGGGCACGTCAACCCTGTCTCCGCAGCGGCCGAGGCGCCCCCCCCCGCCGCCGCCGCCGGGGCGGGGGCGCCTCCCCGCCGCACACACCGACAACCCGGTCACAAGGGTCATCCGCTGGTGCATGGTCCGCCATAAGCCATTCGAGGGCGTCATCGGCGGCTACAAGTGCTCCGTCGTGCTGCGCGGCGACCAACGGCCCGAGTTCGAGGTGACGCCGGCCGGCAGCGGTGCCGCCCTCTCCAGCTACCGCGATCTGGACGACCACTTCCACCGCCTGGTGGCAGGCCTCGAGTGAGTCCATTGAATTGAAGCGGGCCGCGTTGACCCGTGCAACAACCGCAGCCCACCGGGCGGGCGATGGTGCAGCGGCAAGGTCCCACCGTTCAGCCTGCGGCGGCAGCGCGTCGGACTGGGGGTCGGCCCGCCGAGTCCCCAACGCGGTGCGCGTTGCCAGTGTGTGTCGGAGCGGGATCGGTGCGACCAAGTCCAGAGCGCAGCGAGCTCAACGCACGCAGCGAGGTGCAGCCAGCGAGCTCAGCGCACGCAGCGAGCGCGATGCAGCCAGGTGTGTGCGCGATGCGGCCAGGCGTGTGCCCAGGCGTGTGCCATGTGTCCGTAAACTCGCCCTTGCCCTGAGCCAGTGGTCATCATGAACACCGCCTCTGACAACGCGACCCTTCGGCAAGTAGAGGTTGTTGCGCCACTTGTTTGAGCGGTAGACCCCGACGTCCAGGCCGTGGCGTCGATCCGCGCGGCGGGCTCGGGCCAGCTGTACCCCTCGCCGGGCAGAACACAAATTTTTTGGCAACCACACCACTGGTACCCCAGGCCGAGGGTCGGCCTGCTCACCGACGAGCCAACTTGATGCATGGTGACAATGCCTCCGTTGCGAGGTGCACCCCCAGACCACCACCAGCGCGATGGACCGTGAATTTGGCCCACCATCGCGCTTGAGATCGATCAACAGCAGCACAGAATTTGGCCCACCATCGCGCTTGAGATCGATCGACAGCAGCACAACCATACACACAGCGATCCATCTCACCTGGACCCCCCCCCCCCAAAGCTCGTCTATGCACGTCACATGGGCGCGAACGACCCACACACGTGTTTGCACGTGGGACAGGTCAGGTTGCCGCATTCGAACCAGCTGTGGATGCACCCCTTGTAGAACTGATGACCGCATCTCACAATGGACACGCCACGGCCGTCGCAGCCTTCATCATCAAAGTCATCGAGGCAGATCGCGCATGTCGTCTGAGGGGTTTTGCCGGCATGGATGTCGAGTGCCTTCAACCTCAATCAAAACGCCGTCGATTCCGACTGCGCAATGCACTCGAGGTTGACCAGATGTCGGAGCACAAGCTCCTGAGAAGACCCATGGTCCCCTGGTTCGCACAAGTCCAGTGCTTCTCGCAGCCACCCCTCGCTCTCCGCCATGCCCAAGTCGCCCGTCAATGTCCGAGGCTGCCCAGGCATGAACGGAGCACCCGTCTCGGACCGTCGGCACCTGGGTCCGCCTCTTGCACGGCCCGCCGGCACAGGGTGACGGCCCGTCGATGGAGCAACATGCTCTTCTGCGGCTGCTCGTGGAGCGAGTTCAGGCAGCTGCCAAGGTTGCCGATCGCCTTGGCGTGCAACTCCGGTGAGACAGCCCCTGCACACGCGCACTCGCACACAGCGACGGAAGCCATACCAAACCCCAGGGCCAATCGAAGTGGGCGCGCGGTATGGTCGACCCACCAAGGATCCCCGCGGTGCGTGTCCACTTTGCGGCGATTCATGACCTCGGCCATCTCTTCGGGTGCCTCCTGTGCAACTTGGCTGCATTTGGTCAGGGTCATGATGAGCACGTTCACCTCCCCGGCGGCAATGGCATACTCCCGAGCCGCACAGACGGCGTCGGCACATGCTACCAGATCGCGGAGGTGCAACAGACAATTGCAACGGAGGAGATCCGCACGCGACCGCAAGCCGGCCCCTAGCGCGCCACGGATGCGGCCCGCCGCCGACGCCGCCGCTGTGCAACGCGCGACAGCCCCGCGGTAGTCCACAGCCGTGTGGGAACGCGACAAGCGATCGGCGCTCTCCAACAGGCGGATGAAGATTTCACATAGCTTCATCTCCGTGTCGGACATCGCGGCGGCGCAGTGATGGGATTGAGGGGGTTGGGATGGGGGGCAAATTGACCCCCCCCCCCCTCCAGCCCCAGGCACGATTAAGGTCCGAGCTCGACCAAGGTGCGCGCACCGACCCAGGTCCTAGCTCGACCAAGGCGTGGCACCGATCCAAGTCCGAGCTCGACCAAGGCGCGCGCACCGACCAAGGTCCGAGCGCGATCAAAGCGTTCGCACCGACCAATATCCAGAGCTCGACCAAGGCGTGCGCACCGACCCAGGCGCGCGCACCGACCCAGGCGCGCGCACCGGCCCAGGTGCGCGCACCGACCAAGTTCCGAGCTCGACCAAGGTGTGCACATCGACCAAGTTCCGAGCTCGACCAAGGTGTGCACATCGACCAAGTTCCGAGCTCGACCAAGGTGTGCACATCGACCAAGTTCCGAGCTCGACCAAGGCGCGCGCACCAACCACGGCGTGCGCACCGACCAAGGCGCGCACACCGACCAATATCCAGAGCTCGACCAAGGCATGTGCATCGACCAAGGCGAGCGCACCGACCAAGGCGCGCGCACCGACCAATATCCAGAGCTCGACCAAGGCATGTGCATCGACCAAGGCGCGCGCACCGACCAAGGCGCGCGTACCGACCAAGTTCCGAGCTCGACCAAGGTGTGCACATCGAACAAATTCCGAGCTCAACCAAGGTGTGCACATCAACCAAGTTCCGAGCTCGACCAAGGTGTGCACATCGACCAAGGTCCGAGCTCGACCAAGGCGCGCGCACTGACCAATGTCCGAGCTCGATCAAAGCATTCGCACCGACCAATCTCCAGAGCTCGATCAAGGCGTGCGCACCGACTCAGGCGCGCGCATCGAACAAGGCGCGCGCACCGACCAAGCTCCGAGCTCGACCAAGGTGTGCACCCCGACCAAGGTCCGAGCTCGACCAAGGCATGCGCAGCGACCAATGTCCAAGCTCGATCAAAGCGTTCGCACCCTCACGTCGATGCGACTCATGCAAATTTCTGAGAATGCGACACAAAAAAGTTTACGGACAGACCCTAAAAATGATGACGGGTGGCGACAGGAGCGGACCGGGGTGGAACCCGACCCGTTGAGCAGCCCCGCCACGCCTGTCAACCCTGGCTGATGCGCACCCACACGTGCCACGGGCGCGGGCGCGGGCGCCGTTGTGCCATGCCCCCCCCCCCCCCCCGATGAGGGGGGGGGGGCAGACCGCCCAACCGCTCCCCTTGCCATCGACCCGACCAACGATGCACAGCCCTGCTCCAGCCGCTCGAGATGTGGGCCGCAGGGCGCGCGCGGTCACCTCGGGCAAGCAACGGCGCGAGGAAGACGACGGGGGCCCTACGCGGCCCCCCCCGCTGGGGCCCTCCGGGGGGCCGGCGCCCTCTGGGGGGCCGGGGCCGGCGCTGCGGTGGAATTGCACCGCCCAGCAGCTGCGCGCGTTGCTCCCCTCCGACCTGCCTGCGGTGCGGGAGTTGGTGCCATGCCTGGCGAATGGCGACTGCACCGGCACGCCAGCGCGGGTCCACGAAACGCTGGAGATCCTGTCCGCCCTGCTGTGCGGCCCCCGCAGCACCGCCATCGAGGTGTCGCCTCCACAGATGTTGGTGCTGGCGCGTTGCCTGATTACCCACTCCGCCAACTTGGCCGTGGCCGAGGCCGCCCAGGCCCCGGCGACCGCCGCCCCCGAGGCCCCCGCGGGGACTGCGTCCGCGTCGGCGCAGCTGTGGACTGGCCCCGACGGGGGCGCACCCAGGGCTGGCCGGGTGCCAAGCGCCAAGGGGAGCGCCGAGGGGAGCGCCGAGCGCAGCGGGCGCCGAGCGCAGCGAGCGCGGAGCGCAAGGAGCGCCGAGGCGGGCGGCGAGTCCCCAGTCGAGCTAAACTCGACCCCGTCCAACTCGACGCCATCGCGCAAGCGCAGGCCCAAGGCGGGCGGCGAGTCCCCTGTCGAGCTAAACTGGACCCCGTCCAACTCGACGCTATCGCGCAAGCGCAGGCCCAAGGCGCACCGCGCGTCGACGCCGACGGGCGTGGCCCAGCGGCCCGTGGACGCGGCCACGCCGCGCGCGGACGCGGCCACGCCGAGCCCCGCGCACCACGCGTCCACGCCGCCCGCCTCGGCCTCGGCGCTCCGCCCAGCGCCGGCCCCCACCGTGGCGCATGCGTCCAGCCCAGCGGCCCCGACCCTGGCGGCCCCGACCCCGACTCCGGCGCTGGCCCCGCCCAAAGAGGCCCCGCAAACGGCGGCGGCCGAGTCAGCCCTCGTGGACGCGGCGCCCCCAGACCACTCGGCGCACTCGGCGCCGGCACCGCACAAGGTTCTGGTCCACAGCTCCGCCTCGACTGAGCAGCAACTCAGGGTCGTCCTCAACTGGGGCTTGTCTACGCGCGAAGCCTACGAGGGCGTCGTCTGCGGCTACACGTGCTCCATCGTTGCGCACCTCGACCAGAGTCCCTCGATCGCGGTGACTCCGCCCGGTGGTGGCGATGCCCTCTGCACCGCAGCGGAGATGGACCGTCACTTCAACCACATGGTGGAAGACCTCGACTGAGACCGAGGGGCCCCGTGCACGGCGGGGGCCCGACGCAAGCGCTCGCGTCGAGCCGGGCGACCCCGTGCACCGCCGCGGCGCGTTCAGCGAGGGGGGCCGTGCACGGGCGCGTGGCGCAGGGTGCGCGTGAGGGGGAGTAGGGGCCGCGGTGGATCCCCTTCCAGGGGGGTGGGGGTGGGGAGAGGGCGGCGGTGGCGCCGCGGCTGGGCGAGCCGGGGGGGGGGGCGCCGCGAGCGCGCTTCACCCATTAGCGTGCGAGTCGGGGAGCGGGTGAAGCGCGCGACCGGTGGCGCTGCGGGCGTGCAACGTCGGAGCACCGGTGCGCGAGCGCGAGCGAGTGGTTCCGCCAGGGCGAACGCCAGTAGACACGAGTGAGCCAAGGAGGGGGTGTGCACGGCCAGGGGTGCGCGTGGGTCCAAGGGGCGTGGGTGTGTGTGCGGCCAGGCGCGAGAGGGGTGGACTGAGTGGGCACACGTACGTGTGCGGCCAGTCGGTATGGGTGTGGACTCGACGCGAATGGGCACTGGTGCACGTGCCAGGGGCCAGAGGTGTCAACTAGACGCGAGCGGCGCGCGCCAAGCAATGGCCGAGCGCAGCGAGCGCAGCGAGCGCAGCGAGCGCAGCGAGCTCGGGGTCATCCCAGCGAGTCGGTGCAACCCGACGCGCGGATACGCGCAGCTCTGTGTTTGTGACCCAGGGGCACGGGTGCGTGTGCGACCAGGAGCGAACGGGTTGGGCTAGACTCGAGTTGGCACGGTACGTGTGCCGCCAGATGTTACAGGTGTGGACTTGATGCGAATGGGCACGGGTGCACGTGCCACCAGGCGCTAGAGTTGTGGACTAGACTCAAGTTGGCACGGGTACATGTGCCGCGAGGCGTTACAGGTGTGGACTCGGCGCGAATGGGCACATGTGCACGTGCCACCAGGGGCCAGAGGTGTGGACTAGGCGTGAGCGGCGCGCGCCAAGGAAGGACCGAGCGCCGAGCGCAGCGAGCGCAGCGAGCGCAGCGAGCAGCGCGCGTGTTCAGAGAGGAGCGAGTGAGCGAGCAGCGCGCGTGTGTTCAGAGAGGAGAAAGCGCAGCGAGCAGCGCGCGTGTGTTCAGAGAGGAGAGAGCGCAAGCAACAAAGAGCGAGGCGAGCGACCGCGAGCGCGCGCGAGCGCGAGCGCGAGCGCGAGCGCGAGCGCGAGCGCGAGCGCGAGCGGCCGGCTCGATCAAACCCGCCGCCGGGGCGGCCTCACCCCCGCATTCCCCAGCGACCCCAAGGCTACAATGACGCAGGCCGCCGCTCCCAGCTCGGGGAGGCACAGTAGCCCGACAAAGAGTGCCAATTGTAATGCCAGTGCGAACACCGCCGACATTGCGCACCGCGAGGCAGGCACCGTCCCGAGGGTAGTGTTGCGGTCTGACCCGCTCTGGGTCCCCCCCCCGGCTAGGAATGGGGGGGCACGGCCTCGGGCACAGCCTCTGGCACGGACCCGCCGCAGCCGTCGCCGTCGCCGTCGCCGTCGCCGTCGCCGTCGCCGTCGCCGTCGCCGTCGCCGCTGCCGTCGCCGTCGCCGTCGCCGTCGCCGTCGCTGTCACTGGCCTCGACCTGGCCGGACGCACGTCCTGACCGAGGTGCGACACCGAGCACCAGGTCCATCAGACACGTGTACGTGTGCATGGCCTCGGGCTCGGACCCGCTGTAGCCGTCTCCGTCGCCGGGCTCGGCCTCGGGCTCGGCCTCAGCCTCGGGCTCGGCCTCGGGCTCGGCCTTGGCCTCGGGCTCGGCCTCGGGCTCGGCCTCGCCCCGGGCCCTGGCCTGGCCAGACGCGCGCCCAGCCACCAGGTCCACCAGGCGGGTGTACGGACACACCCTGTACAGCAGCGCGTTCAGACCCCGGTGGTGCGGGCAGGCGCAGTGGCCCGGGCCCGCCCGACCCGAGCCGTCGCAGAGGGTGTGCGACCCGCTCGGCGCCGCGCAGTCGCACGGGCCGGCCTGCGCGCACGGCGCCTCGGGCGAGGCGGCGCCCCACGCCTGCGCCCACATGCAAGGCATCCGGCCGGGGGGCGGCAGGTGGCTACCATGCGCTAGTGAAATCGTCCACGGGTGCCGTGCCGCCCGGTGGAAAATGTAACCTCGTGTCAATGACAGCGATGGCGACCATGGCGAGGTCCGAGCGGCCGAAGCGGGTGGGCGTTGCGCCGATCGTCGCGTGTTTCATCGTGCTCCCGTTGATCGTGCTCCTGTTGATCGTGCTCACACGGTGGAGGTCGCGCGATGCGATGTCCGCCGAGGACGAGGCCGAGGCGAGCGCGTCCGAACCCCCGTCCCAGGTGGTCGAGGTCGCAAAGCGACTGACGTCGTGATCCACGGAGCCGAGTCCATGCCCCGGACGGAACGCGCCCTGCCGGGCCGACCAGAAAACAGGTCGCACTGTCAACGACAGATGGCGCAAGCGACCCTTGGCGCGATTGGCGCGGCGGGCTCCTTCCTCCCGCTCGAACTTGGAATCGACTACTCGGGGTCCCTCGGGCTCACAAGGGCACCCGCGGAGGGGGGGCTGCCCCTCCGGGCCAGGGCGCTCGCGCTGGTGGCGAGCGCCGCGGGGGACGGCGGGATGGCGCTCGACCCGTCCCAGGTCCACGCGGTTCTCGGCCTCGAGCAGGGGGTGGCACCCGCGCCGCCCACGGTGCCGTCGTCCCCGTTCATGGTCTACCTGGCCGGCCTCCTCGCGGATCCGAGCAAGGTGAGCGAATTCGCGTTTGCCTGCACCTTCGCGGCCCCCCTGCGCGGCCTGTGCACCGACGGCTTTTCGGCCAAGTTCCTGGGCTGTGCCACGGGCTCCCCGTGCGCCTTCAAGTCCCTGTGCGTGACGCTCCTCGTGTGGTACACGCTCGTGTTCCAGGCGCTCTGCCCCTTCGGCCCGTGGCCCCAGATGGACCTCGACCGGACCGACCCCGCCGACCCCGACCGTGCGCGCGCGAAGCGGATCGAGTTTCCCTTCCACTGGGAGACCGAACGCTTTCACGTCGAGGATGCCTTCTTTCAGCGCATGAAGGACGCCGGGTGGCATGGGCTCTGCGACTGGGATCGAAACTTCATCCCGTGCCCGATGGACGGCTGCTACTCCCAGCTCGATGTGGGGTGCGCCAATGTGCCAGGGAGCCAGTCCAACTGCGCCGACCACGGCCGTCGCACCGAGTGGTCCGCTGCATGGGAGACCGATGCCGACGGCAATGGGGCCGTGGTGGACAGCTCGCGGGGAGCCGACGTACTGAACGCCCTGGAGATCTGCCGGCGCTGGGGCGACGCCAAGGATCTCAGAAACGGCTTCTTCTACCAGCAGCACCAGAATGGGCACATGATCTGCGGCTTCTACAACGAGCCGGTGACCATGGCGGACCTCAACACCTCGATCAGCGGAGGGCACCGGATGGGGGCCATTTGCTCGGTCCGCCCAACCGAGGCCATCGGGGCCGTCCACTTCGGTCGCCTTCCCCTCGAGCCCTTATTGCAACTCTCCCTCGAGTATGCGGCAAAGGGACTCAGCACGGCGGAGCAGCGTCCGCTACGGGCGGCGCTTGCAACGGCGCAGGGCACTGCCGACTGCGCCTTTGACACCACCGGCGAGTTCCTCCCCGCCCGAGTGTTGCACCAGGCACTGAACTGCACGGCGCTGACGCTGAAGCCCCAGTCGCTGGGCAAGGGGCAGGTCGAGTGCGCGGTTCCACCAACGGACCGTGGCGCCGATGCCACGCTGGGCGCCATTCCACCGGGTACGGGTTGACCGCTACCCCAAGTTTTTTTTTTTTGGGGGGGGGGCGGTGTGGGCGGTGTGGGCGGTGTGGGCGGCGGCGGCGGCGGCGGCGGCGGCGATGGCACCGGTGGCCCGAGGGGCGGCCGTGGGAGCGCGCCCAGCGCCCGAACGCTGCATGGGACGAGAGACACCGGCAGCGCCGCCCGGGCGGCCGCCGTGCACGGCCCGCACCGGGTTGAGGAGGCGAGGTAGGGGGAACTCGAGGCGCTCGAGGGTGGCGTTGAGGTAGGTGCGGAAGTTGGCCGAGGCTGGCGGTCTTCTTGCGGCCCCGGTCGTCGGGCTTGCAGTAGGCCTCGTACTCCGGGTCTGTGGCGCGAGCCTGTGCCTCCTCCTGGTCGTTGAGGTGCGGCCCCGCGATCGACCAACCGCAGGCCGCAGCGCGCATGCTCGCCCAGGGCCACCGCTCCAGAGCAACAAGGCCCATGCGCTCGAGTACAACCGATGGGTCAGCGCGTGGGCGACCCGTATCGGCATCAAGGTGTTCACCGCGCACAGGAGTCCCGTCCGCACCCTCAAATCGATGCGACTGGTGGCAATTTTTGAGTTCTGATCACGCGATGCACACATGGTGACAGGTTGTCCTCTCCCTCCCACGCTGCGCCGTGCGCACACACCCCACAGGGTTCACCTGCGCGGCGCGGCACCCCCACCCCGTTGAACCGCGCGCGCCCACCGGCGCGGCCCCCGCGCCTCGGCACCCCCACCCCGTTGAACCGCGCGCGCCCACCGGCGCGACCCCCGCGCCTCGGCACCCCGATCAGTACCGTAGGAAGAGTAGCGGAGCCAGAGTTTTGTATTCTTCAGACGGCTCGGCTCTGCACATGGCCGCGCCGCGCGCGCCCTGGTCCTGCGCCGCCTGCGCGCAGTCGCCGTGCGCAAACGACGCGCGCCCGTCGCCGTCGCCGGCCGGCCCGCCCGGGCGCTTCTCGACGGGGTCGAGCATTCGGCCACGCACAATGAGGGGCGGGTTCGAGGCGTCGGCGCGCCGGACAGAGCAGCGAGATGGGCCGGTACTCGATCTCCTCGAGCGCCTCGAACGGCGCGCTGGCGCCGGCGCCGGCGCCAGCGGCCCCGGTGCCGGGGCGCCGGCCCCGCCTGGGCGGCGATGGCGCGCGCAGCCGCTTGGGCGGCGGCACCTCGAGCGTCGGCAGCAGCTGCCGCGCCATCCACGTGCCGCTCATGACTGCCTGCTCGCCCACCGACCCGATGGACTGGGTCCAGCGCAGCTCGAGCCGGTGGGTCTGGATCGCCTGGGCCGCCTTGATGAGGAAGTGGCGCAGCTCGGGCGTGTGCACGTAGCGCACCTGCGCCTCGACGCCAAGCGAGCCCTGCAGCGCCGCCATCAGCGACGGGGCGCGCCTTGTGGCGTCGGCGGCGGCGGCGGCTGCCGCGACGGCCATGGCGTCGGCCACGGCGCCCGGCCCGCCGGTGCGGGCCGCTGCCTCGGCCGCCGCCGCCGCCGCCGCCGCCGCCTTGAGCGCCGGCGCCGCGCCCGGGTCGGTGTGCCGGTGGATGCAGCGGCCCGCGCCCTCGTGCCGCCGCGGGAAGATGTCGCGGCAGACCAGCAGCGCGCCCCAGTCGTCCCACGGGCGCGCCGGCAGCGCCAGCCGGGCGGCGCGCGCCGCCGCCAGCGCGAGGTGCGCGTGCCGCTCGGCGGCGTCCATGGACAGGTTGTCCTCCACCACCGCCTCGAGCAACGGCGAAAGGTTGGGGTCCACCCCGGCGGCCGAGGCGGCGCGCCCCACCGGCACGCCGGGCAAGCGGGTGCGCACCGGGCCGTTGGCGTCGCGAGGATACGACGGGTACGAGACTTTGCGGCGGACGGCCCGCAGCGCCGCGATCGCCGCCGCGGTTACTGCGCCCGGCCCCGGCGGCGCCGGCGCCGCCGGCGGCGCCGGCGGCGCCGGCGGCGCCGGCCGGCTCGGCCAGATGGGCCGCCGCCCGCCGCCGCCGGCTATGCCGCCGCCGCCGCCGGTGGTGGCGGCGGCGGCAGTGGCGGCGGTGGCGGCGGCGGTGGCGGCGGTGGCGGCGGCGGTGGCGGTCGGCGACGCCGGCACGGGGGCGAGCAGCAGCACATAGGCCGGGAGCAGGTTACGTGCGTCAAAAATGAAGACGTCGTCGCCGTCGAGGGCCGACTCATGGCCCGCGTTGCTCGCCATCGCGGTCGGCGCCGAGGGCCCCAGGGCGGTGCGCACCAGCATCATCTGCGCGCACGGCACGCCGCGTGCGGCGCGCGGGCCCGACCAGGCCGGCGCCCCGGCGCCGCACGGTCCGCAGACGGGCCGCGCCTCGCACAGCTCGCCGCCCAGCCGGAGCGTGCCCGCCAGCCGCGTGGCCGTGCGCGTCTGACGGCCCGCCACCGGCGTGCCGCCCACGCACTCACGCGGCCAGACCCACGAGTGGTAGGGCGAGTCGGCGTGGCCGGGGCCCGCGCCGCCCTGCGCCAGCCCCGCCCCGTCCACCGCGCCGCAGCCGTGCCAGAGCAGCACCTGCCGCAGGCTGCCGCACCGGCGCGCCACGAAGCGCGGCGCGTTGAGCTCGTTCCCAGGCACCGCCGGGTGGCGCTCGCCCAGGTGCCGCAGCGAGAGCACATAGTCCTCCTCGGCCATCACGTTGCTGTAACGCTGCGCGCCCACCACCTCGAACTCCGCCGCGAGCTCGCCGACCGCAGACGCCTTGGCCAGCCGCGTCAGGTAGGCCAGCTCGGCCGGCGACGCCGTCTCCCACGCCGGGCCGAGCGTCGTCCACGCGCGCGGCATGCTCGGCAGCAGCACCTGGCGCTGCAGCTCGTCGCGCTCCGCGGCCGCGCTCGCCTGCGCCGCGCGCGCCGTCTCGAGCTCGTAGGCCATCACCAGCTGGACGCGCGCCAGCCGGTCGGACCGGCAGTTACCCGCCGAGGCGGCCAAGCGCTGGCGCCGCCGTGCGCCGAGCGCGGCCCACAGCGCCCGCGCCTGGTCCGGCACCGCGTCCAGGCCGGGCTCCCGCAAGCCGCGCGGCTCGTACACGCCCCACCTGTAGCCGTCCACCCAGGCGCTGGCCTCGGCCACGTCAAACTCGCCCTCGGGGCACTCGTTGGCGCACGAGAAGCGCCGCGTAAAGGCGTCGTTGCTGGACCGGCTCCACAGCCCGTGCTGGTACCCCGCGAGCCACGGCTCGAGCGCCGCCTCGCCGGCGCCCGGACCCCCGCCCGCCCGCGGACTCGAACTCGAACTCGGCTCCGGCTCCGCCCCCGGCTCCACCCCCGGCTCCACCCGCTCCACCCCCGGCTCCACCCGCTCCACCCCCCGCTCCACCCCC
>Ga0209390_10006717_pt1 | contig 15224 bp, 11 predicted proteins | sample BON01_FD_187212 | JGI IMG/M metagenome (GOLD analysis project Ga0209390, IMG submission 187212) | Freshwater microbial communities from Lake Bonney liftoff mats and glacier meltwater in Antarctica - BON-01 (SPAdes) (version 2) | ecosystem: Environmental > Aquatic > Freshwater > Ice > Glacier... | reverse complement strand
CCGATCGCTTCCTTCCTGATAAAGCAATCGATCTAATGGACGAAGCTGGCTCTCGCGTTCGCTTGCTCAATTCCCAACTCCCCGCAGCCGCAAAAGAGCTGGACAAAGAATTACGCAAAGTCCTCAAAGAGAAAGACGAAGCCGTCCGCTCTCAAGATTTTGATAAAGCAGGTGCTCTCAAAGACCGCGAAATCGAAATCAAAGCTGAGATCAAAACGATCGCTCAAACCAAAAAAGCTGCCGATGAGACTGAAGATCGCGTGATGCCCGAAGTCACCGAAGAAGACATCGCCCATATCGTGGCTTCTTGGACTGGCGTACCTGTGAGCAAGCTCACCGAATCTGAGTCCGTCAAGCTGCTAAATATGGAAGAAACCCTCCATCAGCGGTTGATCGGTCAAGAAGAGGCTGTCAAAGCTGTCTCCCGTGCAATTCGTCGCGCTCGAGTTGGCTTGAAAAATCCCAACCGTCCGATCGCCAGTTTCATCTTCTCAGGTCCCACTGGAGTTGGTAAAACCGAGCTGACCAAAGCTCTGGCTAACTACTTCTTCGGCTCCGAAGACTCGATGATCCGCTTGGATATGTCCGAGTATATGGAGCGTCACACCGTATCTAAATTGATCGGTTCGCCTCCAGGTTATGTCGGCTACAGCGAAGGCGGTCAATTGACCGAAGCCGTTCGTCGTCGTCCTTATACCGTCGTCTTATTCGATGAAATCGAGAAAGCGCACCCCGATATCTTTAATATGCTCCTGCAAATTTTAGAAGACGGTCGCCTCACCGATGCCAAAGGACGCACGGTAGACTTCAAGAACACCATGATCATCTTGACCTCGAACGTAGGTTCAAAAGTGATCGAAAAAGGTGGTGGTGGTCTCGGATTCGAGTTCTCGGACAACAAAACCGAAGCAACTTACAACCGCATCCGCAGCTTGGTCAACGAAGAACTCAAAAACTACTTCCGTCCAGAGTTCCTCAACCGTTTGGACGAAATTATCGTCTTCCAACAGCTCACCAAGCCAGAAGTCAAAGAAATCGCCGACATCATGCTCAAGGATCTATTCGGTCGCCTGACCGAGCAGGGAATCAAGCTCGAAGTCACAGATCGCTTCAAGGATCGACTCATCGATGAGGGCTATAACCCTGCATACGGTGCGCGTCCCCTGCGTCGGGCGATTATGCGTCTACTAGAAGACATCCTCGCTGAGGAAATGCTCTCTGGTCGTCTCAAAGACGGTGATACCTCGATCGTCGATATCGGCGAAGATGGTAAAGCGATCGTTACTCCCAAGCAGGACAAAATCCCTGCGGCAGCAGTACCCGATTTACTAGCCCCAGTCGGCGAGTAAACCAGTAGTCAAAAGTCGAACTTTCGATCGTTAGCTATTAGCAAAAACAGGCATACTTAATTAAGTATGCCTGTTTTTATGATTAAATTTAATTGTTTCAGCATCCTTTACTCATCCAATCAAACCCTAGTAATCCGCCCACTCTCTAACAGCTCCCGCACGATCTCTCGTCGAGATTGTTCGACGCTTCTAGATGGATAAATTATCTAGAAAAACTAGCTATTCACCAATGCCAACCCACGCCGATATAATTCTCGCGCATACTCAGTCCAAGTACCTTGCCCCCAATACCGAAAACAACTAGTTTGCACCAATAAATTGTAGAGTAAAGCAGCTTGATAATCCGATCGAGTGGTGACTGTGGGATCGGCAGCTACTAAAGTATCAAACTTTTGATGAAATAGTGCGCTCAGTTGATATATTGGTTCGAGGACATTTTCATATCCCTGTACCCAACTAAGATTATTAGTCCAAGATGCACCATCCATCTGGAATTGATGGTCGGTTTTTTTTAGTACTGCGATCGCATTTTCTACTGAGCTAGTATCTGATTGTTCAGGATTGACTAGTTGCCAAATTTTGTGCTGCTGGACGCTCTGACAAACTGGATAATCTGCTTCAGCGATCCCAACGCTTTCTAATAGTTCTAAATATTCCGTCCCATTGCAACCGACTACACCATGACTTTGACCCTTGATTTCTTGCCAAGGGCGGGGGAAATCGCGAGGGAATTCATTCATCATCACGCCGCCATTTTCACCATCGGCAATCTGAGTAACCAAACAGGGAATCGACTTGCCGCCTAGTTGCTGTTTACCGCGACTTTTGGCTTCATCATAAGGCTGCATCTGGGCGACTAATTTGGTATCCGATCCCTGGGTTTTAATTAATGCCGTGATGCTAATCGTTTCCCCTTGAGAATTTCGCGCGACTAAGCGATTGGGGAGGTATTTATGATCTTGAGTTAAGCTTCCACCATCGAGCTGCTCGACGGAATGTTCCTGCACCATCAACCAGCGATACCCGCACTCCTTCAGAGCTTTGATATATTCATATAGGACATCGGGATGATTGGGGAGGTGCATCTCTGGTGGTGAGAAACCTTTGACGCGTTGGAGGGCTTCGATCCCAAAGATCGCGGCAAAATGATGTTGCCATGCTTGGATCTGTAATTTGATATCTGGAGTCGGGGTGGAAGGTACCACAGCATGACTCCACATCGTCCCCAGCCACTCAACATAGGGCTGGTACTGCCCGTCGCATGTAATCTTTTTCAGGTGGTCTATTACGTCATTTCGTCCCATCTGTTGCAATCCCCACAACAGGTTCCCCGAATAATCCAACATGATACGTGGGTTACAACCAGCCGCGACTAAATCGGGGATTGACTCACCCATCCGCGCATAGCACCAGGCAAACACGCCGGCATTATGATTGTCGCCTTCACCTTGATGCTCGAACATGTATTGCAGATGTCCGATGAGTTCGCCATGTGCGCCAGCGGGAATCGTCGGTTGGTGCATATGTAACGCACACGCAAACCCCGCAGTCATATCTGCTAAGTGGAGATTACTAGTCGGGAGAAATACCAATTCGGTATGGTTGACAGCGGCGTGAATTTCAGCTTCTCGCCCGCAGATATTCGGCATTTCGCCGATTTGGGCTAATTCGGATGTGGAGGATGGGATCGAAATCATGAGTGGCTCCTAATCTGACGATCGACACAGAATACCAAACTACATCTGCACTCATCTATGCCCAAGTCTGAAACTTAACTTTCGTTGGTAAGTTCACTTTAGAACTTTTACCAGCGATGGGGGTGTCTTGATACCTGGATTGACTGAAAAACATCAGCCATGCGCTTGGTTATTGTCATGATAACGATCTTGTCAGAGCAATTGTGACGATCGAATGTACTAACTATCACGACAGGTGCAGCACATATGTTGGTAATAAGCTCCCCGATTTCACAAAGAAATCGAGAAGCTGTGAGGCTGTGATATCTAGATAGTGGTACTAGCTGTGAGGTTGCCCACTTGAGATTTAATTGATGTCAAAAAATTCTTTAGCAACTGTTTGCCGGAATGAGTCAAAATACTTTCAGGATGAAATTGTACCCCTTCAATGTGGGGATAATCCCGATGTCGAACGCCCATAATCGTGCCATCTTCCACCCAGGCATTAATTTCGAGACAGTCTGGACAGGTGGATCGATCGATGACTAGACTATGATAGCGAGTAGCTGTAAACGGATTGTCTAAGCCCGTAAATACACCAGTACCATCGTGGTAGATTTCCGAAGTTTTACCGTGCATCAAAGTCGGTGCGGCGATGACATCGCCACCAAAAACTTGACCGATACTTTGATGTCCCAGACACACGCCCAAAATTGGATACTCTGTACCTAATTGGCTAATAATTTCCAGCGTAATCCCAGCATCTTCGGGGCGACCCGGACCAGGTGAGATCAAGATTCCGTCGGGATTTAGACTGATAATCTCTGAGATAGTGATGCGGTCATTTCGATAGACGCGAATATCGTCAGCAATAGCTAGTTCCTGTCCGAGTTCGCCCAAATATTGAACGAGATTGTATGTGAAGCTGTCGTAATTATCTATAACTAAAATCATGCGTTACACTAGTCCAACCTTACTCAGTGTAACAGGATCGCCGATCGATTCAAAATTAAATATTAACTAGGTAGCGAAAATTACAACCCTTACCCATTAACGAGCAAATAGCAATAAAACTAATTTAGGTGCAACCAGACAAAAACCTACTAGTACGGAGGCGAAAGCCGAAATTAGCACAGCACCAGCAGCACAATCCTTGGCAATCTTGGCGAGTTCGTGATAGGTTTGCCCCACAGTGAGATCGACAACAGACTCGATCGCAGTGTTTAATAGTTCCAGGGTCAAAACTAGACCACTGGTAATGCAAATTACCGCCATCTCCACTCCAGTCAATTGTAAAAGAGTACCGATGGTAATTGCGACAGTACCCATCACGCAGTGAATCCGAAAGTTTCGTTGAGTGTGAAAGGCATACGTCACACCCGCCGCAGCATATTTAAAACTTACCCCAATACTAGTGGCTACTCGCCAAGCTTTAATCCGGTTGTGGTGTGAAGAAGTAGATATTTTGCTATTCATATCTGGTTGGATTTGATTATTCAACGATTCGTCCAGTTTAATCTGCATAGACGGTTACTCCCAGAGGGAAAATAATGATTTATGGGTCGGATGAGTCACACATATAGCTTAAAAGTCTCATTTCCCATTGAGGAATAGGATCTATAGACCGCTACGCGCGAGGAAAGTTTCCTGCTGTTGTAACATGATCAGCAAACTTGGTTCATCAGGATGATCCCATCCCAACAGGTGTAATAGTCCATGACTAGCCAACCACGCCAATTCTTTGCTTAAAGTATACCCATATTCGGGGGCTTGTCTAGCGGCAGTCTCAACAGAAATAATAATGTCACCGAGATATAGAGCCTCGGCTGCGTCGTCCTCTAGTTCAGGAAAATCGACTTCCATTGCGGCAAAAGATAAAACATCGGTTGGTCGATCTTTTTGGCGAAATTGCGAGTTTAAAGCTTGGATTTCTGCATCGGTAGTGAGGCGGAGACTCAATTCATAACTAGCGGCTGGTGGTAAGTCCAATCCTGGTGTCTGCAACCATGCTTGAAACCAAATCACCCAGGTAGTTTCGTCGATGGTACTAGGCTGATAAAGATCTTGGACGATTAATTCTAGATTCATCGAGGAAAATTGGTGGTGGTGGCTAGTAGCTATCGATGGGTGGCGATGGTCAAAACCCAATCATCAATATCTACTTATCTGGTCAGATATGCTAGTCCGACAAATAGTGTCAATAAACCAATCGCACTCAGAGCGAAGTGTTGGAGTGACTTACCACCCTTTTTGACCATGTTTCGCATGGCGTATTTGACGAATTTGGATTTGAGTTCTTCTGGTGTAGGCGGGGCTTCCATGACCTTAGTCGGTTTGGTAATGGTTTCATCCCTGGGTGCGGCGATGACCGCAGTGGCTTCGGCGATATTTTTATCGGTGGGTACATCACTCATAATGGCGATCGCTACAATAACTTAGGTTAAATTTATTTAACTCGATCTTACCGCATCAGTTATTTGCTTTCTGTAACAATTCTACAAAAAATTCTGAGGATCGACATCAATTGTCATTTTGACCACATTGGAGCATTTAGTTCTGAGCAATTCCCAATCAGGTAAGGTTGCAGTACCATTGGCTAGATATTTGAGCATAATTTGCCAACGGTAACGATTACTGACTCGCATCACCGTGGCTGGTGCGGGGCCTAATACTTCATAGTGTCCACTAATTGCCGCATCATTGAGAGCTACGCCAATTTCAGTCACAGTTTGTTCGACCGCCGCTGCATCCAGGCTACTAAACCTCAGCAAAATTAGTTTGCCATAGGGCGGATAGTCTAGCACCCGACGTTCGGGCAACTCGGCGTTAATAAATGCGGCGTAATCATGCTTGGTAACAGCGGCGAGGACAGGATGCTGGGGATTATAAGTTTGAATAATCACCTTTCCCGCTTCATCCCCACGTCCCGATCTCCCCGCGACTTGGGTAAGGGTTTGAAATGTCCGTTCGGCGGCGCGATAATCCGATAAGTGCAATAAGCCATCAGCAGCAATCACCCCGACCAGGGTGACTTGTGGTAAGTCCAATCCTTTGGTAAGCATTTGAGTACCAACGAGTAAATCGGCTTCGCCACGGACGAATGCGGTCAAAATTTGGCGATGTGCGCCTTTGGTACGAGTTGTATCGCTATCAAACCGCAGACATTTGAGTTGGGGAAACTCGCGGTCTAATTCTTCCACAATTTTTTGGGTACCACTACCAAAGAATTTGAAATAGGCTGAGTCACACTCAGGACACTTGCGGGGCTGGGGTTGACGATGATTGCAGTAGTGGCAGCGTAACTGGGCGTGTTCTGTGGCTCCAGGCTGATGATAGGCGAGGGAAACGTCACAGTTGGGACACTCACACACATAGCCACAACTCCGACAGGAAACGAAAGTGCTATGTCCGCGTCGATGGATAAATAGTATCCCCTGTTGTTTGTTTGCCTGCATTTGCCGCAATGCTTGGGCGAGTGGACGACTAAAGATGCTGCGGTTTCCCTGCTGCAATTCCTGTCGCATATCGACGATTTCTACTGGCGGTAGGGGGCGAGATTGGACTCGGATAGGGAGGGAGAGATAGTAGGTAGATGGTTGATTTGTGGTGACATTTACCCAAGTTTCTAATGAGGGAGTAGCCGAACCGAGAATCAAGGGACATGATTCTAATTGGGCGCGCCATTTGGCAATATCTCTAGTCTGATAGGTGGGGGAGGGCTGGTCTTGTTTGAAACTAGAGTCGTGTTCTTCATCTAAGACGATCAGTCCTAAATTAGGTAATGGCGCAAAAATTGCCGATCGAGTGCCGATGATAATTTGACTGGTTGGGGTCAACATTTGTCGCCAAGTATCATAACGTTCGCCGTCGCTGAGGGCACTATGATAAACACAGACTTTATCCCCAAATCTCGATCTAAATCTATCTGTTAATTGTGGTGTTAAACCAATTTCGGGAACTAGCACTAATACCGATCGAGACTGTGATAAGATTTGCTCGATCGCTTGGAGATAAACTTCAGTTTTCCCCGAACCCGTCACGCCGTGTAATAGCACCTGGGCAAATCCTGAGAGCTGATTAATCGTCGCTAATGCCACAGCTTGATCGCTGGTGAGTACCTTCGCTTGTTCTTGTTGAAATATGCCTAGTTCTTGCTCGGATCGAAGTTTCTCTTTATTAACGATCGCAATATAACCTTTGTCGGAGATATTCTTTAAGATTGCGGAACTTTTACTATCGATTAATTTTAATAAGTCCGACTGCCATAATTCACCATGATATTGCTTGAGGATCTCGACTACTTTTCTTTGTCGATCGTTTAGATCGCTGCCTACTAGCTCGGACGTTAAAATTACAGCTTTTTGTAATTTGGGATGTTGAGTTTTTCCTGATTCCAAATAAGATATAACTAATTGGCGATCGAGTAATTCTCTTAACCCCCTTCTTGCCTGAGGCACCTGCTTTTGAATATACTGCCAACTATAATTTCTGGCAGGATGTGAATTTAATAGATTGAGAATTTGTTTAGCAATGTGGCTGAGGAAAATACCTGAGGTTGAATCGGTAGTTATCGCTGATTCATCGGAGATAAGCGCACGAATCCGTCTGTGCGATCGAGTCAACAATCCAGGCGGCAGGGCAACTTTAATGACTTGAATTAATGGTGTATAATAGTATTCAGCAATCTGGGTTAACCACTGCCAATAATTAGCTTTAAACAATCCAGATGCTACCACATCATCGATATCTTTGATTTTATCGATCGACAGACCATCTGGCAATCGATCGACAAATCTAATGGCAATTCCGCCAACTATTTGCCCACCTAATGGCACACTGAGAATATCACCAACTCGAATACTCAGCCGTTCCGGTACATTATATGTAAATAAAGCTTGAGTGCCCGGACAATCTACCAATACTTCTACCAGCCCATGTGCCTTTGTACCGATGGCGTACCCCGTAATCGGTTCGGATACCATACTCGGAGTAGACAGATCGGGATTCCACATTGGATTAGATGTTATGTGTTGGGTATTAGGGATGAGTTTTGATGAAATTCTTACACCAATACCGCTCGTTTTTTAGGTCTATTTGAAAAGTATCATAAATTTTAAATCGAACCCAATCGCAGATGAAACACTTATTATTAACTAGGCTTCAAGGTGCATTAATTGGTGTAAATACTATCTATATCGATCGGCAACAGATCTCACCAAATCAACTACTGTTAGATACTAATTTAGCATTAATGGACGGGATAAGTAGCTTAACTCGTTATGGTAAATATCAGCCACAGGATTGGTCGGAAAATATTTTTACAGATATTCCCAATCCAGAACGAGCGATGGTCGCAATGCTCCCACTAATGTTATTTTTTCATGACGATCGAGTCAAACTCCGCGAAATTTTAGTCAACATCAGCCATAGTTGGCAACTAGACTGGGAAACCTGCTCTAGTGCAGTTGCCATCGGATACATTATATCTCGATCGCTAACAGAATCTTTCGACCCCAGCACGATCGTCGCCCAAATCCTAGATGAGATACCCAATCTCCATCCACGCGTATTTCAAGAACTTAGCACAATCGAGCGAGCTAGCGATCGGAGTAGCTTACATCAAGTCACCCAACGATTAACGATCTACTCACACCCGATTATGACCCCAACAGTCCTCGCGATTTACTGCTTTCTATCCACTCCTGAAGACTTTAGTTTAGCAACTCGTCGCGCGTATCATTCACAGTCCCAATCCCAGCTTACTTGTGCTTTGACAGGGATGCTCGCAGGTGCTCACAATAGTCTCACGGGTATTCCACTCAACGGTTACATTGCGACTCAGGAAAAGGAGCAATGGCTATCGGCGGCAGAAAGCTTGTTAGCTGCTTGGGCAGGAGTCTATCACGGACTAACATCGGCTAATTCCGCCGATTCTTTAGCTGTGGCATCACCTCGAGTCATGCAGCGACGAGATTGAGAACTAATTAGCCACTACTAGACAGTTGCCATTATAGATATAGCAACGGAGTCAAATGAGCTACTATCTGATTAATCCCCATCCGACTCCCCACATGAACGCGCATCGCCACCAATTTCCAGCTTTGACAAATAAAGCATATTTTAACTATGGCGGACAAGGGCCGATGCCTCAAGCTGCCTTAGACGCGATCGTTGGTGCGTATCAGCAGATCCAATCACAGGGACCATTTGGACTAAAAACTAGCGAATTGGTGGCACGAGAGTCAAATTTGACCCGTCAGGCGATCGCTACAGAGCTAGGTGTCACAGCGCAGACGATCGCCCTCACCGAAAATGTCACTGCGGGTTGTAATATTGCTCTCTGGGGTCTAAATTGGCAACCTGGCGATCGGATTCTCCTCTCTGACTGCGAACATCCAGGCGTGATTGCCAGTATTAAAGAAATCTGTCGTCGTTTTCAAGTAGTGGTCGATCTTTTTCCGCTCCAAGCTACTCTCAATACTGGCGATCCTGTCGCTGTGATTACGGCACATCTACAACCACAAACACGATTAGTCGTCCTCAGCCATGTACTTTGGAATACCGGACAAGTATTACCATTAGCTGAAATTGCGGCGGGGATTCATCAATATTCACATGCAGAGCAACCGATTCGGCTGTTAGTAGATGCAGCTCAATCAGTCGGTTTATTGCCCCTAAAACTGGCTGAATTAGGAGTAGATTTCTACGCCTTCACCGGACATAAATGGTGGTGTGGCCCTGAAGGAGTGGGGGGTTTGTATATTCATCCCGATGCGCTAGCAAGTTTAGATCCTACTTTTATTGGTTGGCGGAGTTTGGATTATAGTCAGTCAGATCTACCGTTAGTTAATGATGCTCGTCGTTACGAAGTGGCGACATCTGCATATCCTTTGTATGCTGGATTGCGTAGTGCAATTGCGACTCACACAGTCTGGGGAAGTCCGATCGATCGAGCTACTAAAATTGTTAGTTTAGCTACTTATCTGTGGGAAAGTTTACAACAAGTTGCAGGGATTAAATGCCTGAATAATGCGGCACCACAATCGGGTTTAGTATCTTTTCAAGTTGAGGCAGGAAATCATGCTAAATTAGTCCAGTCTTTAGAAAGTCAGCACTTTTATCTCCGCACGATCGTCGATCCTGATTGTATTCGTGCTTGTACTCATTACTTCACAACTACTGACGAAATTGATGAGTTAATTCAATGTTTGGGTAAGCTCACAAATTAAAAATTTACCTCCTCCTACTCATGCCACCTACGATCTATATTGCGATTACCAATCACGGTTTTGGTCATGCTGCGAGAACTGCATCGATCGCCGGACAACTTCAAAAACTGTTACCATCAATTAAACTAATTCTCGTAACTACAGCTCCTAGATGGTTATTAGATTGCTATATTGATGGTGATTTTATCTATCGTCAGCGCGGTTTGGATGTGGGAGTAGTTCAAGCGGATAGTCTGAAAATGGATCGGGACGCGACCCTAGTTCTGTGGCAAGGTATTAGAGCGAGGCAAGACGAAATAATTGCTGAGGAAGTAGCATTTTGTCGAGAGCATAATGTCAGCTTAGTCTTTGGTGATGCTCCGCCATTAGCAACTTTAATTGCTAAAAAATTAGGAGTACCCTGTTGGATATCAAGTAATTTTGGGTGGGACTTTATTTACCGAGATTGGGGTCAAGAATTCAGCGATATTGCTAATTGGATTAGTGATTGTTATGGACAATGCGATCGGTTATTTCGAGTTCCATTGCATGAGTCAATGGATCGGTTTCCAGTCATCGAAGATGTCGGCTTGACTGGTGGCGATCCTAAGTATCCACTAGCTAGAATTCAAGCTAAGTTTAATCTAACTCAGCCAAAATCTCGAACGATCTTACTTACCTTTGGCGGATTGAGTCTAGATGCCATCCCTTATCAGAATGTCAGCCAATTTCCAGATTATCAATTTATCACCCTCGATCCCCATGCACCAGATTTACCAAACCTAGTCAAAGTTCTCGATCGATCTTATCGTCCAGTTGATTTTATGCCATTGTGCGATCGAGTTGTCTCTAAACCAGGCTACTCAACCTATGCAGAAGCTCTAAAATTAGAGATCCCGATTGTTTCACTGACTCGCTCTGGTTTTGCTGAGTCCAAAATTATCCTCAACGGAATGCAAGACTATAGTTATCATCAAGTAATTAGTCCCGACCAATTTTTTACCACTAACTGGGACTTTTTAAACCAACCATTACAACCACCCAGATTAAATACTAAATTAGCAATTGATGGTAATCATTCGGTCGCTAGTTCGATCGCTAAATATCTAAGCTGACTTCCTGGCGAAACTAGTTCCCGAAGATGGCGAATATATCCATTCTGCTGAAGGTAAAGATGATCTGCCAGCGCACATCCGGACTGCGCTTACCCATACCTCCGAACAGATTCCAATTATGCAGGGTAAATTAGTCTTAGGTACATGGCAAGGAATTTATCTGTGGGAACACCGCCAACATCGCTACAATCGTGAATTAGTCGTTCATATTAGTGGCGATTAGATGTTGTAGCTTTAGTCTGACAGCAATCCCGCCATTTGCCGATAAACTAATTCTAATTGTTCTCTGAGTGGAGCTAAGTTGTAGCCTAACTCGATCGCTTTAGTACTATCTAGCGAAACATCAGCCGCACGTGGAGCCGCCATTAGTAAATCTTGCTGAGAAATAGGAGCCAACAGTGATAAGTCGAACTCAAACACTTCAGCCAGCAATCTACCAAATTCATAACGAGAAACGCGCTCATTTCCGCCTAAATTTAGGATTCCTGGAGATACTTCTAATGCCATTAATAAGCCTTGAGCGGCAGTTGTGGCACTTACTGGTGTCCGAAATTCGTCTGTGAATAACTGTAAGCTTTGGTGCGAACGTAATGCACTCATCCAAGGCTGGATAAAACTGATAGCTGTGGGTGGTGATATCCCAAACATCAATGGCATTCGACAGATAGTAGCTTGGGGATAAGCAGTTAGAATATCTCGTTCGGCTACCACTTTTTGTTCCCCATAGGTATTGATTGGTGAGACTGGATCTGTCTCTAGATAGGGTGGCTGAGTCCCATCAAATACTAAATCTGTGGATGTAAATACAAAGGGGATTTTTGCAGCAGCACAAATCCGAGCTAGTTGCGCGGACGCGGTGACATTAATTTGGTAAGATTGGTCTGGATGAGACTGACAAAAGTTCGGGCTAGACGCAGCCGCAGTATGAATTACAGCATCTGGAGCGATGCGATCGATCTCAGCTCTAACTCGATCGAGATTAGTCAGATTTATGCGATGTAAGTTGGTATCTGAAATCTCGATCGGATGTCGATCGTAAGTCCCATACACTTCCCACTCAGATCGAGCGAGTTGACACAAATTCCAGCCTAAAAAGCCACTAGCTCCAGTAATTAGTAGTCTCTGCATAGTTGCAAGAATGTCCAATGATGTGTTTTACAAGCCTTGGATATCGATCGGGACTCTTTACCTCCGCTGGTGTGCTTTCCACCCTCGGGGAGTCAATGCCATCATTTATCATAAATATACCTGAGTCAGTCAGACACCTGCTCAGTGATGCTTGTAGATGCCGGATCATCCATAATTTGGCTACTCTAACTACCCTGTCCAGAGTACCAAAGATTGAAGCCAGCTCGTGCCTTGTGTTGCTTCGCATGAGCTGTGAACATTGCCATGGCAAGAATTCGACAATTGTAGGTTCGGTTATCGCGCCAGCGCAACTAAATTTATAGTTTTGTATACTAATATTAAGAATGGTTCAGCTCTTTGGGTCAAAAAAGTTAAGATAATATGGAATAACGTAACGAAAGTTAACTTCATCAGTCAATAATTATCAGAATACAGATTAATCGAGTAGGAGACAACTTCAAAACGTGAGTCAGCAACAATTTGCCCAACTGCGGCGTTACGATCCCCAAGCAATTGCTAGTTATTATAATAGGCGGCTGTGGTTAGTCATTTGGCGGGTAATAACGATCGTCTGGTTGTTTGTAGGATTCTCAATTGGCTTACTACTCGATCGATCGGTTGGCAACAGCGAAGTAAATAAGAATCTACGGGCGAATCAACTCCGCGAAATTCTCACCCAATTAGGACCTACCTTCATCAAAGTTGGACAATCACTCTCAACTCGTCCCGATCTAGTCAAAAAAGAATTTCTAGCAGAACTGATCAAATTACAAGATCAACTACCAGCTTTTGATAATGAGTTAGCGATGCAGATCATCGAATCTCAACTCAAGCGATCGGTCGAAGAATTATACAAAGAAATCTCACCTCGCCCAGTTGCCGCAGCTAGTCTAGGACAAGTATACAAAGCGAGACTGTACAGCGGCGAAGAGGTTGCAGTCAAAGTTCAAAGACCTAATCTGTTGCCAATCATCACCCGCGATCTGTACTTATTGCGATGGGCTGCAACTTGGATTAAACCCTTTTTACCACTAAATTTAGGTGACAATCTGACGATAGTTGTCGATGAGTTTGGGACTAAGTTATTTGAAGAAATTGACTATGAGAATGAAGGACGTAATGCTGAGAAGTTTGCGGCTAACTTTCAAAACGATCCTGGGGTTAAAATCCCATCAATTTACTGGCGATACACTAGCCGTACCGTGCTGACTCTAGAGTGGATTGACGGAATTAAACTAACAGATCTAGATGGAATCAGAAGTGCTGGACTCGATCGAGATAAATTAATCAAGGCTGGTGTATCATCTGGTTTGAGACAGTTATTAGAGTTTGGTTTCTTCCACGCCGATCCACATCCTGGAAATCTATTTGCACTAGCTGATGGGCGAATGGCATTTATTGACTTTGGGATGATGGATCAACTCACCCAACATACGAAAGAAACGATCGCAGGTTCCGTCGTTCACTTAATTAATAAAGACTACCTCGCCCTGACTGATGATTTTGTCAAGCTGGGATTCTTAACTCCTGATATTGATATTTCACCAATTATCCCAGCCCTAGAGCGCGTACTGGGTAACGCGATCGGCGAAAGTGTCGGTAACTTTAACTTCAAAACTATCACCGATGAATTTTCGGAATTGATGTTTGAGTATCCCTTCCGCATTCCCGCTCAATTTTCCTTAATTATCCGCTCTCTTGTTACTCAAGAAGGTGTAGCCCTCAGTCTCAATCCAGAATTCAAGATTGTCGAAATCGGCTATCCTTATGTCGCTCAAAGATTGCTCAATGGTGAAACCCCAGAGATGCGTCGTCGGCTGACTGAAGTTATCGTCAAAGACGGTAAAATCCAGTGGCAACGATTGGAAAACATGATCGGTATTGCTCGTAGCGACAGCAATTTCGATCTCCTACCTACCGCACAATTAGGGCTACAATTCCTGATGTCTGCTGAAGGGCGAGCATTACGCAACCAAATTGTCATGGCACTGACAGAAGACAATCGCCTGCATGTGACTGAGGTTCGACAATTATGGGATCTAGTCAAGGACGAGTTAGAACCAGCTAAACTGTTTAATATCGCGATCGGTGCTCTAGCTGGAAGTGTCCCCAAAGCACTTGGCAATTTCTCGACATCAGGTGTCAACTCCTTATTTGCTTCCTCCGTTAACAATCGCAAGTAAAACTCTAAGTTTTTGAGATGAGATTTGAGCGGGATATAGATCGCCATTTTAATAACCGCTTCACCTCTCACCTTCAAGGCTAATTCAATGTCAGATCTAGTGTTATTTTGGCATCGCCGCGACTTACGAATCTCCGATAGTATTGGTTTAGCGCAGGCAAGTCGCACCAATGCTAGAGTCATCGGCGTATTTTGTTTCGATCGATCGATCTTGTCAATGGATGTAGCTCCAGCTAGAGTTGCTTATCTAGTCGGCTGCCTCAAAGCCCTTGCCCAAGATTATCACCAAGCTGGAAGTCAATTATTATTTCTCGATGGCGATCCGATCGAGAAAATCCCTCAGTTAGCAAGTACCCTCAAGGCTAAAGCAGTATACTGGCATCACGATGTCGAACCCGATGCCAAAACTCGCGACGATCGAGTTACCACAGCCTTAACAGCCCAAAGTATCGAAATCTATCTCAATTGGGATCAACTCCTCCACGATCCAACTACGATTAGAACTGGTAGCAAGCAGCCCTACACAGTCTACACCCCCTTCTGGCGGAACTGGAATAGTCAAGCAA
>Ga0209390_10006714_pt1 | contig 15240 bp, 14 predicted proteins | sample BON01_FD_187212 | JGI IMG/M metagenome (GOLD analysis project Ga0209390, IMG submission 187212) | Freshwater microbial communities from Lake Bonney liftoff mats and glacier meltwater in Antarctica - BON-01 (SPAdes) (version 2) | ecosystem: Environmental > Aquatic > Freshwater > Ice > Glacier... | reverse complement strand
TATATATATATATATATACATATATATATATATATATATATATATATATATGTATATATACATATATATATATATAGCCACCTTCGAGCGCATCTTCCAGGCCTCGCTCAGCGGCGACAGTGCCTAGCCTTTACCCGATATTGCCATCCACAATAGTGTATGGTGTATGGCATAAACACGGGGGTTCGGTGGGGGGTCGAATATTGAGCAATAGTATTGCAATCATATTGCAACCGTGCGGGCAATACAGATGGGGGGGGGGGCAATCAAAGGATGATTGATTCGTCCACAAAGGCCTCGAAGTAAAACAATATCTTGTACAGGCCAAGTTGTGAGCAGTCGATGCCGCACATACATCCCGATATATAGGGTGCCATTTGTTTCGACCACTCGTCACAGCTGACCTTTTAGATCAATGGTTCGGTCCACCCACGAGGTCGTGGGTTCGATTCCCGCACATGCACGTGCTTGTTTGTTAAACTAGCCTGCGCTAGGCCGTACAGTCAGTGGTGGCCATTCAGCAATGGGTGGCTGCGGCTGGAAACGCGCCGTTTCGTAGCGTTTCGTAGCGCAGCCGCTACGTGCCATTCCTTACAGTGGGTGGCCTACGCTACTGCGAGGGTGTGGGGCACTTATCGGTTTCGTGCGGGGGGGTAAATTATATCGGTTTCTTGCCTCTGGCCTGTTCTACCGGCCGGTGTCCTACTTCTTATCACATTTTTGTTGTTTTGTTGTCCTCGTTGTGATTCTACTCTACCCGCGTCACCAATACCAATATAACCCAGACGCATCCCGTCGCATTTCAAAAAAAAATCTTGGATGTTCTGTAGCATTTTACATAGCATGCTACAATGCTATGTAGCCTCCCTCGGATGCTACAGTGCTATATAGCACACCCCCGCATGTTCCTATATGTAGACTACTTTTACTTTGGACCTAAAACAAAACTGTCACGCAGAGGCCAGAGGCAGCAAAGCCCGGCGCGAGGCCGGGAGCTTAGGGGGGGTGGTAGGGTGTGGTGTGTGTGTGTGACTCCCGCTTGTTTGACGGGTACGTACAGCAGTATGTGTATGCTCCTCTGGCTGCTGTCGTGGGAGGTAGTTCTGCTGCTGCTGGTAGTTGGTCTTCGCCCCGGCCTCGGCCTCGGCCGGACCAAGGCAAAGGCTGAAAATGATGTATTCAAGTTTTGTAGCCTATAGTGTAGCATATTAACATATAGTGTAGCATGTAGCATCCCCCGATGCTACATATTATACGTATACATAGGCTATGTACTACATAACATCCAAGAAAAAAATCAACCGCTCGCGCTCTCTCGCCGATTGCGATTGATTGACGAATTATCATGAATGAATATTCGCGAACAGCAGGCATCGGGTGACGACACAGGACGCGTACAGCGTGGTTAACCCTGATTGACGAATTATCATGAATGAATATTCGCGAACAGCAGGCATCGGGTGACGACACAGGACGCGTACAGCGCCGCAAGCCGCGAGCAGCGCTTAGAATTCGGGTTTACCCGCGGTATCGATGTTTGACCTTGTGGTATAGTTTGTTGCTCTGTCTTTTTTTTTTTTTTTTAACAACTCACAACACAAGAAAGCACACGGCGCAGGCGCACACAGCGCTCAGCGCAGGCGCAGAGCAGGCCGGCGGTGAGCCAACCTGCTTGACCCATCCATCCGCCGAGCATAGAAATAGAACATAGAGCTAGAAACTAGCTCGCGTGAAGAGCTCGAGGTCTAATTTCTAAATTTCTGTGAAAATTCCTCTTTCCCAGCCGCAAGCCGCGTGTCCAACAGACACGTGCTCTGCGAGTCGAGCAGGATGCGCATCAGTGCAGTGCTCCTCGACGCCTGCAACCTGCAGCTGGACTTCGAGCTGTTAAACTCGGCGCCGCCCCGGCCCATTGTCACGAGCATCCAATGCCACGACCTCCCGGGCCGGCTGGCGACGCTCACGCAGAGTGTTCTGCCGTCCCTCGATGCGGCGGGGGTCCAGCAGGCTGCCGTCGCCACCGCTGTGTATGACGGCGCGGCCTACCACGGCAATTTCTACGACGGCGTGTGGGACGCGGTGATGGACGGGTGTGCCAAGATCCACTTCACGAGCCAGTACGAGAGCGCCGATGACCGGCTCATGCGGATGATCGAGGCCATCACTGCGTCCACGCCCAGTGCGGCGCCTCCGAAGACGCTGACTGCGACCGAGGCGATCGACGTGCTCGAGAAGGGCGACACGCCGCGGCCGGTGATCGTCGCGACCCGGCAGCGCGCTGTGCCCGGCAAGGCGGACCGGGAGCGGCGCGAGAACTTCCTGAAGTCGTGCGGCCTGCCCCGGCTCGGCGACAGCTCGCACCTAATTGCCTTCAACGAGATGCAGCGCGGGCGCTCGCTCAATCTGGTGCGTGGGCTGAAGAAGCTCGGGCCGGGCATTATCACCTTCCGCCAGCTGGAGGAGCCAGCGTTGATGCTGGTGACCGACGACCGCGGGCTGCGCAGGTACGACATGGTTGGAACAGGTTCTGACGGTGGCTCTCAGTCTGTTGTTTCGCTGCTGACCCGAACCACCCACCCCGCCCGTGTCAGCCACCACTGCAGATCCCCCTGACCCTAACCCCGTTTTGGTGTCCCCAGGAGAGCCATGGCCGGCTCGCCCGCCGTGGTGCTCGGCCGCGCGCAGCTCTTCAACTGGCTGCACACCGTAGGCGACTATGACGACGAAGAGCTGATCCAGTGGATGGAGGAGGAGGACGAGGAGGAGGCAGTGGTGGCCTAGTGTGACGGGAGGCGAACGGGTATCTTGTGGGTCGGCTCTTCTGTCACTGCCACTGGCCACACTCTCCGACGAGAGGAGGAGAGAGCCAGCGAGTTAGTGTCTCCTCTCCCCGCGCTGTGGGCTGCAACACGAGGTGAGCGTGGAGGCGGAGAGCACCTTGTTACTATTCACCGCGAGCTGCAGCCATTCCGACGAGACACGGCGTGCTTTCATTATCTTTTTCTGGTCGTACAATTACAATTCTGATTTCAAAAATTCAGAAATTCTGATTCTGATTCTGATTCTGATTGTGCTTGTGTTTTATAAATTATAAGTCTTTTAATTTAAGTTTTAAACTTTTTCCATTTTTCTTAGCAGACTTAAAACAAGAACAAACACACATGCCAAGCGCAAAGAACCCGGGGTTAACCCGAGGCGCTAAAACACAAAATCAAAACACCTTACACCTTACACCTTATCTCAGAACCAGAACCACTCTAACTCTACAGACGGACAGCTGTAGTCTATAGCTGTAGCTACATAGTATATTATATAGCTATAGTATATAATAAAAATAAAAAGTTTTAAAAATAATAAAATAATTATTATTATCATATATAGAAATCATTATATATATATATATAATAAAAGCTCAAGCTGGGTCTGAGTCTAACAAAAGTATCTAAAAAACGCAATCTCAGATGTGTGCATATGCATATACATATATGCTGCTGGAGAAAGAATAAGTAGAAGCTCGAAACGGAAACAAAGCGCTCAAACTCAAACCACAAACCACAAACCACAACCTGTCAAACTAACCCACACTTCACTCAAATATATATGCCACGTACCAAAAAAGAAAAAAATGGCGGACACACAGCAGCGCACAGCACAGCGCACAGCCCCGGTTCCGGTCGTATGCGCATAGACTCTGTGTGGTGTTTTCAGAGTCGCACGATACTCTACAGGGCATGGGCTACATGTGGCATTTAGATTTTCTCACAAGCCGCTTTTATGGCTAAGTGTAAGTGCGTAGTTACCGTAGGCGTAGTCCGGACGCTGCGGCCTGCGACCGACAACTTCAACGCGAGGTGCGGATCACCGGGCTGCCACCGCCTAGTAGCATGCCGACCAGCGCGTTGGCCTGCTGGAGCAGCGGTTGCAGCGCCGCCAAAAGCCACCCCGTCGCGCGCTTCCGTCGGCGCAAAAGCAGCAGGACACCCACCGCGCCAAGCGCCGCCGCGACCGCCCCCCTCGCCTGCCCCTGAGCAGACGACGATCGGCGCATCGCCGTCTCGGTCATCTCGCCCATAGCCTCGCGGACCAGGCGCTCAAAGTTGGACAGCAGAGATGCAAGGGAATTGCGAATCTCCGACGGTGTAGGCTTGGGCGCAGCCTGCGATGGTTCCTCGTTGGGTTGTGCGGCGGGCTTTGTCGTCCGCGTGGCCTCCGCCCCGCCACGCGCACCCGCCGCACTCGCTCCGCCACCGCTGGTGCCACTCGACGGACCACGCACTTCCTTCGCCGTGCCATTTGACGCGCGGGGCGCCGGCTGGGGGTCCGCGTTGGCAACGGCGGCTGCCGGGGCGTGCGCAGCGTCACTGGCCGCCTCATCCTTCGCTGGCGGGCGGAACTCCTTCCAAAGCTCGTCCCGCAGGCCCGCCGTGCTCAACCTGGGCGCCACATCGCGCAAGAGGCCCTCGGCCGCCGCCTCTCCAGAGTCCAGCACGCGCGTCAGCATGAGACGGACGAGCCGAAAGATGCGCCGATCGTGAGCCGCCACGTCCGTTGGCGCTGTGTCGCACGCGGCGAGCCACGCGAGCAGCAGCTGGCGCGCCTCTCCAGAGCGGCGAGCTAGGCCGTGCGCCTGCAGAGCAGCCCAGAGCACCTCGTACGGTATCGAGCTGACGTCGAGGTAGCACGTGTCGAGCGCCTCCGAGGCGAGCGCAGGCGCACCCAAATCGCAAACGGCTTGAAGAAGCACCACCATCGGAGGCCCGCTGGACGAGAGCAGAGACGCGTCGACAGGAAGCGGGAGTAGGAGCGGGAGCTGGACAGCGGACGATTTGCCCCCGGTTTGCGTTGGAGACGCCGGCGGCATGCCGACACCCGAGCCATCCTGCAGCGCCAGCGACTGCAGGCAGTCTGCAGCAGCCACAAGAGCCTGCCGGGAGATGGTGGTACGCTCAGCAAAGAGGCGCGTGCGTAACGGCAGTGCGGCAGCGCGCACGCACCTCTTGAGGTCGGCGCAGGATCAGTAGGTCCTGGGCCTTCTCCACCGCGCCCATTGCGATCGCGCGCCGTTCTAGATTGGTCGAACACGCAGTCGCGCGACGCGCTGCTGTGAAGATGCTGGGCTGAACGTATAATTATGCGCGCTGTGAAAAGGTACGTTACCCCCAGCTGTAGTACATAACACACGGCTGATGGCAGTTGGCCTAAGAAGACGAGCACGACGAGCACGAGCCGCTCTTCGGAGGGTTAACCCGATTATTAATGCTATTCAATAGAAAAGCACACGCGCATGCAAATCACTTATTTGAGTTGATACGATTTTGTAAAGTCGGTGTCGCTTCTTCTATTAACCATTTATAAAAAAAAATAAAAGGAAGAACTGACGTTGACTTGCTGCCTGCTGCTATTCCATAAAAAGGCAACAACTCAGGGTTCACCCGAACCCGAAGTTGGTGCTGGCGGAGGTACGAAGCTTGTTGAGAGCCTTGCGAACGGCCGGGTCTGCGCAGCGAGGGTCACCGAAGAGATCAGCGACGAGTAAGTGAGAAACGTCACCGGGCGGAGGCGCGCGCTGCAAGGCCGAGTACTGCGCATCCTGCAAAGCCAAGTACGTCGCCTGAATGTTGATCCCGCGTCGCGAGGCAGAGCTCAGCCGTGCAAGCGTCCTCGGCGGCAAGACCTGATCACGAGGCGGCAGCACTTCTGGCCCGCTCTGAAATCCCATCCCCGGCGAGAAGCAGTGAAGGCTGCGGGCGGTGGCGATGACGGCCGGCACAGTGGCAGCGGTAGCGCGAGGGGTGTTCGGACACACACTCCGCGAGGCGGCCCTGGACAGCTGCGGCGGCGCGGCCGACGAGACTGCCTCCTGCTCCCAACCGGTGCGTCGATGGCGGCGGCCGCCGTGTCGCCCATGGGAGGCGTCGTGGGAGGCGTCGTAGATGGTGCGCCAGAGCGGGTCGAAGAAGCGCTGGATGCCTTGAAGGTCTCGAGAGGCCGGTTGAGCGAGAACGCCCAGCCCCGCAACAACGGCCGGCTTCCAGTGCTTGCGCTCGGCCTCGGGCGCCAAGAGCTCGACTAGGGCGAGAAAGCCGAGGTTGGAGTTGAAGTCAAAGCACGAGAGCAGCTTGACCGCGATCTCCGACTCGGTCTTCTTGGACCCCACGGGCAGTTCGGCGTTGATGTTGGCGAGATACACGATGTACTCGGAGATGGTCTCGGCCGACATGCCGACGTCAGAGAAGGTCGAGTTGTTGAACTGCCGGTTGAGCTCCATCACCGTCAGGTCGTTGGGCGGCCGGTGGCAGTGTAGCATGAGCTTGAAGGCCACCGCGACGGTGAACCTCCTAAAAAGCTTGTGAAATAATTAGCCGAAATCGCTGTGTGGGTCGCAGAAAATTTCTCCATCTGCCTGCGCGCCGGTCCCCAGCAGCTGGTTCGAATGAGCGGCTACGACCACATGCTGCCTGACATCTCCAGCATGGACGAGCTCATGCGCGACCAGTTTGGCCCGCCGGACGAGGACGGCAGCATGGACGAGCTCATGCGCGACCAGTTTGGCCCGCCGGACGAGGACGGCACGTCTGACGCAGCGCCTGAGTTCGACAATGAAGAATACGACTCTGAGTCCGAAGAGGTAGAGCTGCGGCGGCAGCTGGGTGCTCTGGCAGAGGCGGACATGGCCGGCCAGACGGAGGGGGACATCGCCGAGTACGGCCTTGGGGACACGCTCCGCCGCCTGAGCGCCCTCCAGCTGCGCGCTGTTGCGGCGTCCAGCGACGCCACTGGGCTCGAGATTGTCGGCCGGGGGCTGAGGGCGCCGCGGCCGAGTGCCGACGAGGAAATGGAGCTCACCCTCTCGCGAATGTCCAAGATATCGGCGCGGGCCACTTTGGCTGTCGAGGCGGCCACGAGCCTCACCGCTTCCCAAACCGCTGGCACTCTCAAGGCGCACCTCCAGGAGCTGCGCAGCCTCCAGCAGCAGATTGAGGACGGCACCGCCATGGAGGATGAGGCGCCCGCCGAGGAGTCGCAGGAGCTCCTCGAGCGGCTCGAGCGGCTCGAGCGGCTGGGCGTGCGCGCGCAGAGCGCCAGCTTCGGCGATCTCGAGGTTCGTGGGACCGCCATGCACTACTATCAGCGGCGGAACGAGTACGACGCCGAGGCGGAGGCGGCCTGGCAGCCGGAAGACGAGGAGGGCGCGCCGTACGGGAGCTCGCTCTCCCCCGGCGGCCGCTTCGACGGCGCCTTCCAGCAAGACGCGGCGTCCGAGGCGCTGCTGCTGGAGGCGGTCTCCTCGCAGGGTCAGCTCCTGCGCGCCGTCGCGAGCAAGATTGGTGACATGGAGTCGGCCGTCTCGCGCGGGGCCGCCTCGTCGGCGGAGCGCCGTGTGCTTGCGGGCCGCTCCGGGCCGTCCGAGCGCACGCACGACGCGCACCTCGCGTCGGCCGCCAGGGAGCTGGTCCACGGCCAGATCGACGACCTTCTCGAGGAGGATGAGGCCAACCTTCCCTTCCTGCTCCGGCTGCTGCACGGCGTGGGGGCCATGCGCGGCGAGATGGCGGCCCGACAGCGCACTGCCTTGCTCCAGCTCGTGCGGCAGGTAGGCGACGCGGCGGGCCAGGCGCCGCTGCTGGCGCAGGGCGCGGCCGTGGGGATCGAGGAGGCGGAGACGGCGGACGACATCTGCGACGACCGGTACGAGGAAGAGGACGAGTACGCAGAGGAGGCTGGTGGCGGCGGCGGGCGGTCTCGCGGCTTTTTCGACAACTTTGACTCGCTCGCTGATATGCATGACGCGGCGGACGCCGCCGACGGCTTCGACGGGGAGGACGACGACGAGGAGGATGCGGACGAGGACAACGAAGAGGACGAGGACGAGGAGGACGATGGCGAGGAGGAGGAGGCGCTGGACCCGGACGAGGTGGAGGAGCGCGTGCTCGCGCTGGCTGCGACGGCCTCGACCTCCGAGCTCTCGGCCCTCTGCTCACAGCTGGGCCTCGCCGGCTCCGGCAGCCGCGCACAGCTCCTCGCACGCCTCGTCTCGCACCTGAGCTCGGACCGTGAGACGTCCGAGGTGGAGGTGCTCTACGAGGGCGCCGGGGAGGAGGAGGTCCTGGCGACGGGCGTCCCGCTCTCCCCCTGGCCGGCGGCGCGCACCTCGCGCGGCCTCTCCGCCTACCCCACCGCACCCTCCGCGGGCCCCGCGCTGCCCGCCACCGCGCTCGCCGCGGCCTCCGCCCGGCCGGCCTCCGCCGCGTCCAGCAAGCGGCCACGCCCCGGCGGGCTCGCGAGCTCGCGGCTCGAGGTTGAGGTTTCGTCGTCCCTGCCCTCGGACGACGCCTTCGACCGGCCAAAGACTGCGCGCGGCCGGCCGGGGGTCGACCCCTTCCACTACGTCTCGCCCTCCAAGGCGCGGCCAGACGGCTTTTCCGCTTCGGTCGCGCGCGCGCCGAGCGTCCCCGCCTCGCCCGCCATGCCATTCCAGCGCCTGACCATCGCCGCGCCCGCCCGCGGCGCCCTCCCGCCCTGCTCGCCTCTCGGCTCGCCCTTCGACAAGGCCATTGCGAGCGCGGACGAGGCCTTCGAGGTGGAAGAGGAGGAGGACGACGACTTCGGCGATGACTCGCCGCTCAACCCGCGGCTCTCCACGTGAGCAAGGCCCGCGCCACCCCCTGCCCGCCGCCCCCCGGCCTGACGCACGGGCCCGTTTGTGTCTAGCTCGCTCCCTTGGTAGCGTATAGTATGTGTGTTTTTATTTATGTATGAATAGCGGCCCCCCGTGTGCGCCAGGCTCGCGGCTTACCTACGCTGCTCCTCTGTCCCTCTTCAGTTACGCAGCCCAGGCGCAGCGCCTGCCGTCCTCCTCCGAGTGGTCGCTCCTCTCGGCCGGCTCCGCCTCCGGCTGCTCGAGCCTCGAAGACCAGTCGCCCTCACACGCGCCCCTGCCGCACGAGGCGCGCGTAGCAGCCTACCTCGCAAAGGGCACCTCCTCCTCCGCCGCCTCCATGGCCGCCGCCGCAGCAGCCATGGCGACCGCCTTCCTTGGGAGCGGCGACGAAGAGGAGGAGGGGGGCGAGTGGGAGGAGGCAGAGGACGAGGAGGAGGGGGGGGGGGGTGGGGTGCGCGCCTCGGACCTTCCGGAGGCGCGGTTCGACTTTGGAGACTATTCTTTTGGAGACGTCCACGCGGACGCGCCGGACATGGGCGCCGCCATCGCCGCCCTGCGTCAGCGGCTTGGCCAGGCCCGAGGCTCCGCCACCGCCGCCTCCTCCTCTTCGCGCGTGCCAAGCATGGCGCAGCTGCGCGCAAGGCTGGACGCGTTGGCACCCCACTCCGATCTCGTCGACCCTCCCTCCGGTATCGCGCTCAGCGAAGCGCAGCGACGCCAGCTGAGCGAGGCGTGGCGCGAGGAGCAGGCTGCGCCTTGCGGCCGTGTCGACGAGCCGCCGCGCCGGCCGAGCGACCTCGCCGGAGACCCCAACGAGGGGGTCGACCCCACCACCCACTCTTCGTCCGGTGACCGCAAGTCGCAGACGGAACAACTTAACCAGCAACTGCTCGCCTCCTTCAAGGCGTCGCTTGACCGCGTCGGCGCCTCCTACTGCCCCATGATGAACCAGGCCTCGTCCGAGCCGGGGGAGGTGTGAGGTGTGCAAGCGCGCTGGGGCCGAGAGGGACGGCCTGTGGACACGAGCGGTTTGTGTGGTCGTGTGTCGTGTGTTGTGGCAGCCCCGACGCACGGTCGGAAACGAGGATGAGCTGCGTAGCCGTTGGTATATTTGGAGGGCGTGTTGATATGTGACGAGAGCGTGTCTGCGCTGCGGGTTCGTGCCCTTGTGCCTGCGCACCTTGTATTTGTGTTGTCTTATGGCGTTTGCTTGTGTGGTGTGTGTTGTAGTTGTTATTGTTATATTGCGGGTATGCGAAGCAAGCAGAAGCAGTAGCTCTATAGGGGCGTATATGCATATGCGGCGCGGCTGCGGCTGCTTTTTCTAAGTGCTGTGTGGTGCTTGTGCGTGTTGTGTGTGATCGCCCGCCTCCCTCCCCCTCCCCCACACCGTTACCCCTTACTGTACCCTCTTATTCATCTCCCACAGTCTTAACAGCGCCAGGTGCTGTCGTGATGAGGTGACACCCCTCCTGTAACTGTTCACAGCGACCGCGGGTTCATTCATGTGAACTGCACTCGGCCGGCAGGATGGACGAAAAACAGGCTGGTTTGCGGCGCAACGTGGACGGACAGCGTATAGAGTCTACCACCGAAACCTCCGCCAGCCGAGCGTCATCGGAGGATCCGTTTGCCAGCAACCCAGAGGAGACGGCGCCGCTGTCGCCATCGCAGCGGCGAACACCACTACCGTCCAGCGCACAGCCGGCACTACCATCTCCTTCGCTTGCAGCGCCACCCATCGCGCGACCGCCTGATCCTCCGCCCCGTCCAGAAGCACCGGGCAACCCGCCCACCACGCACCCGCCCGTCCCGTGGCTGAGCTCGATGCCATCACCACCAAGCGAACCACCACCCCGCTCCCCACCGCATACGCCGCCCGTGCCGCTGCCCGCTCCCTCCTTTGAGCCGCCCCAGCCAGCGTGCTCGGCCCCCAGATTGAGCTCGGCACCCACGGCCACCGCCACCGCGACGGACGGACCGTTCGCCTCCTCCAGCTCGCGCCCCACCGCCGCTCCGCCGCCGCCCGCCGTGGCCACCTTCCGCCTACTCAACTCATCCCGCGAGTCGCTCGTGCCCCATCCACCGCCCTCGGTACCACGGCCTGAGACGGGCATGAGCCGCAGCGAGCTCTTGTCGGCGCCGCCGCTCGCGTCGCTGAGAGAAGCGGCGCCGTCGGCCGGTGCAGGATCCTCGTCAAGCGAGATAAACAGGCTCAGCAGGGCGGACGCGCAAGGCACGTCTAATGAAGACACCGCCGCCCCGGGCGCCGTTGCAGCCGGCGCTGCTGAAGCCAACGCAGAGGGTGCCGCGGCTCCTTCCTCCATCGGCGCTGACAGCTCGGAGGAGGAGGCGGTGCGTCGGTTGTACACCGACGCGACGGCGACGGAGCGCGGAGGCTGCGGCGCCCAAGGCTCCTCCGTTAACGAGGGAGCAGCAACTGATGGGCCTCGCTCCGAGGATGGGGTTCTGGAGTTCGGCTACACGGAGGTGGTCGACGCGTGCGCCTGGCTGAGCGAAGCGCAAAAGGCTGCCCTCCACCGACACCGCTCCGATACAGCGAAGGCTGACGGGCCCCTCGCCGCTCTCCTCTCGCCCCATGGCCCCTCAGCCCAGACCACCGACCTCCACCTACCCGACAAGCGGCTCCTCCTCTCCGAAGGCCGGGGCGGCGCGCCCGCGCTTCGCTTCGCCGCTACGACCACCACCATCCTGCAGGTGCTGCCCGAGCTCTCGCAACTGGCGCGAAAGTGCCTCTTCGTGGGCGATTCGATTCTTGCCGTCGACGACGTGCCCGTCGCCACCGAGGCGGAGTTGCTCCAAGTGCTCGAGCCCAAACCCGCCGGAGCTCCACTCAAGCTCACGCTGCTGCAACCGGCCGTGGTGGCCGCGATCCGAGGCTTCCGGGGCGAGACGGTCTGTTTCGCGGGGTGGGTCGCCAACCTTGGCGGCGGATCGGGAGGCCCAGCGTGGCACGCCGACGCGGCCGCGTCTCGGGCGGCAGAGGTGGCGTCCAAGGCCCCGGGCTTCTTCGCCGCCATTCTGGCGAACCACTCGAACGAGCGGCGCGGCGGCGGCTCTGGGTTGAAAGGCGGTGGCAATGGTGAGGAGAGCGACCGGAGGAGGGATGGGGGCGCGGCGAGCCTCATCGGCGGCGGGGCCGCGGACGTCTCTTCTACCGGGGGCGGGGCGGGCGGCGACGCGGCTCGGCTGGCCGTCGGGGCGCGGGAGGAGGCGGCCGACGATGTGGCGCTGCTCGTCGTCTCTTCACAGCGCGTGCGGCTGCTCCGCTTCTGGCTGCGGCTCGAGCGACAGTCGGTGCTCAACCCGGAGCACACGGGTACGTCTTGTTCCCTTTCTATCTATCTATCTAAATGTATATCTATATCTCTCTCTGTCCACATCATGATGTGGAAGTGCTTTTCCCACTGCTGCTTGTTCATGGCGGGCCGACTGACACGGGTACGCCTTGTTCTCTTTCTATCTATATATCTAAATGTATATCTATACATCTCTCTGTCCACATCAAGATGTGGAAGTGCTTTTCCCACTGCTGCTTGTCCATGGCGGGCCGACTGACACGGGTACGTCTTGTTCTTTTTCTATCCATCTATCTATATGTATATCTGTACATCTCTCTGTCCACATCACCAACATGTGGAAGTGCTTTCCCTACTTCTGGTCCATGGCGGGCCGACTCTACTGGCCGCGCGCGCACGTGTAAGTCGCTCGCTCTCTATCCTTTTATTTTATGTATATGCATCTCTCTCTCTGTGCACATCACCAACATGTGGAAATGCTTCCCCCACTGCTGCTGGTTCATGGCGGGCCGACTGGCTGCGCGCACGGGTAGTTCTCTCTCTCTCTATCCTTCTATTTTGTGTATATGCATCTCTCTCTTTGTGCACATCACCGAAGTGCTTCCCCCACTACAGGCACGCTGAGCAAGCATGCTATCTATCCGTTTATTCTATTGTGTATATGCATCTCTCTCTCTCTGTGCACATCAACGAAGTGCTTCCCCCACTGCAGGCACGCTGAGCAAGCATGCTATCTATCCGTTTATTCTATTGTGTATATGCATCTCTCTCTTTGTGTGCATCACCGAAGTGCTTCCCCCATTGGCCTATACAAGATATTCGTTGACTTCGAGGCTGTTGTGCACGAATCAACCATCCGTTCATTCCCCCGCCCACCTGCATTGCCGACCCTAGTACAATTCGATTGCACGATAATTGGGCAGTATACGACTCCCCTTCCGACCTCGCGTTTGTATGCTGAATACCATACAATATAGTTATTAATAATATCTTGTAAAGGCCAATGCTTCCCCCACTGCAGGCAGGCTGAGCAAGCAGGGCGAGGCTGGCAAGATTGCGCTCAGCCGGTGGAAGGCGCGCCACTTCGAGCTCAAGCACGGATCGCTCTACTACTACGCGCCAGACGCGGACGCGCGGCCGCGCGGCCACATCTCGCTCGCCTCGACGGACTGCGAGGTCTTGTACCCTAGTTCTAGTTATACTTATACACTACCACCAGCACCAGGACTACCAGCGCCTCGACGGACTGCGAGGTCTTGTACTTATACTTCTAGTTATACTTCTACACCAGCAGCAGCAGCAGCACTACCAGCACCAGCATACGCACCGCGCGTCCGCCTCTGGCTCGCCTCGACGGACTGCGAGGTCTTGTAGTTGTAGTTCTAGTTCTAGTTTTACACCACCACCACCAGCAGCACTATCAGCACCAGCACCAGCATCTAAACGTCTATAGCGGCCGCGCGGACACATCTCGCTCGCCTCGACGGACTGCGAGGTCTTGTAGATATATATATATAATATACATATATTTATTTATCTCTCATACCATACAACTCACACCACAACAGCAGAGCGCAGAGCCGGGATACAGTGCCGGCGCCGAGGCGCTAGATTTCTAATTCTAAACCACCACCAGAAGCAGCACTACCAGCACCAGCATAAGCACCTAAACGTCTACTGTGCCTTTTACTTTGACAGGTGCTGGCGAGCGGCCGTTCTACACTACCAGCAGCAGCACTACCAGTACCAGCATAAGCACCTAAACGTCTACTGTGCCTTTTACTATGGACAGGTGCTGGCGAGCGGCCACGGCCTGGTCGAGTCGCACGCCTTCTTGCTCGTCACGCCGGCACGGCGCTGGGCGCTGCAGGCGCCGAGCGAGACGAGCAAGCGCGTCTGGGTCGACCTCTTACGCGCGCGCATCGGGATGGCCGAGGAGCCACTGGTGCGCACCGACGCGCTCTCGTGCTCGGCGCTGGTCGACTCCCACCTGCTCGACTTACGCATCCTCGACTCCTCCGACAAACTGCACACGCACCTCGCCCTCGCGTTCGCCACAAACGAGCTCTTGATTCGCTCCCCCTTCGCCCGGCGCGCCGCCCTCGCGACGCAGGCGGCGTGGCAGGCGCTGACGGCCTTCCTGGGCGTGCCCCCTAGAGGGCGCGAGCGGACCGACACGTGGCTCCAGCCGCAATCGCGCGTCGCCTGTTTGCCGATGCGCAACTTTGATCTCGTCTGGCGCGACGCAGAGGAAGCGGACGCAACTGAAGGAGCGGACGGAGTAGACGCAGTGGAGGCTTGGGGTACCCCGGACGAGGTTGACGAAACGGACGCAGCAAACCGAGCGGACGAACCGGACCAAGTGCCAAATTCCACTTCTACTACTATTATTACTACTACGGAGGAGGAGGAAACGGACGCAAAGGACCGAGTGGACGAACCGGACCAAGCGCCAAATTCTACTACTACTACTACTACTACTACTACTACTACTACTACTACTGCTACGGAGGAGGCGGAGGAGGAGAAGGAGGAGGAGGAGGAGGAGGAGGAGGAAGAGGGGGAGGTTGTGAGTGGGTGGTTGTTCTCCAAGGCTCCGCGCGACGAGGCGCTGCCGTGGGCGCGCGCCGCCATACAGCATCACTGGGGCGTCCTCTCCCGCTCGCGCCACGCCCTCCTCTTGCTCGCCGGCCCAGGAAAGTCAGGCCCGTCGAATCTAGAATTGGACCAAAGCGGGGTTTCGGATGAACTCCGGGTGAACTCTTAACCATAAGTAAAACGAACCCTTACCCTAAATCTGAGACACCCCCAGGGCGGAAAAGTTTCTCGAACCCATGATTCTTGCATGCCCACTTGATCTGCTGCCCTGGCTTCTGCCTGCCCGTACCTCTCGTTCTTTGTCTCCGATGTCTCCACCGCGCGGCGCGCTTGTCGTGCTGCCTAGGCCGGTGTTAGTGCTTCTATGATTCAATTGGTTTAATCTCTGAAATCCCCTCGGTAGATTCGACGGGGAGCGCGAACGGGTCTCAGCCGCGCGTGGGCGTGTGTGTGTGTGTGTGTGTGTGTGTGTGTGTGTGTACATATGGATGGTATGAGTTGGTGGTTCCTCGCGTACCTCCTCTGGGAAGGAGTTGCGGGGGGGGTATCTAGAGGGCTAACGGAGGGCCGCACGACCACGAACTACCGGGCGGAAACCGAGCTCAAGCTCGTCATTTTAACCTTAGATGGGGGGGGGGGGGGAGGGGTTACCCCAAGGGG
>Ga0209390_10006713_pt1 | contig 15240 bp, 17 predicted proteins | sample BON01_FD_187212 | JGI IMG/M metagenome (GOLD analysis project Ga0209390, IMG submission 187212) | Freshwater microbial communities from Lake Bonney liftoff mats and glacier meltwater in Antarctica - BON-01 (SPAdes) (version 2) | ecosystem: Environmental > Aquatic > Freshwater > Ice > Glacier... | reverse complement strand
AAACAAACGCCACCAACCACCGCGCCATATGCTATCGAAAAATACGGATATGAGCCTCAGCCGTTGCAAAAATTAGGCTCGTGAATAAGATGGGTTAGGCTGATCGAGAATGTTTCGGATGGCCGTTGGGATGAAGACGTTGTTCCGCTGAATCACGTGCTGGTTGGGAGGCGCAGAAGCGATACCCCGGAACTTAGATTCCACATCGGAATAGGACGCTTCCGCCGTCAGCTTGAATGCTGAGCTCGCCTCGTAGACGATCCGACCAAATGCACTTTTACGATCAACGGGAACCGCGCCAACGCTGTAAGCGATCTCGTTCGTTCCATCGCCGCCAATATTCGCGCTGTTGAACGGAGCAACAGTTCCGTCACTCAGAAACTGCAGATTGACGAGGCCGCCATTCCCGGTCCCTCCGGCGCCACTCCGCCTCACGGCGCTGATAACGCCGCCATAGCTTACATTGGTGGTGCGAATTCCGCCGTTTACCAGCAGCAGCCGAGGCTGGGCAGTGCTTGGATTGGCCGCGCTATAGGAAGGATTGTTGATGACGCCCGGTCCGTCGGCCGCCCAGGGCCGATCGCCCAGATACTCGATGCCGTCGTTCTGCGACCACTCCAGCCCAACAACGGCCCGAAGAGACCCGTCCGACGTGCGCGCACCAGCCGCGGTCGAAACTAGGAAATTGCGGTAGTCGCCATAGTTCGAGATACCGCCTTGGACTTCGCCCTGAATACCTTCGAGCCGATCGTCGATCCGAAGATTCACGACGCCGGCCACGGCATCGGACCCATAGGTAGCGGAAGCGCCGCCCGTTATAACATCGATACCGCCGATCAGCGCTTGCGGGACCGAGGAGATGGAGACGCCGCCCGTAGACGTGGTTGGCACGTATCGGCGACCATCGATCAGAATCTGGGTCCGCTGGAAACCCAACCCACGCAGGTCGATAAAATTGCCGCCAGCTAGCGCGGGAAGGTTGGTCGAGCTGGTCGGGCGCAACGAAGCACGGACCGACGGGATCTGATTGATGACTTCGGAAATATCCGTAGCCGACACGCGATTGATGGCCTCGCTATCGATCACCGTAATCGGGCTGGGCGCATCGAACCCGCTGTTCCTCAGCAGCGAGCCGGTGACCACAATCTCTTTGGCCTCGCCCTCGGCGACCGGACCCGCTTGATCAGCGCCATTTACTAGCGGCGCGGCGGTGGTTTGCGCCAAAGCAGGAAATGGAGACAACAGGCCAGCCGTGGCGGCAAGCACAACATTCTTATGCCAATGCCTGGCCATACGGCTATTAACGATTCCCATCTAATGTACCCTCCCATGTAACTGCAGCAAAGGCTACTGCCGTCATATTCCTCAAGGCACATGGCCTCGCCGCCTAGCTAGAATATTGCATTGAGCTATCTCGGAGGGCGCGTGTTCACAAATTATATTATATAATACTTTATAATATCACCGGGAATTTTCGCACTAAGTCGTTGCTCAAGATAGGCGTTTCATCGATTGATACATTGGCGCGGTTCGCGAAAAGAGTGTCCACGGGGCTCGATCGGCAATGGCCAATTCCAAGTTCGAACGGGCCTCGTCATGACGTCCGAGCCCGCAGGCGACGAGCGCGACGGCTTCATGCAGCGAGCCGCCGTGGCGAACGCCGGAACTGACAATCTCGTCCTTGATCTTGATTGCGGCGTCGAGCGCCCCCGCGCCGGCCGCCGCGTATCCGAGCGCAGCTTTGAAGAAAATGCTGTCACCGTTCAATTCGACTGCAGATCGACATAATTCGACCGCGCTATCCCAATTATGACGGACAGATAGCGTGAGACCGAGGAAACACGAGGCGACCGCGAACGCCGGGTCAAGGCCTAAGGCATCGCGGAAGCACTCCTCCGCTTCATCGAAGCGCCCTGTATAGAACAGCATATGACCCAGATTATCGAGTTCGGCCGCGCCTCGCTTTAGCCCTACCGCTCGGCGCGCGTGCGAAATGCTCTCTTCCTTCTTCCCTTCTGCCATCAGCAATACGGAAAGCCATTGGTGACAGACTGCATAGTCCGGCTGCACCTCCATCGACCGGTCGAACGCCGCACGGGCGACGCCGAACTGGCCGAGGAGATACGACGCCCAGCCAATTGAAGCATATGCGGCACCGCACTGACTATCGATCGCCAGCGCTTGATACGCATATTGTTTGGACCATTCCCAGTCGTAGGGCGTGTAATCATGACCGTAAAACGGCCGGATCAGCAGCGTGTCGGCGATCCCGACCTGCGCCAGCGCAAAAGTGGGATCAGTCACGACACTGGTTTCGAATCCGGCACGGGCCGCGAACAGCGATTCTTGACTTCTTTGGTCCCACTGCCGACGCGCCGCACTACAATGAAGCTCTGCCTGGCTCCTTGCCGAGGACGTGGAAATTACCGAGCCAGTAGTTGACTTATTCAAGTTCGCAACAAACTGATAGCCGTATCCAGGCGCGGTGCGAATAACAGGATTGCTAGGTGTGTCGGAAAGTATTTTGCGCAATTCGCAAATCAGCACGTTTAGCCCGTTGCGCGGCGGCATCTGACGCGGCCAAAGAACGGTCTCTAATTGGGATAAACTTACGTTGTGATGGTGATTTTCAATAAGATGCCTGAGGAGGATCAGCGCTCGGGGCCTGAGCTTGAGCGGCTCTCCACCGCAGAGCAGAATTCCCTGCGGCTCGATGAACTCCAGGCCGCAAAATTGAAATTTCCTCTCAACCATGACCCGATTCATACTGCAATATCCTCCGATTGCAAGGCCGCGCGGCCATTGTCGAGCGTCGGTCAGCGCCTAGTCGTGTGTGAGAAGGCTTGATTCCGTCGTCAAGTCCTAGTCGCTGACAGCACCACCAGTGGCTAGGCGCATCAATTATGGAACTATGTCTGCATTGCCAGCAAACAGCTTTCAAATTGATCTTGTATAGCGCGCCAAGGATAAAACTATTCGGATCGGGTATGTGATGAATAACGGAAGCATGAGTTCAATCATCCCAATTTCGCTTACAATGAAGAAATTTGATTTTGCGAACCCTGCAAACAGCACGGTAGACGAGACCGCTGCAAAAAAATGGTGGGAATGTAATTCGAACGCCCTTCAAGCAAGCATGGATCGGATTAAGGCTCGCAAAAAAAACTGAACGGTCTTTTTTAGATACAATTTGGCAGATCATTTCCACGCGGGTTGTTGGTAGTTTGGTTTTTGCAAAGTTTACTGGAATTCCGCTTTGGCGACGATCTTTGCAACACTTTTTAGAAATTTAATTGCCCGTTTGGTGTTGTTTGAATAGCCGCCATGCTTCCACGCATTGCGGTTGCCAATCGGTGCTCCAGGGTTAGTTCCCCCGTGCATTCGGCAACGTTTTCTTCCTCTGACGGTTGGCGATTGGCATTCCGTTCCCAGCCGTGTCTTCGCCAAGCATCGTGGCACTGCCGACAGGCAATCCGGCTGCTTGGGATTGTTCGACTGTTTTTGCATTTTCCGCCCCCCCTGCGTGATGATGAAATTCGTCTGCAACCACCGCCTGTCCACCTTCGCTCACGTGCACATGCTTAACTATTTGCTCGCGCGGCTGGTGCAGCTTTGCCAAAGTCTCCAGTGTCGCACGGCAGTTGCTTTGAGCTTTCAGTGCCAGCCGTCCGTAACGCTCGGCGCCATTGATAAATTCACCCATGTTCAACGCTGCGCGGCGTGCCAATTCGGTGAACATGCTGTCCAACGTCATGGCTTGAGCAGCCAACATTCGGCTGGCCATTGCCATGTCCCCGGCCTCTGCCGCCTTAGTCACAATCTGCATGTGGTCGATGTAGTCCATCAGACCGGGGGGTTTAATATTGTCTCCCAATACTTTGTCCGCGAAATTGGACGCTGTGAACGCATTTCGAAAATCTGGTTCCAGAAGGCTCTGTCAGAGCAAAGTGGCTGACGGAACGTGACTCTGCTAATCTGCCCGGATGACTGCCTCCAAAAGCCCGTTCCGGTATTTCAATTCTTCACCTGAGATCATCCGTCTGGTCGTGATGATGTACGTTCGATAGCCGCTTTCATTACGAAATGTGGAAGACCTGCTGTTCGAACGCGGCATCGACATTTGTCACGAGACGGTAAGGTTTTGGTGGAATCGTTTCGGACCAATGTTCGCGGGTCAAATCCTGAAACGCCGGGTTGCACATTTCTCTGGCTACAAGCATTGGCGCTGGCACGTCGATGAAGTGTTCGTAAAGGTGGGCGGCGAGCGTCATTATCTGTGGCGTGCGGTTGATCACGAAGGTGAAGTTCTAGAGTGCTATGTCACCAAAAAACGGGATAAACGCTCGGCTTTGCGGTTTTTGAAGAAGGCGCTGAAACGTCACGGAAGCGCCGAGAAGATCGTGACTGACGGCTTGAAATCCTATCCCGCGGCAATGCGCGATCTGGGAAACCTGGAGCGCAGAATTATGGGTCAATGGCTCAATAATAGAGCCGAGAACTCACACCTTCCGTTCCGACGACGAGAGCATGCAATGCTCCGGTTTCGACAGACGAAAACACTGCAGAAGTTCGTCTCAATCCATGCCTCGATTTACAACCATTTCAACTCCGAACGCCACCTCGTCGATCGCCAAACTTTCAAGACCCGCCGGTCAGCCAAATTGGCTGAGTGGCAAAAACTTGCTGCTTGAGAACCGGGCTAACTTTGCTACCATTGCGCCGTTCAGAGACAAGTTGCGATTGGACTGACAGCACCCAATACCTTCAGCAATGGAGCGCACTTGCGAGAGGTACAGGCTTGCAGCGGGCTTCAGAAAGAGGGGCTTGAACGCAGAGGCGCGGACATAAGCCCGGGCGCTCTTGTCGTAGATCATGTTGTCGGGAGCCAAAGCGATGTAGCGGTTCAGGTCCGTCGATGCCTGATTGACCGAGACGTTGAACGTCTCAATGATATCGCTACGGTTGACGGATCCTTCCCAGAACAGCCGAAACTCGATGAACTCGAGCTTGCGCTCGACGCCCCATCGTAAGTTCGGTTTTTCGTCCACAGGCCATCCCTTTTGTTGGCGAATCAGTTTTTGGGCCCGCCCAGAAAGTTGACTCCTGGGTTTGTAGATGACAGCTACTGCATTCTGCAAGTAGGATTTCTCGATTCTTTTTGTCGAAATGGGGCGAGGATAGTGGCGCAGCAAACGCTGACGCAAAGGGGGGATGCTTGAACCGATTACTGGCCAACGCCGTTCGGGTGACATCATGAGCAAGCGTCCCGGGCTTTCCAAATCTCGCATCACTGCGTTCGAGCAGTGCCCAAAGCGGCTGTGGCTGTCAGTCCATCGCCCGGAACTCGGCGCAATCGACAGCTCATCGAAGGCCCGGCTTGCTGCCGGCAATGATGTCGGAACGGTCGCCTGCCAGCTTCACCCTGAAGGGGTGATGGTTGAGGCAGAGCCCAATCTCACCGCAGCGCTTGAGACCACAGCCGCCTTGCTCGCGCAGGACCATCCCGGTCCGATATTCGAGGCCACGTTTCAGCACGAGGGCGTCCTGATCCAGGCAGATATCATTGCGCGTGATGGTGAAGGCCAGTGGCAGCTTGCCGAAGTGAAGAGCAGCACCGGGCCCAAGGAGTATCACATCGGTGATCTGGCCACGCAGGTGTGGGTCATGGAAGCGGCTGGCATTTCGCTCTCCGGAGCCGCCGTGCGCCATCTGAACCGCGCCTTCGTGTTGCAGCGTGAGGGCGACTACACCGGTCTTTTCCAGGATGCTGAACTGCTCGAGCTGGTGCGCCCCATCGCTTCCCAGCGATCACTGGTGGCGGCCGAAGCTCGCGCGACGCTTGCTGGCGATGAGCCGGTGCGCGAGCCTGGCGATCACTGCACGGTTCCGTTTGTCTGCGAGTTTTCCGGGTATTGTAACAGCCACCTGGCGGCGGGCCCCGAATGGCCAGTGACGGTTTTACCCAACGGCGGCGGCAAATCATGGTTGGGCAAAGGCATCATCGACCTGCTGGAGCTGGACGAGGCGACTCTTCCAGAGAAGCACGCCAGAATTGTGCGGGCGACACGAAGCGGTGACCCGGATCACGATGTCGAGGGCGCGCGCCGAGCTATGGAGGGCTGGAGTTATCCGCGCGCCTGGCTGGATTTTGAGACCATCGCATTTGCGGTGCCGCGCTGGATTGGTACGCGGCCGTATCACCAGGTTCCGTTCCAGTTCTCGGTGCATGTCGAGGAAGCGGACGGCGTGATAGTTCACCACGAGTTCCTGAGCCTTGATGGGACCGACCCGCGGCGTGCCTGCGCCGAGGCGCTCATTGCGGCGATCCCAGTTGACGCTACGATCATTGCCTACAACGCGCCTTTCGAGAAAGGCGTACTGCGCGACCTGGCTGCGCTCTTTCCAGACCTGAAGGCCGCCTTGCTCAGCATGGCCCAGCAAACGGTTGATCTGCTGCCCGTCACTCGGAACCACTGGTATCACCGTGATCAGCGAGGCTCCTGGTCAATCAAAGCGGTGCTGCCGACGATGACCAGCCTCGACTATAACAGCCTCGACGTGAAGGACGGCACGGACGCTCAGCAGGCCTATCTCAAAGCCATCCGCCCGGAGACCAGCGATGAAGAACGCTCGGTCCTAAGCGATGGACTGAAGACATATTGCGCGCAGGACACCTGGGCGATGGTGGCCATGGCGCGCTTCTTGTCAGCCGCTGGATAGGGATGTGGCTGAAGAGCATGCCTAAACTTTTTGCCAAATTTCCGAGAGACCTTTCAAATTCGATCCGCTTGAAAATTACGACGAGCAGCTATAATAAGATAATCCACCAACCTTAAAGAATTCTGAGGGCATCTGCCTATAGTATCTATCCTCTACGTCCGTCGAATGCTCGGCGTAGGGCTGTGTCATGACTTCCTGTAGTTCTCGAACCAGAGAGTAGTTACCCGAAGTGGCTTGCCGATACGCAGGAGCAACAAGCCACTCTCGCAAACTGTATTTTGGGTTGACGAGTTTCATCTGCCTGGAGATATCCTCACGTGAGTGGGGCTGAGCAGAATTGCTGGCGCTGCTGATGAGGGATTTCCATTTCGTGAACCACTCTGACCAGCGCTTCTCCCTTCCTTCGTGCTCTGTCTCAGACGTCGGGTGCATTGAAGCCAGGTCGCGCTTAGAGTCCTCGTAGAAGCTTTTTTTGAGTGGGCCAATGTCGTCAGGTACCGTCGAAAGCTCGCGGAAGAAGATAGTGTAATCGACAGGAGTTTCCATCATAAGCGTTTCGAGTTCACAGAACAGCGCCGAGTGAAAAGTTCCGAGACCAAGTTTGCTCGCCCACATTTTCTCCATTTGCGCTTGCATCACTTTGGAAAAGCCACTTCGAATATCGTCTAACTGGCCTAGACAGTCCCGATCCGACGTTAGCAATGGCCCCAATGCCTTACAGAACATGTCGAAGTTGCGTTCCGCTGCCACTGGTTGGTTCAGGAACGAGAAGTGATGTCCGCCACCCGTCCATGGCTGATAGTGCGGGTTAAACACCTCGCAGAATCCGAATGGACCGTAATCAAGTGTGAATCCGCCCGCCGCGCAGTTGTCGCTGTTGAAGTTTCCCTGACAGTAGCCGACGCGGATCCAGTTCGCCACTAGCGAGGTAAGGCGGCTGCGGAATTCGCGCGCGAGCAAGACGATTTTTTCGGGGGTCCTTAGCGACTTATCGATGACGTCGCCGTACTCACGATCGATCAAGTGAAATACGATCTTTTCGAGCTCCTCCATCGCTCTGGGGTGTTCCTGTTTGCGGGCGCGGCGACCGAAGAGCTCGAGTTGGCCGACCCGAATGAACGACGGTGCGACGCGCGTCGAAATGGCGACTGGCTCCGATATAAGCATGTCAGGATCCATCGAGCGCGAGCCCTCGGAATACCACGGCCGCCTGACCGTCTCCGTTTTCGAAACGTACAAACTCAGAGACCGTGACGTTGGCACTCCGAGCGCGTGCATGTGTTCTTGTGCCAAGAACTCCCGAACACTCGACCGCAGGACTGCGCGACCGTCCGCCCCGCGGCAGTATGGCGTCCGGCCGCCACCTTTCAGCTGCATTTCCCAGCGTCGACCCTTGATGAGGGCCTCAAGCACGGAAACCGCACGACCGTCGCCGTATCCGTTACCGGTCTGGAACGGGCACTGCTGGTAGTATTCGGTGCCGAAGATGGAAAGTGCGTATCCACACGCCCAACCAACCTTGCGCATGGGCTCCGGAACGCACGATATGTCGCCGGAGAACATGCGGACGAAGTCGGCCGACTGCGCCAGCCTGTCGTCGAAGCCAAGTTCGCGGAAAAAGTTTTGGCTGTGAGCGACGTACTCCGGGTCTTTGATTGGCGTGGGAGTGACGGGGACATAGTGGCCCGTGAAGACTTGTCGCGGCGCGTGGTCGTCTCCGTTTGCTTTCGCGTCAGGATCGCAGGTGAGAGTGTCCATGAGCGAGTAGTTTGCCAACTTTGCGAGATCGTCGAGCGTCGCGACCGTTGGGGAGGTTTCCTGGAACAGTCGATTTGTCATAGCTGACTCGTGTTGTCATGGTTTTGCTCATGGCGCGGGGAGAATGGCTGCGTCCCCGCTGCGTGATTTGTCGTATCCACCATTTCCTCGATTTCCAGAGCCATCCTTTTCGGCGCCATGCGATCGCCTTCCTCACCTGAACGACAGTGCTTGACGGCGGTGCTGCTGAGTAATTTGGCAACCGTCGCGCCTGTCCAGCCTCGGCCCTTGTGAGTACGGATGCCCTTGGCGTTGAAATGTTCGGCGATGGCATCTGGCCCATTCATCCCCGCCGTCTCAGCGGCCTTGAGTTCGACGACGAGTTCCCGCACGAACGCCTCGATTTCCTGTCCCAGTTGCGCCATCGCCTAACTGCTGCGAACCTCTGCCGCGAACAGACCTATGATCGCCTGGACGAAGGGCTTCATGCTGTATGGCCTGTCGGCCATCGAGTCGGGAGACACGCCGAGGCGCGCGAGCTCGTCGGCGGCCACTGGCCCAATCACGGTGATCTTGGTGCGCGCAAGGCCATGGCTCAGCGTTTCACCGAGTCCAGCTTTCTCGGCAACTTCAGCAAGCCGCCGGACCTGGGGCGAGCTCGTGAATGCGATCGCGGCAATGCGCCCCTCTCCCAGCTCGTGGATGAGCGCCTCGACGCGGTGGTCGTCGGCTTCTGAGGAATATATATATGGCGCAACTATATCGATCGTGGCCCCACGCGCTTCGAGGAAGGCTGTGAGCTCTAGGTTTGGCTCCTGCCCGTAGATCTGTACGCCTACCACACGCGCGTTGAAGGTTTTGTCCTCAAGCGCCGCAATGATCCCGCCCGTAGTCGGAACTTTGACGGCAAGATCCGAGGAAAGCCCGAACTCACGGAGGGCGCGCACGGGTTTGGGCCCACGCGTGATCTTATTCACCTTGCCAAGCGCGGCCACAAAACTGTCTCTGAGGCCGGCGCGATCTGCAAACCCCACAAGCCGCCTAACGCCCTCACCGGTATACAGGATCAGGTCATCGCATCTGCCCGCGATAACGCGCCCAATCCAGGCCTCGACCGGCGCCGCCTCTGGCGCGTCTCGGATGGCGACGAGCGGACAGCGCACGGTCTCGGCGCCTTCGCGCTCAAGCATTCCCGCGAAGAGGTCAAGCTCACGGCATTCAGCAAGCGCGATCCTGCGATTTGTGAGCGGTCTGTTCATCAATATTCTCCGACCAGTCTATAGAGCATTCCGGGGTGCGTCGTTCGAAGTGGACTTTAACATCGGAACCCGCAGGTAGCAGACCTTGGCTTGGTAAATCCGGCTCAAGACGTTGCGGGCGTTCGAGTCTTCAGACTGTCGACGGCGTGCACCGGAGCCCTGTCCCCCTTCATCAGATCGGCGATGGCGCCGTAAACCATCCGCTGGCTCTCCAGCATGTTCTTGCCGACGAACACGGACGACGTCACCTCGATGTTGAAGTGGCCGCCGCCGCCGTTAACCTCGGCCCGTGAATCCGGGATCTGGCGTTCGATGGCTTCGCGCAGCGCATCGATGACGGAACCTTGGAAGTCATTTGGGTGGGACGACATGCTAATCTCCTCTGAATATCAACCGCACGGCACCGGGGCGGCGCACGCACTTGTTTTGAGCCTGGTGCCGAAGAGGGATGACCCGGCTATGCGAGAATCCCGCGTATCGATTGCTAGCCGCCGCGTTCATCGTGATCTCTGGTATGTCTGGGTCTCTAGATCTTCACGCCAATGAGCTTGTGGAGCTCTCCGGACGCATGCATCTCGCTGACAATGTCGGAGCCCCCGACGAATTGTCCACTGACGTAGAGTTGTGGGATCGTCGGCCACTCGGAGAACGCCTTGATCCCATCCCGGATTTCGGGAGAAAGAAGTACATCGACCGTTTCGTAGCCTATCCGCAGCTCGTCGAGGATATTCACGATCTTGGCTGAGAACCCGCACTGCGGCGTATAACGAGTTCCTTTCATGAAAAGGACGATTGGGTTTTGTGTCACGAGGCCGGAGATCTGCTGGTTGAGGGATTCGTTTAGGGACATTTTCAATCCTTTGGAGTTTGGTGGAGTTCTGCCGGATTGTCCGGGCAGTGGTTGGGATACTTATTTGTTTGTAGTTTTTAGGATTGGCAGGGAAACTGAGCAGAATGATCTATCCACCGACGTAGGACATCTCCACTTTTGGAAGCCTGACGGTCGCCGCCGAGCGAATTTCCGAGTAGCGGTCGGTCCGATCCTGCCACACCCCGGCAATGGCGTCCGCAATCTCGACATCGCCAACCCCGCCACGAAGGAGCGACCGCAGGTCGCGGCCGGTAGTCGCGAACAGGCAAGTGAACAGCTGGCCGTCCGCGGAGAGCCGGGCGCGACTACAATCGCGGCAGAACGCATGCGTTACCGACGCAATGATCCCGATCTCGCCGCCGCCGTCGCGATAACGCCATCGACGGGCGACTTCACCGGGGTAGTTAGCGTCGATCAGCTCAATGGGCATTTCGGCATGGATCACCGCAAGGATCTCTTTAGCTGAAACGACGTCATCGAGACGCCAGCCGTTGGAGTGCCCCACGTCCATGTATTCGATGAAACGCAGAATGTGCCCGGTGTCCCGGAAGTATCGGGCCATTGGCAAGATACTGCCTTCGTTAACGCCCCGCTTGACTACCATGTTGATCTTGATGGGAGTGAGACCGACCCGAGCCGCAGCATCGATCCCGGCAAGAACCCGCTGGACAGGAAAATCAACGTCGTTCATCGCCCGGAACACGCTGTCGTCGAGCGAGTCAAGGCTCACCGTCACGCGATGAAGACCAGCCTCCTTGAGTGCTTGGGCTTTTTCCCGAAGTAGCGCGCCATTGGTCGTCAACGTGAGATCCAGGCCGTCGATGCACGTCAGCATTGCGATGAGACGTTCGAGCTGTCGGCGAAGCAGCGGTTCTCCGCCGGTCAGGCGAATCTTTTCCACACCGAGTAACGCAAAGATTCGGCTCATCCGGGCGATTTCTTCGAAGCTGAGGAGCTTCTCGCGCTCCAGAAAGTGGTAATCGGGGCCGAAAACCTCTTTTGGCATGCAGTAGACGCACCGGAAATTGCAGCGGTCGGTGACCGAGATCCGAAGGTCGCGTAGGGGCCTCTGGAGTTTGTCCGTCAGCCTCTCGCGGTCCAATTGAAGATCTTTCGTCATTACGGGCAAGGCCCCCGGCTCATGCGTTCCGATATGTCGGGGTCTGTTTGGGTTATCGGCATAGTGGTTGGGATACTCATTGTTCTTCGTCAAAGTTGTACGCAGGTTGGCATGTGACTTCCTGACATCTATCCAGCGCGCTGATAGAATGGCTTCTTGCCCGCTGCGTGGTCCGTCGCGTCCACGATTTCCACGATCTCCGGCGCGACTCTTTTCACCATGATTTCGAATCCCTGCCTCAGGGTCTTTTGAGAGGACGCGCACCCCTGGCAGCCGCCGCTCATGGTGATGAAAAGTCTCCCTTCGGAGACGTCCACGATCGAAATCTTGCCGCCGTGGTTGGCGATGGAACGATTCACTTCCTTGTCGAGGAGTTGCTGAACAGCGACGCCCAGCTCGGCGTCGGACCTTGCTTGCGTGCTGGCGTGGACTGCCATCTCCAGGATCGCCGGAACGCCGGTGAGCAGTTGCGTCCGGATGGCCGTCCCGATGGCCGCTTTCAATCCTGACCACGAAGTGCTCGGCGCCTTGCCGATGGTGACCACGCCCTCGGCGATGAGCACGTTGACCACACCGGGGAGCGCGAACAGACGCTCGACGAGCGGCGACCCGGCGGCCCGCTCCTTGTTGCCAAAGAAGAACGGGCCGCCAGGATGCAAGGTACGGCTCACCGTGAATTTACACGTGTCGGGGTCGGCGAGCGAGGTCTCAGCGCGGATGGTGACCACCACTTCTACAGGCGGGACATCAGACATCTTCGACGCTCATTGCCGCAGCGGACTCGCCCATGGCGCGCAGGCCCTTAAACGAATGGATCCCGGTGCTATGGCCGTCGTTCCATTCGAATCCGAGCGCGTAGTTGCCGACGCTAACGATCTGGAGCGGACTAATATCAGGCCGCACCGTCTTGGGATCGAGCAGCTTGCGTCCGCTCATCTCCTCGATGCAGAGCGCGCAACGACACGCCAGGCGCAGGTCGCGGACGTCGAAGTCATCGCGGTGGCCGTCCTCCCAGAGCACGGACAAGGTCCGCGGATCGCGGTGCCGGAAACCGATCGGGGTGGTCCGCGATCCAGCAGGCCGGACCGCGCCTTCCATCCAGTCCGCCGCCCCCTCGTTGCTGTCCCACCTCCACACAAACGGTTTCAGTACGCTGGTCGTCGCGTCAAGCTGCTCTGCGAGCGCTGCAGCAATGGCGGCGTAAACCTGGGCGCTAACCGACTTAGGCTGGTCCACCACGATCGGCCGACCCTCATCACCGCAGGTGACGACATCAGCATCGAGGGGCAAGGCCCCCAGGAACGGGACTCCGAGCTCCCGGCACATCTGCTCGCCGCCGCCGCGACGGAAGATATCCGTGCTCTCGCCGCAATGGGGGCAGGTGAAGGTGCGCATGTTCTCGACGATCCCGAGAATCGGGACATGCACCTGCTCGAACATCCGCAAGCCGCGGCGGGCGATCTTGAGGCTCACGTTCTGTGGTGTCGTCACGATCACCACGCCCGACAGCGGCATGGTCTGTGCTAGCGTCAATTGGGTGTCGCCGGTCCCGGGCGGGAGGTCGAGGATCAAATAGTCCAGCGGACCCCACTTCACTTCAGCGACGAACATCTTCAAATATTTGCCCACCATCGGCCCGCGCAAAACGGCCGGCTTGTCGTCTCCGGTGAACATGCCCATCGACACCACCTTGAGGCCGTGCCCGTCCGGCGGGATAATCATGCCATCCGGGGCCATTTCTGGCCGCTGACCGGTTGGGATGCCGAGCATGCCAGGGATACTGGGGCCAAGAATATCGGCGTCCACCAGCCCGACGCGCGCGCCGCGCTGCTGCAGCGCGAGCGCCAGATTGACGCTCACTGTGGATTTCCCGACGCCGCCCTTGCCGCTTCCGACGGCGATGATATGTCTGATTCCGGGCAGCTTTTCAGGACCGGTGGTTGGCATGTCTCAGGTTCCTTTTTGTTCTGGCCGCGCTGCGACACGTTGTTCGGACGCGGCTATATAAACGGGGTATGTCGAGGCGTTCCCGCAGCTCCCGGGCGAGCGATTCGCGAGTGCAATCCTTTTCCCAGAGAAAAAGTGTCTCCATCGCGCGAAACAGCGCACCTGGCGTCCGTTCGAGTGAGCCTCGGGAGCCGATCGAAGTCATCTCTCCTTCTCAATACATGCCAAGCTGCAGTTGGGCAGCTTCGGACACCCGGTGCACAAGTCGCTTGCTATGTCGCATCATCTGTTCGAGCCTTTCCTGACAAAAACTGATACGCGAGCCATATAAGGAGAAAAATGGTATCGTTTCGATACTAGTATCTTGCCAAGATAGTTTGTCAACGCTATTATCTCGGCATGACCATGGAGCTGGAAATGGATAGTCGCGTCATCGCGGAGCTGGTCTTGCACTTGGGGCGCATAGCGTCCCGCGAGGCGCTGGTGGAAGGGCTGACGCCAGCCCAGTGGGCAGTGCTCAGATACTTCGCGCGGGCCAACCGCTTCTCGCGAACACCGTCCGCCTTCGCCGCGTTCCATGGCACGACCCGGGGAACAGCGTCGCAGACGATCAAAAACCTCGAAACCCAAGCCTATCTGACGCGCATGCGATCAGAGGCCGACGGTCGGAGCGCCCGGCTCGATCTGACCGACAAGGCCAGGGCTATTCTCGTAAACGACAGCTTTGAAGCGCTGGTCCGTGCCGCGGATGCTCTACCCCCAAGCGTCCGCGGCCACTTCGTCAGCACTTTACAGCGCATGCTCCACCAGGTGGCGAGGGAGATTGGCGTATCTACCTTCGGCACCTGCAAGTCGTGTGAGCATCTGGAAGGCGGCGGCTGCAGCCGGGAGGGTCAGGCGCCCTATGCGTGCGGGTTGATGCGTGCGCCGGTACTTCTGGAAGAGCTCGACGAGATCTGCATCAACTTCGTTCCGGGCAAGCCCATGACGGTAATGGACTCTGTCACCGGAGCGCCGCCGCGATGAGCTCTGTTCCCGGATCAGCGATCACCATCGCAGACGGCGAGATCACCATCGATGCGGAGCTGCTCGCGTCCAATCTCGGGCTCTCGGCCGCTTCACTCAAGGCGGAAATGCGCAAGGGCATTGTCTCCAGCGTCGCCGAGACCGGCCTCAACGAGGATGTCGGACGCACACGTCTTACTTTCAGGTATCGCTCGCGAGCCTGGACCGTGGTGGTGGATCCCGACGGCAATTTGGTTGAGAGCATCGCGCCCGCCCCCAAAGCTTTGCCGGCGAACACCGGTCGCTTGAGTCTGAGCGATTTCATCAGGACCGCGTCATGACTGCCACCGCTTGGGATTCTGCCGTGACGACGACCGTTGAGGACAGTGCGCCTGAAACGCTCGCCCGTCGGCTTCGAGCGCATCTTCAAACGCTCGCCACACGGCGCTTACCGATTACCTATCAGGAAGCGGCCAAAGGGATGTTCCTCTCACCACCGAACACGATACATCAAGTCGCTGAGGCGTTGGAGCAGCTTATGGCTGAGGACGCCGCGGCTG
>Ga0209390_10006712_pt1 | contig 15241 bp, 12 predicted proteins | sample BON01_FD_187212 | JGI IMG/M metagenome (GOLD analysis project Ga0209390, IMG submission 187212) | Freshwater microbial communities from Lake Bonney liftoff mats and glacier meltwater in Antarctica - BON-01 (SPAdes) (version 2) | ecosystem: Environmental > Aquatic > Freshwater > Ice > Glacier... | reverse complement strand
CTCCCCCATCCCACCCACCACAAACAGAATGACGATGCGACTCGGTATCATGACGGTGTCGCGACTCAAGCGATCAACGTCAGCGGTGGCCGGTCAGTTCTTCAAACAAGATTAGCAGCACCCGTTCTGGATGCCACGGCAGCAGAATAATTCGGTTTCTGGCGACAAGGTCAATGATGGTAGCGATTCAAACAGTCGGAAAACTGCTCGGTGGTTTGTCTGCCGCAATTCTGTTTCTGACCATTGCGGCCGTTCCCTGGATGCTGGGTGGCGTGATTCCCCTGGCGCGACTGACTCTGCTGGCCGGAGCCCTAGCCGCCGCTGCGTTGTCTCTGGTTTCCGCATTACTTCAGCGCAAGCCACCACACGCTCTGCCGCTGCTGGCTCTGCCGCTCGTGGGTCTGGCGCTGCTAGGAAGCTGGCAACTGCGAACGCTCGCAACGCATCCAATGTATTCCATGAAGCACACTGTTGGTTCTCTAGACGATGCTCAGATCCCGGACACAGCGACCACGGCCTCGCTGCTGGAAGCTGACACACGTACAACCATCGCGACGTTACTGGCACTGGCGCTTATCGCGACGACTGCGTTTGACCGCGTCCGCACTCCGCGCAGCCTGATGTGGGGCAGCCTGATTTTCATCGTCAACGGTATTGGGGCTACCACAATCGGCCTCACGCAGTTGTTCCAGCAACAGGGATTTTCGCTAAACAAAGAATGGGCCCTCGGCCTAAACCAGGGCAGTGGAGCAGCGGCCTTCGCCACCTTCATCAACCCCAACAACGCCGCCGGATGGCTGTGCCTGGGCTTTGCCTGTGCGGTCGGCTGGATGAGTTTTCATCTGGCAAAGTCGGGGGTTGACGGCAAACCGCAGTTCGGAAAGCTGAACATTCCTATCTGGGAAGACACGTTACGACGTTCGATGCAGTTCATTTCGGACCTCAGCACATGGCATATCCTGACAATTATCGCTGTTGCATTCCTTGGTGCCGGAGTGGCCGCCACACAGTCGCGCGGCGGCATTTTGGCGGCGGTCATTGGAGTGACGATTGCCGCCAGCATCAAATCATCATTGAAAAGACTTCCCGTTGTACTGTTGCTGATCGCCATCTGCGGAGGCGGCGTGTATGGCCTGCTGCACTGGCTGGAACTCGACAAAGGCATAGTGGGCGAGCTGGAAACGCTCAAAGACCTTGACGAGGCAGCCGGAACGCGGCCTCAGCACTGGCTGGATTCGCTGCATGTCGTGCTCGACTTTCCACTGACCGGTACGGGACTCGGCAGTTACCGCTTTGCAACGTTGCCCTATCGATCCTTTACGGGAACGACCTGGTTCAGGAATGCGGACAACCAATTTGTGGACATGCTGATTGAAGGCGGCATCAGCGGCCTGACGCTGTTCGTCAGCATCGGACTGATTGGGCTGTTCACCGGATTTGCCGGCTGGAAAGAACAGAAGACGCGCAGTATTGCGAAGTCTGCCACGGCCCCGCGCGTATCACGGCGAATGCTGGGAGCGATCGGTTCCGTCGCAGTCCTCAGCACGCTGACTCAGGCCGTGTCCGGTTTCTTTGACTACGGTGTCGGCATGCCTGCAGCCAGTTGTCTGCTGGTCGCAATTCTTTCCGCTTGCAGTGGTTTTCTGGCGGCATCTGTTTCCGTGCCGTCACCGCGCCGATCCGCATCCCTGGCGTGTTACCCGCTGCTGGCGATTGGAATGCAGTCAGGCCTGATCGTTGCCGCCGGTGCGTTTTTACAGGATCAGTGGGCGGCCGTTGAAATCGACAAATCGGTCGTGGACGGACATCGTGTCCTGATGAAACCAGTTGAACCAGACAAACTGGATCAAGTGGAATCGTTGATGCAAACGCTTGAACAACGACTCAGCGCACGTCCTGATGATGCGGAAGGTATGAGAACGCTGACCCGACTGGCAGACGCAGACTTCCGCTGGAAAGTGGTGCTGGCTGCAAAAGGTGACGCAGCACGTGAGGCCCCGGGATTTGGCATGCTGTGGGAACGCACGACGCTGAATCAAATCATGGGATCGCTGGCAGAACTACATTTATCAGACCCGGCTCTGGCTGCCAGCTTAAGAGACCAACTGACGCAATTATCAGATGCAGGAGGCCTGCCGGAGCTGTTTCAAAAAACACAGACGCAATATCCGCTGATGCCACAGATTGCCGAAACCCGCTGCTCAATTGCCGTGCTGCAGAACGACATGCCCGCCTTTGAAAGGCAGGCCCGACATGCCATGTTTGTTCAACCGGCGAATGCCGGTGCCGCCATGACACTGGGAACCCTGGCCCTGCAGTGCCAACAGCCTCTGCTGGCTCAGCAGCTTTGGCAAACCAGCCTAAAGTATTCCGAAGAATTTCGCCCGGCCATGCTTGTGTCCGCGTTACGGCACTGGTCCTCTGAAGAAACAATGGAACTGTTCGGGCCCAAAACTTACTCCGAATGCGTGCAGGCCGCCCGCAACTCACGCGACCGCCAACAACAAAGCGAATTATGGCAGCGCGCTGAAAACATCTGGAACGCTCTAATAGAAAGTCAGGACGAACACACCAATTCGCTGCGTGCCGCTCACCTGATTGCGACCAATCGAGCTGACGAGGCTGTGAAGTGGCTGGAACAGTGCATGAAGGCCGAAGGTGACAATCTGATTTTGAGTCGTGATCTAGCCAGACTGCTCGAAAAACAGCAGCACTATCGCGCGTCACTCGACCAATGGTATCGCATTCAGTTTCTGGTGCCGGGCGATTCCGAAGCAGAAACGGCAATCACGCGAATCATGAATCTGAAGTAAAAACGACGACCGCTGGGCGGTCATCTTCAAGGCTGCAAATACGCTGATGCACGACTATGCCACGCACGCTGGCCGCACCGTGCAGAACGCACCGTGCAGAACACACCGACAATAGTCGACATACAGCTGCAACAGCCCCTCAATCACACCGGCCGGAAGTGAATCTCTAACGTACCGTGCCACTCACAGACGAACACGTCGACACCCGTGCTGCGGCGATCAGTGGCTTGATCTTTTCTTCCAGCACGGCCGCCTGATTCTCCGCGTCTTCGATCGAAAGTCCCGGCTTCACGCCCGGTCGCTTGTGCCCCACGTGATTTAGCCAGGCATCATGCAGCAGGCCTTCTTTCTGCTTCAGAAGTTGTTGCAACTCTGGCGCAGGTTCTTCCCATGTTTCAACGCCCCATGCTTTAAGAATCGCCATGGCCATGATGCGGTGGCCCGTCTGATCCATATGAACTCCATCTGCAGCGACGTGAAACTCCGGATCCCTGCGACGTTCTTCCGTCAGAAATCCGATGAGCGGCGTGTACACATCGACCACCATGTCAGCAAGGTCCGACTGCTGCATGATCCATTGACCGTAACGTTTAATAACGCTGTCATAGTCTTCATAGATTGCGAACCATGCATATTTTTCTGCGCCGGCTGCCAGCAGTTTTCCAGGCGAACTTTTCAGTGGTACCGGATCAAACGGTGGAGGCGTCACCAGCACAATCTTCGCTCCTGCCGCATGTACTTTTTCAACAAGCCGGCGAATGCCCGCCTGGTAAGCCAAAAAACGTGGTTCGCTGAATGGATGATAGATTCCGTCGTTCATGCCGTAGCAGGCGACCACTACATCCGGTTTCACTTTTTCCAGAGCACGATCAAGTCGCTCATGAACATCAGGCCGGGGAAATGGATGATCAGGCTCAGACAACCCCGTGCAGGTTTCGCTGGGCAGTCCGATGTTGATAAATTCCGGCCGCTGCACAATACCCTGAAGACGCAGTTGAGTTTCGATATCCGCTACGTAGAAACCGGCGTTGGTGATGGAATCGCCAAGAAACAGAATACGTTTGGCCTGCAGCGGAAAAGCGTCATCAGCAAATAGTGGAGTGGCCAGCAGGCAGGCGATCGACAGCAGTACAGGATAGAGGCGTGTGTTCATAAAATCTCACAGAGGCGGGAAGTGAAACGATTGTTCCTAAGGCAGAAGCATTACACTGCCAATGACAGGGTGTCACCATGCTTATGATCGCCAAACGAATTCCGCGACTCAAGCGAACCGGGAATTCCGCGCAGCTAGCTCGTGAAAAATGGGTGGCCAAAACAGCGAGTCGAAAGCCTGCCGTGGACTTTCCGGGAACACTAGGCCTGCTTCCTGTGGTTGAGCGTATGAATTCAGGAGAGGGCACCGCCGAACCACAAAAGCCCGCTAATTTAGGGTGAAATCTGAGGGCCACTGTTGACAGACAGACCGGCATTCGGGACGTACGAATTCCCCAGAGTGTGCAGGTAGCGGGCAAAACAAACGGCATTCGCCAGACGCCGCCCAGCGCGGCCTTTCTGACTTAATTTGGGCGGATGCAGGTTCAGTGCTTCCAGAACTTTGTCCAGCGTGCGCGCCCCATTCTGCAGGTTCACGCACTTCATGGTGACGGACGGAACAAAGTCTGCTCCGACGGCAGATAGCAGCCGCAGCGTGCTTTCCTTAAACACAGCCAGCGTGTCAGTCGGCTTCAGAAACGTCTTCCACGATTCGCAGAATTCACCTGGTGAAACGGCACTAGCAAAGTCGCCAGCGCTCAGTTCAAGATGCTGCAGAAATTCCGTTGACAGATCCAGATCGGTCTGGATGGCAATTTCAAATCTCTCGCCGGTCCCCAAACGTTCGGCGACCCAGTAAATCGGACGCCGATGTTTCTGACGAACTCCGTCAGAACGCTGCGCAGATTCGCCATAAGCCACCACCACGTTATCCAGATCGTTGATCACAGCCGTGGGTATATTTTCAGGAGGACGCGGCGGGCGTTTGCGCAGTCGCAGCTGTTTCGCATTATGAGGGAACTCAATCTGTGAATCGACCATCGTGTCAAAAGCACGCAGCAGCAGGTCAAACCCCAATGTATCGGGCTCCAGTGATCGCAACGCGTCGACAGTCGCTTCCAGCGTCGACAAAGCCGAATCCGTCGGTTCTTTTCGAATGCGATAGTTGCTGGGCTCAGCCGGATCCAGTCGAAACCGAGGCAGAGTCTGCAGAACGGATATCTGCTGCATGAAGGTCTTCGCGTGATGCCAGGTGCCGTCGAGAATCACCAATTGCTCCGGTCGTTCGGCGGCCGGCACATCCGAAAGCAGCCGAGCTTCCGGTCCCGGAAATAGCACACCCGTGTTTTGATGAAAGGGCAGTTCTCTGTGAGCCAGCTTTGATGTCTGGTCGACAATTAAGGTCGAATTCCGCAAAGCCTGTTTTACAATCCGAGCAGTATTGAACGCATGAAATCGTTCTTTTACGTGCTGCAGAATCAGGATATGCGTTCGATTGTCAATCGACGGAATCGCGTGACAGAAACATGACGCGACGGGACGAAAGCACACGTAACATCGCTGCCGATAAGCATTGGTTTCGGTTTCGGTCCGCAGGTGCACAGGATTCGCTTCTAAAATTCAAAAAACTAACGTTAGACGATTTGCCCTGAAATCTCAAAGCACTGCGAATCCGGGCCAGCCGTTTCCACCAGCGGAAGCAAACAGTCAGCTGCAAACCGATTCCACCACAGCAAAGCGTTTTACAAAATAACGTAGCGAAACTCAGGTAAAGTTTCGGCCGCTGAAACCACAGAACAAGGCCGATAGTCCTCACGACGTTCGCTACGACTGACCGCACCTGTTTGTACATAGATGACCACGGAAGAGACTCAGCCGCACACAAGAACTGTGCTGAGAACAATTCCTTTACATAAAACGCTTGGATTCAAACCTGACCGGTCTCAAGTCGCGTTCATGCAATGTGGAAGTCATGCCGACGCGGCGGGCAATCCCGTTTGACAGCCCGCTGCTGTCAAGCACCGCCGCATGCACAACCTTCACCACCCCTTAAGATCATGCGTGCCGATGTAGCGAGCAGCATCGCCCGTGAGTTACGCGTTTCTACAGAAGTCAACGAAGTCACACAGCGATATTCCAGCGTGAACGACGCCGATTTCAGGCACGTGAATTAAGGCATAAGCTGTACTAAGTGTAGTCAAACCAGGCTAAACATCGGCCTGAAAACTTCACTGTTCCACGTGTGCAAAACAGCAAATACCGAAATCCACTGAAACCGGCTCGGCGGCGGTATGAAGCTTGCTACTGTCAGCGGGAGGCTATTGTTCTTGAAAGCCTTATAACTGAACCGAACGTGGATGAATCCGAGACGTGTACTCGTCACGTGTGTCGACCAGCCAGGCTTTCGGTAAAGGAGTGAAAATGTCTCGTCACACAATTACTGAGCCTCCCGGCACCCGCATTTTTTCTCGTGGATTCACGGTGATAGAACTGTTGGTTGTGATGGCCGTTATCGCGATTCTACTGGCGTTGCTGCGGCCCGCCGTTCAAGAGGCTCGCGAAGCAGCCCAAAGTGTGGCATCCCGAAACAACCTGAAGAAGATCGGCCAAGACCTGCTCAGTTACCATAGCCGGGCCAGGGATTTCCCGGCCGGCCTGACAAACTCAGGGCCCGAACACTCGACAATATCTGCCCCGTAACAAACGTCACGGGATGGCTGCTGCTGTTCCCACACCTAAATCGGGAAACATTAATAGCCAGCTGAATCCCAATCTGTCGTGTTCACGCAGTAGTCCTTGCGGTCGCCCAGGGGCTAAAAACGAAGCCAACTTCGTGCTGGCAAATTAGTTTAAACAAAAACCATTCCGTGAATCGCCGCACGGGGTTCAGCGTGGGCCGGACTTTCGCCTGTCCGATCGAGTCCTGCGTTGCGCTCCCGTGCTTTTTTGGTGTCCTGCATCAACGCCCGGGACGCAGGAAACGGACCGCGTCGGTCTGATCAGCCAACATTTGCCAATCCCACGCCACATATGAACGTTTACGTTTTATCGCGTACATCACTCAGCACGCCGGTCGGCGTTAAGCAAAGCGTAATTTTTTCTGCGGATTCGCTTCGGCAGACTCCGGGCAAACGAGAAAACACATCCGATTTTGCTATCATTAAAGACACGTTGTAATCCTGATATCAAACTGCAAAGTGCCATATATGCTCCATCAACGCTGCAAATTCAAAACGAACATGCTGCGTTCGTTCCGGGCAAACCAGTGTCTGCTGGTACTGATTTCTTTAGCTGCATTTTGCAACTCAGTTTCCTGGGGCGCCGAAGCTGTTCCGTTCAGTATGCCAACCCGAGGAATCTGTGCGCACCGTGGTGCGAGTGACAGCCATCCTGAAAATACGCTTGCCGCTTTTCGGGAAGCTATTTTGCTGGGCGCTCAAATGATTGAATTTGACGTCGCCGCAACGGCAGACGGCCAGTTGGTGCTGATGCATGATGCGACCATCGAACGCACGACCGATGGCAAAGGCTCTGTCAGCAATCTAACCCTGGAAGAAATTCAACAGCTGGATACTGGCAGCTGGAAGCACAAGAAATTCAAAGACGAACGCGTACCGACATTGCGACAGGCTTTAAACATGATGCCTGAAAACATCTGGCTGAATGTGCATCTCAAGGGCGGTTCCGCTCTGGCGACACAGGTCACTCAAGAAATAGTAGCAGCTGACCGACTTCACCAGTGCTTTCTGGCATGCGGTAAAGACGCGGCAGCAGCAGCCAGATCCGTTAACAAAGACATCATGATCTGCAACATGGAACGGCAGGCGAATTCTCAGCAGTACGTCGATGAAACAATCGCTCAGAAGGCCGACTTCATCCAGTTGTACGGCGGAGAATCTGTCGACGCATCACTCACGAAACAATTGCGAGACGCCGGAGTACAGATCAATTTTTGCTGTGCAAACGAAGCCGACAAGGTAAAAACTCTGTTTGACGCCGGCGTTGAATTTCCGCTGGTGGATAAAATTGGCGATATGCTGAGTGTGGCCGATGACCTGGGTGTTGAGCGGCTGACACCCGTTTATCGCAGCCGTTCGGCACAGGACGAACAACAGGTGGGGGCTATTTTTAAAGACGGAGAAGCGCAGGTCGTACCCGAGTTTACGGATCAGAATCAGTGGATTAGCCATGACCTCTGGGTTCAAACGGAGTTCGACACCGACGGCGACGGCAAACCGGATCGCATGCACGCCAGCGTAACGCGCCCCCGACAGACCGACACGCAGCGGCTGATAGTTCCCGTCATTTATGAATCGAGTCCCTATTTTTCCGGCACAGCGTCGGGAAGAAATTTCTTCTGGGATCCTCGCCAGGAACTGGGCAGTACGCCAGCCGAACATGATGACCCGCCCTCGGTGCCGTTTGTCCGACGACGCGTGGTAATTTCCAAAACGCATCTGTCGGATTGGGTGCCGCGTGGCTTTGCGGTCGTACATTCCGCATCGCCAGGAACCGGGCTGTCGCAGGGATGTCCCACAATTGGCGGCGATAACGAATCGCTGGCCCCGAAAGCCGTCATCGACTGGCTGTGTGGCCGGGCGACGGGCTTCACTACGCCGACCGGTGACCAAAAAGTCGCCGCCTATTGGTGCTCCGGCAACATCGGAATGACGGGCACTTCGTACAATGGCACCATTCCGCTGGCGGCGGCAACCACGGGAGTCGAAGGACTGAAAGCAATCATCCCAGTGGCTCCCAATACATCCTACTATCACTATTACCGTTCCAACGGCCTGGTTCGTCATCCCGGCGGCTACATCGGCGAAGATGTGGACGTGCTGTACAACTTCATAAACAGTGGTGATCCGACGAAGCGTGATTTCTGCAACTGCAATGTCCGCGACAAAGAAATGGCGGCGGGGCGTGATCGCGAAACAGGAGACTACAACAGCTTCTGGGCGGGTCGCGATTACCTGAACGATCTGGGCCCGATGAAGGCCGCTCTGCTGATGGCGCATGCCTTCAACGACTGGAACGTCATGCCCGAACACAGCGTGCGCATTTACAAGGCAGCTCAGGCCAAAGGACTTCCCGTTCAGTCCTACTTTCACCAAGGAGGCCACGGTGGCCCGCCGCCGCTGAAAATGATGAATCGCTGGTTTACTCGCTACGTTTGCGGCATCGAAAACGGAGTCGAAAACGATCCCAAAGCATGGGTGGTCCGTGAAAACGCAGACCGTCAAAAACCCACCCCTTATGCCGACTACCCGAACCCGCTGGCAACCCCAATTACCATAAAACCCGGCCGACACGACAAACAGCGCGGCGTCCTGCAGCAGCACATCGAAGAACCCCAGGGTATGGCAAAAATCGTCGACAACTTCTCGTTCGACGGAGCAACACTGGCGCAGGCCGAGCAAACGGAACATCGCCTGATGTTCGTTACGCCTCTGCTGACAAAGCCTCTGCACATGTCCGGCCTAACACGTTTTCGCACACGACTGGCCTGCAGCAAGCCGGCGGCCAATTTTTCCGTGTGGCTGGTTTCACTGCCATGGTCCACGGATTCCAAAGTCAACGTTTATGACAATATTATTACTCGAGGCTGGGCGGATCCTCAGAACAGCAAATCCGCCACCAACAGTGCGCCTCTACAGCCAGGTCAGTTTTATGACCTGAGTTTCGACCTGCAGCCGGACGATCATATCGTTCCCGCCGGTCAGCAGATTGGCCTGATGATCTTTTCCACGGATCGCGAATTTACGCTATGGCCGGAACCCGGCACCGAACTCACCATTGATCTGGATGCAACAAGTATCGACCTGCCCGTTGTCGGAGGCGAATCAGCGTTCCGCGACGCATTTGTGGAGGCCAAGCAAACGCCGTAAACGCCCACCGTTTCTGCTTACGAAAAATCATTAGTAACCTGCATCGCCACGGGACAGCATCGTTCGGTATTCGCCGGCAATGGATTGTCTATTCCTTCTGCGCAAAGCCACACAATTGATGACATTCTGGTTCGGCTGGCTTATTTTCGGCGGCGTCGTTATCTGGACGGTGCCACCCGTATTGTGGTTTGTATGGCGGCGTCTGCGAGCCGTCGCCACTGACAGTTTGCCCGATCTGCCGTCCGTTTCAATTATCGTCCCGGCGTGCAACGAAGCCGATGCCATCGAACAGTGCCTGAAGTCCCTGCTTAACCTTGATTATCCGCAGCTTGAAATCATTGCAATCAATGATCGCAGCACGGATAGCACCGGTGAAATTATGGAACGCGTGGCTGTGGCCGATGAACGCTGCAGAATCATTCACGTCACCGAATTACCCGCAGGCTGGCTTGGAAAAAACCACGCCATGCACATGGCCGCTCAACAGGCATCGGGAAAACTGCTGCTGTTCACTGACGGCGACATCATCCACGAAGCCGCCGCCCTGCGTTCGGCCGTCTGCTATTTGAACGCCCGCCGACTGCAGCATCTGTGTCTGCTGCCACGTATGCTGCCAGGCGGGTATTTCGAAAACTGTGTGGTGGCATTCTTTGGGTTTGCATTTGCGATTGGACAGCAGGTACATTTGACCGGAACCCGCTGGCCATTCGCCTATGCCGGTGTGGGTGCGTTCAACCTGATTGATGCAAAGTTCTATCACAGTTTCGGTGGGCATCAGCGACTGGCGATGGACGTCATCGACGATGCAAAGCTTGGCAAACTTGTAAAACAGCACGGCGGTCGTCAGGACTTTCTGGGAGCCCCGGACCTGCTGTCGATCCGCTGGTACAACTCATTGTGGGGAGTCATCCTGGGGCTGGAAAAAAACGGATTTGCGGCACTCGGATATTCGATACGGGCACTCGCCGTCACCACGGTGCTGTTCTTGACAACAATGGTCTGGCCGTATGTCGCCGTCGTGGTGTATCCGTGGGCTCAGTCGTCAGGATTCGCCGCCACCATTATTGTCTGGCACCTGATGTACACAATCGTCGCCATGTCGTTCGGCGGCAGCATCCTGTTGGCCCCTATGTTTCCGGTGGCGTCATGGCTGATGTCGTTTGCGTTTTGGCGATCCAGCTGGGTGACGCTGCGACAGGGTGGTGTCCGATGGCGCAATAGTTTTTATTCATTGCAGGAACTCAAGGACGGGCTCTATCGGTGAGTTGCCTCAAAACATGAGCGGTTCGTGTTTCCTAAATCGCGACCTCGATCGCCTGAGGGCTTCCAGCATTTACTGGTCGTGATCCGGCAGATCTCGGGCCAGAACGTCAGCGCGTTTCAACAAATTAACCAACCAGGCATCGATGGCGCGTCCATCATCTGTTCGACCGTTTCTCAATTCGTGATTGTTCAGCCAGCGAACGTCCTTGGCGGCCGCAAAAGCCGCGCGTCCACGCCTGCCATAGGGATCGACAACATACAATTCCACCGTGGTTTCAATGTCTGACTTTGTCGCAGCATCGAACACGGTTTCTTCCATGTGCATCCTCGCCATGCTGGATATCAGATAGTCCTGACCACGCCGAACGTTAAGCTGCCAGGCGAGTTCCCGATCCAGACACTCCCGCCACGATTCGTTTTCCAGCCGTTCAGCCGTCACAAAGCAGAAATGCTGTTGCTGGTCGTGCCAATACGCCAGCCATTGCATTTCCGGCTGTTCATTATGACGAATCATAGCGATGCTGGCTTGAAGCAGTGGCACAGTCAACCTTTCAATGGCCCTTTGAAATACACTCACATTAAAAATATGCAGCAGAGTAACTACAACGACAAAATAACGGCATTTCAAGCTGACTTGCTGCCGCAAATGTCGCATTTCGGCATCGCCAACCCTGTTTCCTGCGAGCAAACACCCGATGACTGATTCTAGTCCTCGGCGGCGGTTCGACCAATCGAACATCCTTTCACAAACCAGACAGCTATAACGGAAGGCCACACAATTCACCGACTTGCTCTGGACCATCACAAGTGGTTTGCCGGAAGCAAACTTATGGCCTCTTCGCCCCAAGGCCCGTAGAATTAAAATACTCAGCCGAATTTACGTTGATCTCATAACTTGCGGCACACTGATTCTCGCATCTCAGCCGCTTAATTTCAGCAGTCTGCGTCAAAAGCTGATCCATTTCTCACTCATTGACTGAGCATACAATGCCATTCTTTCTCAAACCATGGCCCATCGTCTTGGCCGTGCTGTGCGGCTGGGTGAACGAACACCAGCAACGGACCATCGCGTTCCAGAACGCTCAGATCGCAGTGTTGCTGGAGAAGCTCGGCCAGAAACACGTCCTGCTTGCCGACGACCAGCGTCGAGACTTGGCAGCGTCGAGACTTGGCAGCGTCGAGACTTGGCAGCGAAGGGCAGGGCACACGACCACAAATCAAAAAACAGTGATATGAAACGGACGCCAAGTCTGTCTTTGCTCGTTCAGGGCTGTGGCTACGGTTCTAAGGAAATTCTGCTGACTTGATTGTGTCGCCTCGCCACCAATTACAATCCCCTTCGATGGACGAATCGTATGCCGTCAGCACAACGCCCAGCCGATCGACAATGCCACATTGTTCAGCGGCGCAATCGACCTGCAGAATCAACGAACGCGTTTCAGACACGTGAATCAGCAGTGGACTAAAGGCAACTAACAGGTTGACGTCATCGCCAAAGGAAGACAGCGTTCAGAAGTCAATTTTGCCTCGCAGTCCAAAGGCGACCGCAGTATCAATGTCACGTGCGTCAGGAAGCAAAGTGCGTTGTTGTGCCGGCATCAGGATTTGCAAATCCGGAGTGATTCGAAAATATGGGGTCACTGCGATGTTGTAGAAGAGTTCCACAGCGTCATCGTTACCAATGGGCAGAAGCACTGGTGCCAGATTCTTTACGGGCCCTGAAGATCCGACATGTGAGTAGCCAATTCCAAAGGTGTTAAGAGGCCGTGATTTGACCGGGCTGCTACCACCAAGTCCAACGTTTGCCGACCAGCGAATCGGGCTGGGGCCGTTGTCGGCCAAACCAAGATTCGTAAACAATCCATAACTTCTCTTCGGATTTGACGGATCAACATGCAATGCCTGATCGGCAGAATAAAACAACGACCAGGAACCGGTCTGTCGCCCTGTCGTTATCACTGCTCCAACATTCGGATCGAAATAGGCCGTCGGCTGGAGATCGCTGTATGTTGCTGTGCCATTCGTTCCTGACACGAATGGCACTGCCGCGAAATTTGTTTGGGATCTGCGCAGCGTGATGACTCGCGTTGACCGCGGCAAGAATTTTTTTTTTATCGCACCGCGTTGAAAGAAATCGGAATGTTGGCTGAACGTCCTGATCGCTAAACTTCTCGGCGGCTGGACCTTTCCTGAATCGAACTGCGTAGAAACAATTGACCAGGGAAGGTCCCTGTCTTTTACGCCAACAACCGCATTTGATGCAGCCTCATTTTCCATCTTCCGGCGTTCGCTGATGCAGAACGACGAGCTGCCGCTGACAGAGGTCGTGGATAGCGATCGATTTGCTCGGGCGTTTGAAAAACACGGTGTCGATTTCGGCGACAAGGAAGGTGTTGTCTATACGCCTGCCATTACGTTGTGGGCGTTGGTTTCTCAGACATTCTTTGCCGGGGCGCAACGCAGCTGCAAGGCGGCCGTGTTGCAACGCGGCCGTGTTGCGAGTCGCATCGTTGTGGGCGACTCCGGGCTGCACGACTCGGGGCCGCACGGTCTGCGACACCAACACCGGAGCCTACTGTCGCGCTCGGAAGAAGATTCCTTTCGAACTCGTGCGTGACATCACACGTCAGATCGCTCACGACGCCGAAGCCGGGGTGAGTCACACGGGCGTGAGTCACACGGGCGTCAGTCACACGGTTGTCGATGAAGATCCCGATGTGAACCTGTCATCGCGCGTCGTCAAAGAGGTCCGCGTACATGCGAATGGTCGTCGTGTTTTGTTACTGGATGGGTTCACGATCACGGCCGAAGACACACCGGAGAACCAGGACGAGTATCCTCAGAATCCCGTTCAAAAGGCAGGACTCGGCTTTCCCATCCTACGGTGCGTGACCTTGATTTCGCTGTACACCGGCCTGCTGTTTGATGTGGCTTATGGACCGTACAGCGGCAAGGAAACCGGCGAAACGGCCTTGATGCGTCAACTGCTGAACGTGCTGCGCCCAAGCGACATTTTGGTGGCCGACTGTTATCTGTGCACGTACTGGCTGATCGCCGCCTGCCGACAACGAGGCGTTCACATTGTGATGAAAAATCATCACAAGCGTGAGGACAACCCGGCCGATGCGATTCGTCTTCGCGAAGGAGAACGCCTGGTGACATGGACCTTTCCAGCACGTCCATCGTGGATGAGCAAAGAAGAATACAAACAGCAACCGGCAACGCTTGAACTTCGCCTGATTGATGTGAACGTCCACCGCAACGGCTTCCGTCCGAGCCAGTTCACAGTCACCACAACGATGACCGATGACGAGCAATATTCCGGCAACTGGATTCGATCAATTTACGAAAGTCGGTGGCTGGTCGAGCTAGATATCAGGTCGATCAAATGTTCGTTGAACATGGACATTCTGCGTGCCAAAACGCCAGCCATGGTTCGCACAGAATTATGGAGTTGCCTGCTGGCTTACAATCTGATTCGACTCAAGATGCTACAAAGCTGCGCGGTGTCCGGCCGCGATCCGAGATCAGTGAGTTTCACGACGACGATGCAACTTCTGGCAACCAACTGGCTTCTATGCGCGGTGGTCGGTGTCACGTCGGAACTGGCCACTCTGGCACAGGAGGTGCCGATCAGTCAGCGAGTCGGCCAGCGCGATGGCCGCACCGAACCGCGAGTCAACAAACGCAGACCCAAGGTGCTCGCACTCATGCAGAAACCCAGGCACCAACTTCGAAAGGAACTGAAAGCCGCTGCATGACGTAAACCCTTGGATACCAAACGGCAGTGCCATTCGTGTCAAGTACCGTATCCTGAGATAGGTCTATTATTGTGTGAGTAATATTGTTTTGCTAAATTGAGCAAGTTACAAGCCACAAATAGGGGACGGTTATGGGCCGAGCACCGCGTGCGGATGAAGCTGGCGGGATTTACCACGCGATGAACCGGGGGAACGCCCGGCAGCAGATCGTTTTTTTAAAGATTCGGACTACCGCTGGGCAGCCTTTACAACTGGCTTGGCGGTGACTCAGCGATCGAATTGGCACCGTGACCGCTGCGCCGGCTGCCCAACTGGGCGAACCGCATGAATCAGGAATGAGCAGGAAGCATTCACGAGAAGTATCAATCGCGGTGTCCCCTTTGGCAGCGAACAATGGACAACAGTAACTGTCACGAATAACCAAAACGGTACTTGACCCCTTTTGTCACTGGAATTGAACATGGAAGAACGCCTTGTGATCGCA
>Ga0209390_10006702_pt1 | contig 15261 bp, 12 predicted proteins | sample BON01_FD_187212 | JGI IMG/M metagenome (GOLD analysis project Ga0209390, IMG submission 187212) | Freshwater microbial communities from Lake Bonney liftoff mats and glacier meltwater in Antarctica - BON-01 (SPAdes) (version 2) | ecosystem: Environmental > Aquatic > Freshwater > Ice > Glacier... | reverse complement strand
CGGCACTGATAAGCATGAGCCAGCTTCCCCCTAACCCCGACACGCTTACCGAGCCGAAACCAGTGGCTGTTATATACTCTTGCGGCAGGTCGGGTGCGGGCGCGAGCAGGCGCACCCGCATGGAATCGGTATGGTAGCCGGAGTACCAGGTAGCGTCCGTATCGGCCAGCGCGACCATATTTCCGGTGCAGAGGACTGGGGCTTGCCAGTCGGAGCCGATTGCGCCGGAAGAGTTGTCGGAATCGAGGTCGAGTTGGAGGGTGCAGTTGGAGGCGAGGAATTCGGAGGTAGAGGCAGCTCCAAAAAAAACATGTGGGGTTTCACAAAGAAATGTAGTTGTTTGAGCAATAGGATCAATTTCATATACAGCATTAACAGAATCTACAGTACTGCCATTCAATAAATAGTTAGATGTAGTTATGTACGTTTTTGTTGAATCACAAGTCGCTGAAAAACTTACCACCCCATAAGCTTCAACACCTGAAAGAGGGTAGTCATAAACAACATGTGTTGCAGATAAATCGAAAGGGTCAATCTGAATAAGTTGGTTGCCATAAGAAGTCCCATACATTATACCATTACGGAAAGTCAAATCTCCAGATAGCTGAAAGGGTATAGCCCCGTAATAATCTACAATACCAGTATTTGTATCATAAGTGTTCAAATCAGGACCTGTCCACAAAACCCCATTCCCATCACAAACAAAAGAATTCCCTACAGAATAATTTAAATCGCACAAGACAACCACAGAGCTATCTTGAAGGCTTAATCGCCCAATTTGATAAAATGGAAAACTATTATTTGTGATTGAAACGTAAAAATTTCCGTCTGGGCAAGCGGCCAAATCTTGCACGCCCATTCCGGGAGCCAATTTTATTGGAAAAATGACTGAATCAGTACACGTTGCTATGTTGAATATTCCAAAATATACAATATCAAGTGGGGCGCTTTGTAAGTCCGGTCTGATGTAATATATGGCTTGCCCAAATGAAAAATAGCAACAAAAAAGGAAGGTTGGAGTGAGAAGCAGTTTCTTCACGGGATGAGGATTGTTTGATTATAGAAAAGCGATATTGACAGACGGGGCTCCATTTGTCAATATCGCAGGATTTAAATAGGCTAAAGTTTTACGGCTCGGAGCGGCTGTTGTCCAAAAGGGGTTTGAACAATAATAGTGAACACTCCTGGTTGTACAGGAATATTTGGAATATGGATTTCACTAAACCCTTCTGGAATATCGTGACTACTCGCACTTAATTGAATGCCTTGCCCATCTACAACCACAATCTTGGCAGTGCAAGGTTGGGGCAGTTTTACTAAAACCGTTGCAGATTTAGACAGCAGATTTGACCCCATCAATTTAGCTGAAAAGCCATTGTTTTGCCGTTTAGAATCATCAATTTCAAATTGAGATTTACCGTTCCCCCATCTTTTCAGCAGTAAATTCAGACCCAATGGTTGCAGATGAAAACTACCCTTAATATTTTGAATGTCTCTCTTCGCCCGTACCTTAACATAAAACAAGACACTGTTCTCTGAAATATTTTCACCTTCCAACTCCATGTTAAACCATGCAAATTTTATGGCTGTGCCATTATGCTCAAATGATTTTACAGTTATTGCAAATTCTTCTGACAAATCACCATTTTCAACCGAAAGCACTTCAAAATCTTGTAAATTAGCTATCAGCTCAATTAAAATATCTGAAGACCGTTCAATTGATTCCACACTTATAGGGATAATTGCGACTTGATTGGCTGTCATTGAGTTATCAGGGAGAAACAGCTTTATCTTTTCCCCTTCTACTTCATTTGGTACTGAGCGGTTATCATTTGTGCCAGGAGCCAATGAACTGCCACAATCATTACAGGTTCCATTTAAATCGCCCCTTTTTACACCCCAGAAATCTGTAGTGGTTAGGTTAAGCCCTCCATTAAGCGGGTCATAAAAGCAATCTAAAAAATTCGGGATATTAGGGATTCCAGGGGTCAGAATAAAGGCTCCTGGTGGAGCAATAGCATAAGGAGCAAAGCGCCACGGAACCCAATTAGCACCATATAGCGGTTCTATTTGCGGTAGAGGGCTATTTACGATACACCAGTTCATCAGCACATGGTCCCAACTTGTTACAAAGCCATCTCCATTGAAATCAGCTGCCAAAAATATTGCATTTGTTATGGGTGCAATACCAAGAATGTAGTAATAAGGGAATGAATCTAAATCAGTTTGATCAATACCACAGCAAGGATCTGTCGCATTGGTTTTTGACGGTGTTATTCGGTAGTTCGTGTAATACAATGCTTTTGTTCCCGTTTGGCTTGCTTGAGAAAACTCATAAAATCCAAAAGGGAAAAACTCCGATTCGGCAGGTACACCGGGAAAACATCCTGTTGGAGCAGGGGTTACGACCTTGCTTACGGTAACATTCGGAATAGCTGTACTCACCGCAAAATGCCCATTACAAGGGAAGTCGGCAAACGCCGCAGGTTTTATGATATTACCTCGCAAAACAATGCCTTCCGGGATACTTGAATTGCTTCCTGCCACGATTTGACTGGTGGCTCCATTACTCCTTACCCATCCGCTGATATTCAGGGTACAGGTTTCTCCAGGTAATGCTCTGAAACGTACTACAGCAAATGGAGCATTTGGAGCCTTATAAGGTTTTGGATTTGGCAGAATAAAGGGCGGACCTGAAAAGTAACCGAGGCTGATTTGATTTGGAATATTGTTCAACCGATCTAATGCAGCGAATCCAGGATGGAAAATAGTCGGGTTCTGCACACTTTCATCATTGAGACATACGGTGACACCTGAAACAGACACCGTAATGTTCATTTTCTCCGCAAAATTAGGAATGTTTCCATCTAATGTTGAGCCTTCCCAATTTATTGTGCAGGTTGTTACCCCATTACTTTGATCAAATACTGGAGTCAATACATTAAATTTACCAACACCTTGAGCCTTCCCCGCCATCCCAAACAGCATCATAGCCAAAACCAGCGCAAGTGTGTGTGTGTGTGTGTGTGACAACGATCGTGCCACATTTTGAGGAATTGTTTCATGTTGAAGTGGTGTTTATAAAGTATAATAAAAGGGGTGAATATTCGTGCTTTAATGCCTGAGCCCCGGCAGTACAGCATAGCAAATGTAGTATATGTTTTTCACTGTGGCATTACAAGTATTGTTAAAGTCCTTGGCTGGGTGTGTAAAGTTTTTCTACTTTTTACAATTCCTCAACGCACCACCGTCACATCCCCCTTTTTCAGCAACACCGTGCCATCCAGCATCTTAATCCGGGCATGCCAAACGTACACCCCCGGCAGCACCAGCCGACCGCGAAAACTTCCGTTCCAGCCCGATGATTCATCGTTGATGGACAACGATTCCCGATCAAACAACAATTCTCCCCAGCGATCAAATATTTGAAAAAATTCAACCACTTCGACCAAACTAGGGTCGCCATACACCGTGAAGGATTCATTTTGGCCGTCCCCATTTGGAGAAAATATTTGCGGAATGTACACGCCTTCTCCTTTTCGAATCAGAATAAGCAAACTGTCATGGGCTATGCAACCCGCCCCGTTTGTCAACAACAGCGCATACACGATGCTGTCACTGGCAGTGACCACCGGGTTTGGGCAACCTGTGCAACTCAGTCCATTTGGCGGCGACCAGGCGTAAGAAAAATCGCCCGCCTGGTTTATGGCGACGGTGATGGGGTATGTTTGGCCAACTTCAAGGGTCTGCGCAGGGCCAAGGTCAACGGCCAACAACGGCGGGTCTTCTAACAGCAAAGAATAAGTAGCCGTACAGCCCTGATTGTCCGTAATGGTAATGACCTGCATTCCTGCGGACAATTCATCGAACATGCCCGCTGAAATAGGAGTGCCCTGATTCAGGCTGAATTGTAGCGGCTCCACTGCCCCACTGATAGCCGTAAGCTCAACAAAGCCATCACTGCCGCCATGGCAGGAAGGGTCAACGGTCATCCAGGTGGCTTGTATTGGGGGCAACACCGTCAGTGCAGCGCTGTTGGTGGCCGTGCAGCCATTGGCATCGACCACTGTTACGCTGTAGATGCCAGGCTGCGAAATGGTTATGGTTGCGCTGCTTTCACCGCCCGACCATTCAATGCTGCTGAAATTCCCGGTGCTCAAGGTTCCAATACTGCCCGGGCAGATCAACGTATCGCCCGTGATCGTTGGCATCGGCGCTGTGTGCAGGCTCAAGGAAAGTGTCACGGTGCTGTCGCAGCCCGCCGCTGTTTGGAATTGGGCCTCGTACATGCCCGCTTGTGCAATGCTGTTCCCGTCAAAAAGGTAGGTACTTCCTGGACAAATTGCCACGGCAAAACCAGATTGAACCGATGGCTGTACTTTTAAATCAAGCAGCACGGTGCTGTCACAGCCGAATGCTGTTTGGAGTGGTATGGTGTACAAACCAGTTGCCGAAAACTGCTGGGTTCCCACCGAATAGCCATCGCCTTCACAGATGGTAACTTGCTGGGCAACCGTATCCGGTGGGCTGATCGCCAAAGAAAGCCTTGTTGCCGTCAGGCAGCCGTTCAGCATGGCCGTATCCAGGAAAATACCCGCGTTCTGGTAGTTTGTTCCGAGCCAGTTGATGCCCTGCCCGCTGCAAATACTGGTGTCCAGTGCAAGGGAAGAGTAGAAAAATGTAAGTGCCAGGCAATGCATCGAATCACATCCATTGGCCGCTGTCAAGGTTTGGCATACGGTGGTATCTTTGGTGAAGTTCAGGCCGTTCCAGGCAAATGCTTGCCCAGCGCACTGTTGCGCAGCGGATTGCGCCTGCACTCCTTGTTTGAAAAACACTTCAATGCTGTCCTGAAAGCTACAGCCATTGGCACCGGTATAAGTTGCCCAGTAAATTCCAGCGGTATCAACATTGAAGCTGAAGGCATTGCTTCCATCCTGCCATACAGCGATCCCCGGAGCGCTCAAAACCAATGGCGTTCCGCTGCAAAGCGAGGTATCCTGTCCGAGTGAAAATGCTGGCAGCGGCAGAACGGCAACTGATATTTCGGCAGTGTCTGCGGGGCAGGGGCTGTTATCTATCATATACGTGTACACGGTGGGCAAATCCAACTGAGGCGAAAAAACACCGCTGCCCGCCGCTGTGGGCGACCAAATACCACCTGCATCGCCGCCTGGAGCCAGCAGCCCAAATGGCATCCCATCGGCGCAAACCGAAAAAGCCGTGTCCTGCCCAGCAGAGAGCAGTGTTGGCACCAATAAAAAGGAATATGCCGTATCCCTTCGGCCACCGGAGCAAAAAGCGATCACTTCCACCGTGCGCGGCCCGGGAGTCTGGGGTAATGCATGATTGTGCCATACCAGCGTGCGCAGCACCGTTTGAAAATCTGTGTTAGACACTGGAACGGCGGTGTTTGCGGCACTGATAAGCATGAGCCAGCTTCCCCCTAACCCCGACACGCTTACCGAGCCGAAACCAGTGGCTGTTATATACTCTTGCGGCAGGTCGGGTGCGGGCGCGAGCAGGCGCACCCGCATGGAATCAGTATGGTAGCCGGAGTACCAGGTAGCGTCTGTATCGGCCAGCGCGACCATATTTCCGGTGCAGAGGACTGGGGCTTGCCAGTCGGAGCCTGTTGCGCCGGAGGAGTTGTCGGAATCGAGGTCGAGTTGGAGGGTGCAGTTGGAGGCGAGGAATTCGGAGGGGGTGGTTGCGCCCCACATGGCATGGGGTACAGAACAAATAAATGTTGTGGTTTGTGCAACTGGGTCAATGGCATAAATCGCATTAACAGAGTCAATTGTACTAGAAACTCCTAAGTTTGTCGTATTAATATACGCTATTGTTGAATCGCAAGATTTAGCATCGCTAACGACAGCGAATGCCTGTACGCCTGTTAATGGATATTGATAAACGACATGAGTAGAAGAAAGGTCTAGTGGGTCAATTTCAACCAGCTCATTGTCAACAGTTGTTCCATATAGTTTTCCATTGATGAATGTCATATCACCTGCCAGCTGATAGCCTATGCTTCCATAAGTAACCAGTTGACCATTAATTGTATTAAAGGAACGCAAAATTGGCCCCATCCACAAAACACCAAAAGCATCACAAACCATAGAATTGCCTGAGCCAAAATCTGCAATTTTCACAAGGGAACTATCTTGGAAATTTATTCGTCCCAATTGAACGTACGGTGGGTTTGAATTTGAAACAGAAAGATAAAATTCACCATCAGGACATACAGCAATATCTCTGATAAAAGCAACTCCTGTAGTGTTTTTAATTTGGAATATCGTTGAGTCTTTGCAATTGGTTACGTCAAAGACACCAAAGTAGAATATTTCATCAGAGGAGCTAGGCAAATTTGGTCTAACGTAATAAATTAATTGGCTGTGGACCGTATTGCTCAAAAATACAAAACACAAAATTGGAAGTAGCTTTTTCATGGGATGAGGATTGTGTTGATTATAAAAAAGCAATATTGACAAATGGGGCTCCATTTGTCAATACCGCAGGATTTTAGCACGGTAAAATTTTACTACTATTTTATTGTGCCATTTCAGGCGCAAATTCAGATATTACAACATATCTACAATATTCCGTCAAGCGGATTTAATACTTTCAAACCTGGAATGCCAGAGAAATCAACTGTGTTTCTGGTAATCAATTCGGCCTTCTGAACAAGCGCCGTAGCCGCAATCAGTGAATCGCCCAGCGTCATTTTTTTATTTTTCATGGAATATTAATCACGATAGGGTAATTCTCTATTTTCTCTCGCCATTTTTTGCCAGGTTAATGTATCGCCGAAACTACTCATATCACAACCTTGGCGGATAATTCTAAGCGCCTCTTCAAGCTCTGGCGTAGTCTTTGGGGATGCATCAATTGTAGAAACCGAGATACGCAATCGCCGCAACAAGGGCAGCAGTGCATCCAGATCAGGCTCATTTGGAATATCTAAAACAATTCGGGTCATATTTTCCTAGTATTTGATTCAAAGATAAGGGTTTGCACCTACATTTTTATAGGTCATTTGGCGTGTCCTGCTGCACAATGCCTCCAAGTTGAAAACAATGGCGACTTCTCACTCCCCCCAAATGTTACGCCATAACTTGAGAAACAATGCAAAATCAATGGTAAATATTTGAAAAAAAAACCAACCTTGCATCCACAAAAACCACTGACCCAATGCAACACCCTTCACTTCAAGATCGCCTATTCGAGATCATCCTGAGCCGCTATCCCCGCCGCGCCGATGCCGTTGAGGATTTATGCACCTTGCTAAACCTGGCCAAGGATCCCATCTATCGCCGATTGCGGGGCGACACTTTCCTGCCGCCAGAGGAATTGAGCTTGCTGGCCCAAAAATTTGGCATCTCCCTGGATGCGCTCATCACGAGCAGCAGCGAAAACGTAGTCTGCAATTTTAGCGCCTTTTCGAGGAGGGTGCTGGATTTCTCCCATTTTATTGATGGCTTTATCAAAGAATTTGAGCAAATCCACAAGATGCCCAATCCGCACTTGTTTTATGCATCATCGGAGCTGTCCCTTTTTACCTACAACCTTTTCCCGGAACTCATTTCCTTCAAAATGTACATCTGGGGCCGCACGACCTGGAACCTGGAATCCCTGCGCGACCGGCAGTTCTCCCTCGATTTGGTGACCCCACCCATCATTCGCCTGAGCCAGGAATGGTTGGGACATTACATTCGGCTGAACAGCACAGAGTTATGGTCGGCTCAAATCATGGACAACACGCTTGCCCAAATAGAATACCACGTCTATTCCGGCGGTTTCCGCGACCCAAAAGAGGCCATTATTTTGATGGATAAACTGTCGGAATGGGCCGCACACCTGAAAGCGATGGCCGCCGCTGGAAAAAAATTCAATGTCGGAGAAAAAGCAGAACACGGACGCGGCGATTTCAACTTGTATTACAATGAAATGCTCTACACCAACATTACAGGTCTTATCAGCTCAGACATCGGCAGAACAGTCTACTCCGCGTACTGCACCCCCAATTTCCTAAAAAGCACCGATGCCCGCCTCTGCGATTACACAGAAGATTGGTTCAAAAGCATCACCGCCAAATCGTCCCGTTTCAGTGGTGAAGGGGAAAAACTGCGGGATTGGTTCTTTCGGGAAACGGCTCAAAAGATAGAGCGGCAAAAGCAGCGGCTGCTAACCTATATTACTGAGAATTACGGTTGACGGTGGACGGTGGACGGTGGACGGTGGACGGTGGACGGTTGGCGGTGGACGGTGGCACAACATCCGGTCTTTTTCTTGGATTGGGTGTTTCAGCACTTAAATTCAGATAATCTTGGCTTAGGTGCAGAAACACAATTCAAAGTGAAGTACAGATGTTGTGCTACCGTCAACCGTAAACCGTCAACCGTCAACCGTAAAAAACATTTGGCCGTCTCATTTGAAAGGGTTATTTTTGAAAAGACATTCATCAAAACCTTTTTACCAAATGGGAAAATTTAAAGAGCTCCGTGTATGGGAGGATTCAATGGCGTTGGCAGAAAAAGTATATTTGGCTATAAAGTCCAGTCCTACCTTTTCACAAGATTTTGGACTTCGAAATCAAATTACCAGGGCTGTCATCTCAGTTCCTTCCAACATAGCGAAAGGCGACGAGCGCGGCACAAACCGAGAAGCCGTCCACTTCTTCAACATTTCAAAAGGCTCCACCGCCGAAGTCATAACCCAACTAAACTTGGCCTATCGTTTGGGATACTTGGACGCAGGTGCGTTAGCAGAGCTGGAAAATTTGGCAGAAAAAGTCCGCGCATCCCTAAAAAACCTGATAAAAGCTCGAGGCGGAACCAGCCCCCTAAAAGTTTTGGGCTGGATTCTTATCACCTTAATCCGCCCCATCTAACATTAAATCATCACTGTTTGACGTTGAAACAACAATCGGATAGTGCCAAATACTAAGACCCAAGGTGCTGAAAATGAAATGCCAAACCAAAGCACAAATGATGTGCCCCGTCTACCGTCCACCGTCTACCGTCCACCGTAACGAATGTTATACTTCGAATTCCCTGCCTTGTTGAACCTCTTTTGGGCCTTGCCGCTCCAAGGGCTTTTGCTTTGGGTGTACTGGCGCTGGCGACAGCGCACCTTGCGGCTTTTAGGCTCTTCGGCCTTAGAAGCACGGCTGTTGCTCGGCTTTTCCACCCGTCGTTTTTGGATAAAAAACCTGCTGTTCGCGGCGGGCATCAATTTAGTCGTGCTGGCCATTGCCTCGCCCGTAAAGATGGAAAAGGTGCCTGGGAAAACCCAAAAAAGCGCTGATGTATTGATTGCATTGGATATTTCAAACAGCATGTTGGCTGAGGATGCAAAACCAAACCGCTTGGAGCAGGCAAAGGGTTTTATCCAAAAATTGGTACCAGCCTTGGATGGCGAACGGATAGGCTTGTTGTTTTTTGCCGGTGAGGCATTCCCGCAAATGCCCCTTTCCACGGATTATGAGGCACTGATGATGTTTGTGCGCAACGCAACACCTGATTTTATCACGGATCAAGGGACAGATATCGGCACTGCGGTGGAGCTGGGGAAACGCATGCTCGAAACAGAAAAGACCGCCGGGCGCGCCATTATCCTCATCAGCGATGGCGAAAACCACGAAGAAAAAGCCTTACAGCGGGTTCGGGAGGCTGCCGCTGCCGGAATATTGATCTACACGGTTGGCGTGGGTTCAGCAGCTGGCGCAAACATCCCTGCTGGCAGGGGCGGTTTGCAGCGCGATTTCAATGGACAAGCTGTGCGCAGCGCCGCCGATGCCTCCATGTTGCAATCCGTCGCAAAAGCAGCTGGTGGCCAGTTCCTGAACATCCAAGATGAAAGCCGCACCCTTGAAACAATCAAAAACGGCGTGGGCCGTTTACAAAAAGGTGCCGTTGAAACAAATGCGACCTTGGAAAAGGTGTATTATTTCCCCTGGATTTTGCTGTTGGCCTTGGTGTTTTTGATTGGGGAGCAGTTGATGTGGTGGAAAAAAAGGGAATTTGATAATTCGATAATTTGATAATGTACAGCATGCGTGATATTAGGAAAATTGGACTTTCTGGCTTTGCGGTCATTTTTTTTGTGTTTGGCGTTTGTGCGCAATCTGCACATGGCGCTTTGCGGAAAGGTGAGGTCAGTTATGATCGTGGGGATTATGCGGCGGCGGAGACTGCTTATCAAAAGGCTGGCAATGCCATAGGAGGCTATAACGCTGGCAATGCAGCATTTCAGCAAAACAACCTTTCGAGTGCTGCCAATTATTACCGGGATGCCGCCAACAAAAGCACCGACGCAGGGGTGAAAGCCGACGCCCTGTACAACCTCGGCAATGCGCTCCTGCTACAAAAAAAATACGCAGAGGCCATAACTGCATACGAAAGCAGCTTGCGCTTTGCCCCCAATCAATGGGATGCCAAAAAGAACCTGCAAGTTGCCAAGCAGCAAGCCCTCCCTCCGCCCCCGCCCAACCCTCCGCCACCGCCGCCTCCGCCTCCGCCAAGCCCTAAGCCGCAACGCTATTATGTAGACCAGGCCCAGCAAACGCGGGTAAAAGAAATCCCACCCAGCAATATCCCACCAGAACAGGCGCGGCAAATGCTCTCCAAAGCAGTACTGCCAGAAGAGCAGAAAAATGCCAAAGCCTACCGGGAATTATCACCGGCCAACAGACCTTCCCGCCTGAAAAAGGATTGGTAGCCATTGCTGACATTTTGTGTAGTTCGAGATGACAATCTGGCATTTTTTCAGAAAAGAAGCCGTACTTTTGCGCTCTATTTCCGAGCTGCACCGCCGGACTACAACTTGAAAAGATGCTCTACGATTCGAATCCAACCCTGGAAGGGGTCAAAACCATAGACGAAGCCAAGCAAGGCAGCGTGTTTTTTAAAGAACACGCCATAACGAGCAAAACGCCGGGACTCAAGCATTTCTACATCGAAAGCTATGGCTGCGCGATGAATTTTTCGGATTCCGAGATCGTCGCCAGCATTCTGGGCGACATTGGCTATGCCGCCACCCGCAACATCGAAGAAAGCGACCTCATCCTCGTCAATACTTGTTCTATTCGCGAAAAAGCCGAAGAAACCGTGCGCAAACGCCTGAAAGTGTTTGCCAAAATCAAAAAATCCCGTCCCGATATTAAAGTTGGCGTGCTGGGCTGTATGGCCGAGCGCTTGAAAAAGCAGTGGCTGGAGGAAGAGAAACTCGTCGACCTGGTGGTTGGCCCCGATGCCTACCGCGACCTGCCCAACCTTATCGGCGCTGCCGAAGATGGTGGCCGCATGGTGAATGTTTTGTTGAGCCGCGAGGAAACTTATGCCGATATCAGCCCGGTACGGCTCGACTCCAATGGCGTTGCCGCTTTTATCTCCATCATGCGCGGGTGTGACAACATGTGCTCCTTCTGCGTGGTACCGTTCACCCGCGGCCGCGAGCGCTCCCGCGAGCCTTTCAGCATTGTAGCGGAAGCCAACGACCTGTTCCAAAAAGGATACAGAGAAGTTACCTTGCTCGGCCAAAACGTCGATTCCTACAAATGGGACAACCCGGAAACCAACGAACACACCGACTTTGCCGACCTGCTGACCATGACCGCTGCCGTTCACCCCGACCTGCGGGTGCGCTTCAGCACCAGTCACCCGAAAGACATGACGGACAAAGTGCTGCACACCATGGCCGCGCACGAAAATATCTGCAAGTACGTTCACTTGCCGGTGCAATCGGGCAACTCGCGGATACTGGAGATGATGAACCGCACCTACGACCGCGCCTGGTATATGGGGCGGGTAGAGAGCATCCGCCGCATCATGCCAGATGCGGCAGTATCCAGTGATATCATCACTGGATTTTGTTCCGAAACCGAAGAAGAACACCAGGACACCCTTTCCATGATTGAGTGGGCCGAGTATTCCATGTCCTATATGTTTTCCTATTCCGAACGGCCTGGCACACTCGCTGCCCGTAAATACGCCGATGACGTACCAGAGGAAGTGAAAAAACGCCGCCTCAGTGAAATCATCCGCTTGCAGGCCCATGTTGCGTTGCAGCACAACAAACGGGACATCGGCCAAACATACAAGGTGCTGATAGAGCGCGATTCCAAGAAATCAGCAGACGATTTTTGTGGCCGGAATTCCCAGAATAAGATGTGTGTTTTCCCCAAAAAGGAAGGCTTGAAGCCGGGAGATTATGTGACGGTTAATATTCACGATGTTTCGAGTGCTACATTACTTGGAAGGATTGTCTAACACGAAATGTATGAAATACCTGATCCCTATTTGCCTGTTATTTGCCTTGAACACCTTAAAAAGCCAGAGCTTGTGGGTGAAGGGATATGTGGGTATTACAAATGAGCCGGAACTAACACTAATTAAGAGTCTTGACCCAAGATTTATATACGTGCAAAACCGCAGTAACTCCAGGTTTTTTGCCATGCCTTCCATTGTATTTGAATTAAATGAAAAGTCCTTTTTGGAATTGGGCTTTACATGGTCAAATAGAAGCAATAATCAAATTTTTTCGATTTTGAATGTGCCGCCAAATGACTCTGTAGCTGGAGTTACCTTGGGAGATACCAAATCTTCACTTTTTGGAATGCAATTTGATTACAACCAACGCTTCAGTAAAAATGAGCAAAAGCGTTGGCAAACCTTCGTAGGCTTATCTTTAAATATCCATAAGTCAAAATTCGATTTTATGTCGGACTTACCCTATGTTATCTCCACAAAAGCGGATTATGTAGGCGCAAAAATTGGAATAGTACCTAGAGCCCAATTTCAATGGACGAAAAATCTTCTGCTGGATATAAGCGGGAATTTATTTTTATTCAGTGGCGAACATCAAAAAACAATGGGATATGGAACTGTAGGCACATTTCTTGGGAGCTTGGTAGAATTCAATTTTTTGAGTGGCTTTTATTTGAGGGTAGGATTGGCCTGGAGAATTGGCGAGAAAGCAGCAAGTGCCGTAACCACCAAATAGTTATCAAAATATTTAAACCTTCAATATCATGAAATTTCAAACAATTGCCTTTCTAGCCATCCTCCTCTTCGCCTGCAAATCCGAGCCGAAAATAAACCCCGAACTCCTCATCGGCACCTGGAATGGTGTGGACTGGAAAGTAAAAGGCGTATCATCAGGCAGAGACGCTGATTCGGTGTTCTTTGTGTTCGCGCCTTTCTCTGACAAACTAATGAACGAAGGCACCTACATCGCCGCTTATGGCGACCAAAAAGAAAAAGGTTCCTACAAATTGACAGGCGACAAACTCTACACCACCGCAGAGGATAAAGTCGAAAAAGTGGTTCGGATCATCCGCGTCAATGCCGATACCTTGGTTTTAGGTATGAACCGCATGGGCCAGGAAGAAGAACTGATCCTGGTAGAAAAGCACTAACCCCAATTATCAAATTAACTAATTATCAAATTAATAATTTGGCCAGCAACAATCTTCAATCTATAAAAGCCCGTTATGGCATCGTAGGCTCCTCCAAATTGTTGGATGCAGCCCTGGAGACTGCTGCTCGGGTGGCACCAACCGACCTCACCGTGAACATTACGGGCGAAAGTGGGGTGGGCAAAGAAGTGTTCTCAAAAATAATCCATTCACTCTCGACGCGCAAACACAACGAATTTATCGCCGTCAACTGCGGCGCCATTCCCGAAGGCACCATTAACTCAGAGCTTTTTGGCCACGAAAAAGGCTCCTTCACCGGTGCTACCGGCGACCGAAAGGGTTATTTTGAAACCGTAAATAGTGGCACTATATTTCTCGATGAGATTGCAGAATTGCCACACGATACACAAGCGCTTTTACTGCGGGTATTGGAATCTGGTGAATTCATCCGGGTAGGTGCCAGCAAGGTGCAAAAGACCGATGTTCGGGTCATTGCAGCCACGAATGTTGATTTGCAGGAGCGGGTACAAAAAGGGAAGTTCCGCGAAGACCTGTACTATCGGCTCAACACCGTGCCCATCAAAGTACCTTCTTTGCAGGAGCGACGAGAGGACATTACCATGTTGTTCCGTAAGTTCGCCCACGATTTCGCGGAGAAATACCGCATGCAGGCCGTCAAACTGGACGAGCGTGCCGAACTGGTGCTGGAAAACTACCGCTGGCCAGGCAATATCCGGGAGCTGAAAAACGTAGCCGAACAACTATCCGTGCTTTCAGAAGAGCGGCTTATTACCGCAGAAAGCCTGCAAAACACCATGCCTCAGTTGTTCAACCGAAACCTGCCCGTCCCTACCGATCGCAAAGGTTATGGCGGCAAACACGGTGGCGACTTTCAGGAGCGCGAACTGCTGTACAAGGTTTTATTCGATATGAAAAAGGACATGAACGACCTGAAGACCATGTACTACGAATTGGTGAAGCGCAACAACCTGCACATGCCTGAAATCAGTGGAATGCGGCAACTCAGCCCCAATTACCAACAAGGAGGGTATCCCGGAAATAGTGATGAATTTGAGGAGCGTGAATTTGAGGAGCGCCAGGACTTTTACCAGAACCAAGGTAATGAAAGTGCCCGTCCGATTATCATTGACCAAAGTAAAAACTCCGGTGGATACGAAAGTGAGGAAGTAGAAGACACGCCGCTAGCGATGGAGGATATCGAAAAGGAAGCCATAAAACGCGCCTTGACAAAATACAAAGGGCGCAGGAAAGAGGCTGCGGAAGAACTGAAAATTTCAGAGCGCACGCTGTACCGGAAGATTAAGGAATATGGGCTTTAATAATTTGATAATGGGATAATTTGATAATGATGCGGTCAGTGGGTGCATTGTTAAAAATTAAAAGCGGGTGAGGTTGGAACCTTCCCGCTTTTTTGTGCTTATAAATTTGTCAATTGCTTTTGTTTTTATGGTGCCTTATCGGCACATCCCACCGCTCAACAGGTATTCTCCGGGCCCAACGACATTCACTTTTAATTGGTAAGCCACTGCCAGTCCTTCTAGCACATTATTGAGTGATTGCTTAGAAAGCAGGGCACTGTGCGGGCAATCAGCCATGGCCTTGTTTGGCAGCGAAATCTTTACGTTGTAAAACTTCTCCAGATCGAGCAGGACTTGAGACAGTGGGGTTTTGACAAACTCCAAGCCGCCGGTTTGCCACGACAATTCATTGAGGGATGTCTTATTGGACACCCGCAGCGTACCGGCATTGCGGTCAAATACTGCTACTTGGTTGGCTTGCAACACAGGGCTTTTGACACCACTTTCAAGGGTATACTGAACATT
>Ga0209390_10006699_pt1 | contig 15268 bp, 13 predicted proteins | sample BON01_FD_187212 | JGI IMG/M metagenome (GOLD analysis project Ga0209390, IMG submission 187212) | Freshwater microbial communities from Lake Bonney liftoff mats and glacier meltwater in Antarctica - BON-01 (SPAdes) (version 2) | ecosystem: Environmental > Aquatic > Freshwater > Ice > Glacier... | reverse complement strand
GAATTCTGTTACCGATTAAACAGATCTAGAAGCAAGAAAACAATCTTTCACAACTTAATTTCTAGAATGATTATTTCACCAAAATTATATCATAACAAAATGGTATGCACTTAAATAGCGACCTCTAATAGACTATAATGAGAGACGTACTAAATCCAAGACGAAAACCATCAAAAGCCAGAATGTGACGTTGATAGGGAAGTATTAAGGGTAAAAAGAAAAAGACATTAAGAAGGATGAATTCTCTTACTTCCCTTATCTACTTAATAGCAAAAGTTTGAGTTTGAGTTTGTCCCGATAGCTATCGGGATGAGTTTAACACTTGTTCGCCGCAGCTAATGAATCTACAACAGCTCCCACTCAAACGTAGGATGACCAGACTGCCCAATCGAGTTGAGGAAATTTACAAAACGAAGCTTATACTTAAACCCTGCATTACTGGATATTAGATATGTTCTATCTCCTATTATCTCGTAAGCACCTTTAGCTAAATTATAATTTTTCCAATCCCATCCGATAGTATTTTTTTTACCTGAGAGTGTGACTACGTCAAACATTTCGTCCTTCACCTCACCAAAGGGCTCATTTACTTGGTACGCTAAAGTTTCCCCTTGTATAGCACCATATATCAGATAGTCTTGAGTGATATTATCTACCGTAACTAAGTCAGTGTACTTACCAAAGGCTATATCGTACTCCTTCTCAGTGGGTAGGTCTAGCGTTTTCTTATCTCGTATATTGTAATAAAAAGAAGCTTCATTTACTTCCTCAAACGTTTCATTATCAGACCCTATAGCCTTTTGCCAGATTTTGATACCTGTAGACGTACGTTCAAAACGAACAGAAGTTAATCCCATCGGGTTAAACTCATTATCCAATCCATAGTCTACTGCATAAATTTGGTTCTCTTTGAGTTGCCATTGTGTTAATGAATCGTACTTATCATACGTCAGATTTCTGAAATCTAAGCCTACTGTATCTTCTAGCCTATCCCAACTCCGGTCAAACTCAGATACTTGCATACTGCGGAAATAGTTGAGACGAATCACGTCGTCGTCTATATAAAAATCCCAATCCATTGGGTTAGCTTCTGCCACTACTTTAGCATTATCCAAAGAATAAAAGGCAACTGTATTTTTGTACTGACCTGCATCTAGCGTCACAGACTTATTGATACGTGGCGTAAGTTCTACAGCATCTTCCTTTGGGAAACAAGCAGCTAATAGCAGTATGGATAGGTAACTAATCTTTTGTAAATAACTCATAGCGTACGTTTATAAAATAGGTTCTTCCGGGACTCACAGATATGAAGTTAGTGCTCGGTGTATGAGCTCCTACTTCTGTGGTATTGGCATTGATATTTATCACTCCTAAAATGTTGCGAGATCCTAGAGTTACTCTTAGTTTTCTTTTATTGAATGACTTATTAATAGTGAAATCGAGCATAGAGTAAGCGTCTTGCTCCTGCACATTTACATTGGCACTATCTGTATTACTAAACACACGAGATACCTCACCAAAGTAGTTGAAAAATAGATTAGCAGACAGGTTATGCTTTTTCCAATTATAGGTAGGATTTACTACCACCTGCGGTGAAAAGAAAAACTCTTTTTTAGCTCCCTCTACCCCATTGTATACTCCTGTGTAGTTTAGCGAAGCGTTTAGCCCAAAGTCTTTGTATAGTATCTTCTGGCTTATGTCTCCACCTACAGACTGGTACTTGCCTATGTTGCCATACTTAGCTTGAATAGGTCCTGTAACTATCAGTTCAATTTTGTTTTCTATGTTATTATAAAACCCATCTACTGTAGTACTCATCTTTGCTTTTCCCTTGGAATAATACTTCAGATAACTTGCTGTGAATGAGTGTGAGGTCTCAGATTTCAGCGTACTGTCGCCAAATACTTCATGTCTACTGTCATTGAAGTCCAGATATAATTCTTTGAGCGATGGAGCTCTGAACCCCTTGCCGTAAGACACTTTTAAAATCTGAGAATTTGGCAGATTAAACTTAGTCTGTAGTGAATACAATATCGGCGACTCAAAAGCTGAGTTGTATGCATATCGTATTCCTCCTCTTACGAGTGCGTAGCTGGTCAGTTGCTTCTCTGCACTGGCAAAGAGTGCTGCATCTAGTTGCTCTTGTCTATTGTCTTTAATACGGTTTCCGGTTCCTATCTCATAGTTGCCGTCAAAACCAATAAGTGTCTCTATGCCTTTTGTTTTAGCTTTATCAAATCCATAGATAGTTCTAAATACAGATGCATTAAAGGTCTGCGTGTCTTGCTCTGCCTCTCCTGCTACTAGTACATCTTCTAAGGTGACTAGGTTACGGTAGTATTTATTCTTTATTCTGTTAAAATTATTATTGCCTAGAATCATCTGTAAGCTAGACTTCCCTATTTTATTAGAGTAGCTTAAGCTATTGTCAAACCGTTGATTGGTATAATGCTGATCTACTGCCGCTTCTTTGTAGGGCAATAGTGGAGCTCCTCTGTCTAGCAACTTAGAACGCAACAACTCACTTCTCACGTTTATGGTCGCATTTTTATGCTTATAGCTGTACTGCACACGACCCGTATATTGCTCTTTTGGTATCCAGTCAAACGTTCTGTCTACATCATCTGCACTCCATCCTGTGAACATCGTTCTACCTCCGCTTAAGGTGACAAAGTGATTTTTGAATGACTTGGAAGCTGTTCCTGTTAGGGCATACTGTCCATCCGTCTCATAGTTGGTATTCAGATTAAAACGTGGTTTTGTATTGGTATTGTTAGTGACGATATTGATAGTGCCTGCCAGAGCATTACTACCGTATATCACAGACATAGGGCCTTTTATCACTTCTATCTGTTTAGCATTTTCTAGGTTAAATTGCTCTAGGTCTAGCTGATTAAATAAACGGCCTATAACAGGCACACCGTCTATCAAGAGTTTGACATTATCTCCACCTATCCCCATCATAGTAAGTCCGGAGGATCCTATGGCATTATCACGGCTCATACGGATGTTATTTTCGAAAGCTAGTGCGTCTCGTAGATCTACCGCTCCTAGTTCTTCTATTCTTTTGGCAGATATTTTTGAGATATTGAGAACCGTATTATTGAGTGTTTTATTGGAATGGATGTCGGTAACGATTACTTCGTCTATAACATAGTAATTTCTTTGCAGCTTTATGGTATACTGGGTATTAGGATAAACTACCACAAACTGAGTGTTGTAGCCTTTGGCAAAAATTGTCGCTTTTTGAGAATTATCAGTCGGGAAAGTAACCTCTCCATTCTGAGAGAACAACTCTAAAGTGTCACCCTTTTCGCCTGTAACTAATAGACGAAAATCTAAAAGCGTAGACGTTTCACCATCTACCGCTATAACCGAAATTTGTCCCCACGAAACCGCAGGGACAAACATCAATAGTATAAATATGTATACCGTTTTATTCAAAAATTACACGTTGCGTGCTTGAAGCATTTGCAGTGCTTAACTGTAGGAAGTAGATTCCCTTTGCTAGGTCTGTAGTACTAAAGCTAGTAGTTTCAAAAGCATTTACACTAGATTCTAACAGCACTGCTCCTTGTGTATTCATCACTCTAATATTTAATGCTTCATTTTCTTCATTTGTGATGTTCAATACATCTCTGGTAGGATTTGGATATACCGCAGTTTTTAATCTTGCATATTTCGCTACGCTGCTTACTCCTGCCTTTATTTCCTCTGTATTGAATACATATTTGCCGACAGCTCCACCTTCGTATCCTGTGAACCATATTTTCCATACTGCACCATTTTGGGTACGAACAAAGTATGCTAAATCTGCTGTAAATTCATACTGAAAAGTTCCACGGTTAAAGCTTTTCCAATCGTATCCTATCTCTGCTATAGATGTACCCCATGTAAGTGAAGAAGTATCATTGCTAGTTACATCTTCTCCTAAACGTTCAGCCACTTCGCATCCTGCATTTATTTTCACACCGCTTACAGCCATATCTATACTCGTAGGTCCCATTTGTACTGTAGTAGTATATTTAGTAAATAGTATATCCCACTGTCTAGAGGCCGGATTTTCAAATACAAAATCTCCTGCATCTAAGTTTACTAAAACAAAGTTCTTACCCATAGATTTCGGATCAGTTTTAGCGTACTCATACACTTCCAGGTTACTCCCGTCTAATTTAGCCGTTCTAAATTTATATACTCCAGCTGGTGACATTTGATCAATCACTACTTTCAGATATTCTCCAGTTTTAGTTTTAAGAATAAATATTCTGTTTCCATCGATATTGTGCTTTTCCTGGTCATAGATACCCCATCCGTAGTCTGGGTGTACCGTACCTTGATTAGCAAATGCACCTGCACTCCAAGTAGCCTCTGAGTTATAAATATTTTCAAAGTCAAAACCTGCAGTATCTACTGTAGACCAATCTGAAGTATCTGTGCCATATATATATAGCTCTGTACCTGCATTCTCATTGATGATGATGCTTGCTCCTCTCATATCTGTGGTAAGACCGATATCCCAAGTAGCTCTATCTAGCTCTGATTTATCTTGGGTTTCAAAATCATAGTATACGTCCATAGCCCCGCCTCTAGAGATTACAGAATCAGCAGTTTGTGCGTTTCCGACCAAAGCAGCTAGTATAAAAAGAGTTGTAAAAATTTTATTCATTATCTTATTTTTTATTTGTGGTGCAAAAGAACGGGTGCCTCTTGGTACTAAATAACCAATACAGAAATAAAAATACCCCGAAACGTAAAAACAGTATGAGCATTGTCATAATTATAAATGCTCAAAATCAGGGACTTAACTATATCAAACATTTTTGGCTTATTTTTGTTGTCGTAGAAATAGCCCAAAAATGAGCAACGAATCCATAGCATTAAAAATACTAAAAACGAGTCCACAACCCACTGACTATCAGTATACCAATGGCACTATCTGCTTATTCATCACAGCTACTCGCGGTGTAGAAATGCCTATGGGCCAACGTAGCGTGCCACTTCCGCCTCATTCTATCTATTTATTTTATGATCAAAAAAGAAGCTTTAATCTAGCATTCGTAGCCAAAGAAATCACCCAGTTTTGTATTATCAACCTGAGCATAGATACACTGCACCAAATTATAGCACAAGGTACGGACGAACTCAACTTCTCACAAGCAGCCATTTTCGAAAAAGAACAATACCACCACTTTGAAGAAGCAAGTACAACGGTGCGTAGATGTGTGCACGAGATACTAGAGAACCAGAATAATCACCTACTAAAGGAAGCAAAGAAATATGCCATATTAGATGACTACTTCAATGCTAGTAAAAGACAAACAGCATACAAGTGTCCTTTTTTAAACCAAAAAGAAAACGTGACGAAAGTGAGAGATGCCAAACAATATCTGATATCTGACTTACAAAATGCTCCTACTATAAAGCAACTCGCAAAGTACGTAGCTCTTAATGAGCACAATCTTAAGACCGGGTTTAAGGAAATCTACGGCAAAACTATACACGCCTTTGTAAAAGACTATAAGATGAGCAAAGCACGCGAACTCATTATTAAAAGACAGTTTCAGATAGCAGAAATAGCGGATCAACTTGGCTACACCAATGTAAGTCACTTTATAGATGCCTTTAAAAAGAAGTTTGGAGTAACTCCTAAAAAGTTCGAATTGAGTTTGACGTAGGAAAACAAGGTTTAAATTTTGGTATACTTCACCTCCAGAACCTAGGTCTATATCAAGAGAGAATCCTACTAAATAATTCCCATAAAGAATACCTTTGAAACCAATGCATAAATTATTTAACCTATTCACCATTCTTTTAATTGGCACGTTAATATCTAATGCCCAAGGCTTTCTCCAAACACCCATAGAAGGTAATCAAGGTAAGGAATGGATCATAGTAAACTATGTAGACTGGGATAACACGGGATTCCAAGATCATAATTGTGGCTCAAAAAGCTATGATGGACATCAAGGAACAGATTTCACCATCCGTAGCTTTGAGCACATGGATGAAGGTGTAAAAGTATACGCCGCAGCAAGTGGAAGAGTCACTTTTACTAAAGACGGAGAATTTGATAGAGAAACTGCAGGTGACGTCACCAAACTACTCGGAAACTATGTAGCTATAAAGCATCCAAATAAATACTATACCTACTACGGTCACTTAAGGAAAAATAGTATTCTGGTAGCTGAAGGAGATAGTGTGACCGCTGGAGATCTTATAGGCTACGTAGGCAGCAGTGGCAACAGTACAGACCCGCACCTTCACTTTGAGGTATGGTATGATAGCTTATATGTAGTAGACCCATTTAGCGGAACTTGCGGCAATCCTAGTTCATTATTTTTAGACCCACCTACATATGACACTAGCTTTAAGGTATGGGAAAGCGGTTTGCATCTCAAAAGCGACTTAACTATAAATGATCTAAGAGAGAGAATAGTTACCATAGAAAAACCATACACAATAGCTCCTTCTTCAGATTCCTCTCTTTATTTTTGGGCACAGCTTCTGGGATTAAGAAAAGGAAAGGAACTCAGTTTCACCTGGTATACACCAAATGCAACAGAATGGTTTAACTACACATTCACATTAGATCAAGACTACTGGTACTATTACGCTTTTAGTTTTATAAATCACCAAGACTTAGCGGAAGGTGCATGGACAGTAGAACTAGAATATGATGGAAATAAAGTTGCGGATACAAATTTTACCGTTGGTAAAACTGCCTCTCAGACTAGTCTATTCAAGACAAATCTTTGTAATGCTTACTCTAAAAGTACACTTGCAGAGCTATTGGCAAATCCACAACTGGAAGTGAGCGTATACGATATGCAATGCAAATCTGTAGACGCCTCCTACCCTATTTTACCTGGTATATATAGCCTTCGAATAGCAGGTCCAAAAGGAGTATGCACGCTAAAAAGAGGGATGAAGTAAATAGGAAAATAGCACCTTAAGAGCACTTAGCGTAGATGGCTATAAAACAGGCAGAGAAGGCGGAATAGACAACCTATACACTATCACAAATCATACTAATTACGATATGAATTACTCCTTTATGTAAGGGGTAGGTACAATTAGTACAAAATAGGTATGTGAGAATAAGGAAATATACTGTCTGCTCCCGAAACCAAAGTAGCGTCTACTCTGTTTTACTTGCAAATGCTTTACACTCTATTCTTCATTTTGATCCAAACTATGTCACCATCCATTATTTATGATTTTCAAAAAGACGTCTCTACTGTCAATTGGCAAATAGTAGATGATGGAGTAATGGGCGGACTGTCACAAGGTAAACTAAAGCTAGACGAAGAAGGGCACGGCGTGTATTCTGGCACCGTCTCTACAGAAAATAATGGTGGATTCTCTTCTCTTCGATATCGCTTCAATGCCATAGAAGCATCAGAAGAACAAAGCATAGTGCTCCGTATCAAAGGAGACGGCAAAAAGTACCAGTTTAGAGTGAAGGACAAAGTAAATCAATACCACTCATACATATATGACTTTCAAACTAGCGGAGAGTGGCAGACTATAAAAATACCATTAGCCGAGATGTATCCGTCCTTCCGAGGCAGAAAACTCAACATCCCAAACTTCAATCACTCGCATATAGAAGAAATCGCCTTTCTTATTGGCAATAAAAAAGCAGAGAGTTTTGAGTTGAAGATAGACAAGATAGAAGTAGAATAATCTCTACGTACCTGTCATTTATCAGTCAGATAACTGTATTCCTTTCTCAGTCACCCATTTCTCAGTTATGATTGTTCCTCAAATGAATAAAATCTTGAAAAACGCCCTACTTATCCTTTTGTGTTTACTTACAGCGTCCATCTTCACTCGTTGCCAAAATACTGAGTCACTTATTTCAGTGGATGACTCTGCAGATCAAACGCAATGGTGTACAGCTCGGTTCAGCATTACGTTTACTCAAGGAATAGCAACAGATCTTCAGTTGATTATTATCTAATTCCAGGCCCTGTAACTGGATATTTCGCTGTTATGTTAGATTCGTAACCTAGTGAATCGCATCCTACACTTTAAAAACATATGCCTAATTCCACCTACTGGGTTTGTGCTGTATTTCGTTTTATTTCTGATAGCAGCATCTCTATACTCTGGCGGACATGTTGCCGATGTGGACTTCGTAGGGTTTAGCTGGCTTCATAACTATTGGTGTGATCTATCTTCTACTCTAGCTATCAATGGCCAAATAAACGAGGGTAGACCATATGCCATAGTCGCTATGGTCATCGCCTGTCTATGCCTAGCCTTATTCTACTATCTCTTTAGTATGCACTTTCACCTCTCCAAGTTTTGGAAGCGAGGAATTCCTACATTAGGACTTCTATCAAGTATATGTGCCATCTTGATATTTACTCCATTTCATAACAGTATGCTTCTGCTTGCTTTGGTATTTGGACTATTGCCTATCGTTGGTATCGCACGTCATATCTTCAAGGGTGATCTTGTACCATTTAAGAAATCTGGACGCTTACTCCTACTCTTAATCGCCGCAAATATCTTCATATACTATACGAGAATAGGTCTAATTGCACTTCCTTTACTACAAAAAATTACTTTTCTAATGGCACTAGGCTATGTAGGGATATTATGCCTAAAAATGAGGAAAGACTGGAGTGGTTATCTAAAAAAGAAATTGAAGTAAGTATATCGAATACGCTTCAAAAACGAAAGTATTACTATCTGACTTATCAGAAATCGAGGGTATCTGAATCTATCATATCTACCGTACGTTTCATTTTCTTTTGAATCACGCCAAAATGATGTTGATCTTCTTGACTAACAAACGTTATCGCATCGCCCGGGTTTTCTGCTCGCCCTGTTCTACCTATTCTGTGTACAAAGTCTTTTGGAGATCTAGGTAATTCATAATTGATAACGTGAGGCAAAAAGGCAATGTCTATTCCTCTGGCTAGTAAGTCTGTAGACACAAGTACACGTAACTTTCCGTTCGTAAATTTGGTCAAAGAATCGGTTCTACTCCCCTGACTTTTTTTACTGTGTATTGCAGTAGCATCTATACCATTGTTTCTTAATTTATCTGCAACTAGATCTGCCTGATATACAGACGAGGTAAATACCAGGACTTGTTTCCAATCGTTGCTTTTGATTAAGTGGCGAAGTAATGGGCCTTTCTTTTCTGGAGAAACGGCGTATCCTACTAAGTTAATTAGATCTAAATCCAATTGCTTAGCCTCTATCTTGACTACTATAGGATTCTTTAATAAAACGCGTTCTACCGCTTCTACTTCTGGGCTTAACGTAGCAGAGAATAATAGATTTTGACGTCTTGCAGGTAAGAGTGCAAAAATGCGATCCATTTCCTCTTTGAAACCTAAATTTAGCATCTTATCCGCTTCATCTAGTATCAGCGTACTAAGACTATCAAAATGCATAGCATTAGATTCCTTGAGCTCGAGTAAACGGCCAGGAGTAGCTACCAATACATTGAGATGCTGCATCCCCATCATTTGCGGATTTATAGAAACACCTCCATGTACCGCCATAGATTTAAGACGAAAAGGTAGCTCTTGTGTAAACGAACGAAATACATCTTCCACTTGAATAGCTAATTCTCTCGTAGGCACTAAAACCAACACATTGATATGTCTATTCTTTGTAGTGGTTTTGCCTTCTAAGTTTTGAATAATAGGAAGTGCATAGGCTGCTGTTTTTCCAGAACCTGTAGGAGCTATGCCCAATACGTCTTTCCCTTGTAAGATAACGGGTATTGCCTGCTCCTGAATGGGAGTCGGCAGTTTATACTCTTGCTTGGCTATTGATCTTACTATATAAGGAGCTAATCCTAAAGCTTTAAAAGACATGTGATAGTTGTTTTGAATATGCTCGCAAATGTAGGTTTTAAAAATGGGCTACTTAACCTATGTTATCAAGCAAGATATTACAAATAAGTATTAGCAAATACTTATTTTTTTTTAGGGTGAAAGAAGAAACATAAACTCTGCCCGCCAATGAAAAAACTCTCCCGATAAAAATCGGGATCAGACAGTTTTCATTGCTCTTCCCTCCCACTGTTTTGTTTTAGCACCAAAACCTTCTTATGCGAGAGTCCTTGCTATATGAAAGCTTTAGAAATATCAAGAAGCCCTTTAACAATAATGCGAAGCGAGTGTGGGCCAGTCAGAACTGCAGGCCATGCGTGAGCGTGTCTGCTGCATCATTTGCTTTGATTTTGTTAGACACAAGCAGAGAGCAGGGAAGCATAGTTATTACTAGCTTTTCCTGCCTGACCGGCAGGCAGGTTTGTAACTTTTTTCAGCAATGAAAAAAAGTTAGAGAAAGATAAAGAGTTAGAACTTCATATTTTTAGCCAAAGAGAAAATCAGCAGAAAAGAATAACACCTCCCCAAAATAACTATTCACCCTATATTGCCGCCCTATATAAAAGAACGATACTGAAATGGAAAAGAATAGAGAAAAACCGACACCAGAAGCGAAAGCACTTTCACTTTATCTAATGGCTTACAAATCATCAGATAACGCAATAAAAGACAAGTCTAGAAAGATGAACAAGCGTTGGGATATGGTGATAGCAGGCGAACTGGAAAAGACGGCCTACCAAGAAGAAGTACAAGCGGCATTAACGTTCTATGGCGGTTATAAAGAAGTAATAGAGAAAACAGTTAAATTTTACATTGATAAATTTGGGGAATGGAAGTCACAAGGTGATGACCAATATGGAGTAGACACTCAGGCGATAGCTGATAAGCTACTAGCTGAATAATACGAGTTTTTTATAAAAATGATAGCATCCATTAGAAGACAATATACTAATCCAAGTCACATAAAAACGGAGGATATTGACCAACCAATACCCGCAGACAACATGGTATTAGTGAAGGTGCATGCTACTACCGTTAACAGAACAGACTGTGCTAACCTTACGGCAAAGCCTTTCATTATGCGGTTTTTTTTAGGACTATTAAAACCCAAGAAAATAATCCTCGGGACAGATTTTGCAGGCGAAGTGATAAAAGTAGGTGCTACCGTGAAGTCACTGAACATAGGAGATACTGTATTTGGTTTTAGCGACGCAGGTGCGGAGTCTCAAGCAGAATATCTGACGGCCATAGAAGAAGACCTCTTTCCCATCCCAGAGAATATCGGCTATAAAGAAGCAGCAGCAAGTTTAGAAGGAGCACATTATGCCTATTCCTTCATTCACAAAGTGGAGATACTCCCGGGACAAAGCATTCTAATAAATGGAGCTACTGGCGGCATAGGTTCTGCTCTACTTCAGTTTGTAAAGCAATATGATGTCAAAATCACAGCAACCTGTAATACTAAAAACATAGCACTAATGCAGTCTTTGGGAGCAGCTAAGGTGTATGATTATACCCAAGAAGATTTTACTACAGCTACAAGTAAATACGACTTCATCTTTGATGCCGTAGGCAAAAGCACCTTTGGAAAGTGTAAGCCCTTATTAAAAGAAACCGGCATTTATATCTCTTCTGAATTAGGACCGTATGCTCAAAATATATTCTATCCCCTACTCACTTTAGGGTCTAGCAAAAAAGTAATCTTCCCTATTCCCTTTAATAAGAGCAAAACCATACCGTACATTACTACTCGCTTAGAGCAAGGCCTATTCAAACCAGTGATAGACCGAGAATATTCTTTGGCAGATATATCTAAAGCGTATGCATACGTAATTACAGGCGAGAAGACAGGCAATGTTATCGTAAATATATGATGCGTATGCTTGGACTATATCTGGCAACCAATCTAAATTTTCCACTCCCAACCGATGTTTGATTGGGTTATTTGGAAGAAAAAACGTATTTCACAATTACTCGACACTATAAATGTCTAATCTAAACTTCCTGTACACCTTCAATTATGATTATCATCTTGATGCATTATGCAAGTTAGAATCGAGGCAAATATTCGATACAGAAGAAAAGGACAAACTGTTGTTTTCCCCTATCAAAGTAGATCCTTCCATCAGTGCTTTTATCAAAACTAGATTAGAGATTATTTCATCGTCAGAAAACTACTCCGAACTATTAGAAAAAATCAAAAAGGAAAACATTCACATAGAAGGATTTACCGCTGAATACTTGATTTTGAATGGTGACTCTATAGATCGTACCGAAAGACGCAAGAAATTAAAAGACGTTGGATTTTGTATGGAAGGAATCCCAAATTTTACTACTCCATCTATAACTTACTCTATAGGCCACTATGAGGATATCTGGCACTTCGGCATTTTAACGAAGCATAACAATGACTGGTATAAGCACAAAAAAAAACCTCATTCGTTTAGCAATTCAATAAGTATGGATATCGCTAAAACTCTAGTGGGTGTAGCATCCCAAGGGAATAAAACCAAGACGATATTGGATGCTTGCTGTGGAGTGGGAACAGTAGTATTAGAAGGATGTTGTTCTGGATTCGACATAGCAGGATGCGACATCAACTTGAAAGCTATACTACACACAAGACAAAATCTTGCATACTATAACTATACTGCCAATTTATACTGCTTAGATATAAAAGACCATAACACACAGTACGCCGCCGCTATTATAGACCTTCCCTATAATCTTTACTCCCACTCAGATGACGAAGTAACCTCCAACATTATAGGATCTACAGCCAAGCTAACAAATCGAGTAGTTATTGTATCTATATCGGATATAGAAGCGGTGATCCAAAAATCGGGACTAACAGTTACTGACTATTGTTCTATTGTAAAAAAAGGGAAATCAACATTCACACGAAAAATATGGATTTGCGAAAAAGTAAGTACGGTGAGCGTAAATTAGGCTTTCAATAAAAAGTTCCTCTCTCCATTTTCCTCGGAGAGGTAGAGGCCAATAGTGAACTATATATAGGAATATTGATTTTCGTTATTTCACATTCCCCTCGTCTCATAATTCACTATTTACCAGCTCCTTCGGCACAAGAAAAGGAAGCAAGGATAAAAGGAAAGGTAAGAATGGGTATAGATGAATTAGGTTCACTCTCCTATTTTATTGCGAACTTTGATGACACCTCAGGTCTTATTGGATCTAAAAAGTCAGAAAATAGAATTAATATCCCCCAGATTCTTCACTATCGGGAGAAGAGAAGAATAGTGTTTCAGTACCTTTTCATAGGCTCATCATTACAACTTATACCCAAATTTTTAAACCTTATGGCATAGCATGTCAGTTTGGTTTTACTTTGCCGTACTATAAAGCAAAACAAAGAACATGGAAAAAGTAGAATGTTTAATCATAGGCTCGGGACCAGCAGGGTACACCGCAGCTATATACGCCGCTCGTGCAGATATGAAACCCGTAGTATATGAAGGGCTACAGCCAGGTGGCCAGCTTACTATCACTACAGACGTAGAAAACTATCCAGGATATCCAGATGGAATTATGGGTCCTGAAATGATGGAAAACTTCAAGAAACAAGCAGTTAGATTAGGCACAGATGTACGTTTTGGAATGGCTACCTCCGTAAAATTTGATAGAAACGGTGGCAATCACTTTGTAACAGTGGACGAAAAAACAGAAATAGAAGCAGAAACAGTAATTATAAGCACGGGAGCTAGTGCCAAGTGGCTGGGTATACCCAGTGAGAAACGACTAAATGGTAGCGGTGTAAGTGCTTGTGCTGTATGTGATGGCTTCTTTTATAGAGGACATGATGTAGCTATAGTAGGTGCAGGAGATACTGCTGCAGAGGAAGCTAGTTATCTGGCCAAAATATGCAAAAAAGTATACGTGCTTGTACGTAGAGATGAAATGCGTGCTTCTAAAGCTATGCAGCACAGAATTAATAGCTTAGAAAACGTAGAAATCTTCTATAACACAGAGACGGACGAAATTTTAGGAGAGTCTGAGGTAGAAGGTGTACGCGTGGTCAATAATAAAACAGGTGAGAAGAGAGAAATAGCCATACACGGTTTTTTTGTAGCTATAGGTCATAAACCCAATACAGATATTTTCAAAGATTATCTTAAACTGAATGATGCAGGATACATCATTACTCACCCAGATAGCACTAAAACAGATATCCCAGGAGTATTCGTAAGTGGAGATGCACAAGACTTCACCTACAGACAAGCAGTTACCGCTGCAGGTACTGGCTGTATGGCAGCACTAGATGCGGAGCGTTATATAAGCTCTAGAGGAATGCCAGCTGAGGCGTAATATTCCAAGACTAAGAAATAGTTTCTAAGGCTTTTTGTGATTTGGTTTCGTCAAGAAACTGTCACAGAAAGCCTTTTTTGGTGTCTGAGAGAATCCTTAAACTCCTGATTTGTAGTAAAATTGCCCCATTTTCTAAGCTATAGAATACAATGTGGGTAACACGACGGTTACTCCCGAATTATTTTAGTACTACCTTTGCAGTACAATACGCAACAAGGCGACCGTCAAATATATAAAAAAAACAAATGATATCGCCTTATCGTGAAAATAAATAAAAAATAATTCTTATGAAACATTTGAGCAAGCACATTGTCGTAAGTACACTATTGGTTATATCCATAGTGGCTACCAGTTTTGTGAACAGACAAAACGTCAAGAAGAATGACGCTGCAGTAGAAGCTACTGAAGTAGAGAAGAAAAAAGAAGCACCTAATGTGGTGAAATCAAAATCAGTATTTGAAGTAGCAGACTCTATCTGCCAAGAAGCTGGTGTACCGTTTGAGCTAGTAAAAGAAATAGGCAATAACGAAAGTGGTTGGAGATACATCACCAATACCAATGGCGGAACTGACCACGGAGACTTACAAGTAATCGATGCTACATTCTGGCACTGGTACAAAAAACTAGACTTAGAAGGCGGTAAAACGCGTAGAAACTACCTTAAAGTAGGCATTTACTATCTTAAGAACTTGCACAACAAGTACGGAAGCTGGAGAAAAACACGTTTTGCTTATGGCAGGGGCCATTGGAGAGGACCAGAAACTTGGACTGCGTTAGAGAAAAAGTTTATGAGTAAAATCGACTATACTAAGTACGATAACTAATTATCCGAAGAAGTGAGTTTTCACTTGTAGTAAAAAATTAGATAAAGGGGTGGTTTTCACCCCTTTTTTTATGGGTAAAAATCAGGATTGATATTTGACCTAGCTCTTACTCTTTTTTTTGGCTCACATGAAATTTACGGGGAGTAGTTAGTTTTGTAGTGTGATAAGTGATGTATTAATCGGGCAAATATTGCCTTTAAAACTGCTAGAGCATTTTGAGATTACGGCGGTTCAGAATGTTGCAGACAAAAATGGAGA
>Ga0209390_10006696_pt1 | contig 15278 bp, 25 predicted proteins | sample BON01_FD_187212 | JGI IMG/M metagenome (GOLD analysis project Ga0209390, IMG submission 187212) | Freshwater microbial communities from Lake Bonney liftoff mats and glacier meltwater in Antarctica - BON-01 (SPAdes) (version 2) | ecosystem: Environmental > Aquatic > Freshwater > Ice > Glacier... | reverse complement strand
TCTTCTCCCCTCCCACCTTCTAATCTCCCCCGCATTCATAAACACAATAAAGCAATTACTGCTCCATGCGCGACACCCGCGTCTTCCCCTCCCCCCCCTCCTTCCCCCCCACCTTCCCATCCTCCCTACCCACCCCATAATCACTGCTAAAGTCCGACGACGGCACCGCCCAGAAGCATGTGCCGGCGTCAAAGGCGCCTCCTCGCACGATACGAAACCAGCCCTGCTCTCCCCAATAGCTCCCCCAGCTGTTCCTCCCAATGTAGTACTTCAGCCCGTCCGTCGTCTCCCCCCACCCCAACAGAGCAATCGCATGGTTGGTGCCCTTGGCGCCTTCATACATGTTCACACCCCCCGTGTAATCCTCAAGAGGCCCCGCATCGATATAGCAAACCAACGGGCCCCTCGCGTAGATTTCGGCCATGATTGCGGCATCGCCGGTAACGTTGCCGTGCTCCTCGACGAAGATCTTTGGGTATTTGTCGACGGCATAGCAAGTGCGTCCCTTCCGCAGCTTCTTGAACTCAGGGAGGCAGTTCCTGCATGTGTTCTCCAAAGTACACGGCAGGTTCTGGGCCTCATAAGCTTGGCAACTCACGTCCGGAATGCCTCCCACCTCGTGGATCCAGGCGTAGGCCGCCCCGCTGTCCCCACCATTACAATCCCCGGCCGTACCGCAGTTGATTAAGACTTGCGGCGCGGGCATCACGTCGGGCTGCTGCCCTTTGGAGGCGATGTTGAGGCGGTCGCCCAGGGAGGACATGGCGCTGAAAGACCAGCACGAACCGCAGTACACCTGTGCCAGGCAAAAAGAATGGAACGGAGGAGAGGAAAGAGTTAGAGAAAAGCAAAATGAAGGACGACATTCAGAAAGGAGGGGAGTAGGGCTAGTTCCGTACCGGGATATGTTGGTTCTGGATCGGCGTGGTGTAGGAGAGCCCATCGACGGACCGCCAATCCCAAGCCGTCGGCAGGTCCTCTGTCCCAAGATATGTATGAGGACGGGCAGACCGCACCACTTCGTTCTGGTACAACGCTGGGTCGCGCAGCGCCAACTCCCCCGAACGATACACAATGCGGTCCGCGCAGGTGACCACAGCGGCGGTGGCGAGGAGCAGCAACGGCAGGCGCGGCATCATCAGCGTCATCGTGTTCGCGTCGTGTGTGCGTCAGGAGGCAGGCAAGAAGCTGGGGCCTGTGGCGGGGGAGCGGGAGGGAGAGGGGGTTAAAGAAGGGGTAAGGGAGCTGTGCGTGCCTTGGTAAGGTAGGTGTACAACACATTTAGGGCGTATGGTTGGGGACCAGGGGCAAGTGTAGTGTGTGCTGGTGCCAAGACTCAAACGTCGCCGACCGGCGATGGTGGGCCGTTACCGAGCATTCTACATTCGCCAACAATTCCCAGAGCCTTTTGGACCGCTTTCGCCCTGTGTCCACTATCCTTTCTCTTGGTGCGCTGAAAGAAGCAGAGGCACATTTTCCAAGGCGTGTCCTGCCGCCTTGGCGCGGGTCTTGGCATGCCCAGAGGCTTCTGTGACGCCCTGGGGACGGCCGCCCAAAAGGGGGGTCTCTTATTTTTTCAGCTGCGCACACTCATTCACACCACCCCCTATCTGCATAATTTTCTACAGCCGTGCAGTGAGGCATCTATTTCTCTTTCTCTCTGCACTTGGGGAGCCCCTGCTGCTCCACCTCGCCGTCAAATGTTTGCCGGCAGCAACAGCAGTGCAGGCGGCAGCGGCGGAAACACCAAGCGCGGCCATGAGGAGGGCGACGCCAAAGGTGAGTCGTCTTACCATTTAAATTGCAAACCGCTTCCAGCAGGCGCGTAGAGGCACAATTGTCAGTCCCGCGGCCCTAACCCCACCCGCCACACACACACTCACTGCCGCAGGCGCCGGGCCCCAGGCTCGCGGAGGCGGCGGTGGTGGCATCATGGGCAAGCTACGGCGATGGAACATCACCAACAACTCGGAGGATTGCGAGCCGGACCAAGACAACGCAGGACCAATCAACAAGGGTGCGCCTCGCAGCAAGGACACCAAGACCACTTTGGTCGCAGCCCTGAAGGAGAACTATCTTTTTTCGGAACTTACGGAAGGCGATCTGGAGCAGATGACAGGAGCCATGTCACGCGTCAGCAAGCAGCCGGGGGACATCATCATCCGTCAAGGCCATAAGGGCACCGACTTTTTCATCTTGGAAAAAGGCCACGCGGATGTACGTGTTGACACAGTTCTGGGAGGAAGGGGGTTTCCGCATGTGTGTTTGTACGCGTGAGAGTGTGCGTATATGTGCCTGAGGTTCCTATGTAAAGGTGTCCATATTTCTATGAGCGCAATCATTGCGTTTTGTAAAAGTCTCGTTTTTGGTCTGACATTTTTTGCATTTACCATATTCAATTTGAAAATACTCATGTGTGCCCGGACAACTGCAAAAAAAACGCGCGCGCTTTTTCTTTTTGTAACTGCCTGCCGTGACAAACAGCTTACGTTTGCGCCACACCCATCCACTATACCCACCAGGTGTTTGTCAATGACCAGAAAGTATCCGAATACGGGCCGGGGGCGTGCTTTGGGGAGTTGGCACTCATCTACAACGCCAAGCGGGCCGCGACCATCACGGCGACCTCCACTTGCACGCTGTGGTCGCTGGACCTCCGCACATTCCGTCGCATGCTCGCAACCGCTTCTTCTTCCCAGACTATGGCCCGCATCGAGTTCTTGCGCCGTGTCCCATTGCTCAAGCACCTCACCAATGAGCAGGTCTCTAAGCTTGCGGGGGCCTTGGCCTCCCAGACTTTTGTGGACGGCGACGCCATCATCCGGCAAGGGGAACGGGGCAATGCGTTTTTCCTGGTCAAGGACGGCACGGTCAAATGCACCCAGACCAAGCAAGATCGGGAAGTGGAGTTGCTGACCTTGGGCACGGGAGATTATTTTGGTGAGATGGCTTTGCTCTTGGACGAGCCGCGGCATGCCAATGTCATGGCGGTGGGGCCTGTGGAGGTGCTGAGCCTGGAGAAGGAAGATTTCGCCAAGCTGTTGGGGCCCGTACGAGAAGTTTTGAGCCACCAAATGCGAACCCGAGTCCTGAAAAGCGTGCCTTTGCTCTCTCGCCTCTCGGGTGCGGACCTGGACCAGGTGGGCAACGCCATGCGCGTCCAGCAGTTTGAGCCCAACCAGTATATTGTCAAGGAAGGAGAGACTGGGAGCCGATTTTATATCATCAACGAGGGGGTCGTCAAGTGCTGCAAGGCGAGTGTTGCAGACCCAGGCGTGGAAGAGGAAATGCTGCGCCTCCACGACCAGGAGTATTTTGGAGAGCGGGCATTGCTTAAGGAGGAGCCTCGCGCTGCCTCGGTAGTGGCTGTCACCCGCGTTGAGTGTCTGGTGCTCGAGCGGTCTGACTTCACGGGCTTGCTCGGCGACTTGGAAGAGATTATGGCGCAGGAAGTCAAGCGTCGGGAAGACATGCGGCAACAGCAGCTCCAACAGCACAAGTCTGGCGGAGGGCCCGACGGCGAGGCCGCCGCCGCGACCGGGGCCAGTGCTGTCCTTCCACATGCGCACTTGAAAATGGAGGATCTCAACGTGGTACGTGCATGTCTTTCGAACGATCTAGTGCATCGGAGAAGTTTTTGATATGACCACGCGTCTGAACGTTTTAGATGCGAGAGATATTTGTTCGCGAGCGCGTGGAGCAGTTCGCGCGTCAGTGGCTCCAGAAGAACTCACTTTACATTTTCTAACCCAACCATTCGTACAGCTGCGCACTCTCGGCACTGGGACTTTTGGTCGCGTCAAGCTGGTGCAGTACCTTGCGACGGTAAGTTCCGAAAATCCTGTATTTGAGTCAAATCGTGGATGCGAGCATGCAGGTGCGTGTCTGAAAGTATCATAGATGGAATTCGCGGGGAAAGCGCTTCGCTCATGTTATCGTTTGTACTAATGTGTGCATTTTTTTAAAGATTGATCGATGTTTCGTGCTATCGTGCCCTTATGCGAGTCAATCTCCGTTGTTGTACATCGAGATCGACAATACTTGGAGTCTCACATACACTTATTAATCATCGCACTCCTCCCCACCCTACAACCATCCAGCGCGCGGTAGGGGCTTTGAAGTGCATGCAAAAGACCCAGATCGTCGCCTGTCACCAGGAGCGCAACATCATGAACGAGAAGAACATTTTGTCTTCGTGCAAGCACCCTTTCATCCTGGAGCTGCTCGGGACCCTTAAGGACGACGATCAGGTTTACATGCTCATGGAACTGGTGCAGGGCGGGGAGCTATGGGTGTACATTTATGACCGCTTCGACTTACTCCCAAGGACCAAGATCGGAGGCTTTCAGAAGGAGCATGCCCAATTCTACGCCGGTTGCGTCATTTCGGCCTTTCAGTACATCCACGGCAAGGGCGTGGCCTACCGCGATCTGAAGCCCGAAAACTTGCTCATGGACGCTCGCGGATACCTCAAGGTGATTGACTTTGGCTTTGCCAAGGCTATTCCCTTCGACAAGAACGGCGCCTTGCAGCCGAAGTCCTTTACCTTGTGCGGCACGCCCGAATATCTTGCGCCTGAGCTTGTCCTGAGCCGAGGGCACGACAAGAGCGTGGACTACTGGGCGCTCGGCTGCCTGCTGTATGAGCTACTAGTAGGACACACGCCCTTTCAGGACGAGCAGCAGGACGAGATTTTCAAAAAGATCATCCATTCTCAGAAGCACCTGGCTTTTCCCCGGGGCCTGGACAACGATAGTGTGAGCCTGATCAAGGGCCTGATGAACCCCAATCCAGCGTTCCGCCTAGGAAACTTGCTGGGCGGCCCCGCTGAGATTATGGAGCACGTCTTCTTTGCCGAGCTCGATTGGGCCCAGCTCCGAGCCAAAACCCTCCCCGCGCCGTACCAGCCTAGCATTCGCGATCCGATGGATGTCTTCAATTCTGACCCTTACCCGGACGACGAAGAGCTTGTCCACTATACAGGGTCGCAAAACATTTTTGACCAGTTTTAGTCAGCAAGGGGGAAAGAATGGGTTCTGGGGTTTTGTAATATGGAGTAGCCAAAGAACAAACACGCTAAAGAAAATATCATCGCGGCGCGATAATTTTTGTTTAAGGTGCTTTAGTTTCTTTGAATATTGCGTGACTACGCGATTTGAGTGCAGGTCTCTTTCTTTTTCTTCATTTTCTGTTGCTTCTTGTCACCCGTCTTCGGCGTCGCCGGCGCATCCTTGCGCTTCGTAGACGGCTTCTCTGGCCCAAACAACGCCTCGACGACGGCGCCCGCATCTACACTACTGTCAAGCGGCAACCGCAAGCCCTGGGAACCGACCGTGGCCTTGAATGGTGCAGCGCTATATAGGGGGTTTGTGATTGAAAAATGCACATGCGGTTAGTGTCGGCGCGATCGCGAGAAACCTGACAAGAAACCCAAGTCTAAAGCACTCACCTGAGGCATATGATGATGGCGTAGGCTAGGCTGTATATCTCCTGCGCGTCGGCCATGCCGGCTCCGCCGCCGTCGTAGCCGTTGACAGACAGAAAGTGCTCCAAGCGGAGGCGCAACTGTCATAGTAAAGAGTATATATGCATATGAGTATTTGTATGTGATGACGAGGCATTTGAAGAACTCGAAAGAGCGCTTTAGGAATAGGGAGCCACTGCAACAGAACATTTACACAATAATGCAATAAAAAAACGCTTGACATATACTGCGCTCGCTTGAAATATATATACGGCAAATGCGATCAATAAAGCGCAAAGTCATCACTCACTTCCTCATTGTCCCCGCGGCTGTGCATGTTCAGAATCGTCTCCACGCTGTGCAGGTCCGCCTCCACTTCGCTCACATACTGTCGGGGGAGGGGGAGGTGGAGGATGGTGAGTTGTGGTGGAGGATGAAGTGTGAGAGGCTCTTAGACGGAACGCAACGAATACGCATTTCTGTTGAATTCAGGGTTTCACCCTCTCTACATTAACCCCAGTCCTTACCTTGGTCGCGCAAATGTTGCAGGTGCCAGTGTCCACGCTCACGTCCATTTGTATTGCTAGCCGTTGATCCCCCTCTTCCTCCTCTTCTCCCTCCACGTCGGCTGCTGCTCCGCCCTGTGCATGTAAGTACGGGGTTCGCATGACATAAATCAGATGCTGCCTGATAAATCTGTCTTTAAAACCCAGTCCGCACGTACCGCTTTCCGTCGTTGTTGCGCCAGCACGCGCTGCACGGCCTGCCGCTGCGTCTCGGTGCTGCACATGGCCGCCAGGTCCAAGAAAGGCTTGCAGCTTTTGGGGACCAGGTTGGGACGCAGACGGGGCGCCCGCTGATGGTGGAGACGCGGGAAATGCGGGTGGGGACGGTGAGGTTGTGTGTGTGGGAGTGTCCTTGGTTCTCTCCCCTCCCTCAGGTTCCCACCCACCCCTCCTCGACTCCACCCCCCCCGGATATTGGTCGTCTCCTCCTCCCCCTCTTTCTGGCTAGTGTCCTTACCTTTTCCAGCACTTGGAGCATGTCGCGCAAGCGCCGTCCGGCCTCTGTCGTCGCCGTGGCGGTCGTGACTGCCATTGGTGGCCTCTGTCGTGGGGTGTGGTGCGTGCATGGATATGAGCAAGTGGCTTGACGTGCGGCTTGACGATCTCGCCATATATCGCTGGTCTTGCTCCTGTGCGAAATGCTGCAATTCACTTCCAGCCCTCCTCCTCATGACACACACACAGGCCCACCAGCCAGCCAGCCAGCCAGCCAGGACTCTTCCGCTCAGGCCACCCTCCTTTTGCTTCCCTCCCTCGTCCTGCCTCTCCGCCCCCCTTCCAAGCTGCCGGCGCGCTTCTACGAGTCAGCAAGCAATGTCCAGCCCTCAAGCCCAAATCAACAAGGCCTTTGGCACTAAGAAGACGCTCTACGAGATCCTGGGCGTGGCTAAGGACGCCACGGCTGCTGCTATCCGGAAGGCCTATTTTAAGATGGCCTTGACTTGCGTAAGTGGGGGGGGGAAGAGCGGGGGCAAAGGGGGGGGGTAGAAGGAGGGGGAGGATCAAATATGAATGCTGTAGCGTGCGTCTCGTTCAAAGGATCTGTTAAATAAGGAGAAGCGTGGCTTCCACTGATTAGCAGCGAGTGAGCGGTATGAAGGAGGCCGCCGCTCTGGTACTACATGGTCGCCATGCTTCCCTCCTCCCCATGCCTCCTAATCGTGCCTGGGGCTCCTGTTCGCCTGCTTCGCTCCTTCTCAACATCTCGATTCTAAACGACCCTATACATGTAGCCCATTCATATCTCTTTTCGCCGGCCGGCAATCCAACCTCAGCTTTCTCACCTTTCCCCCGCCCCACACCCACACCCACACCCACACCCACACCCACACCCACACCCACACACACACACAGCACCCGGACAAATGCCCCGACGATCCCGAGGCCACCGCGCGTTTCCAAGCCCTCTCCATCATCCACGCCACACTTAGCGACGAGGACAAGCGCCGGAGCTACGATGAGACGGGGGAGATGGAATCGGAAGAAGCCGAGCTAAAGCAAAGCGAGCAGGAATGGTATGACTACTGGCGGGTGCTCTTCCCCACGGTCACGGTGGACAAGATCAAGAAGTTCCAGGGGGAGTACCAAGGGAGCGAAGAAGAGAAGGGAGACGTGCTTAAGGCGTACGGGGGGGGGCAGGGAAAGATGAGCGAGGTGATTGATAATGTGATGCTGGCGACGGACGAGGACGAGGGGCGTTTCCGCGAGATTATCGAGGCGGCGATTGCGGCCAAGGAGGTGAAGCGGCTGAAGGGCTTCAAGGTGGACGTTCAGAAGGATGCCAAGCGGAAGAAGCGGGCGGAGAAGGTGAGGATGAAAGGGGGAGGAGGGGTTGAGAATTTCGGATCAAAAAAATCGGAGGAGGGGTACTCGTTTCATTTTATTTTTGGAAAGGGAATCAAAAGCTATAAGAGCCGCATTGTCAGGGGTCCGAGCACGAGCTTATCTGCTCGTCTCCTTCCTTGCTCGACCGCCTCCCGTTGCAGAAGGCAGATAAACCAAATTGTCGCCTTCGTCTCCGTCTTTGCTCAATCACTCCTTCTTTCCCCCCCTCCTTCCTTCCCTCCCTTCCCTCCCCCCAACCCACAGGAGGCCAAGGATGCCGAGGAGCTGCTGCGTGCCATCCAGGCAAAGCGGGGGGTGAACGCGCTGGCCACCATGGCCACAGACAGGAAGAACCAAATGTCGAGCTTTTACGATTCTCTGAAGGAGAAGTACGGAAAGGAGGGTGGGGATGGTGGTGGGGGGGGCGGGAAGAGCGGTGGGAAGGGGAAGGGGAAGAAGAGGAAGGGGAAAATGGAGGAGGAGGAGAGGGAGGAGGAGGAGGACATTGACGATGAGGAGTTTGAGCGGATTCGGGCTTCGTTGGGGAAGAAGAAGACAGTGGCGGCGGAGGGGAAAGGGAGGGAGTGACAAGATCAGTGAGTGAAATTGTGTAGCTGGGGGGGAAAGGGAGGGAGGAAGGGAGGGAGGGATGGAAAAGGTAGTGCAGGCGTGTGCGATTAATGTGCCGTGGGTACATAGCAGACGTAGAGAGAGAGAGAGACGAGAGGAATCGACGGAGGAAGGGATAGAGGAAGAGGGTGGCCTGACATGAGTTGTCAGCACCGTTGTCATTATCATCTGCTTCGTTTAAGAGCAGGAATAAGGAAAGAATAAAAGCAAAAGTATAAGAAGGAGACGAGGACTTTTCTTTGGTTTGTTTCTTCTTTTTTGGATTGCGTCTTTTCTTCTCTTACGGTGTCGGCCTCTAGGAGGAGAAGAGGACACGACTGGGGAGGGGGGAGAAGGACAAGAAAGTGGGAAGATTGTAGTGGTGATGTGGTTTTGGCCGCAGGTTTGGTGAGTAAGCGAGAAAAGCGATTCAATTCAAGCGTTTTCCGTTGCGTAAGACTGGCATCGTCCTCCTCTTACACTTCAGATACCAACAATGAGGAGAATGCAATCCATACCTACCCACAAGAGGAAGGAAACAAGCCTCGATTTTGGTGAGAGCCTGCCCCCTGCCTCTCTTTCCCCCATACGGCCGCAGACACACAAAACGCACACGCACACACACACCCCGAGCTTCTTCCCCCACCCTTCCTCCTTGCCCTTTTCCCCTTAATTTGCACTAAGCCTTTTCTTCCACTGCGTCTGTCTTCTTGTTTTTCTGTCACCGTCTTCAAAATATTCTCTCTTTCACCTTCTCTCTCTATAAATACACTTTACTTTTACTTTTTCTCAGTCGACTAGCATTTTTCATGGAAGGAATTTCCCATCCCTCCTTCCAACCCTTCTTCGTTCCATCCCCAAATCAACCACCCATGAGGACATCCGTCCTCCTTCTCCTTCTCAAACCTCACCCCACCCTCCCATCCTCCTCCCCACCCTCCTCCTCTCCTCCTCCTCTAAGAGGAAGAAGAGGGAGGAGGCGCGACACTAGCAGCAGCATCAGCAGCAGCACCGGCATCAGGACCCGCAGGAGGAGGAGCACCGACGTTGGCATAGTATCCCGTGGTCGGAGGAGGGGCCAAGATACCACTCGCCGTGGCCTTGTCTGCATCGTTCTCACCGGGGATGATCCACCGATTATTTTCTTTGCAGAATTTGGCCACCCCGTTCTCATCCCCCATGTGGGCAATCACCGGGACCTTCCAGCCAAAGGCCCCATACAAAAGAGTCACGACTTTATGCCGCATGGAGGGAGTGGGCTGGGCGGGAGTCGCGGCCGTCGCCCTGTCACGTGGCGTCTGCGGCGCTGCTGCTGCTGCTGCTGCTGCTGCTGCTGTTGTTGTTGTTCCAGCTCGTGGTGGTGGTGTGACTCCTGTAGCTCCGACAGGGCCGAGCGGGAGCGTGGCAGTAATGATAGAGGTGCTAAGCCCCCCTTGGTTGCCCGTGGAGAAATCGTAAGCAATGTACTGCCGAGGATTTGGCTTGCGAGAGGGCGAGTCCCCAGCATTCTGAGAAGGAGGAGACAGGGTACCAGCAGTGGGAATAGGAGGACGCGGCCCGAATGTGGCCTTGCCAGCGACCCGCTGCGGCTGTTGCGGCGCTAGAGGCGGTTGCTGCTGCTGCTGCTGGTGGTGGTGGTGGTCGTTAGTCAGGGGGGGCGCCAACGCTGCTGCAACGTTATTGAGTTCTCCTTGCTGCTGCTGCTGGTGGTGGTGGGTAGGGGGAGGCGCAAGCGGTGCGACGTCCTGTGCGACCAAGGGTTGGGTTGGAGCAGGATAGGGGGTCGTGGGAGAAAAACCCACAGAAGAAGGAAGAAAAGCGACGGGAGAACTCTGAGCCATCATGGTGGAGCCGGAAGAAGGAGGAGGCGAGATGGGGGGAGGCGCCAGTGGGGTGACGTTCGTCGCGCCCAGGGGCAGCTGCTAGGCTGGTGCAGGGTAAAAGGTAGTGGGAGGAGGACCCACCAAGAAAGAAGGAGGGGAAGCGAGGGGAGAACTCGGGGCCGACGTGGTGGAGCCGGAGGAGGGAGGGGGGAAAGTAGGGGGAGGTGCCAGTGGTGCGCCCGCGTTCGTCGTGCTCAAGGGCAGCTGCTGGGTCGGTGCGGGGTAGGGAGTCGTGGGAGGAGGACCAATCGACGAAGGACACGGGAGAGGAGAGCTTGCGACGGGCGTGGTGGAGTCGGAAGAGGGAGGGGGCGAGAGTGCGGAGTAGGAGGAAGAGGAGGAACGGGAGGGGGGAGGGTGATCTCCTTCGCCTTCGCCAGGAGCCGCAGAGTCTTGGTTTTGAGCGAGGTGGGCCGGGGGTGCTTGCCCTCCCTCCTGGTCCTCCACGACCGAGCCGAGCGTCAGAGAGCCAGTAGGAGAAGCGGGGCGCGAGGCGGAGACGAGGCCCTGGTCTTGCTGCTGCTGCGGTGGTGGTGGTGGTGCCGGTGCCGAATCCGCCTGCTGCTGATCGTGCTGGTGGGGGTTGGTGTCGGGCAGGGGCAGGAAGGGGAGGGGAGCTTGGGGGGCGGGATCGAGCGGGAGGATGGGATTGGTCTCTTCCACGGGGGAAGAGACCGCTGGTACAAGATTCGGCGTCTCGAGGGGGTTGCCATGCTCTTCCTGCTGCTGCTGCTGCTGCTGTTGCTGCTGCTGCTGCGGGGGGGCCAAGTTGCAGCTCAGTCGCATATCGGGACCGGCATGCTTGGGGTAGAGCGGCGGACGACCTGACTTGGGGCGTTGCCACAATTCCGTCGGCAGCTGCAGGAATGAAGCCACATATTGCGGCAAGACGTAGGGGGGATCGGATCGGACAGGCTCAACAGGAGCAGCCACACGACGGGAAGCTCCTCGCTGACGGGCGGTTTGTTGTTGTTGTTGCTGTTGTTGCTGCTGCTTTTGCTGTTGCTATTGCTGCTGCTGCTGCTGCTGCTGCTGCTGCTGCTGCTGCTGCTGCTGCTGCTGCTGTTGCTGCTGCTGCTGCTGCTGCTGCTGCTGCTGCTGCTGCTGCTGCTGCTGCTGCTGCTGCTGCTGCTGCTGCTGCTGCTGCTGCTGCATCTGGAAAGCTTGCTCCTTCTCCCGAAGCCACTTCTGCTTGTAGACCTCGTTGACCGCCGGGTTCTGCAGCACCCACTCTCGATTGTCATCTTCCTGTCGCTTGTATTCCTGCAGCCATAGCGCCCGCCGCTGCAGCTGCTGCTCATCAACAAATACGTTAGCACCTGCATTTAGCACCTCTCTTCCGCCCCCAAGGACACCACCCGCTTCCCCTCCTACCCCACCCACATCACCGCCATCGTCGCACATCCCTCCCCCCATCATGCCGGCATAGTTATCAACCACCTGTTCCCCTGCAAACCCTTCATCGTCCATCCCGCCATCCAATCCTGCGTCCCCTCCCACCCCTCCCACGCCATAAAGTAAATTCATACCCTCCCATCCTCCCCCTTCTACTGCTGCTGCTGCTGGAGCTGCAGCAGGTGGTGGTAGCACTCCTCCCTCTGCTGCATAGGTATGCACCTGAACACCTGTAGATCCTTCCTCGTCCACACCGTCACCCAACCCTGCATCTTCTCCCACCCCTCCCACGTCATTGACCACGTTCAAACCCCCCCCTCCTCCCTCGCCTCCTGCAGCTGCTGCTGCTGCTGGTGGCGGCAGTGGTGGCACGTTGTTCTTGTTGCTGGTGTTGTCACGCATCAGGTCCCCTGCTCCCGTTGCACCAGTCGCGACTCCCCCGCCGTCGGCACCACCCGCACCATCCCCTCCTCGTGATTGTCGTTCCTTCCTCTCGCGCTATTGTTGGCCTAGCTTATTTCCAACCGCTTTACCCTTGGCAATGGCAAACCGACAAAGCCAAATGAGCCCCACAACACAACAGGGAATAAACACAAAATACACGCTGTACTCCAACCACTCGGCCTTGGACCAGGCCGGGAGGACAAAGGAACCAAGGGAAGGCACGGCATCCAAGAAGGAAAAGGCAGATTTCTGCGCAGGCACAGACGCCGTGTCAAGCTCCGCAGGAAGGGCATCGGTTGCAGCAGGCTGGGACATCTCGTCCTCTGTGCCCGTGCGCGTCGTCGTCGTTGGCTCAGAGGCTGCTAGATCCATGCCCGCCGAGGAGTCCAAGGTAAGCTCTTCGTGGAGCAACCCGTCAAGGTCATTGGTGGTGCCAGCAGAAAAGTTCTCGCCCAGCACCACGCATCCATGTGCAAGCCCAAGGACGAGTCCTTGTTTTTCACGGGGTTGATCACCTCCTCGTGCTTTTGCCCCACTGAAGGAGCAACAAGGAAGGCAATATCATTAGGGGCCACGACGGCTTCGACTTTAGTCTCATAGACCGTCGTCGTCGTTGCCAAGCGTTGGTCGTCGTCGGTTGCCCCCAGGTTGTGCTGCTGCTGTTGCGAGTCGTATTTATTCACGGCCTCGCAGTAGTCGTTGGTGGGTCGCTCATCGATCATCTCAGGCAGGGCCTGGTCCGAAGGAGTCACGTCCCCATCAATAACATCAGCAGATGCAGCATCACTCTCGCCGCCCTCAAGAAGAGCGGCCTTATCCCCGTAATCACCAGAAATCTTCACGCCGTGATCCACGCCCCCCAGAGCCGTGGCAATCTCCTCAGGTCTCACCACCGTTAGGTCCAAGGGCTACAAAGCCCCATCGACACTTGCAAAATCAGCGTTCACATCATCGCGCCCACCCAAAGAGTCAACGCCAACAGCAGTGTCTGCCGGCAGCGCCACTTCTTCAAACACGTCCTCCAGGGCCGGGGCCGCTTCAGTCAAGCCCAGATCCATCACCGTCACATTCAAAGGCACCACCGAAGCCTCATTCTCACCAGCGCCAGCAGCCCCGCCAAGTCCGTCTTGCATTGCCATCGTCCAGCCATCCTGCCGCTGCTGCTGCACTTCGTTCTCGCCTTCTCATCTTGTTCCATGTGCTCTGTGCAACTGTGTGTGAATTGGGTTGTGGGGTTTGGGGACGGGCACGTAAGCATGGTCAAAGGTCTTGTCAGTCCAGGCACGCGAGGGGGAGGACAGGAAGGGCAAGCAGAGGGTCTTGGGGAGGAGGAGGAAGCCAAGTTGTGGCCTTTGCTTGGCCTGGGGGTGCGGCAGCGCATTCAAATTGAGGGGGTGTAGCTAGAGGAGCAGCCAAGGGAGCCGTGGGGAAGAGTTTGAGAAGCAAGGGTTGCAGCCAAAGGACAACAACGCGTAGAAAGGGACAAGCGGAACGACATTACATCGCAATGCCCGTACAAAAATCAATGCCGTGGATGTCCCTGGTCTTTCACAATAGGCAACAAGGGCGTTGGGAAGCACGCCTGGCTCTGAATTTGGCGAAGGGCAAGAAGGAGGAGAATGGGCCTTGCATGGAAGGGAGGAGGTTGTCCAAACCCAAACGCAAATAATACGACAGCACCAGCGTATCGAACCCGTATGTTAGTACATGGCTGGTGTTTTCAAATGATTTCTACAAACTGAGAGCATGTGTGCCGCTTTCTGTCCAGCTAGCCTTGCTGCAGGTACCCTTTATGGCGCTCTGGCAGACCGCCATTTTTTAAAGGGCCAGAGGAGATTTTCGAGGGCGTGTGTGTGCATTTGTGTTCAAAGACGGCCAAGCAGCACATGTGCGCTGTCTAATATCATATATGTGACATTTGTAGAGATAAAGCAACGACAAAGGGGATTTGTGTGATGTATGAATGTATTTTTCTTGCATGGGCACGTAAATTGGCATATCCAAGCTCATAGTAGAGCGAAGAAAGCAGAGCAAAAAACCAAACCAGATTGCACGCAAGCAATCCTACAATCACAAATGACACTATGACTGCTTCTTTTTCCTTTTTCTTTATTTTTTTACAGTTCCTGCTTCACACTTTCTTTTGTTATTCTTTCCTCTACCTTCAGCTATCTACGCCTTTCCCAGTCACATCCCTTTCTATTTCATCCACCTCTCTCTTCTCCTTTTCCTATATAGGCACATCCAGCGCCTCCTCTTTTCTTCTTCACACTTGCGTATATGTTGATATGTAAGTAGTTATGTAATAATAGTTGTCAGGTATGGACACACAAAGAGACGAGGAGAGACGCCCAAGCGGCGCAGCTGCTGCAACTGCTGCTGCTGCTGCTGCTGCTGCTGCTACTGCTGCTGCTACACACCTTCTCCCACCCTCCTCTCCCCCCCCTCCTCCCTAAGCTTAAACCTCGAACAAGAACGCCCCGACGGGGTAAGACGAACTAAACAACATGCCGCACGTGCCACACACCGTCAGCTTCTCCGGCCCGCCCTCGCAGCCCGTCCCATCCAGAGGCGTCTTATCCACCGCACACTTATCCGAGCGCGCCAAACGAATGTACCCTTCCTCCCCCCAGGCCTCCCCCCAGCTGTTGCGCACGAGGAAGTAGTCCAGCCCGGTTTCCTTGTCTGTGCCGTAGCCCACCAGCTGGACGGCGTGGTTCAGGTCGGCGCCACAGTCCTGTTTGGCAGGGGTGAGGGAGGGAGTTAGGGGTGGAGAGGGGTGGAGAGAAAGGTGGTTGAGTGTTTGAATTCGACATGTGATGATTGAAAGTTTCCAATGATTGAATAAGAAATCAAAGCTCTGAAGCGACCTGGTAGTGCCAAGATGAGTTTATCTGAATCCCCATCTCTCTATGGCTGCCCCCCCACCCTCCCTCCTTTCCTCCCTCACTCCCTCTCTCCCTCCCCTCCTTTTTACCTCACACGTCAACATTCCCGAGTGGGCATTATGGAACTCCAAAGCATCCAACGAAATCGCCGACGGCTGACTATTCACAGCTAGCACATATGCGGCAGGCAAATCATTAGTCGTCA
>Ga0209390_10006693_pt1 | contig 15281 bp, 27 predicted proteins | sample BON01_FD_187212 | JGI IMG/M metagenome (GOLD analysis project Ga0209390, IMG submission 187212) | Freshwater microbial communities from Lake Bonney liftoff mats and glacier meltwater in Antarctica - BON-01 (SPAdes) (version 2) | ecosystem: Environmental > Aquatic > Freshwater > Ice > Glacier... | reverse complement strand
GGCAGTCGGTTGAACTTCTCCATCCGCTTGGCGAAGTTCTCGACGATCCAAGCAGCCGTCTTGCCTTGTATCTCCGCGCCGGGCTTGGCAGAGACGACCTGAAGGAGGGGAGGGAGGGAGGGAGGGAGGGCGGGAGGAAGGGGTGAGTAAATCATTATTCTAGGTGGAGGGGAGGGAGGGTCTTTGTCTTTGCCTTTACACACAATCAAGGAGGGAGGGAGGGAGGGAGGGAAGGAAGGGAAAATCAAAATCACACACGTACCTCAAGGGCAAAGTCCGCAGGGTTGTAGTTGGGGGGCACGTCGTAACCGAGCGATTTGAAGTAAGGGAAGAGCGCCTCGCGCGTGCCATGGTACGACATGTAGCCGCCCGTGGCCAGGAGGAGGACGTGGGTGAAGTGGCTCCACATCTTCGAGGACGGGGTGTGGATGACGCACATGATCACGCGTCGGGGCCCGCCGTTCTTGCCGATGGCCAGGGCGTGCAGCAGATTGGTCACCAGCTCACCCATCACGGAGTCCAGGCCTAGGGGAGGGAGGGAGGGAGGGTGGGAGGGAGGGAGGGAGGGATGTGAGTAAGTAAAGTAGATATGCGAGTAGAGACATGCATTCATTCCCTACCTCCCTCCCTCCCTCCCCTCCCTTTCCTTCCTCGTACATACCTGACGTGGGCTCATCCAAGAAAATGATCTTCGGGTGCGACAGGAGCTCCGTGCCAATCGCCAACCGCTTGCGCTCCCCGCCCGACAAACCCTTGACCAAGGCAAACTCGCCACCACCGATGATGGTGTCAGCGCACCGCATGAGCTCCACCTCGTTTATCACCTCATCCACCCGCTTCAAGCACTGATCCTTAGTATACTTCCCCCCCAATCGATTAATGGAGTGGAACATCAAGTGCTCGCGGGAGGTAAGGGAGGAGAAGAAGAGCTCCTTCTGGTGCACGTAGCCGGTCTGGGTGAAGTAGTCGCTCTTGGGTGACCTGCCGTCCACGTGGATGGCACCCTCGAACGCGCGCTGCCGGAGGGCAATGCAGTCCATGAGCGTTGTCTTACCCGCCCCCGAAGGCCCAATCAACGCCGTGAACTCCCCCGTCACCGTGCGGCCAGCTGTGTGGTTGTGTGTGTGTGTGGAAAGGAGGGAGCGGTGAGTATGTGTGCGGCGTGTGCTGTGTGTGCCAGTGCCGGGTGTACGTGGAGCAAGGGACGATGGCCAGCAAGGTCACCGAGTGCCTCCCTCCCTCCCTCCCTCCCTCCCTCCCTCCCTCCCTCCCTCCCCTCCCTGTCCTGGTGCTCTTCCATCTATCCGTCGTCCGGAGGCACCGGCCAGAGCTAGCTAGTAGACGCCCTGCGCTAGCGCCCGTCCTCCTTCCCTCCCCCCTTCCCTCCCTGGCCACACCGGGCACCCTTACGTACCGATGTCGTGCAGAATCTGCTTGCCCTTGGGCGTGCTAAAGTTCGCGACATTGAAATCCAGGACGTGGTCCTCTCCCTTCTTGCCCTCCATCGGGGTCTGGAGGCCACCGGGCGAGTGTGTGTTGTCCATCCCCCCGCCTGCCCCGTTGGCTGGTCCGTGCTCCAGGTCGGAGAGCTCCTTCTGGATCGGCATGGCTAGCTCTCTTTCTCTGTGCTAGTGTGTGTGGGGAGGGATGAGGTAGGGTGAGTGTGTGTGTGCAGGTGTGCATGTGTATGATAGACAGGAGGGCGCCTTGGCTTCTTGCGACACACGCAAGCCCTGCGGAGGGTTGCCCCAGGTGTCCACCCGCGCACCCGCGCCCGCGCACTACCTAGGCAGCATGGTGGTTTGCGCTGGATGAGTGTGTGGGTGTGGGTGTGGGTGTGGGTGACCACTGCCCGCCCGTGCGATAGCTGGACGGGGAGGACATTGCATCGTGTCGTCCTGCTCCTTTTCTTCTGCTTGTCCACCCGCCCGACAAGTATGCACGATCTTTCTTGGGGCGAGGCAGGGAGGGAGGGCGAGGCACCTCGAGGCACCACCACCCTCTGCCTTTCCCCACGTCCTCAACACAGGACACACACATGCGTGTGTGCCAGCGAGGAGTGCGCGAGAAGAGACACGGGCGTTGGAGGCAAGCCTTATTGGGGATAAGAAAAGTTACGGTAGAAGAAGGGAGAGGAAGCAAGCACTGGCTTCTCTCGCATTCCCGCATCCTCCAACTGCCTTCTTCGCGTCGTCTCCCGCTTGCATGGCCTTCCACCCCATGTAGGGGCATGTACCACCCCGCACCACCTTGAGAGGGTGCACAACAATCAAGGGCATATCACGACAAGGCTTTTGGGTATGCACACATGTCGCCTGCCCAGGGAGAATCGTCACAACGACAACGGACTGGAAGGGCGAAGGGGCACCAGGACCCAACGTCGAATTCGAATTGATTTGAAAAAAAACGGCTGCCTCATCGCTTGTCAGAGGCAAAAGAACGCGCCTGAGATTGATTGATAAAAAAGAGGAGGTCTTTAATTGATTAGAGACCAACGTCGAGACAATCAGTAGTACACGAGTAAGTCAGGCTGCGAGAAGAGCAAGGCAAAATTTAGGCAATGGCTGGCCAGCAGGAATGAAAGTGTGGAGGCACACGCACTTCCAGCTACGCGCATGTCCCACCCACAAACTCGAGCAATCAACACTGTGACTCATTCATTCTGCAATCGTCTTTTCTCTTCTTCTTGTTTGTGTTGGCGTCTCTTTGTTTGCCTCTCTCTTTCGTTTCCTGGCGTGCTGTTGTGCCCAGGCGCTTCACTATCAGCACCACGGCCGCACTCATTCGAGTCCTTTCTATCCCCCTTTCCTTCTCTTTCTTTCTGTTTCTCGAGCCCCACCGGTGGTATCAGACGCACTGGCACAGACCCCGGACAGACAGACAGACAAAATCTAAACGACATTTGGTTTACTATTATTCAATTCAATACGCACTCCCACTCCACCAACCTTCGATCATCAAAAAGACGAAAGGCACACGCGCGACAAACACAAGGTCACGCGCACGCACAGCGTCTGCTCTTCTCTCTTCATACACCCACCCCACCCAAATACTACCATGCTACTACTGCTACTACTACTTCTTGTGAAATTGGGGAAAACTGCACGAGGGCAAGGACGTGAATGCGTGTGTGCCTGCGAGACACAGGAATTGATTAAATAATAACATTCTAAGAGCGGCTTGAAGCCTCAAAACTCCCTTCAAAGGAGCTCTGCGACTGTTCGCAAACAACATCAATAGTCTATCATCCGCTCTCACGCACGCCATTGTTCACTTCTCACACCCCTCCACACATCTCTCTCTCGGACCATACAACTCAAAAACACAATTTTTCTCTCTCTCACTCTCTTCAAATTTCTCCGACACCACCCGCACGCAAATAATCAGATTTACGCGCTCGCTCTCTCCGTTTCTCTCCTACTCGTCTCTTCATCATATTTTCCTCCATATCATCACGCAGTCTCCCCCTCCCTCTCTCCCTCCCTCCCTCCATCCCTTCCTCCCTCCCTCCTTAATTCCCTCCTTAATTGACATTCAACAACGTGTACATCATGCCCTTCTCACAAATCAGCTCCAACGCCCTGCTCACCGTCTTCACAAACGCCTCATTCCCCGCCACCTCCGGCCCAAACACAATCTTAATCACCCCCCGCGGATCATACACCTTACTCCCCTCCCCCCCTCCCTCCTTCTCATTCTCCCCCTCCCCGTCCTCCAATACCTTCACCTCAGCCACACACCCATTCTGAGGCGTCGGTGGCAAAGAAACCAACCGACAGGCCATCCGCGCGGGCTCCCTCAGTTCCTCCGCCATCGGATCAAGCATCTCCTCTATCTCCTCCCCTTCCTGGTCAATGCCCGTGACATACCTAATGAACGCAGCGACCGCTATCCCCACGTAGGTAGTCAGCAGCGCGGGCTCGCTTTCGACAGAGAGGAAATTAATGGCGTCCCGCATGGTGTTCCTCAGCTTTTGCGAGCCGTCCATCATGAGCCTCTCCACCTTATCCTTCACATAGGGGTTGCTAAACCGAGTTATCAAATCCTTTTTGTAACCTTCCAAATCCACGCCTGGCACCTCCGGGACCGACGCAGAGACCTCATCCATGTAACACTCCACGAAATCGCGGATATTCTCACAATTCAACGCATCATCCACAAATTGAAACCCAGACAAATGACTCACATACGACAAGGCCGAATGCGTGCCGTTCAACAGCCTCAACTTCATATACTCATAAGGCTTCACATCAGGGACAAACATAACCCCCACATCCTCCCATCGCGGGCGACCATCCACGAATTTATCCTCCACGATCCATTGCCCGTAATGCTCCGCGACGACTGGCCACTCATCTTCCACCCCGAAGTCTTGCTTGAGGATGTCCTTGTGCACGGCTTCCGTGGCGGGGGTGATGCGGTCCTGGGGGAGGGAGGGGAGGAAGGGAGGGAGGGAGGGTTAGTGACACGATTGAAGCAAAAATGTCATCAATACTATTAAGGGGGAAAAAGTGCAGAAACAGCTATATCAGCGAGATTGGAGAACACTTCACCACTCAAAAGACTCCCCCCTCCCTCCCTCCCTACGTACCACCATCGAATTCGGAAACGTCGTATTCTCCTCAATCCAGTCCTTCAACTCCTCCCCCACCGCCAACACCGCCATCTGCTTCACGAGCTTCTCCAGCTGATGCCCGTTATCCGGCTGATTATCACAAGACAGCACCGTGAAACTCTTCCTCCCCTCCTTCCTCCGCTGGTCCAACGCCCCACACAACATGCCCAACGCCGTCCTGGGCGTCGACAAATCAGTCAGATCGTGCTTGACATTCACATCATCCATATTCAAATTCCCGTCCACCTTCTGACAATACCCCTTCTCCGTGATCGTCAAACTCACAATTCTCGTCGAGGGGTCCGCCAGCGTCTTGAACAACGCCTGGTAGTCCTCGGGCGCAAACACAAAATCCAAAATCGACCCCACCACCCGCGCGTCATTCCCCTCCTGCGACCGAAACAGCACCGTGTACATGTAGTCCTGCGTCTTCAGAGCCTCATACATCTTCTTATCCCACACCATCAAACCCACCCCACAAATCGCCCACCGATCATCAGGCCGTCCAGGCTCCCCTCCCTCCTTCTCTCCCTCCTTCCCTCCCTCCTTCGCCTTGGCGTGCTGCCCCCTCGTCAATCCAAGCAAATCATCCGTATACACAGCCTGGTGACTCCGATGAAACCCCCCCACACCCACATGGGCAATCCGCGAGTAATTCTCCGAAGACCTATCATACGTCGGCCCCTTCCCCCTCACCCCCTTAAAATTCCTCTGCAAAATCGTCTCTAGATTCTCCGTGCACAACGGCAGGGACTGGCACTTCTTATCCAGCAGCTCCGCGAAAGGATTCACATAAAACTTGAGCCAGTTCTCTTCTTGGTCCACCGCAAGTTCTTGGGCAGTCAAAGAGACGCTAAAAGATTTCCCACGGCGCATCCCAACCGAAGGCAGACGCGAGAGCTCCATCGGTGCTTCTGCTTCCGCTGCGGCAGCGCTGCTGTTGGAATGAAACTTGGTACACACGCTCGCGCCGGCCGCGTTCGCCTTCGCTGCATCTACGATAGACCGGGCGTGGCTCAACCGTGGCGCTCCCTCCCCCCCTTCCTCCTCCTCTTCCTCCTCGCGTTGGTCCTTCAAGTCAGTCGCCTCACCGCGGGCACCGAAGGGTTTCTTCTGCCGCCAGTTCTTGTAGCCTTGTCGGAACTTGTTCGCTTTCCGTTGCAGCTCGTGGGGGTCGGATTTCGTGAGGGTGATGACGCCGTTCTCTTCGATATTGACCTAAGGGAGGGTTGGGTGAGGGAGGGAGGGAGGGAGGGAGGGAGGGAGGGGTGGATTGAGTGAGTGGGAAAAAATTATGTGTAGCCGTCGATTTGAGAGTGTAGGTCATGCAAAATGGAACGATAATGATAGTATAGGTGGGGTGGAGCGTAAGGAAGGAGGTGGTATGCACGGGTGGGACAGAAAGCAGGAAGATAATCAGGAGGAGGAAGGGAAGGCGGAAATAAACGTGTCACACGGACGCGTGCAGAGGGGACGCTCACAATAAGGAGCAGAATGGTCATACATGTATGATTGAATAATGGAAGACCAAACAAAAGTGCATATAATCTAGCAGCTTGGGCACGTGCTTTCGGACCATCATCATGCACACGACCCCCGCCCCTTCTTGGCCGTTGTGCGACAAGCGACAAGACACACACACACGGCTTTACTCACCTTGATGGCCGGGTGGGGGATATGCAAATCCAAGGCGTCCAGGTCCATGTTCCAGTCCAGGTCCAGGCCCTCCCGCTTCGGGATCTCCGGGATCGTCATGACTTTGGTGGCGGCCATGACTGTCGGGGTGGGGAGGGGTGGGATGATGGGGGGGTGAGATCGGGGGTGGTGGAAGTTTGCTTGCTGTTGGCCGGCCTCGATTTCTATGAAATCGCACGACGATTACTATGCGGACGAGAACGACGACCTTGTACCAGGTATTGTGGTGGTGTCTTGCACGGGCGCGTGTCTGTGTGAGAAGGGGGGACACGCGGCACACTAGCGGAGCTGCTCGATCGTGCTCGTGCGTCGTGTGCGGCGGGAGGCGACACTCGCCCGGCGCGCCTGGAATGCTGTGTCTTGACCACGCCGCGGGGCTGGCTGCGCCCCGGCATAAAGGCCAGCAGGGTGCCTTGGAGTCCTGTGAGGTGTGTGGGTAGCTGCGGAGTCCCTGGAGACGTGGTGAGGGGCATGCGCAAGACCGAAACGCGAGCACTCGTCATCGCGGCTCGGCCACGTTAGCTTCTTAGCTACTGCTTTTGCTTGCTTCCTCAATCTCCCCTTCGAAGTGCTTTTGTTTGCGTTGCGTTTTCGTGTCTACCCTGGCGTCCAGACAAAGACAATGACACCTTGTTAAAGGCTTGGTGGGTTGCGTGGTCTCTTGCGCCATCTCACCGCACGACACAGCCAAGCTATGAGAAGAGACGCTCGCCGAATCAGCAAGCAAGGGCTTAGGCATGGCTGAGAAGTCGAAATGCAAGGCTTTCTCAAGAAAATAGACACTTTTGCACCCCACAAACACACAGGCCACAACGCTGGGGACCAGGAGAAGCCAATCTGCTGGTTCCCCACGTGCCATCGACTAGAGCCCGGGGCACGCAACGTAAGTCCTTTCCCTTCGCGCCCTAAAATTCCTTAGGGGCATCAAGCGGCAGTGCGTGAGTGCGTGCCTGTGGAGTTGGAGCCTCCCCGAAAGCCCATGCCTACGAACGCAGCACCTGCAACGGGCCCGGTGAATGGTCGCGACAGACATTCATCGTCGGCGTTCATGCCCGCCGCCGTCGGCGTTCATGCCCGCCGCTGCCGTAGACCCATCACAACCCTCCGACCTCCCCCTCCACAACACCCCTCCTCCTCCCCCATCTCCCCCGCACCCCTCCTCGTCCTCTTCCTCCTCCTTCATCGCCCGTCTCGACGTCCGCGTCGAACACAGCTGCATCGGCCGCTATTTCAAATTGCGGGAGCGACAAACGAAATTCTCCACCGAGGTTTCAGGGGGATGGATGGCCTTCCTTCATCGCCCGTCTCGACGCCCGCGTCGAACACAGCTGCATCGGCCGCTACTTCAAATTGCGGGAGCGACAAACGAAATTTTCCACCGAGGTTTAAGGGGGATGGATGGCCTTCCTAACCATGACTTATATCACCCCCTTGTCCGCCTCGATCATTGCCGAAACCGGCGCCACCTGCGACCTCACCGCCCCAGACGACATCTACGAAACCTGCAAACAATCCGTGCGTCGACAGCTCTTAACATCCGTCGCCTTGACCTCCCTCCTCTCCACCCTCCTAATGGGCCTCTGGGCCAACCTGCCTTTCCTCCTCGCCCCAGGCATAGGCACCACAGCGTACTTCACCTACTCAGTCGTTGGCGTCCGTGGCTCGGGCCTGGTGCGCTACAAGACTGCTACTACCGCCGTAGTTCTCGAAGGGATCGTCTTTCTCTTTCTTTCCATCTTCGGCTTGAGAGCGTGGGCCGTGATATCTCTACCAAGTTCAATCAATTTGGCAATGTCTGGGGGGATTGGACTCTTCCTTGCCTTCATTGGCTTGCAGGCGTCAGAGGGTATTGGGCTCATTACTCTCTCCAAAAACACCTTGGTCACGCTCGGTGGCTGCCCGGCAGACCATCGTTCCTATCCAATTGAGGGCGGTGCTGCGTATGAGTGCGTGGGGGGGGGGATGCACTCAGCTACTACCTGGTTGGGAATATTCGCTCTTCTCCTCATAACTGCCCTGTTGGAAAAAGGCGTTCGAAGCGCCGTTGGTTTAGTGATGCTTTTCGGTAGTCTGTTGTCTTGGGTAAGAGATACGCCTTTTACCTTCTTTCCGTGCGATGGACCGGAGGGGGTGGGGGAGGCGAGGTTTCGTGAGTTTCAGAAGATCGTGTCGGTGGAGGGATTGGGGAAGGTGGCGGGGCAGTGTGAGTTTGATATGTTGGGCGATTCACATGTGTGGATGGCGTTGCTGACTTTGCTTTATACTGATGTGTTGGACACGACGGGGTCTCTTTATAGTATGGCGAGGCAGACGGGGATGTTGAGGGAGGATGGGGGGTTCGAGGGGGAACGGGCCGCGTTTTGTGTGGATGCAATCGGAGCAATGGTGGCTGGTCTCTTGGGACTGTCGCCTGTAGTAGTGTTTATGGAATCGGCGGTAGGGATTGAGGTAGGGGCGAGGACGGGCTTGGCGGCCGTGGTGGGTTCGATGGGCTTTTTGTTGAGTATTGTCTTGACGCCCGTGTTGGCAAGTGTCCCGCCCTATGCGATGGGCGCAGCGTTGGTGTTGGTGGGGTGCATCTTAATGGAGCACTTGAGTCATATTGATTGGACAAATAAACGGGTGGTCATGCCGGCATTTTGGACTGCGATTCTTATGCCACTTACGTATCCCATAGCCTATGGCGTGATTGCCGGCATCTTTGCAAGTGTGGTGTTGCGTGGGCTGTTTTGGGTATTGGATGCATGGACGCCGAGGAAGCGGTGGTGTGGGGGAGGTGGTGGAAGTTGTGGGAATGGAAGGCGGCAGGAGGAGCAGATGGTCAAGGGAACGCACGTGGGTGGTGGTGCTGGGGGAGGGGTGGAATTGGAAGTCCTCATGGGCGAAAGTTCTCCACCCTCTGCCCTTGAATGAATATAGATAGATGCACATAAAGAAGCAAATTGTTAACTAACACGACAGTTCTGACTCGCTTTGTTGATGTGTAGTCGAAAGACTTTCCTCGTGGGGTGGGGAGGTAGACGATTTTGCCTTGGGACCTCACCCGGATGAACCATGTCCGCGGCCCGTTCTATTGTGAACTCGAGTCTCACACAATGTACTAACCACACACATAACAACATGCACATCACACAGCTCGACGACAACGACGAGGAGGAGGAGCGCTAGCCGCCTGCCTGTTTTCAGTTACCTTGGCCAGCAAGCAAAAGGCAATCAGCACCCAGCAAGTAGAGTGTTCCGCACCACCTTCACGCACCTACCTACCCCACCACCACCGCACCACACGCGAAAGCGAACCATGAGGCTGAGCGGTGCGGGCGTGAAGCGCTTTTACAACCCTGTCAAGCTGAACTTTACGGAATGGGGGAATTGGGAGGCCATCATTTTGGAGGCGGTGGGCAATCGGAAGGCGTTATTGATGACGGTACGAGGAGGGAAGAAGGGGCGGCTTGGGGGAGGGGTGGGGATGTAGGAATGCACAGCACTCCACGCACCAAAGCCACACACCCCCATACGCAAAACAAACAGTACCCCCAAGCTGAGGCTTCGGATGGGCTCTTATGGATTGCTCCGTGTAGGTAAGCGTAGCACTTCACTCACCAAACCCACCCCCCCCCACACGCAAAACAAACAGTACCCGCAAGCCGAAGCTTCCAATGGGCTCTTCTCCAACCTCCGCGCCGTCCTAGGCGAAGACAAAATGCTTTGGGTCGCCTGTCCAGAGCTGCCTGACTTGAACGAACACAGGGGGCTGCATCGTCGAATACGGAATTTTGTGCGGGAGAGGGACGACTTGGTGATTGTGGCGGTGGGAGGAGGGAGTGTGTTGGACCTGGCCAAGGTGATGAGTCTTGCGAGGAGTCAGATGGATTTTGAGGATGTGTTCACGGAGCGGATTGCGATGGGCAAGCGGATTGATAAGCTGCAGCATGTGCCTGTGATTGCAGTGCCGACGACAGGTGCGTTTATTGGAGGAGCCGCGTCCTTTTTTGTTTTGTACTTATTTATTTATGAATTTAATCATTTAGGGTTTACGCTCACATTCATCCCTTTTACCACCCTACAACAGCGGGGACGGGCTCGGAAGTCACCCCCTGGGCAGCAGTGTGGGACACCCAGAAGAAGAAGAAGTGGTCAGTGCAAGGACATAGCTTGTGGCCAGAGGCCGCCATCGTCGATCCTTCCCTCTCTGCCTCCTGCCCGCGGGAGGTAACGAGGAATTGTGCAGTGGACGCCCTCAGTCATTCCCTTGAAGCCTTGTGGAACGTGAACCACAACCCAATCTCCGATGTCCTAGCCGTGGCCGCCGCCAAAGGGATCATGAAACACCTGCCTACCATCCTCTCGCAAGACGAACGTGACGGCAGCGATTGTGAGCGTGAGATAGTCCAAGCACGCATCGCGCTCTCCACCGCCTCCCTCCGCGCGGGCCTCGCGTTTAGTAACACCGAAACCGCGCTCTGTCACGCCATCAGTTATAAAATCACCATCGATCAAGGCGTAAAACACGGGGCAGCCTGCTCTTTCTCCTTACCTCGAGTGATGCAGATGGCCCTGGGCCAACAAGACCCAAGTCGAGACGCATTACTCCACGATATCTTCTCGGATTTCACCGCTGCGGACAAAATGGCCGGGAGAAGCGTGAAAAAGCCTTATGAATACTTAGATCGGTTTTTGAACGAGGAGGCGGGAATTAGCACTTGCTTAGAGGATTATGGCATTTCGGGGGAGAAGGAGTTTTCGGAACGCGTGCGGGAGGCGCTTTGGGCGAAGAGGGGGAAGAATTTCTTACTTGCTGCGCATTTGAAGAGATAGTGAGAGGGAGGGAGGGAGGAAGGGAGGGAGGGAGGGATGTACATTTTTGTAGGAGAGGTGTAAGTGTGTGGAGAAGAGAGGAAGAGAAGGGATGTGTTGATACAGCGACCACATTTTGTGTGTGCACTTTGTGAGAGTTAGAAAGAGCGGTAGGATAGAGAAAGGAGGAGAAGGAGAGAGGAAAACAAAAAAGAATCTAGAGAAATCAGCAGCAGGACAATCAGTCATTAGTCGTATCTCCTTTGTTTTTGGTACTTTCTTTTGTTAGCCTCTCCCGCAACCTATCCCTCCCCCCCTCCCTCCCTCCCCTCAAGCCAACTCCAACTTCACCGACGTCCTCTCCGCCCATTGATAATCCGACGCTAACCTCCTACACGCCCCCGCGTTCGGCACGAGCGGCACGCGCATCACCGCCAAAAACCCACACCGAAGCTTGAGAAGCACAACATATTCCTCTTCAGGGTCATAAGCTGCTAGGGCCTCCTCCAACGGGTCTCTCGCTACTGTATACTCGAAATCATCTTCGAGCACCACACTGACGAATTCACCCCAGGTGAGGAAGTGGAGGAGGACACTCCGTTCGAGCGGACGGCCTTTGTTGTTGATAGGGCGAGCAATAAAGAGGTCGTGGGCCGTGGCGGTGGACTGGACGAAGGCGAATCCTCGGCCTTGCTTATCGTAGTGTGCGATGGTGTAGGGGCCTAGGTGGAGACGGACTTTACAGAGGAGCATGCTGGCGATGTCTTGTTTGTCGAAGTCGAGGGGGAGAGGGAGGGTGCTAGCTATTGGGGGGCTGCTGCTGCTGCTGCTGCTGCTGCTGCTGCTGCTGCTGCTGCTGCTGGTCGTGGCAGAAGAGGGGTTAGCGTCGGTGGAAGGAGCGGCGGCGCTGTCTTGGTCATGGCTAGCTGCTGGTGCTTCCACAGCAGAAACGGTACTGGCATTGTTAGTTGAGGCAGAATTACTCGTGGTCTCACTTAGGCCTGCTTCCTCTTCCTCCTCAGCTTCTCTTTTTGACTCGGCGCTTGCCGATGCCGCTGCTGCCACTGCCATGGTTCCCAAGGTCTTCCATTGAGCACACTCATATTTATGCCCTTGCTTCCAATCCTGCGTTTGATGCGCCCGTCCACAATAGCGTGCCGTCTTGCATTGCGCACAGCTCGCAAGCGGGGTGGGGTTGCTGCCCTCCGTCACGGGGCAAGAGGGCAAGTGGCATTTGCGCTTGGTGGTGGCAGCGTCGGCGTCCTCGGGCGTGGGGGCGTATTGCAAGTCCACTTCAAAGAGCACGGTGATGCCTTGCTTGTTGGGCTGGATGGTGGGACTCTCGGAGGTGGCGCTGCTGGTGGTGGTAGTGGTGGACGAGGTGAGCTCCTCTGTGAGCTTGAGGCCACGGGCCAGCTCTGATTCGAGGGAGGAGGCTGGCGTTGGTGCTGCGGGTGACGATGCTGCGGGTGACGAGGACGAAGTCTGCGCCTCGGGCTTCTTCTTTGTGCCTCCAGGCATTGCTGTAGAGGTGTGTGATGGGGGTGTGGTTTAGGATGCATGCTGTGGATGGTCTAAACCCGTCTAGCCATACGTACTTTCCTGTGCTTGGGAAGCGCTGTGGTTCACCACACCAATCACGCCTGCCCACAAGGCCACTGCACAATAATTCTACGCTTGTCCTTGTCCCTTGCTTGTCCCAAAGAGTGTCCAGTGGTCTCTTGCTTAGCTAGCTCCGCAACGCCGCCCTCAACGATTCCATCACACTCGATCCGCTCCAACAGAAGCAAAACCAAACATTCTCGACTACCATTCACAGCCACCTGACCCACGTCCTTAACCCCACATCACACCATTGACATAGGCAGTAAAAGCGTCTTCTCCACCAGCTTAAACGCCAGGGGGTGGAGCGAGCAGCAGCGCCTTGATTGCGACAGCCAGCATGGCTCCTCCGCCGCCTCCCCAGCATGATCCCCCTGCTCCTACCCGCAGCAGCCTCAAACCCAGCTATGGCACCCTCCCCATGCACCAATACACCTATGTTCCCGCCGCCCACGAAGACGAAGAGGCCGTGGTGGCCGTGCCTGTGTCGGCCCTGGACGCCGCTGCAGCCGCCGCCGCGCTCCATATTGACGCGGCCGGCCCGACGACGACGCCACCGCCAAAGCGCTGGGTGCCGGGCGAGGCATACTTGGTCCTCTTCGTTCTGCTCTACTCGGCAAACAACGCAGTGCTGGCTGGGCTTATGGCGAAAGGGTACGTTTTTGTACGTCTCTACATAAAGAGATGAATCCTCCTTACCATTCAAACTTACCTTTCCCTCCCTCTTCCCTTCCCTCCCTCTTCCCTTCCCTCCCTCCTTTCCCCCCATCCCGCAAACACAAATTACAGGTACCCCTACACCATCTGCAACATCATGTGCGTCGGGAACTTCATTGGCATCCTAACCCTCTTCCCCGTCTTCCACCGCCAACTCACCTGGGCCAATCTCCGTCAAGTCACCTTGTCTCAATTGGGGTGGATGCTGCTCGGGTGCCTCCTCGCAAATGTTCTTGGTTCCGTGGCATACCTACAGGGGCTTCGTCTTACCAGTGTCTCGGCCCGTGCCATGACGGGTAGGTTGGAGAGTGTTGACTTTCTGGCGGCATCTGCGTGGTTTTTGGGAGATCGGTATGGACGGTGGGTGCAGGTGAATGCGTTGCTGACGGTGCTTGGAGTAGTGACTACGGTTGTGTTTCCGATTGTGGTGCAGCATCACCCGATGGAGGGGAAGATCGGGTATGTCTATTTAGTGTTGGGTGGGTGGGGCTATACTTTATCGCTGTTGATCACGAAAAAGTACTTGGTTCATCTCCCCGTGGGCCTCTTGTCGCTTTTCAAGCTGTCGTTTGGCACCATTCTCTTTCACTTCCTCTCCGTCTGGCAACACGGGCAGATGGACATGCCCTCCATAATTACCTCCTCCTCCTCCTCCTCCTCCTTCTACTACCCTCCCTCCCTCCTTCGTACCATGCTATGGTATGCCCCTCTTTTTGTCACATCCACACAAGTTCTGTGGCTCCGCGCTTTGAAGCTTTGCTCTCCCTCCGTCCTCTCCATTGGAATGAATGCGAATTTTGTGGTAACTGTGTTGATGGGTGGGCTGATATTGGGAAAGTGGCCTACGGTAGGAGAGTTGGTAGGAGGAGGTTTCATTCTCGTGAGTATAGTCAGTGGCGTGGCCGAGACGGTGCTAGATGGGAGGAAGGACGAGGAGGAGGAGAAGGACGGAGGAAGGGAGAGACGGAGGGAGAGGAGGAGGAGCAGGCGGAGGAGGGAGGGGAGGGCAATTAGTGATGAGGAAGTGGGAGGAAAGCAAGAAGGGGAGGAGGGCGGGGAGGAAGGCTTGAGCAGTGGTGGTAGTAGCGAGGAGGAGGGGGAAGAAACTTTGTTGTTGAAGAAGCCGCACTTCCAGGCAAGTCACATTGAACAGGATTCTTTGTCTGTCGGGTTTGGACCCCATGTCATTATGTAGATTGGAGGAAAGGAAGTGATGAGAGCAGAGAATTGTATTTCAAAATTGTCTAAGAACGCAGAGAAGTTACTATTGAAAAGTAGAGAGATCCCAAGCATGGAAAGGAGGAAGAGAGAGCAAGATGGAAAATTGTATTGCACTTTGTTCAATAATGCAGAGAAAGTGAAATTTGAAAAGGAAGGAAAAACCCCTCAAGCATGCATGTATAAATAGAAAGACACGACTTACAAAAAGGCGGAGAGCGAGTCTCACAGCAGCCGACACTACAATACAGATGTGCATACATTCTTCAATAACAAAGCGCAAAAGAATTTAGAAAGGCGAAAAACAAAAGCAATAACAAAGAGAAGCAACATGAAAAACACAATGCTTTCCCCACCTTTTCATTTTTTGAAAGGCACAGGCTCTAGAAGGCTGGGCTATTCCTACTGCTCCTTTGCTTCCTTTGGTTTCCTTGCCCCACACGTGTTTCCTACGCTACGCTTTGACCTCGCACCACCGCCACCAAAGCATGCAGCGGGACCTGGCTGAGGTCTTCCGCGTGTCGATAACCCGCTGGTGATCACCAAAAGGCACATTGAAAGCCCTAAAATGGTCGAGGGGTAGGAGGTTCTTCCTCCGGAGCGTTGGATCTCAAGCAGCATGACTTGCCTTGCTTCACAT
>Ga0209390_10006691_pt1 | contig 15283 bp, 8 predicted proteins | sample BON01_FD_187212 | JGI IMG/M metagenome (GOLD analysis project Ga0209390, IMG submission 187212) | Freshwater microbial communities from Lake Bonney liftoff mats and glacier meltwater in Antarctica - BON-01 (SPAdes) (version 2) | ecosystem: Environmental > Aquatic > Freshwater > Ice > Glacier... | reverse complement strand
GGGGGGGGGGGGGGGGGGGGGGGGGGGGGGGGGGGGGGGGGGGGCGGCAGAGTGACGCGACACGACGTGAAGAAGTCGAGAGCCGACGGTCTCTTTGTTTTTGTTTGCAGGCGCGGGCGAGAGCGCGGGCGAGAGCGAGAGAGGCGGGCGGCGGCGGGCGGCGGCGGCGGCGGCGGCGCGGGTTTCGTTTGCAAGCGACGACGGCGCGTGGTCCAATTGATTCGCAGCACCAGCGGACCCAATTTTGTGATTCGACGAATGAGAAGAAGGATCGACGCCCAGAGGCGCACGAACGGGGGCCGTGGTGTTTCGATCGAAGGAAAAAGGGGTGGTGGGTTCGCGCGACACTCGCGTATCGACCCGGCGATGCTTTTTATAGCGCCTCGTCCGACAGGGGCGGCGGCGGCGCGCCCTCTTGGAGTCCGTTTTTTCCCCTCGCCGCAGCATTCCGCGCTTCGTTTCTGGAGGCCCGGCCCACCCAGCCGCTCTTCTCCGCTCCTCTTTTGCGACCTTGACGCGACGCACCTGTGCACGAACACGCGACGCCCAACGACAAATCAATAGCCCGACCGAGAGCCGGAAAAAAAACGACAAAAAATTAACCCGGGAAAGATGGGACGCCGCGCGACGACCTCCGCCCTGCCGCTGGCGCTGCTTGCGGCGATCTCGATGATGGCACTAACGATGCTGCCGACAGCAGTGATGGCGGCAGAGGCAACGCCCGAGGGCGCGATGGGCGCCGCCCCCCTCCCCTCCTCCTCGTCCGTCGGCCGCGCCGCCGCCCGCCGCCGCGACCTGCTACAGGCCTCCTCGATCGAGTCCGCCGCCGTCGCGAGCAACGTCAACTGCACCGCCCTGCCCGGCCTTCAGGCCTGCGCCGAGCCCCTTTGCTTCGAGTCGTACGAGCTCCGCCGCAACGCGACGACGGGCGCGCTCGAGTGCCGCCGCCTGCCGTCCGCGAGCGCCCTCGCCCTCAACCTGCTGCTGCCGATCTATGACGGCGACTACCTCTTCCTCTCTGCGGGCGACAATGCCCTCGCCTCGACCAGCGTCGTCGACAACACTAACGCCGGCCGCCGCTTCACGACGCGCGAGGGGTCGTTCCGCGTGCGGGCGCCCTTCGCCGAGCGCGTGCGCAACACGGGCACGGTGCTCGGCGGGTGGCTCGGCCGGTTCTCGCAGCGGCGCGCGAGCGCCGAGGTCGCGTCCAGCTGGTCGGTCGGGACCAACGGACAGAGGCCGCTGCAGACCGAGGCGTCGATCGGGGCGCTGCCTAAAGTGGCGGCGACGTCCAAGCGGGGTTTGTACGGGCCGGGGTTCACGGCAGTGGGGCGCGGCGCCGCGGCCTCGGACGACCCGGCGGAGCAGGGCGGCAGCGTGGAGGGCAACGTGGCGCTCGACGTCTTGTCTCCCTTTGGGATCTTGGCGGGCGGGCGGCGCCGGTCGCTGCTGCAGCGGCAGGACCAGGGGGGACCGCGGCGGCAGCATCAGCAGCAGCGCCGCTCGTCGTTGCCGCCCTCGTCTTCCTCGGCCGCCGCCGCCGCCGAGGACGAGGAGGACATGGCGGCGCTGAGGGCGCAGCTCGGGCGGCTCGTGGCCAAGGGCGCCGTCAAGAGCGACGTTATGTACGACCTGCGGGGCGGCGGCGCGACGGCGGGGGGGGAGGGGGCGGCGATGGGGGAGGAGGACGCGGATGGCGGCGGCGGCAGCGAGGGCGACGGGCAGCTCGAGCGGCCAACGCACCAGCGGCAGCGGCAGCAGCAGCAGCCCGCGCTCCGCACCAGCACGAGCGGCGGCGGCGGCGGCGGCGGCCCCGGGACTGGGGGAATCAGCACTGGCGGCGGCGGGCTCACCGGCGGGCCGATCGCCCCGGCGCTCCTGCCCTTTTGCCGCCCGCGCCTCGGCCTCTTCTGCTCGGACACGGATCTTTTGCGCACGCTCCGCAAGGCGAGGCCTGACGCCGTCTTGCTGAGCGACGACGCGCCCGCCTGGGGCGAGGCCTTCGCCTCGGGCGAGGTCGACCCGCGCCTGCTGATCCGCACCGACCCAATCGCGAGCGCCGTGCCCGCCGCCAGCGCCGTGGTCAACAGCAAGCTCGACGGAAGATTGGGTACGCTGTTCGGCAACGGCGTGCTCAAGTCGACGCTCGCGTCGACTGGTTTTGGTTTGGCGCCCGCGGCCGCGGCCATCGGCGCCGCACCCGCGCTCGCCTTTACGATGGGCCAGAACCGCGCGGAGGGGACTCTTGATTTACGCGGGGCGAGGGCGCGCCTCGTGGTGTTCCCCGGCGCGAATTTCGGGTCGCTCACAGGCCTGACGCAAGTCGATGCGACGCAGGGAAAGTAGATATTTTATTATCGTTCACGCGCTGGCGCCCACCCCTCCGATGGAAGCCGAGAGAGGCAGGAAAAAGGGGGGGGGGGGGGGGGGAGCCGAGGGGCCGCGCGCCAACCGCCAGCGAGGCGGGGGGCCGGCGCTGCTCTGCCGGGGTCGCGCTCCGAACCGCGCCCCCCCTCAAAGGCCGACCCTCTCCTAGATGCCCGCCAGCCACACGGGCCGGTGCAGCTCCGCCTCCATGGCCCCGGCCGCCGCGTCATCCGTCCACCCGACCGCCCCGGCCTGCCCTTGGCCGCCTCCGCCGCCGCCGCCGCCGCCGTCATCCCCTGCGCCCGCCGCCTCGACCGCCGCTCGCCGCCGGGCCCGCCCGCGCGCCCAGTGCTCCCTCGCAGACCGCACGGCCGCGCCGTTGGCCGTGACGGTCAGGGAGTGGCGCCGGGCGCCCAGGCGGAGCACGGACACGACGAGGGAGGTCGCCGCGACGTGGGGACGACGCTGCTGCTGCTGCTGCTGCTGCTGCTGCTGCTTCTCGCCGGCCTCGTCGTCGTCGCGCCCCCGCGCCCCCTCCTCCCCCTCGTCGACAATCTCGAGCCCCGCCCGCAGCCGCCGCCACCGCGCCTGCTCGAGCGGGCCGGCGTGCATGGCCGCGAGCGCGTTAAATTGCCGGACGGCGCCGGCGCTGGCGACGACAGCGCATTCAGGCGCGCCTGACGGCCCCTCCGCCTCCGTGCCGCCGCCGCCGCCGCCGCCCAAGAGCGCCCTGCCCGCCCGCGCGAGCGCCGTGTCAGCGCGCCACTCGCGCCCTGCGTCCCGCACCGCGAACAGCAGCGGCTCGGCGCGCTCGGCCTCGAGACACTCGACCCAGTGGGAGGTACGCGACGCCCACCTGTCGAGGGCGGCGGCCGTCTCCACGGCGGCCGCCAATTTTGCCGCCGCCGCCGACGCTCCCGTCTCCGTCCCCGCCGCCGGCGCCGGCGCGGCCGCCGACCACGAGACTTCGCTGACCAAGGCGCAAAGGGCGGTGACGTCCAGGTTGACCGCGGGCGGATAGGGGCTGGGCGGCAGGGGCGGGAGCGAGGCAACGGCGGCAAGGCAGGCGGCCTCGATTTCATCGTCGTCCTCGTCCTCGTCGCCGTCGCCGTCGCCGTCGCCGTCGCCCGTTCCGTCTTGCCCCGTCGCCGCCGCCGCCGCCGGCACGCCCAGCCCCCGCCTCTGGCCCAGCACGATCGCGCCCATGTCCTCGAGCGCCGCGGCGACCGACGGGTCGACGCCGCGCGGGAACAAGACGGCGACCCTCGGGGCCCGGAAGCCCGCAGCGCGGTTCCGCGGGTCGGCGGCGGCGGCCAGCAGCGCCACGGCCTGCGCGCGCACGCCGCCGCCGCCGCCGCTGCCGCCGCCGTCCCAGTGCGCGGAGGCCGTCGAGAAGGGGCGGTGCGCCTTCACCTCGATCCAGGTCGCGCCGCGCTCGCACACGACGTCGACCTCGACGCTGCTGGCCTCGCGGGCGGCGGGCGGCGGCGGCGCCGCCGTCGTCGCCCCTCGAGCCGCCGCCGCCGCCGCAGGAAAGCAGACGGCGACCAGGCCCGGCGCCGCCCGCGCCGTCGCCAGCTCGGCCGCGTAACCGACAGCGTTGTTGCGCGCCCCGGCGACCGCGGCCGCGGCCGCCGCAGCCGCGGGCGCCGCACGGCCGTCCTCCTCCTCCGCGACCCGCCTCCAGTCCCGCCGCACGCGCGAGCGCAGCTTGCCAAAACCGTCCACGTCTGGGCGCCGCGCGGCGAGCGCGCCGGCGGCGGCGAGCAGGCGGCCAAGCCGCTCGGCGACGCGCCGCCGCCGCGAGCGCGCCGCGAGCGCGGCCTCCTGCGGGTCCGCGGGCGAGGGCGACGTGGCTGCGATCGGGCGGACGGGCCGCGCGAGAGGGAGGAGGGCTGCTCCCGGGTGCCGCACGACCTGGCAAAGCAACCGCGATCGTCCGGCGACCAGAGCGCGCATCCGCGTGGCAAGAGGTACGTTGGTGAGGACTGGTTCTTGCAATGTGCAACGCGAGGGTTCGAATCACCGTCCTTTTACCCCCCCGCCAAACCCGCCAAAGCCCATCATCGCGGCCATTTCCGGGTCGAGGCCGAGGCCGCCGTCCGCGCCGTCGCCGCCGCCGTCGACGCCGCCACCGCCGGCCGCCGCCTCTTGCGCCTGCCCCCGCCGCTTGTCGGCCTTGGCCCGCTTGCGCGCCTCGCGCTCGCGCTCCTCACGCTCCTGCGCCTCGAGCACGCGACGGTCGAAACCGTCCGGGACGTACGGCTCGGCGCCGGGCGCGATCCGCCCGTCGTCCTCGTCGTCCTCGTCCTCGTCGCCGCCGCCGTCGTCTCCGTCGCCCTCCTCGCTCCCGTCGGCCCGCGCGATGCCGTCGCGCAGCGGCACGGGGCCCTCGGCGGCCCGCCGCGCCGCCGCCGCCTCCGCCGGGGCCATCAGCAGCAGGGCGCCGCCCGGCCCCATCGAGGGCCTCGAGGGCGCCGCGGCCGCTTCCCCTCCCCCTCCCACCCCCGCCTTTTGCCGCTTGTCGCCCCCCCCGCCCGCCCTCTGCGCCTCGCCCGCCTCGCGCAGCCGCCGCCGCACCTGCTCCGCCGTCGACCGCTCCGCCCGCATCGACATGCCCAGCGCGCGGTTGTGGTACTTGCCGTTGATGTGGCTCAGGTAGGTCTGCGAGTCGCGCAGCGTGCAGTCGCAGACCGAGCAGAAGTAGCCTGCCTGCTGCGCCGCCGCCGCGCCCGCCACGACCATCTGCGTCATCCCCAGGCGCGCCTCCAGGTCGAGCTCGCGGTCGCGCGCCCGGAGATCGGACCGCGCGGCGATGAGGCCCTGGTGCAGGGGGTCGCGCTCGACGCGCTTCTGGCGGCGGAGCTCGGCGGCCGCGCCGGCGGCGGCCTCGGCGCCGGCCTTGGTGCCCACTGCAACCGCGGCGGCGGCGGCCGCCTCCTTTTCGGCGGCGCGCTCGCGGTACTCGTCGAGGTCCCACGTGCGGCGGGCGGTGTTGTCGACGCCCGCCGCCGTCGCGGGCTTCTTGGCCTGGGAAGGGGCACCCCCGCCCGCCGCTGCGCCGTCGCGGTCGGCCATCGTTTGGCCGTTTGGTGTCAGGTGGTTTTGGTCTAGCGGGCGCGCGCGTTCCGCGTCGGCGTCGCGCGTCGGCGTCGGCGTCGGCGTCGCCGACGCCGCGTCAGTTGGCGCTGGACCTGCACGAGGCGTGGCGCCCGCCCGGCATGCAATTGGCGTGCGCGCAGGACGGGTAACGACGACTTGAGATGGTGGTGTGGGGGGAGATGCCGCACGATTGTTGCGGTGCTGCACCGGCAGCCTGCACGATTGTTCGCGCGAATGTCTCGCCGCGACAGCGCAGGAAGAGTGTTGTTGTTACGCTGTCGCTGCTTGGTGGTGGGCTAATGTGATGACTGGATTGATTTGCGTGTGTGTGTCAGTGCTGCGGTCTCCGGTCGTCGTCACAAGTGGGCTGAGGAGGGCGGCAGGGCGCGTCTCACGACATGAAGGAGGAGAGAAGAGGGGGAGGAGGAGAGGGGGGGAGAGAGGGAGAGAGGAGAACTGTGGCGAGGGCAGGAGAGGGCAGCTCCTCTCTTCAACCACGATCGCGCCCTCGACACTGGACAACGCACATCCATCTTCCACCACACCTCGTATCACAAACGACGCAGCAAGCGACAAGCTCTCGCCAGACCAAAACTCTTACTTTCGCCGCCCTTTCCCCCCCATCGCACTCGACGCAAAGACGCCACCGCGCAGCAGCGAGGCTTCTCATCCAACACAGACCCCCGGTACAATGGCGGTCCCCACGGTCCTCTGGGCCCAGCGCAAAAAGTCGCTCTTCATCACGATCGACGTGCAGGACGCGACGAGTTGAGTTTGTCACTTCTGATGATGGGGTTCGGTTTTTTATCGTGAAGGTTCCTCTGAGAAGAACAAGCGCGCGCGCGCGCCCCCGCACAGGGCAGGTCCGACCCTCCTCCTCGCGCATGCGTCGGCGAGGCTGCCGCGCAAACCTGCCGCGCCGGCCGCGCGCGCACGCGTCTCGCCGCCGGCGATCGGCCGCAGCGCGCTGTCCTCCATCGCGCAAAACGCGCTCTCGCCGCCGCCGTCGCGGCCGCCGCCGCCGCTCGCCATATCGCGCCGACCGCGACTGTTTTTGATCCCCTTGCTCACAAAACACACGCACGCGCCCAAACACACACAAACACAAAACAACAGACCAAAAGGTCGAGGTCGTCGACGACGCGGACAAGAAGACCAGCACGCTCAAATTCACCGCCGACGCCCACTCGGCCGGCGTCGCGCAGGACGCCGACAAGAAGGGCTTCTCGCTCGACCTGCCGCTGTTCGCGCCTGTGGACCGCGAAGCCTCAAAAGTGAGCGTCACCAGCCGGCAGGTCTACCTGGTGCTCGAGAAGGCCGAGGAGGGCACTTGGCCGCGCCTCACCCAGGAGAAGGGGCGCCACCTGACGCACATCCGCTGCGACTGGGACCGGTGGGTCGACTCGGACGACGAGGGCGCGGCCGGCGGCGACGGCGGCGACGACGGAGGCTTCGGCGGCCCGCCCGGCATGGACTTCAGCTCGCTCGGAGGGATGGGCGGAGGCATGGGCGGCGGCATGGGCGGCGGCATGGGCGGCGGCGGCATGGGCGGGCTGGAGGGCCTGCTCGGGGGCATGGGCGGCATGGGCGGCGGCGGCATGGGCGGCATGGCCAACCTGGCGAGCATGATGGGCGGCGGCGGAATGGGCGGGGGAATGGGTGGGGGGCTGCCCGATTTCGGGGCGGGCGGGCTCGAGGGCGACGACGACGACGACGAGGACGGTGGTGACGAGGACGGCGGCGGAGACGACATGCCGCCGCTCGAGGCCGAGGGGGCCAAGGTGGAGGAGGTCAAGGAGGAGGCGGGGGCCAAGGTCGAGGAGGCCAAGGAAGCCAAGGCGTGAGCGAGCGAGATGCGCGAGCGAGCGTTTCTGTCTCCTCTCCCTTATCTCTCTCTCGGCCAAGCCGCCGCCGCCGCCGCCGGCGCCGGCGCGTCCGTCGGTCGCCGGCGCGCTCTGCGGCGCCCCCTCTCTTTCCATTAGAATCCGTTGTTTTCAACACGATCGCAAATTAAATCCGTCGTTACCTTGACGCATGCGGACGCTGCCTTTTCAGTAGACCGACACCTCGCGGCGCCGCTCACGCTTGCTGCTGCTGCTGCGCGCGGTTGTCCGACGCGACGCCTCGCCGCCGCCTGCTGCCGCTCGCCTCGCCCCTCCTCCTCCCGCCCGCACTGCGCCCGCCGCCCTCCCCGCCGGCCCGCACATCCTCCAGGTCGAGGACGTAGATCTGCTCAAAGTCCTGCTCCTCGCCCCCGTGCTCCTGCGCCCGGCCGCTGAACTCGGGCGACCAGTTGTAAATCAGCAGCTCGTCCTCCTCGAGCGCGTCGCGCGCGGCGTGCGCGCTCCGTCGCGCCTCGCCAACGAAAAAGTTGGCCGCCTCCTGCGCGACCTCGACCGCGTCGGGCGAGTGCGGGATCGACAGGGAGGACGTCCACTCGTAGGCGTTCTTCTCCGGGTGCCACTGCGTGGCGTAGACGGGGTAGTCGCGCGCCTCCATCGTAGAGACGTAGGGTTTTCCGTCGCGGGCCAGAGACAGAGAAAGAACCTTGAAAAACGCCGACAGGCGCGCGCTGGCCGCCACGTCCTCGCTCAGGAGGCCGTGCCCGTGGTTCTCCATGGCAAGCGGGGGCTCGCGCTGGAGGTTGAGCACCACGCGGGGCGGCAACGAGGAGAAGAAGCGCGAGCCGCCCGCCTCTGGCGTCAGCAGCAGCGGCGCCGCCGCGTCCTCGGCGTCGACGTCGGCCAGGAGGCTCTCGTTCCGCCCGACGATGATCGCGAGCGCCTCCATCCCCAGGCACGTGCCGTGCACGGGGTAGTAGTCCCCGCGGTCGTTGGCCGCGAGCGCCAGCCGCAGCAGCAGGCTCGCCGTGTCAAAGTAGGGGTGGCCGGAGCGCAGGCGCGCGCCGCCGCCGGGCAGCAGCAGGCCGTTGGAGGCGTCGAAGCGGCGGCGGACCTCGTCCTCCCGCATGTCGGGGAGGATCGGGACGACGCGCGCGCCCGCGGCCTCGACCCACTTGACGTAGGACGCGGCGATGTAGGAGCGGCCGGGCGGGGCGGGGTCCCCTGGTTGGGAGAGGATGGCGATCACGGGGCGCTCGTTGGCCTGCGGCGGGGGCGGCCGCGGAGAGGAGGGCGCGCTGCCGACGCCGCTGACGTTGCTGCCGCTGGCCACGAGGACGCTGCCGAGGCGCGCGAGCGGCCTGACGGGTGTCGTGTTCGCGTGTTTTTTGTAAGAGGGCAAGGGGATACGCGTCGGCGAGCGTGTGAGTGCAGCCGTCATGCTTTGCCTGCGCCGCGGCCACGCTCTCTCTCCCGCGCGCATCAGTTGCTGCCGCCGAGGTACATTTTTTGATTCGTTTTCTTTGTTCAGGCCAAGCCAGCTCATGCAGGGTTCCCCCATGGCCGCGATCGTCACCCCCTGCAGCTTGACCCTCACCTAGTCGCCTCGGCGCAGCAGCAGCTCGCGGCCGCGAGGAGGGCCGCGAGGAGGGTCCCCCTCCGCATTTTTGGTGTCGCTGTCTCTCACTCGCTGCGGCCTCCTTCTTTTGTTGCTGTGCGTGGGTGTGCGTGGGTGTGCGTGATTGCTGGCTCAAGTATATGATGGGAAGAGGGAAAGGATTGGGTTGAGAGAAAATCCGGATGCTGCCCAGGTCGGCGGGAGAGAGGGCCAACATGAGGCATTGTCCTCGTCGCCGCCGCGCCGGCTGGCGGCGCCCGGCGGCGCCGGCCGATTGGGCGCCGCCGCCGCGACGTCGCGAACCTACAAGGCTCCCTCCAGGCTCGCCCTCCCACTCCCCGCTAGTTGGTCCGTTGTTTCCTGAATCCCTTTCATTTCTTTCTTCACCCACCCACCCACATCCACTCACACACACCGTCGTCGTCCCCCTCCTTAGCCCGCAAACACTCGATGCGTCGCACTTTCCCGTCGACGATGCGGCTCGCACAGTAGGCGGGCGCCTAGGGCTCCGCGACTACTGGTGAGGTCCGGCCCGCAGTGGCGCTTTGCGCGCCGTTTTCACGCGCGCGCGCGCCCCCGTTGCGCCGGCGCGCGCGGGGGGAGATGAGAGCCGGGGGCGAGGAGAGGAGAGGAGCCCCACAAAAGAGAGGAGCCCCAAAAAAGAGCCCTCTCGCCCCTTGAGTTCTCAGCCGCGCGCGCGTCCCTCTTTGTGTGGCCCCGCCCCATCGGGTTCGCCGCGAAACATCAAAAGCTCACCTCGACCCGTCCATCGCCCCGCTAATCTTCCTCATCAGGCCTCCCCGTGGGAAGGAAACAAGAAAGCAGGGCCCAGGCGCGAGAGCGACGCGCCGGCACCGCCTCTCCCCCCCGCCGGTTGGCGCGCTTTCGGCTCCACGATTCTCTCGATTCTTCCTAGGAGGAGGGACGACACGCGCGGCCTGATCTCCTCCTCCTCTCCCTTTTTGGACGGCCTCTTCCTCCCTTGAGACAACAGGGGGCTTGAGGTACCGTCCCTTCACAAAGGCGGACCCAATGCCGCTCTCGACGCCAATGGCGGCCACGGCCGCGGCGACGGCGCCGCGCCCGGCCCTACTGCAGCTGCCGCCGTCGCCGACGATGGGCGGCGGCGGCGGCGCCGGCGCCGGTGCTGTTACGGTCCTGACCGACGGCGGCGACGCCGGGATGACGTCGTCGCACTACAGCCCCTTCATGCTCGACCCACCGCTGCTGCTGGAAACGCGCGGCCGCGGCGGGGCGGGCGCTGGCGGCGGCAGCGGCGGCGGCGGCGGCGGCGGCGGCTCGGCGGCGTTCTGCTCCCCTGGCCAGCAGCAGCAGCAGCAGCAGCAGCTGAGGCGCGCGCTCTTCCCGCCGCCGTCGCAACAGCTGCACGACGGCGCCTATGGTAGCCCGCCGCTCCTGAGCCCGGACAACGGACGCCTGTCCCCGCCGCACCTGGCCGTCGGCTCGCGGCCGCCGCCGCTGCCGCCGGGCGCCGACCGCCAGGCATCGGCGGCGGCAGCGGCGGCGGCCGCCGCCGCTGCCCTGCTCCCGGGCGGCATGGGCGCCGGCCTACTCGCCAGCCCGCACCCGGGCCCGCACCAGCTGCAGCAGGGTCAGCCGCCGCGGCCGCTCACGACCGGCTCGCTCTTTGCGCACGGCTCGCCCTTTGGCGCCAGCTTTGGCGGCGGGGGCGGCGGCGGCGGCAGCGGCGACGCCGGCGGCGCCCGCTCGCCCTTGCCCTCGCCCGCGGGCCGCGGCCTCCACCCGCCTCCCGCCCCGGACTCCGCGCATCTTTACCCCCACCAGGTGGCGTATGGTCGCGCGTCGCTGGACAGCGGCTTTGCCGGCCCGCCAGCCCAGCAGCAGCAGCAACAGCAGCGCTCCGCCGCCGCCGCCTTCGGGAGCGCGCCGCGGTCGCCCGCCGCCGCCGCCTTTGCGCCGCCCACGCCGATGCTGGCGCCGCTCGGCTCGTACGGCGGCCAGCCGCTGCAGCAACAGCAGCAGCAGCAGCTCCAGCAGCACGGCTTCGCGTTCCCGCAGGGGAGCTCCTACCAACAGCAGCAGCAGCAGCAGCAACAATCGCTGCAGCAGCAGCAGCAGCAACAATCGCTGCAGCAGCAGCAGCAGCAGCAGCCGCAGCGGCGCCTGGCAAGCGGCTCCCTGCCCCCGTCCGGGCACCAGTACGCGCCGCCGCCGTCGCCCGCCTTCCAGCAGCAGCAGCAGCAGCGCCAGCCGCACAGCGCCATGTCCGGCATGCCCCCCGCGCAGATCGGCGAGCGCTTCGCGGCCATGGGCGTGAGCAACGGCGGCGGCGGCGGCGGCAGCGACCTGTCGGCGACCGTGGCGGCCGCGGCGGCCGCGGTGGCCTCGCACCAGCAGCGGCAGCAGGACCGTCTGTCGCTGCCGCCCTCTCCGTTCGTGCGGCACCAGCAGCAGATGAGCACGCCCGGCGGCAACGGCCACGGCCATCCGGGCGGCGGCGGCGGCGGCGGCGCCTATGGCGGCGGCGGCGGCGGCGCTGGCCTGCCGCCGTCGCCTCTGCCCCCGCTGCAGGCGCACCACTCTCTCCCCGCGCACCTGCTCGGCACGCCTCCCCCGCGGTCGCAGCACGCGCCGCCGGGCATGTACGCCAAGCCACAGCACCAGAGGCACCACCAGCAGCAGCACCAGCAGCAGCAGCTGCAATCGCTCCTGCACGCCAGGGGCATGCTCGGCGCGCCGCTGCAGCCGTCGGCCACGATCGGCGGCGCGCCCTACCTCTCTTTCCAGCAGCAGCAGCTGCAGCAGCAGCTGCAGCTGCAGCAGCCCGGCGGCCTGTCCTCCCCGCTGGTCGGCGTCGTCAGCGTGCCCGTCGGCGTGCGCGGGCGCTCCGCGGGCGGCAAGCCTTCTCTGGGGGGCGTCGGCGGCGGGCGCAAGCCTTCCGCGGGCGGGGGCGGCGGCGGCGGCGGCATGATGCTGTCGCTGCTGGGCTCGGCCGCGCTCGACGGGCAAGCCTCGCTCGGCGGCGGCGGCGGCCTCGGCAGCGGCAGCGGCGGCTTCTCGAGCGGCGACGCCGGCAAGCCCGGCGACGGCGGGCAGCCGCGCCTCAACGCCCGCCAGCGCCGCACCCTGCGGCGCGCCAAGGAGCGCGCCGTGCGCGGGCTGCTCGAGACGAGCGCAGCGCTGCTGCGGCGCTGCGTGGCCGCCGGCGCGCTCGAGGGGCTCGGCGCGCTCGCCGAGGAGGGCGGCGCGCTCGCGGGCTTGGGCGCGGCCCTGGGCGGCGCCCTGGAGCGGCTGTCGGCCGCGCAGCAGGGTGCAGACGACGGTGCCGCCATGATGGCGGCGGGCGGCGGTGGCGGCGGCGGCGAGGACGGCGGCGGCGGGGGCAGCGGCGCGCTTTCGCCGCTGCTGGCGCCGCGCGCTTCGCTGACGGGCGGCGGCGGCGGCGGCGGCGGCGCCGGCGCCGGCGCCTCGCCGCTGGGCCAGGCCGACCGCCTCAGCGCCGCCGTGGCCACGGCCGAGGCCGCCGCCACGCGCATGGCCGCTGCCGCCGTCGCCGCCGTGGCCGCGGCCACCTCCAAGGGCGGCGAGCAGGGCGCCGAGCGCGCCGCCGCCGCCCGCGCCGCCGTCGCCGCCGCCGCCGTTGCCGCCGCGGGCGTCGAGGCGGCGCTCTGCGCCGCCGGCGTCGGCGTCGGCGTCGGCGGCGCGACGCGCGCGGCCAGCGCCGACGCCCTCGTTGCGCGGGCGTGCCGGCCGTCGTCCCCCGGGCCGGCGATGCCGCAGGCCCGCGGCGGCGGCGGCAGCAGCAGCGGCGGCGGCGGCGCGAGCGCGAGCGGCAGCGGCGGCGACGCGGCCTCGCCCGACGCGCCGGGCGGCGGCGCCGGCGGCGGGGCCGGCGCAGCCACGGGCGGCCTGATGACGCCTGCCTCGCTGTCGCCCGTGCCTGCGGGCCTGAGCCAGTGCGGGCCCGAGTCGGGCGCCGCCGCGGCCGCCGCGGACGCTGTCGCCGCGGCCGCGGCCGCCGCGGACGACCTCGACCGCATGGACGTGGCGGGCCTGATTGCGACGCTGTCGGCTTGGCGGCGGCGCAGCCAGGAGGAGGAAGACGCGGCGGCGGCGGCCACGGCAGCGGCGGCGGCTGCTGCGGGCGGGGCAGCCGTCGACAGCGCGGCGGCCGCCTGCCCCGGCGCCGCCGCGCTCGTCGACGACCGGCTGCTGCGCGACCTGCAGATCATCCAGTCGCTCATCGGCGCGCTGCGCCAGGCCCCCTCGACCGCGTCCCCCGCGCCCGCCGCGACGGGCAACAACGGCGCGTCGTCGGCGTCGTCGTCGTCGGCCCTCGGCGGCGGCGGCCGCTCGAGCGGCGGCGGCGGCAAGGGCGCGCGCCGCTCCCTCCACACCTACTGCAGCGGCAGCAGCATCGGCATGTCGGCCCTGCCGCACGGCCTCCTGTCGCCCATGTCCTCGGGCCCGGGCGCCGCCTACGGCCTGCTGTCGCCGCGCGGCGGCGGCGGCGGCGTTTCGCTCTATGGCGGCGCGTTTGGCATGCCCCCCTCGCTGTTGTCCGGCGCCGCGCGCGCGCTCCCGGAGCTGTCGCAGGCGGCGCAGCCGTCGGTCGACCTGTCGGCGTTCCTGCCGCAGTACGCCCACCAGCTCCAGCAGCACCTGCTGCAGTGAGGACGACGGAGACCCACAGCACTGAAGGAAAAACCCCCACCCCACCCCGCGCGCGAGAGTTTTTTCGATCTCTTCTTTTTTCACAACCTCTCTCGCCCCTCCGTCCTCGTCCTCGTCCTCGCTTTGGCCGCCCGCTTTGCCCCCCCGCCCCGTCTACTCCGACCGGCACCCTCCCAGGACGACGCCCATCACTCTGTCAAAGACATACACCAACAACGCCCTACCACACCAGAACGAAGCATCCCGCCCGGGGATGCTGCAACAACAACTCTCCGCCACACATTTGTTCTCAGTTTTGCCGTCCCGGGGATGCTGCAACAACAACTCTCCGCGCCACACATTTGTTTCTCAGTTTTGCCGTCCCGGCGCCGGCGGCGGCGGCCCGTTTTCCTCCCGAGACCGAGGAGGGGCAAAGAGCTGCAAAAAGCGCGCCCCCGCCCCTGCTCTCGGGTCGGCCCTCCGATCCCTCTCACCCCGGCCGCCAGCAAGGGCACAGACGCAGCAGTCCCTGAACAAGGGACCCTGATTCTGTGTTGTTTTTTTCCTGGCCGGGGGGGGGGGGGGGGGGGGGCTTGCGGCCGCGGGCCGTGTGATTTGCCCCTCGCGACCCTTCTCGCGCGCGCGCCCCCCGCTTCCCCTCCGTTTCCCCCCGCAGCAAGTCCTCACCCCTCTTTTCATTGTGACCCTCCTCTCACCCCTGCCCTCTCGTTTTGAAAAAGAAATGACTCTCGCGTTCTCCCCCGGGCCCAGGAATACCTGACACCCCTCCGCGACTCTTTCCGCGCCATTGCTGCGTTTCCCCGCCCGCCGCCCCCGACGAGCGAAGAGAAAAAAACAAGCCTTTTTTTTTCCCGCTCGCGCGCGCGAGAGATTGCCCCCCTCAAAAAATCCATCCCCCGCGGAGAATTGAGAAATTGTTCTTCTTGTTCTGCTGCTGCTCTTGTTGTAAAATCGTCAAGGCCCCCTTCTCATACCCCGCCATTTTTCCCTCCTCGATCACTTCGCGGCCCCGGATTCCAACTTGCTTCTAGAGGAGAGAGAGGGGCGAGAGCGCGCGGGTCCGACGCCGCCAAAAAGCGCTCCATCCCGTATTCGCGCAGAGATGTTGGGACGCGCGCGCGCGCTCGCCAGGGTGGGAGGGGCTCGGTACACGAAAGAGCTGTTACACACATGCCTAAGAGGGCGTCGTCGCAAAGGCGTCATCGCAACCGAGAAAAACCGGCAATAGGAGGAAGGAGGGGGGGCGTCCGCCGGGGGGCCCGGCCGCCTAGAAAAGCAATAGGCGACGCCTGCGTTCGGCCCCCGCCCCCGTCCTGTGGGCGGGGCGTCGGCCGCGCTCCCGCCCCGCCCGCCCCCCCCCCTTTTCCGAGACATCAGCCTACCAGTACTTGTCCCCGCGCCCCTGCAGCCCGATCTGCGCCAGCGTCATGGTCACGAACAGGCCCACGTGCCACGTCAGCAGGTACAGCCAGAAGGGACTGGTGACGCCCGGCCCCACCGGCCAGTGCGCCAGCTCAGCGCCGATGCTCTCCATGAGCTTGCCGAACAGCGAGGCGCCGCCAAAGGCGGGGACGCCGATGGTCGAGGGGAGGGTCCAGCCGGCGACGCCGAGGGCGAGGGCGAGGGGGTTGGCGCGCAGCCAGTTCTGGGGGAAGGCCTGGCCGCTGCGGTTTTGTTTTGTTTTGTTTTGTTTTTTTGG
>Ga0209390_10006690_pt1 | contig 15284 bp, 16 predicted proteins | sample BON01_FD_187212 | JGI IMG/M metagenome (GOLD analysis project Ga0209390, IMG submission 187212) | Freshwater microbial communities from Lake Bonney liftoff mats and glacier meltwater in Antarctica - BON-01 (SPAdes) (version 2) | ecosystem: Environmental > Aquatic > Freshwater > Ice > Glacier... | reverse complement strand
CCCCTCCCTCCCCCTCCCCCTCCCCTGTAGCGAGTGAACTTTAGGCACAGACCTAGCCGCCAATCAAACCCAAACCCCAATCTAACTGAACCTAACCTACAAACCCAACCTGGCGGTTGTCTCTAGTCCTAATAAATTTCTTGCTGCTCCCCTTCCCCCCCCTCCCCTTGGTCGATCACACAGACTAGGGCTACTATGGTGGTCTGTGTGGAATGCATGCCTGCGGACAAGCCGTGGGATGTGGTGTCTGTGACACGCCGGAGCTCTGGTGTGGCGCCGCGGGCCTGTGTGCGCGTGTACGCGCGTGCGCTGGTGCCGCCGAATCTTTACATACATACATATACATTTTGGAGGAGGAACCACCCACCTCAGCAACTTGAAATAATGCCGCCGGGGTTAGGGTACAATTCAGCCAGTTTTCATCCGAAATCATTTTGAAAGCAAAGCTTGAGCTCGGAGTCTGCACTGGATGTCTGACCCCGGAGTCGGTGGCCGCGGCGTCTGCGGCGTCTGCGGCGTCTGCGGCCTCGGCCTCGGCGGCGTCTGCGGCCTCGGCGGCAAGGAGGTCAGCTGCGCGACCCGGTCCTCACGGGTGCGTCGCACCGCTGCTCCCGCGCCAGCCCCAGCACCAGTAGCCCTACCTGAAACTGCCCACTGCCCCGCCTCAGGAGACCACCCCGCCGGTCTCAGCGCGCCGGCGGCGGCTGCTGCGTCCGGCCGCGCGCACGGCCCGCGGAAGCCGCAGCCTACGGCCAAGGTGCTTCGGGTGAACCCTGTCCACGCCAACGCCCAGGCGGCTGCGCTGACGGTGTCGCAGGTGGGCGCCTCTGCGCCGACAACCAACGCCGACGAGCAGACGGGTGGCGCGGCGTACTCCCTTGGAGCTGGGCCTGGAGCAAATGCGGCCTCACTGTACATCATGAAATATATGGGAAACGATTCAATGGAGATCACGTTTGCCGCCCTGCTGGCAGCTCATGCGGGTTTACCCACTCGGCGATGGAGCTCGAGGCTTCGCAGGCAGCGTCACTGGTGTAGCACAGCGTGGGACTTCTTCTCACAGTAGACTATGGGGCCAGGGCCAGGCCTGGTGGCACGTGTCTTGTGGCAGTATTGCAGGCTAGCGTCATCTGGTGGTGGCTAGCCGCACCCGTTGAACACCCCCAACACCCGATGACGCTAGCCGCATGCAATACAGCCACACAACACATGCCACCAGCCGTGGCCCTTACTGGCCCTGGCCCCATAGTTAATATTATAATTTAATTATAATGATAAATATAGAATATATGTATATATATATATGTGTGTATCCCATTCGTCAAAGGTCAAAGGCCCCTTTCTTTCTTTTTTTCTTTCCATCCACATCAAGGTCAAGGACCACATATAATAATATCATAATATATTTTTATAACTATGGGGCCAGGGCCAGGGCAGGTGGCACGTGTTTTGTGGCTGTATTGCATGCGGCTAGCGTCATCGGGTGTTGGGGGTGTGCGACGGGTGCGGCTAGCGTTATGGTATGTTGGTAGCTGTGTCGGTGTCTTGTGGATGTTCTGGATGCGGCTAGCATCATCAGGTGTGGGGGGGTGCATCGGGTGCCGTCCGCCGAAGGCTAGCCGCACCCGTCGCACACCCCCAACACCCGATGACGCTAGCCGCATGCAATACAGCCACAAGACACGTGCCACCAGCCCTGGCCCTGGCCCCATAGTATCTCTAGAAGTGTACGCCTAGCTAACGCACTGCTCCCGTGAAGGGTAAACAAGTAGTAGGGAAAAACATCTCAAATCCACTACTGCAGGTCGAGGAGAGAGATCCACTCGAGGTGGAGTCCCACCCTGGCCGTCGCGCGGTGTAGTAGACTCGTGTAGACGGTGAGGTAGAAGGGTGACGAGGCACCTAAGAACAAAACAAGAACGGGAGCACGATGACTCTAGCGCGGCACGCGTGCTATGCCGTCCGGGAGCAAGCGTGCGGGCGCGTGGTGCGCGTGCGTGCGCGCAATGCTGGGGCACACGCATGTGAAGCAGAGTAAACGTGCGCGCACGCGCGCGATGCGAGGCGAGGCGAGTAGGCACGCGCGCGCAAAGCAGCAGAGCGGCAAAGAGGAAATGCTATTCGAAATCCTGCTGGGTGGTTGTGGCTTTTAATGTAACCACGGCAGAGCCACTAATCTCGGGAATCTTGAGAGGTGGCCGCTGAAGAGACTAGGATTAGGGTCTGTCAAACAGAGACGTAATCCCGAGAACCTTAAGAGGTGGCCGCTGAAGAGATTATGATCTGTTTAGACAGGGACCTGCGATAGTCTTGCTGTCCAATACCATCAATCAGAGAAGGAGTGCCCCAAGAGGGGGGTCTCTAGAAAGAAGATATACCGGCTAGGGGCACTTGGGCGGGACGCCTGGGCTCTCGTATGCGGCAAAGATTTCGACTCGCAGTGTCATACGAGTGCTGCTAGCGTCCCGTGGAGCCCTAATCCTTGGAACCCTTTAATTTATATCTGTTCCGTAAACGGGACTAGGGTCTGCCCAACAGGAACCTGCAATAGGCAAACTGTCCAATATCCATCGGATCTCGCTTTTACGGAGAGAGGATATACCTGTCCATATATATCCATCGGATCTCGCGGATGGAGAGAAGACTCTCGCTTTTGGAGAGAAGATATATACCTTTTTAGGCACTCTGGCGTTCGATCGGACACGTCGCAATGAGTGTACCAGCCTCCTTGGTCAAGCGGCCTGCTGTTGTAGGCATTAACCAGATACGGAATCTAGGCACAGGGGCCCGTCCGCGCAGATTTGGCCAAAACGGAGGCAGGACTCCAAAGTTTTGGTTTCTCCCACAGGGGTTTAAAGAAAACCCAGTTACGGTACAACAAGTGTGCACGGGGGCTGAGTGTCTGTTCTACCTACAGCAAACCTGAACGGAGCGGAGGGCTGCTCAATGGTAGGCTACGCGCAGATTTTCCAAAGCGGAGGCAGGACTCCAAAATTTTGGTTTCTTTGACGGGGGTTTAAAGACAACCCAGTTACGGTACAACAAGTAAGCACGGGGGCTGAGTGTCTGTTGTACCTACAAACCTGAATGGAGCGGAGGGCTGCTCAATGGTAGGCTACGCGCAGATTTTCCAAAACGGAGGCAGGACTCTAATGTTCGGTTTCTCTGGCGAGGGTTAAAGAAAACCCAGTTATGGTAGCAACAAACGAGCTTGGTCAAGTGTGTGTCGTACTAGAAACCTGAATGGAGCGGTAGGCAGCTCGACCCTTGGTAGGTTTGGTCAGTAGTATCAAACGAGCACGGGGGCTGAGTGTTTGTTGTACTAGTAACCTAGGTAGCACCAAACGAGCACGGGGGCTGAGTGTTTGCGGTACCAAAAACCTGCACGGAGCGGTGGGCAGCTCGACGGTAGGTAGATTTGGTTTTGGTAGGACCAAACGAGCACGGGGGCTGAGTGTTTGCCATACCAGAAACCTGAACGGAGCGGCGTGTAGGCTTCGTCTGTCGACGGCGCCGAGCTAATGTAAACGCCGCCGCTGCGCCGAGGGCCTTCGAGCCAGCGCGTCGGCGGCGGCCAAGCACGAGCATAGCGCGTCGGCGGCAATCAAGCACGACAGCTTAGAGCCGTCGAGCGAGCACGCTGTCAACGCCGCCGCCGCCGTTGGCATTGCTATTGCCGCCATCGCCGTCAGGTCGGCGCCGCCGTCTGCCGCCATCGCCGTCAACGCTGTTGCCGCCGTCGTCAGCGCCGCCGTCGTCGCCGTCGCCGTCGCCGTCCACGCCGTCGCCGTCATCATCGGCGTCGCCGTCGCCGCCCTCGCTCGCTCGCTCGCGCGAGCGAGCGAGCGAGCGAGCGCCGTCGTTGCCATCGCCGTCGTCGGCGCCGCCCTTGTCACCGTCCGTCGGCCCTCGGGTTATCAGGGTTAGCTGCTCATTTTGGCGCTCATTCCCTGCGGATCGGTGGCGCCACTGCCCTCTTCGCTGCCGGCGCTGACCCCAACATCATCCGTACGATGGGTCGCTGGTCCAGCGATTGCTATCGCCTCTACGTCCGTGCGTGCTTCAACCAGACGCTCGAGTGGACGCAGCGCGCCGGCTCGACCGTGGTTGATGACGTTGCTGGCGAGTTTAAGGAGGTTGATTGCTACTAGAGTTAGCCTCACGAGGTGGGGCAGCGAGGCAGCGGCCGGCCTACGGCCGGGCTCGGCTAACTACCCAAGCGAGGGGAGCTACCTTGGCCCTGCCCCTTTCACCGTTTGCCGAGCAGCTAGGGTTCAACCCTAGCCCTGCTGCGGCGGTTGGAGGCGGCTGCCGCTACGCTAGAGGCGATCGAGCGAACGAGCAAGCGAGCGAGCGAGCGACGAGCGAGCGAGCTAGCGAGCGAGCGAGCGTCGTTGTCGCTGTCGTCCAAGCCGCCGCCATCACTATCACCGTTCGTCAGCCCGAGCGAGTGAGCAAGCGAGCGATCGAGCGAGCGAGCAAGGGAGCAAGCGAGCAACGAGCGATCGATCGATCGCGCGAGCGAGCGTCGTTGTCGTCGTCGTTGGCACCGCCGCCGCCACCGTCACCGTCCGTCGGCCCGAGCGAGTGAGCGAGCGAGCGATCGAGCGAGCGAGCAAGCGAGCGACCGAGCGATGAGCGATCGATCGAGCGAGCGAGCGAGCGTCGTTGTTGCCGTCGTCGTCGGCGCCGCCGCCACCGTCACCGTCCGTCGGCCCGAGCGAGCGAGCGAGCGACGAGCGAGCGAGCGAGCGAGCGTCATTGTCGCCGTCGTCGGCGCTGCCGCCGCCACCGTCCGTCGGCCCGAGCGAGTGAGCGAGCGAGCGATCGAGCGAGCGAGCAAGCAAGTGAGCGAGCGTCGTTGTCGCCGTCGTCGGTGCCGCCGCCGCCACCATCACCGTCCATCGGCCCGAGCGAGTGAGCGAGCGAGCGATCGAGGGAGCGAGCAAGCGAGCGAGCGAGCGAGCGTCGTTGTCGCCGTCGTCGGCGCCGCTGCCGCCGCCGTCACCGTCCGTCGGCCCGAGCGAGTGAGCGAGCGAGCGAGCGAGCGAGCGAGCGAGCGAGCGAGCGAGCGAGCGAGCAAGAGTCGTTGTCGCCGTCGTCGGCGCCGCCGCCGCCACCGTCACCGTCCGTCGGCCCGAGCGAGCGAGCGAGCGAGCGATCGATCGAGCGAGCAAGCGAGCGAGCGAGCAACGAGCAAGCGAGCGAGCGAGCGAGCGAGCGTCGTTGTTGCCGTCGTCGGCGTTGCCGCCGCCACCGTCACCGTTCGTCGGCCCGAGCTAGTGAGCGAGCGAGCGATCGAGCGAATGAGCAAGCGAGCGAGCGAGCGACGATCGAGTGAGCGATCAAGCGAGCGAGCGTCATTGTCGCCGTCATCGGCGCCGCCGCCGCCACCGTCACCGTTCGTCGGCACGAGCGAGTGAGCGAGCGAGCGATCGGGCGAGCAAGCAAGCGAGCGAGCGAGCAAGCAAGCGAGCGAGCGAGCGACGAGCGATCGATCGATCGATTGAGCGAGCGTCATTGTTGCTGTCGTCGGCGCCGCCGCCCACAGTGTTGCAATTCACCCCCCATGTCCGTCGTTAAGAAAAGTTTGTTTCACACTGGCGCGAGGCGCACTCGCAAACCTTGCTCGTCTGGAGCAGAACCAGCCTATATGTCGCGGTGATGGCTGCAACCCGTTCGAAGCTGGCGCGTACGCCGGGCCGGACGCAGGCCGTGACGGACAGCTAAAAAGATACCGCCTCCGAGGATGCGGAATGGTTCCCAGGGGTATCGCCGCGCCCCGCAAAGCGGCAGCGGGGCCACTCGACCGCACCGGTGAGCTGCGCCGCGCGCCGCTGCAGCGACGCGCTCTCCCGCCCCGCCATACTTCATGTAACGCTGTTCCGCCGGGGTAAGAGTTTGGTACCGGGCGGCTGGCCGTCCACGCCTCACCTACGCACCGTCGCACCCGCCCCCTGCAGGTGAACACGCTGGCGCTGGTGTCCGCGGAGCGCGAGCGGCCACCGCTCGGTTAAACCAACCTGAGCCGCGGGTGCGGCGCGGGGAGCAGCAACACGGCGGGGCAGCAGCGGCGCGGCGGTTAGCGGCGCCCGCCACGAGCAGTATGCGGGCGGTGCGGACGGGTAAACCCTTAACCCGACGCCAACGCCGAGGAGGCGCCGCTGGAGGCGCTGGACGACGAGAACGACGCCGATCTCCTCGACACATGAGCGGATGCGCCGAACGACGCTGCCCATGCCTCTGTCGCCAAGCTCTGGGCCGTCCTAATCAAGTATACCTTGCGGTGCGGACCGAGGACTTTAACAACGGTGCGCGAGTGCATGGGCAAGAGGGCGCAGGCGGCCGACGACGCGTGGGTCGTGGCCATCACCAAGCACAGCGGCAACTCCGCGTCGTCCAACTGCACTGCTAGGTCTACCACCTGCGGAGATGCTGAACCTCCGCCACGGCATTCTTGCGCGCGGCGATGACGAGATCCTGGAGCGCCATAACCTACCGTACTACGAAGTTGCTCTCGAAGAAGCTCGTCTACTTCGGCAGCAGCTCGGACCCCGACAAGAGTACGTGACCAAGAAGACCATGAACGCGCGGACGCAGGTGGGGCCCGACGGTGTCGTGACCGAGGTCCACGACGTGGTCGAGAAGAAAAAGCACAACAATGTCGGCCGAGAGGAACAGATTGCGCAGATGCTGCCCACACGCGGCCTGGTGAGAGGGAGCCGCGCGACCGCGAGGTCGAAGGTTATGCCACTGGAGGCCGGTCAGAAGCGAGAGACGCTGATCCAGGTCATGATGGAGGAGTGGCACAGGCAGCGCGAGGATGTGGCGGTGGCGCGCTGCTTTTGAATGAGTGAGTGCGTGGTGTGTGGTGTTTTTTTTTTGGGGGGGGGTCTGAGTGGGGTCTGTTTTCGTCTTTGCCTCGGACGGCTGAGTGGCTGTGATGTTAACGGCCCCTCGGCTGCTATGTTGTGTGTGGGGGAGGAGAGCTTGGTGTTTTGTAGGGGTGCTCGGAGTGTGAGTCGTTGGGCTTTCTAGTATTGCTCTATATTTATGTTTAATTAGAACCCCAAAATTTGTCTTTCACGTGAAATGCAACGTAGAAATTCGCGCTGCTTTTTTGCCAATTGTCGTGTTCGAATCCACCGGCGGGACTGGGCCAGCTTGCTTCAGGCGTGCGACGTGGCGATGCCTCGCGTGCCCAGTGACCTCGTGTAACCTTAAGGCAACACCCCTCATCAAAGGAGCGGTGCCTCGACCATCACTGGTGCCGCCCAGGGCATTGGCGCCCTTATCGGTAGATGCCGAGCCACGCAACGACCTGGTCTCAGCATTCTGGGCGCGTTGAGACCGCGTGGACGCGCCCCAAACATCAACTACAACCTGTCTCGACGACAGACACTGCAAGACAACACGCGCGCAGCGCTCACCGCCTCAATGACCCTTCGCAAAGTTCCCGTTGATGGTAGCAAAAAACACGTTGCAATTGGTGTACGGGAGCGGAATCGCGCGCGAGTCGTGCCTTGAGACTCGCAGGGTACATGTATGATGTAGTTATCAAGAGCTGTGCACGCTGGTAGAGGCGCTCCGCGACCAGAGGAGCAAAATATCGAATTAAAACGGAATTGGGGGGGTTAGATTGCAACACTGTGGCCACCGTCACCGTCCGCCGGCCCGACCGAGTGAGCGAGCGAGCGATCGAGCGAGCGAGCAAGAGAGCGAGCGAGCGATGAGCGATCGATCGATCGAGCGACCGAGCGTCCTTGTCGCCGTCGTCGTCGGCGCCGCCGCCACCGTCACCGTCCGTCGGCCCGAGCAAGGGTTAAGGGGTTAACCCTTAACCCGAGCGAGCGACGAGCGAGCGAGCGACGAGCGATCGATCGATCGCGCGAGCGAGGTTCGTTGTTGCCGTCGTTGGCACCGCCGCCGCCACCGTCACCGTCCGTCGGCCCAAGCGAGTGAGCGAGCGAGCAAGCGAGCGAGCGACGAGGGAGCGAGCGAGCCAGCGAGCGAGCATCGTTGTCGCCATCGTGGAGCCGTCGAGCAAGCCCAGCGCGTCCGCGGCGACCTAGCACGACAGCTTGGAGCCGTCAAGCGAGCACAGCGCGATAGCGCGTCGGCGGCAGCTGGGCACAACAGCTTGCCGTCGAGCTAGCACAGCACGTCGGCGGCGACCTAGAACGACAGCTTGGAGCCGTCGAGCGAGCACAGCGCGTCGACGGCGGTTAAGCCGAATGGCTTGCAGCCGTCGAGCAAGCACAGCGCGTCGGCGGCGACCTTGCACGACAGCTTGGAGCCGTCGAGCAAGTGCAGCGCGTCAGCGGCGACCAAGCACGACAGCCAAAGGCCGTCGAGGAAGCACAGCGCGTCGGCGGCAGCTGGGCATAACAGCTTGCCGTCGAGTGAGTACAGCGCGTCGGCGGCGACCTTGCACGACAGCTTGGAGCCGTCGAGCGAGCACAGCGTGCGGCGGCGACCTAGCACGACAGCTTAGAGAGGAGCCGTCGAGCAAGCAGCTTGGAGCCGTCGAGCAAGCACAGCGCGTCGGCGGTGGCCAAGCACGACAGCTTGGAGCCGTCGAGCAAGCGCAGCGCGTCGGTGATGATCAAGCACGACAGCAAAGGGCCGTCAAGCAAGCACCGCGCGTCGTGGGCAGCTGGGAACAACAGCTCGCCATCGAGCAAGCACAGCGCATCGGCGGCGACCTAGCACAACATCTTGCAGCCGTCGAGCAAAGCGAGCGAGCGAGATAGCGAGCGTCATTGTCGCCGTCGTGGAGCCGTCGAGCAAGCCCAAAGCCCAGCGCGTCCGCGGCGACCTAGCACGACAGCTTGGAGCCGTCGAGCGAACACAGCGCGATTGCGCGTCGGCGGCAGCTGGGCACAACAGCTTGCCGTCGAGCTAGCACAGCACGTTGGCGGCGACCTAGAACGACAGCTTGGAGCCGTTGAGCGAGCATAGCGCGTCGACGGCGGTTTAGCCGAATGGCGACCAAGCACGACAGCTTGGAGCCGTCGAGCAAGCACAGCGCGTCGGCGGAGATTTAGCACGAGAGCTTGGAGCTGTCGAGCGAGCACAGCGCGTTGGCGGCGGTTAGCTGAACGGAAGGGAGCCGTCGAACAAGCACAGCGCGTCGGCGGGGGCCAAGCACGGCAGCTTGGAGTCGTCGATCAGGCACAGTGCATCGGCGGCGGGGAGCCGTCGAGCGAGCACAGCACGGCGGCGGTAGTTCAGCTGAACGATTGGGAGGCGTCGAGCGAGCTCAGCGCGTCGGCGGCGAACTAGCACGACAGCTTGGAGCCCTTGAGCGAGAACAGCGCGTCGACGGCGGTTAAGCTGAATGGCTTGCAGCCGTTGAGCAAGCACAGCGCGTCGGCGGCGACCTTGCACAACAACTTGGAGCCGTCGAGCAAGTGCAGCGCGTCGGCGGCGACCAAGCACGACAGCCAAGGGCCGTCGAGGAAGCACAGCGCGTCGGCGGTAGCTGGGCATAACAGCTTGCCGTCGAGCGAGTACAGTACATCGGCGGCGACCTTGCACGACAGCTTGGAGCCGTCGAGCGAGCACAGCGTGCGGCGGCGCCCTAGCACGACAGCTTAGAGAGGAGCTGTAGAGCAAGCGGCTTGGAGCCGTCGAGCAAGCACAGCGCGTCGGCGGCGGCCAAGCACGACAGCTTGGAGCCGTCGAGCAAGCGCAGCACGTCGGCGGCGATCAAGCACAACAGCAAAGGGCCGTCGAGCAAGCACCGCGCGTCGTGGGCAGCTGGGCACAACAGCTTGCCGTCGAGCGAGCACAGCGCATCGGCGGCGACCTAGCACGACATCTTGGAGCCGTCGAGCAAGCACAGCGCGTCGGCAGCGACCTACCACAACAGCTTGGAGCCGTCGAGCGAGCATAGCGCGTCGGCGGCGGTTTCGCCGAACGGCTTGCAGCCGTCGAGCGAGCATAGCGCGTCGGAAGCGACCTTGCACGACAGCTTGGAGCCGACGAGTGAGCCCAGCGCGTCGGCGGCGACCTAGCACGACAGCTTGGAGCCGTCGAGCAACCACAGCGCGTCGGCGGCGACCTAGCACGACAGCTTGGAGTCGTCGAGCGGGCACAGCGCGTCGGCGGTGGTTTAGACGAACGGCTTGAAGCCGTCGAGTAAGCACAGCGCGTCGGCGGCGACCAAGCACCTCAGCTTAGAGCCGTCGAGTAAGCACAGCGCGTTGGCGGCAACCAAGCACGACAGCAAAGGGCCGTCGAGCAAGCACAGCGCGTCGGCGGAAGCTGGGCACAACAGCGTGCCGTCGAGCGCGCATAGCGCGTCGGCGGCGACCTTGCACGACAGCTTGGAGGCGTCGAGCGAGCACAGCGCGTCAGCGGCGACCAAGCATGACAGCAAAGGGCCGTCGAGCAAGCACCGCGCGTCGGCGGCAGCTGGGCACAACAGCTTGGAGCCGTCAAGCGAGTACAGCACGTCGGCAGCGGTTTAGCCGAACGGCTTGTAGCCGTCGAGCGAGCACAGCGCGTCGGCGGCGGCAAAGCATGACATGTTGGAGTCTTCAAGCAAGCACAGCGCGTCGGCAGTGACCAAGCATGACAGCAAAGGGCCGTCGAGCAGGCACAGCGCATCAGTGGCAGCCATGCACAACAGCTTGGAGCCGTCGAGCGAGCACAGCGCGTCGGCGGCGGTTTAGCCAACAGGCTTGGAGCCGTTGAGCGAGCACAGCGCGTCGGCGGCGACCTAGCACGGCAGCTTGCAGCCGTCGAGCGAGCACAGCGCGTCAGCAGCGGTTTAGCTGAACGGCTTGGAGCCGTCGAGCAAGCACAGCGCGTCGGCGGCGATCAAGCACAACAGCAAAGGGCCGTCGAGCAAGCAGGGTTAACCCTTAACCCGGCGGCGACCAAGCACGACAGCAAAGGGTCGTCGAGCAAGCACAGCGCGTCGGCGGAAGCTGGGCACAACAGCTTGCCGTCGAGTGAGCACAGCGCGTCGGCGGCGACCTAGCACGGCAGCTTGGAGCCTTCGAGCGATCACAGTGCGTCGGCGGCGGTTTAGCTGAACGGCGTGGAGCCGGCGAGCGAGCACAGCGCGTCGGCGGCGATCAAGCACGATAGCTTGGAGCCGTCTAGCGAGCACAGCGCGTCGGCAGCGGTTTAGCCAAATGTCGTGAAGCCGTCGAACAAGCACAGCGCGTCGGTGGCGACCAAGCACGACAGTTCGGAGCCATCAAGCAAGCACAGCGCGTCGGCGGCGGCCAGGCTCGACGGCTTGAAGCCGTCGAGCTAGCAGAGCACGTCGGCAGCGGCTGGGCCGAGTGAGCACAGCACGTCGGCGGCGGCTAGACTAGGCAGCTTGGAGTTGTCGAGCTAGCAGAGCATGTCGGCGGCGACTAGGTCCAACAGTTCGGAGCCGTCGAGCTAGTAGAGCGTGCCAGGCCACACAACTTGGAGCCGTCAAGCAAGCAGAGCACGTCGGCGGCGGTTAGGTACGACAGGTTGAAGCCGTTGAGCTAGCAGAGCACGTCGGCGGCGGCCAGGCCCAACAGTTTGGAGCCATCGTGCGCAGAGCGCATCGTCGGCGCGGCCATGCCACAGACAACTTGGAGCCGTCGAGCGAGCAATGCATGTTGGCCCGCGACCAGACCCAACAGCTTGGAGCCGTCGAGTTAGCAGAGCACGTCGGCGGCGGCCAGGCCCAGCAGATTGGAGCTGTCGAGCTAGCAGAGCACGTCGGCGACGGCCAGGTCTGGCAGCTTGGAGCCGTCGAGCGAGCAGAGCACGTCGACGGTGGTCAGGTCCAACAGCTTGGAGCCGTCGAGTGAGCAGAGCACGTCGGCGGCGGACGTCTCGCTTTCTCTGTGGCGCCGCTCCTACTGCTAGGTAGATGTAGGGATTCAATATCACAAAGCACTCGCACACCACACACACGTGCGACCTCCCCCCTTGAAGATCCCCCGGTCACGAAAGACAGCAGCAGCTGCCTCTGAGCCTTGCGGACCGCACGGAGTAGACCTGAGTCTTCTTCGTTCGATCAAAAAAGGCTTGAAAGATAGCCGTTCACAGAACGGGTCTATCACAGTGTTCCATCGGTCAAAATTAGAATAGATCAATGCCAACTAAGTTCTGGGCGGAAATACAGCCTGAACCACAAGTGGGCCCCGACGTGGAACATGTTCCAGTCGGGCACCTGCCAGAGCCCCTCCCCTCGAGGGGAGAGACCCCTGTATCGGCTGCTCCACCCGCCGTAGCCGCCAGTAGAGAGCCAACGGCTCAGCAAAACTGGCCACGCGAGGGTCCAGCACCTGTACAGCTCTTCGAAGAAAAACGGGCTACCACCCGACAAAATAAAAGAGAGCCTGAGAAAGAAGGAGAAAGGAAGCAAGGAAAACGAAACCAAAAACGATAGACGCCGATGGGTCTTGGAACCCACCCGTCAGCTCGTCTAACGGCCGCACAGCTGGCTGTTGTGGCCGCACTAATATCCGACTGCGCCCGACCGACTGCTGAGACCGCACTATTGACTGCTATGGCCGCACTACTGTCGCGCCGCTGCGCTATATCGCCTCGCTGCTGCCCTGCCCTCAGTCTCTGCTGCGCCCCTAATGGCGAGACCCCTAATCCTCGAGAGGAACAAATAGCCTCGCTTTCTCTGTGGCGCCGCTCTTACTGCTAGGTAGATGTAGGAATTCAATATCACAAAGCACTCGCACACCACACACACGTGCGACCTTCCCCCTTGAAGATTCCGCTGACGAGTGTCGTTGGTGATCCGGGAATCATCTCACCTACCGGGCGAAAAACGAAGAACAGTGGTGGGCCTGCCCCAGCACAAGGAGAGAGAGCGCCGAGAGGATGTTTGTCTTGGCTGTCCCGTTTCCCGCAGAGGCACGGGTGCTCGAGCAGAGTCGCATCTCTGCCGCTCCCGTGTCCTGCGGGCTCTCGCTAGTACCGGTCCCCTTTGGTGAGTAGAAAGGGGGGAGGTTATTGCACGCAGAGGCACACTGTTGCCGTTCCTGTGTCCTGCGCACTTATGCTAGAAGCAGACCCCTTTGGTGAGCATAAGGGGTAGAGTATAGCGCGCAAGGGCACGGGCGCATTAGCAGCTCGCATTGCTGCCGCTCCCGTGTCCTACGGCTAGGGTTGAACCGGTCCCTCGAAGCAGGGGAGGAAAGGTTATGATCGTAAGGCCCCACGGTTGGGTGCCGAATCTACCTCACGTTTGTCGCCTCTTAAATAGGCGAGAGTAAAGCGTCGACGAGCGGAGTTCGCAGCGAGTCGTAAAGGGGGCCCAACCCCTGCGCATACGTAGGGTCGAAGTGTATGCAGAGGATACCGACTTCGACTCCCCTAGATCTCGGGACGGGATACCCTATTAGACGTATCCTGTTGACCTAGACCTAGGCTACTGGCATGTGCCAGCCCGCCACCATGGGACTGCGCGAACGCAGATTATAACGATACAGGTCGAAGAGCCGTAACTCAGCGCGCCGTGCACGTCGCCTTATATGCTAGAGAGAGAGACGACCCATGACGTCTCTATCTCTGTGCCCGTCACAGTGCGACGGGACTTAGGATAAGCTAGCCTATTCCCGTAAGTCTAGGCTTTGCATGGTTCCTGTATGCTACGCGCCAGCCTAATAGTATAGCATATTGGTGACGCACGAGGACAGAAGCTTGCGCATCTTTGTATGGTCCGTATGCGTCAAGGCGAATATGGCTATTAGTACTCGTTTAAGCTGACGCGCTTTCCCTGTCGCTCTAATCGACGGGATCGTGTAGCGAACCTAGGCCCGTAAGTCTAGGCCCCGCACGGTTCCTCCGCAAAGGGTTGCCGCGGCTTGTCGGGACGCTTCCTCCTGTTGCGGGTATTAGGAGAAAGAGCGCCGTCAGGCATATCCTTGCGGATGCACCCCGCACGTCATGTGACGTGGCTACAAAACGCGCCGACACATTAGTATAGCGATCCTCACTAATATGTCGACGCGCCGCGCCCGTTGCAGAGCGATCCTGTGCAACGGGACTTTACGCTACACGTTAGCATTATAGTATAGCTTTGTACAGCGAATGTATACGTTTATGCTGACGCGCTTTGCCCGTCGCACAGCGATCCTGTTTGACGGGACTTTACGAGGCGCGAGCCTGGGCCCGGAAGCCCAGGCTCGCGCATGAGCCTAGGCCTGTAAGCCTAGGTTCCCGTCAGCTGACGTCATGAGCCTAGGCCCGTAAGCCTAGGTTTCCGTCAAGCTGGCTACGAAACGCGCCGACACATTAGTATAGCGATCCTTACTAATATGTCGACACGCCGCACCCGTTGCATGGCAATCCGGTGCAACGGGACTTCACGCTACACGGTTACACGTCAGCATTATAGTATAGCTTTGTACAGCGAATGTATACGTTGATGCTGATGTGCTTTGCCCGTCGCACAGCGATCCTGTTTGACGGGACTTTAGGAGGCGCGAGCCTGGGCCCGGAAGCCTGGGCTCACGCATGAGCCTAGGCCTGTAAGCCCAGGTTTCCGTCAAGCTGGCTACAAAACGCGCCGACACATTAGTATAGCGATCCTTACTAATATGTCAACGCGCCACGCCCGTTGCATAGCGATCCTGTGCAACGGGACTTTACGCTACACGTCAGCATTATAGTATAACTTTGTAAAGCGAATGTATATGTTGATGCTGACGTGCGTTGCCCGTCGCACAGCAATCCTGTTCGACGGGACTTTACGAGGCGCGAGCCTGGGCCCGGAAGCCCAGGCTCGCGCATGAGCCTAGGCCCGTAAGCCTAGGTCCCCGTCAGCTGACGTCATGAGCCTAAGCCCGTAAGCCTAGGTTTCCGTCAAGCTGGCTACGAAACGCGCCAACACATAAGTATAGCGATTCTTATTACTAATATGTCGACGCGCCGCGCCCGTTGCATAGCGATCCTGTGCAACGGGACTTTACGCTACACGTCAGCATAATAGTATAGCTTTGTACAGCGAATATATACGTTGATGCTGACGTGCTTTGCCCGTCGCACAGCGATCCTGTTTGATGGGACTTATGAGGCGCGAGCCTGGGCCCGGAAGCCCAGGCTCGCGCATGAGCCTAGGCCCATAAGCCTAGGTTCCCATTAGCTGACGTCATGAGCCTAGGCCTGTAAGCCTAGGTTTTGTCAAGCTGACTTTCCTACCAAACGCGCCGACACAATAGTACAGCGATCCTACACTAATACGTTGACGCGCGCGCCCATCGCAAAGCGATCCTTTGCAACGGGACTTTGCTAGTATATATATATATATATATATATATATATAT
>Ga0209390_10006689_pt1 | contig 15288 bp, 12 predicted proteins | sample BON01_FD_187212 | JGI IMG/M metagenome (GOLD analysis project Ga0209390, IMG submission 187212) | Freshwater microbial communities from Lake Bonney liftoff mats and glacier meltwater in Antarctica - BON-01 (SPAdes) (version 2) | ecosystem: Environmental > Aquatic > Freshwater > Ice > Glacier... | reverse complement strand
GTTCAAAAAGTTGAAAACTGGTTAAACTTACGGCCTCGAAAATCATTGAATTATTTAACCCCATTTGAGGTTATGCATAACACTAAAATTAACTTACAGAGTGTTGCACTTCAGAATTGAATCGGCGATTTTAAAAAGCATAACTAACCTGTAAATTGCATGAAGTACCAATTAAATTTGTTTTAGGACATAGCTTTCCGGTAATCGGAATATCAAAGAAAACTCGTATAATTGGTGCGCTTGGATTAACTTCTCGTGCAAAATCAAGATCAAATTGTATATAAAATGACCCAAGATTCCATGCATCAAGTTTGCTCGATGCATTTGCTTGATCGTATTGAAAGTTAGTTTCATTTATAGGTGTGATTGAGCTATTAAGACTTGCTGTATAGCAGTAAGCAATTAAACTTGAAAATCCTTGGTATACATGATCAGCTTCAAAATAAATTGAGTTCGTAAACAGAGTCCCTTTGTGAAGCAAGGCCGGTGTCATTTCTGGTAAAAGAACCTTGTTTGCCGAGGTTGTATTATTAATATGCATATTTGCTTGAGCTGGTTGCCAAGGTACCATGCTACTATTAATACCAACTGTTATCCAATCAAATACTCCAACAGATATAACGGCTGTAATTGGATAACCAAAGTTAATATTATTATCAAACGGAAATTGTAAAAATTTCGTATTTTTTTCTAGCATTGCTTGAGGAGATAAAAATCCTGCTTTAAAGGTAAGATCGATAAAATCAAGATGATTGAAATCAGAAAAAGTTTTATTATATCCTGCAAAAACAGCAGTCGTAAACATTCCAGATCTATTGAGAATTTTTGGAAGTTTGATTTTTAGCTCTTCTAAGTATGTAATTTGTTCAGGTGAAAGCGGTAGGTCAGATTCAATATAATTAATAGAAATAGAATGAATTGTAAGGTCTTGAATTGCGGTGCCAGCTTCTATGAAAAATCCATTTTTAATGCTTTTGTAAAAATTCAAAACAAGTTCTTGAGCTCTGAAATCACCTGATATGAGTCCTTGACCATAGCTTTCTGTGCTGTCATTTGGAAGAGATGCATCAACAAATCGAGCCAAAAGATCTTCGGTTCCAAACTGTTGAAAAAATGGAACTTTTTCGCCGGTTTCATTAAATGATTGTGATGCAAATCCAGCTGAGAAAATTGTTGAAAAGTTGCTGTAATAGTCTTGAGGAATCGAAGCTGTTTGAAAAGTACTATCAGGTTTGTATTGACTGATTGTCAGGACTCCGTGTAATTTTTGCTCACTAAGGATTGTACATAAAATATAGAGGTACGTTACTATTTTATTTTTAAATTTCATAATTTTAATTTCTTTTTTATTAGTATAATAATCGATGCTATATTTCGATGCTATTTTTCAATATAGCATCGAAATATAATCATCACTTTTAATATACCATAAAGTTGCGGGCTTGTCTCTTTGTTATGGTTTGATATACTTTAAAGAGTAGGCGAATATATGTGTAAATAGAAGGAATTTGTATGAAATCAAATCATCAAAATGATGCAGAAAATCAAGATAAACAGGAAGAAGTTTTAGATCAAGAGCAATCTCTCGATACAACAGAATCAATAAATGAGCTTGAGTTATGCCAAGAGCAAGTTAATTATTGGAAAGATCAAGCGGCTCGAAGCTTTGCTGATTTTGATAATTACAAAAAAAGAATGGATCGTGAGCAAATTCAGTGGATGCAAAATGCTCAAACCATGGTACTTAAAGATTTATTATCAGTTGTAGATAATTTTGAGCGCGCATTATCACAAAAAACTGATTCAACAGCAGATATATATGCTGGAATTGAAATGATTTATAAATCAGTTCTTAAGTTATTGCAAAAATATAGTGTAAAAGAGTTTGCTGATTATAATGAATTTGATCCAGAAAAGCATGAAGCTTTAATGCATGCAGATTCAGCTGATCATAAAACAGGCCAAATCGTAGAAGTTTTGGAAAAAGGTTATATGATAAAAGAGAAAGTTGTTCGTCCTGCAAAAGTGACGGTTGCTAAGTAATTTATATAGTTTATTAAAAAGCAGAAATGGAATGTTTTAAAATATTCCATTTCTGCTTTTTTAATGCATCTTTTTATGAATTTTGCCACCAGCCAATCAGGCTAATGACGAATTCAACGCTTCTTGGACTTTCTGGTTCAATTGATTTTGTAAAACTATTCACTTGACGATATTCATTAAAACCTGTGAAATCAAATCCAAATCCTTTTTGAAATAATTCAGAAGCAGACCGGTTTTCAGGGTGTATGGATGTTGTGATAGATTCAATACCTTTTGATTTCATATCAGTTAGGCTATGCTCTAATAATATAGCTGCATAACCATGATTACGATTTGGTTTATTAATTACAAGATAGTTAACAGATCCATTACCAAAGTTATCAGTTTCATAATTAACAAGTCCAATGGTTTTTTGACCAGATTTTAAAACTTTTGCAGATTGATTTTCTTTAATATTTAAAAATCTATCATCAATAAAAGAATCATCATAATCATAACCTAAGAAACGAGCATTTTTTTCAAACATAGATGTAACTTTTGCTTTTTCACAAGGCGTATAGTCAGTTATAGTATATTTTTCTGATGCGTAACCTGTTGTGTTGATTAAGATGCATGTTAGTATTGTATTTTTTATAAAATTCATAAATAAGTCCTAAATGTAATATTTTTAAATAATATTATGATTTTTATATTTTGTCAAATTATAATATTATTTTAATTGAAAGGTTCCTACATATTGCGATAGTGCAGATTAGGTCATTGATGTAACTGATTCTCTTTTTTATTCATTCTTAATTATACCAATGTTTTTTTGATTTGAAAAATGCTCCGACTGTTTTTAAATCAATTTTGAAATTTTTTTATGCAATTGCGTTTATTGATATAAGGTTTATGCTTTATGTATTTTTTCAGAATGAATGCATTAGTGTAAGTTTTAAAATTGGGTTTTATTATGAAAAATAAAATAATTGCTTTTGTTTGTTTGTTTGGATCGTTATATGTGTCTGCAAGTCAACTTAATACAACAATCAATAAATATGATCAAATTGTTGTGTATGTTGATTTAAGTCAAAGTTCAGAATCGTCTCATGGTTCACCTTGTTCGATTCTAGGCAGCCCAAGTCGATTTGAAAAATCGCCAAAGCTATTTCCATCACCAAAATTATCGCCTATAAAAAAAGATACATCATTACCTAGAAGAAGTATTGGTGTTACAACATACGTAATAGCAAAAACATTATCGCCTTTAGATAAAATGTATTCTTTAGGATTTAAAGACGAAGAAAGTAAGTTTCAAAGAAGTCTTAGAAAAAAAGAACCAAGAAATTATAAAGATTTTGATTTTAAGAGTTAAAATAATTAGATAATGAAAAAGGACTATTTTAAAAAATAGTCCTTTTTCATTATTTAATTTATACAAATAGCTGATTAATGTTTAATAATTGCTACGATCAGTTCGATCAAAATAAGAATAATGATCAGAGTTGTTAAGACATCTTCTCGTGTGGTATCGATTTTGTTTTGGTAATCGTATTGAACTTCTTTCATGATTACGAATTTTTTTTCAATAGAATCTTTCCAATTTTTCAGATCAAGATTGACAACAATAAGATCATAAATTTCTGAAAAGTAGGTTTCTCCAACTAGTTTAATACTGTTTTCTAATCTTTCAGTAATCACTGAAATATCTACTTTTAGCTTGGTAAGTTCTCCAACCGGATCGAAATATCGTGATCCAATAAAAGGGAAATAAGCAAGCATAGGTAGATTTCGAGTTTTGTTTTCATAAATAACTGTCATTTGCTTGTCAAGAAGTTTATCAAAATATTGGAGTTCAAGTTGTTGAATGTTTCCAAGCTCAAAAAAATCTAAAAGTTCTGAATATTGTGGGTCATATACGAAAGCAGCTTCTCTATCAATAATAATAAGATCTTTTTTAAAGTATCCAGCAGATGGAGCTAAAATTTCTTCTTTTTGATGCTCTGATAAAGTTTGCGTTTCAAAGCGTAGTAAAGCAGCTATTTCATGACTAAAAATTTCTTTAATTTGTTGGCCATTAAAGTCTTTTTCGCAATCTATTTGAATAATTGTGTAGTAGCTACGTAAATGAAAAAAGTTTGGTTTTGTCACAAATTTTTTTATTTTTTTATAAATAGCCATTGCATCATTAATGCTTCTTGGTTGATATTCTTCATCGATTGCAATAAGTTCTGATTTCAAAGCTTGAAATGTATTTGAAACTGGCACTTTGTATGTCATAGAGATTGCACCAAATTGATGAAGCTTTGCATCAATGCAATAAGGGCTTTTATCTTGATTGGGAATGTCTATTGCAAGGGGTGCATGATAATTTTTAAAAAATTTCGAAAGATTTACTGAACTGCTATTAAGATCTTTTGATGATTTAACAGCTTCAAAATTGATATCTTCGCCAATGTCAAAAGCAAAAAACATATAAACATGGCCAGAAAAAGTATGAGATTTATGATTTTGTTTGTTACTATTCTGCTCTTTTTCCATTTCCATTAATTTGACCTTTTAAAAATAAAAATAAAAAACTTCTTTATTTTTTATAACATTAAAAAACTATTTTGTAATATTTTGTATTAAATAAATTCTTCTAATCGTAAAGCTAGGTTCTTTTTAAATGTTTATTCATGATAATTATTGATATTTCTATCTGGATTTATGTAGAGTATTAATAATTATAAAAAGGGGTGGGTTTATGACAATAAAAAACATATTCGTATTTGTTTTATGTATAAGCAATTTTTCTTTTGCAAAAGAATTTGTTACGCCTCATATTTTTTCTATTATAAATCTAATTGGTATGGCTGCACATGATAATAATTTAATGTTGCAGGTTGAAAATGAGCTTGAAGAGAATGATATGGATAGTAAATCATTATTATATAATGATATTTTACCAACTTCACTCAAAGATTTGCATAAGATAGATTGGGTGAATTTTATTGATATGTATGAATATCAGATTTATAAGATATTTAGTTCAAAAAATATTGATAAAAAAATGGTTATTGATTTACAGCGAAAATGTCGTAATTCTATAAAAAAAATGATAATCAATCTTGAAAATATTCCAGAGTCTTATGAGTTCTCAATTCTGTTACAAGAACTATTTCATGATTTACATGAGGTTAAAAAACAGGTTACTATTGTCGATTATGTATCAGAATATTATGAGTTTTATATTTATTTAACGTTGTCTTTACTTGATTTTTTCATGAAAGAAATGATGATTTCTATTACATCAACTTCATTTGTTTCATTTGATCAACAGAAAGTATTGGATGAAGGAATATATCTTGTTGAGCAATTTAAAAATAATATTAAGTATGATTTAACGATTTCTAAAAGGAGATTCAGATGAAAAGAGTAAAAATAGGTTTGTTTCTAGTATTGCTAGCAGCGATAAGTTATTTTTTATTATCATATACTATTTTTTTATTTGAAAAAAAAATAATTGATTCAGAATTGAGACCGGTCATAACAGAGTTGGTTCCAGATGATTTAGATAGGCTCCATAATGATTTTGCTGTAAATGTACCTCGGGGAGCTTCTGTTTTAGGTCTATCTAAGAATGATTCAGTTGTCGTTCAAAAAGTAACGGTAGATGCAGAAAAAAATATGGATGATTATAGTTTTGTAAATATGCCAATTTCACAAGATACTCAACTGAGTGGTGATACTCAAAAATCACTTGATTTACTAGTTTGTCATAACCTAGAAGGTTTTTTGGACCTTGTGACACAAAGCAATAATGATGTTTTATCTCATGAATCATGCCGATCATGCTCTATGCATGCAATTTTAAAACATTTAAAGAATGGTAGGCACCTCGATGTTCATGATCTTCAAGCTTTGCAGGTTGCAGTTGCAAACGTATATCAATTTATTCTCAGTATGAAAAAATTGAAAAATGATCAAGAGTTTTTACCAGGAACTTTGCTGCCTGATCAATATAGTTCATTACAACATTTAAATAGATCTTTAAAAATAAATAAAAAATTAGAATTGCAAAATTGTACAGATTCAACAAATTTAGCAGCATTAATAGCTTTACGTAATATTAAGTATTCAAATTAATTAAGGATTTAAATATGCAAAAAAATAAACATATACATAAGATTATTGTAATGTCACTGCTTATGATTCTCGGTTTATATTGTGCAGCAAAATATATGTATAATTTTGATCAAAATAAAGATCAATTAGTTAAAATTCAATCTGTTCCGGATTATACTCCCGATGATGATCTTTATGATAAAATAAAATTCAAAGAATTACAAAGTGATGATAAAGAATATTGTCCTGAAGGTGATAAAAATTGTTATAAAAATGAAGATTTTTTCAATGCTGGATTTTATTCTTCAATGTTTGATTCACATAACCCAGAAGCTTTTATTGGTTATGATTACGATAGTGAGTATGGCAAGAAAAATTCAGATAAATAAATCAATCTAATTATTGTAATTTTTAAAGAGATATTCAAGATATATAAGATCTTGAATATCTCTTTTTGGTGTTAGGATTGTTTTGTTTTTAATACTTGTTTTGCAAGTGAATTCTTTCCATATTGACTGATTGTAATTACTTTGTTATTTTTGTAATATAGTAAAATTAAATAATAGTTTTATAAATTTAAAGGGTTTTTTTGAATACAATTAGTTTCGTCATATGTTTGAGTTTATTAAGTTTTGCTACCCATGATTCATGGGCAGCTCGTATGCCTGATTCTCATTTATCTAAGAAAAAAAATAAAGCAGTGGTTCTTGAAGCTTCTGATGATGATGCAATTTTGGATGCAGCTATTAAGCAAACACAACAAGAAAAAAATGATCTTTTTTTATCTTTAGATCATGAATTAGCATCTGAGTTAAGTAGATGTTTAGCCGCACATTCTTCATCTTTTAATTTGACAAATTTTCTTGATTCAGCTCAAAAAACTCTTGGAGATTTAAGTGCAGTTACGCAGAAAATAAAGAAAAATAAAAATTTTGATCATCAAGATCGAGTAGATGTATTATCAATTGCTCAATATTGTAATAAGAGTATTAATGAATCAGGTTTTCTTACACCTGGAATACTTGCTTATTTAGAAGAATTTCGTCGAGCTAATTTAGGTGTGCAGTTAGCGTCTAGAATAAATAGTAAAAATGGATCTTCTTATTCAATCGCTAGAGAAAATGTTTTATTGGTCGAAGCAATTTATGCAAAAATAAATAAACCGTTATAGCTGCTTAGTTTCTAAGATAAAAGTTTAGAGTATACAATTTGACTTAAAGGTTTTTATGAAACAGTTTTTTAAATTTTTTATTTTTTTATTATTAGGATCAGTGGGTTACGGTGCTGATTCTGACAATATGACTTCTCCTCGTTATGATTATGACTCAATGTTAGAATATTCAAAATTAATGCCTATAAAAGAAAATATAAAACTACAGCAACATCTTGATGATAATTATTATGCAGCAATAGAAAAAATTGGTTTAACACCAAAATTTGATATTAGGTTGCAAGATGGTAAGAGAATATGGAAAACTCCTAAATATTTAGAATCTTTAAAAAGAAATTCTACAAAATTTCCTAATAATTATTTTATAGATTCTGAATTTATTAAAGATCAAAAAAGATTGTTAGATGAATGTTCTCAAACTTTTAATATTCCATCTCCAGGCAATCGTAAAAAAAAGGCTTTAGAGCTAATTGCTAGAGTTTCCTATTACAAAGAAATTAATGAAAATAATTTTTTTGTATGTAGTGATCAGATTGAAATTATAGATAATTATATTAAGACTACATTAGAATATCAAAAATCATTAGGGGGTAAGTGTTACGTTGAGAATAATTTTAATGATGTTTTATCTCGTAAAAATGACCTTGAATATTGGTTTAATGAATTTTTAGGCCATCTTTTTATGAGTAATCATACATTAGCGTTATGTTCTGATCTTAAAGATAAATCTGAAATACAAGAGTTTGAGTTTATGCAGCAAGAAATAGAGATGGAAAAAATGGAGTCTGCGGATCATCATAGTAAAGTTATTGATTTTGACTATCGTAAACGATGCGCTCGACAGCTTAAAAAAGCTGAATTTAAGTCAAAACAAAAACTTGCTAAAATTGAAGAAGAGCGTCAGCAGGCAGATGCATTGAAATTACAAAAAGAAAAAGAAGAATTTAAGAAAAAAGAAAATAAAGAACTTCTGGCTCTTAAGGTTCAAGAGGGAAAAGAAAAAAGCAAATCTGCTGAACTTCATAACAATAAAACTATTGCTCAAACTAAAAAACCTTCTACAAAAAAAGAAAAAAAATTAAAACTTATTGAAATTGAGAAAGAAGAAAAAGAAGAAGAAGAATTGCTTGCTCGTGCAATTGCAGAGAGCCAAAAAGCAAAAGAATTACTTGTTCTTACAGCTGCAGAGAATGAAAAAAAAGCTGCGCAAGGTGCAAGTGGAGTTGTTTTAAAAGGCTCTACTAAAAAAATTACTTTTAAAATTATAACGGATCAGTTTAAAAAAGAGTCTAAAAAAATAGACAGTATGAACAATACTATAAGATATCAAGATTTTTTAAAACAAGGTCATGATAATTATGAATTTGTAAGAATACAGGGATTGTTACAAATGTATGCTGAGCAGGTTTGTGATGATGCACCATTAACAGATGAAAAGCTATCGAGATTGAATGATACAATTAATTTAATAATTTATACCCAACAAGATCTCCAAATGAGCACTGGGGCTCATTTGTCTTGGTATTTTTCTTTGATTCCAGAAATTTCAAATGAATTAAAATTACGTATTGCTTTAAATATTCATTCATTAAAAGAAAATGTGATATCTGAAGCACTTGATTCAGGTACGTTAACAGGAATGGCTGCAGAGTTAGGAGTATTGCAACAATCTTTTCATGTTTGTTCTCAAGATGAAATTGCTGAAAAATTTGAATCTTTAGGCGATTATTCTTTAATTTTAGATCAAATGCAGCAAAAAAAATTAGAGATAGAAGAATTTAAAAAGAAACTAGAAAAAAATGATAAATTGAAAAATTTAAAATTAAAATTTATGGATAGCGTAAAAAAAATTCATAGATTTGGTGGTATTTTAGATGATACAGGGTTGTCTTCTGACTATGTTGAAAAAAAATTAGTTGGAACTATTAGTCCTGAAAAAATGAATAAAGTTTTTAAATTTATTGATGCTCAAATTGAACAGATAAGTCATCCTCTAGATGCATTGAAAAAATTGAAAAATTCTGGAGATCCTCTTTTTGTAAAGAGTTCTTTTAAAGAAAAAAGTGAAGTGAATTATACTTTAATTTTACAAGCAATTAGATATTTATTATCAGAGGCAAAAATCCCTCAAGAATTACAAGAGCATTTAGCCAAACAAGTAATCCATTCATCGATAGATTTTGCTCAAAAATATGCCGCAGGTTTAGTGGATACACATAATTTAGAGCGTAATTTATTAGAAACATATAAAACACTAGAGTATTCAGATGCTGTTATAAGTGATGTTGTAACTATTCAAATAAGAGCTATTAAATCATTTGGTATAAATTAATTAAAAAACATAAACATGGTTTTAATTTAAAAAAAGGGAGCAATTTTTAAATTGCTCCCTTTTTTTAAATTATTTTGTTAAAATAGCTAAGAAAGCTTCTTGTGGAACTTCGACATTTCCAACTTGTTTCATTTTCTTTTTACCTTCTTTTTGTTTCTCAAGAAGTTTACGCTTTCGAGTGATATCGCCACCGTAACACTTTGCAGTTACATTTTTACGTAGCGGTGAAACTTGATCGCGAGAAATTATTTTTGCTCCGACAGCAGCTTGAATAACAACTTCGAAAAGTTGACGGTGAATAACTTTTTTTAACTTTGCTGATAATTCACGACCAATTGATTGAGCATTGCTTCTATGTACAATGCATGAAAGCGCATCAACAGATACACCATTTAACAGGATATCCATTTTGACTAAATCAGCAATTTCATATCCAGCAACTTCATAATCTAAACTTGCATAACCAGATGTTAGAGATTTTAGTTTGTCATAAAAGTCTGTTGCAACTTCATTAAGTGGAAGTTTGTAATTAACAATAACTCGGTTTTCATCTAGATAAGAAATATTTGTTTGAGATCCACGTTTTTCTTGGCAAAGACTAAAAACATTTCCTAAGAATCTTTCTGGAACAATGATTGTTGCATTAATTACAGGCTCAAGAATATGGTCTATTTTTGCAGGATCTGGAAAGTCAGATGGATTTTCAATTTCAATGGTACCGCGATCATGCGTTAATTCAATTTTATATAAAACACTTGGCGCAGTGGTAATGATAATTAAATCATATTCTTGTTCAAGTCGCTGTTTGAATACATCCATATGTAATAAACCTAAGAATCCACAACGAAACCCAAGACCTAAAGCCGTAGATGATTTTTTTTCAATAGTTACGCTGGCATCATTCAAAGTTAATTTAGAAATTGCGTCAGCTAAATTTTCGAAATCAGTATTAACAACCGGGAATATTCCAGCAAACATCATTGGTTTCGATGGTTTAAATCCAGCAAAAGGTTCTATTTTGCTATTTTTCGATGTAATGGTATCACCAATTTTAGCTTCTTTAACAGTTTTCATTCCTGTAATAATATAACCTACTTGTCCTGCATATAATGCATCCATTGGAGTTTCTTCTGGATACATGATACCAATTTCTAAAATTTCGTAGTAAGTGTCGGTGTGCATTAAGTGAACGCTATCACCTTTTTTAAGTACTCCATCTTTAACAGCAACTAAACAGATAACACCTCGATAATCATCATAACGAGAGTCAAATAACAATGCTTTTAACGGCTTTGTAGAATCTGATTCAGGTGCAGGAATCCTGGTGATAACATTTTCTAAAACATCAGTAATACCAATTCCAGATTTTCCAGATGTTAAAATTGCATCATTTTCATCAAAATCAAAAAGGGTATGCAGTTCATGCGTAACTTTTTCGATATTTGCAGTTGGTAGATCTATCTTATTAATAACAGGTAAAACTTTTAAATCTTGTTCAAATGCTAAATAAAAGTTTGCCATGGTCTGAGCTTCAACACCTTGGCTTGCATCAACGAGCAATAAAGCTCCTTGGCATGCATACAAAGATCGAGAAACTTCATAACTAAAGTCAACGTGTCCTGGTGTATCGATTAAGTTTAAAAGATATAGTTCATCTTTATACTCGTACAACATTGAAGCTGTTTGAGCTTTAACCGTAATTCCACGTTCTTTTTCGACTTGTAACTTATCAAGAAATTGTTTGTTTTCGCCAGTTCGTGTCGAAAGCGTTCCAGTGAACTCTAAGAGACGATCGGCCAGTGTTGATTTACCATGATCAATATGAGCAATAATTGAAAAATTACGAATATGATCAGGTTTAATATCTTTGAAATTTATTTTTTTTATATCCATGCAGTCACAAAAGGTAAGAATGATCGATATTTATTAACTGTTAATAGTTTAGGCAACTGAGTTGATTTTGTAAACAGATCTTATTGGTTATTCAATTTTAGTTTTTTATTTTGTATCTTAACCTCATTACAAATTAAGAAATTAATTGCTTGCTTTCAATTTCTTAATTTGTAATTACCTCGTCCTTGAAAAGTATGATAGTGGTTTTATCTTTTATTTATATTTCTTTTGAATTGCGAAACTATTGACTGTTAGAAAAGTTTTTTGATATCTTTTAACTATATAATTATTATATGGGGGTATTATGAAACTACAATTAACAACGTTTTTGATTTTATCATTAATTATAACAAATCAATCTTTTGGATCTCATAAAAATGAAGTGTGTCCAACTCCAGTGCCAAAGCAATATCGTCACCTAAAATCTGGTAACGTTGTATCTGCTTACTTTGGAAATTGGGATGTGTATGGTAAAAATAGTTATCAAATTAATGAAATTGAAGCTATTGCAGGTCAGTTAACCCATTTAGTCTATGGGTTTATGAAGCCGGATGATATTGATTTTGAGTGCAAACCACATGATGTATGGGCCGATGTAGGGGCTTATAATGGATTTCAGTCAAAAGTTGGTGGTAGTTTTGCCAAACTGATTGATTTAAAGAAAAAATTTCCACATCTTAAAATTATGTTATCTATTGGTGGTGGTAAATATAATAAAAAATTTATTAATATTGCTCAAAATTCAGATAATTTATTAAAATTTGCTCGGTCTTGTGTTGATATGCTTGATTTCTATAATCATCCATTTTTGATTGATGGTAAGTACAAACGTGTTAATCATTTGACTTATGAAGGGCTTTTTGATGGCATTGATATTGATTGGGAGTGGGATACTCGTACTTTAACTCCAGAACTTTCTCAAGCTTTTACAAAATTTATTGAAGAAATATCTCGACTGCTTCATCTACGTAAAAAGTCAACCGGGCAAGATTCTTTATTCACAATTGCTTTACCGGTTGTTCCGGGTGTTTACAAGAACTTAGATCTGAAAAGAATTATGAAAAATGTTGATTGGTTTAATCTTATGACATATGATTTTTTTGGACCATGGAGTGAAAAAGTTGGTTTTAATGCTCCTCTTTGTAGTAGTGAGTCAATTTATTCAGTTAATGGTGCAGTGCAAAGAATTATGGAGCAAGGTGTTTCACCTGAAAAAATGGTACTTGGGTTACCACTCTATGGATATTTATATGAAAATAGCGATGGTCATAAAACGGTAATTGATAAAAAAAATAAAATAAAAACAATTTCATATAATTTAATAGTTCAAAAGTATTTGCATAATCCAGCATACGAAAAAGTATGGAATAGTTATGGAAAAGTACCATCATTGTATAGTAAGCAAGACAGAATCTTTATTAGTTATGATGGACAAGAATCTATTGCTGAGAAAGTCGAATTAGCAAAAAATAAAAGAATGCAAGGTGTTGTTTTATGGCGACTATCTGGTGATGATGCTCAACACTCAATGGTTCGTGCGATTGTTAATGTTATGAAAAAATAAAAAATAGATAGTATTCATATTGGTTTTTAAAGCTACTTTATATTGACAGTTAAGGCTTTTAATCTTTTGTTTTTCTGTGATTTCGTATAAAATAATCTATATATATATATTTATTTTTCATGAAATTACAGGAACTTTTTGTATGAAGAAGTTATTAGGTTTAATTATATTTTCATTTTGTTTTGAGCAATTTGTATTTTCAGCAGATGATTTGAATAATTTAAAAAAAGATTTTAGTTTCAGAAAACAGCTTGAGTCAGAATATAAATCTTTAAAACCATCAGAGTTGGTAGATCTATTTCATAAAAAAATAGAAACATCTCATAGTGAAATTACTTTTATTGATCAAAGTATTTTTGGAATGGCGTCTGCTTTGCAGCAAATTGATGCAAAATTAGTTAGTTTACAGTATCAACAATCTTTTTCTTTGTATCCAGAAGATATGGGCACGGTTGAAGAATTTTATAAACATGGGTCTTTTCAAGATCATTTAATCTTGAAAAGTAGAAAATCAGCTGCTGAAAAATTACGTAAAGCTTGCGCTGCATTAGAAAATTATGAAAAAATGTCTAAAGAGAAGCAGTTAGAAAGAGTTGCTCTTGATAAAATAACGATTCAATCTTTTTACTCTCCGTATGGTTTTCATTATCAAGAAGTTTTATCTTTGGGTACACCAGAATCTATAAAAAAATATTGGCAATATGAAATTGCTTACCAGCAAGGTTCTTTGCTTGATATTGAAAATAATTTACGTGTAATGAAGGACCAGAGAGTCCAATCATATTTTTATGATACCTTTCAAAATATGCATGTTGAAAGAACTGCATTATTAGAAAACATTGATAGAAATATTACCGAAAGACATAGATTAAAGTCTAGTTATGATCAATATGAAAAAATTCATGGTCAAATATATCAATCATATCAACGAGAATTAGGTGCTGAAAACAATTCTAAGCAAACTCTTATAGAACCGATTCATGAAAATCATCTTGTTCAGCTAACTTCATCTTCAGTTCAAGATTTTGTAACTGTTCGGCAGTGGCAAAAAATGGCGCAATCTTTAAAAAGATTCAATTATGATCGTGAGCACAAGCAAAGCATTAAAGACATTAAAGACATTGTTTTATTTGCTCATGATTATCAAAAGCAATTAGAGCAAAAGAAAAAGAAGAAAAATGTTATAGGTGCTACTCAACTTTTATCTAATAAAATTTCAGAAGCAAATATTAATCGAGCTATAAGTGGTTTTGCCAATATTTCATATAAAGCAAAAAAGACTTTGAAGGAAGAGCAAGATGCTCAGGCATTATTGTTAAAAAAACAAGCATTGTTATTAAAGCAAAAAGAATATGCGCAGTATCAAAAAGGCTTAGCTTTACAGTTACAAAAAAAAGAAAAAGAAGAGCAGTATCAAAAAGAAAAAGTAAAAAAAGAAGAAGACCAATTTTTAAATCAATTACTGTCAGATGTTAAAAAAGTATCAACTCATGAGATAGCAACTCCATCAGTTGATGATATTATTCAAAATGTTGTGGGTACTGCTACTCTTACGAATAAGATGATAGGTGATGTTTTTGAACAAGCAGAACTATTATTAAAAAGTAATAAAATATCTTGCGACTTTTTAATTAAAGAATTGAAAAATAAACAAATACAAAATGATGCAATGAAAAGTGGAACAGCTTTTATGATGTCAGGAGCTGAAGAGTGTTTTAAAGAGTATAGTCGTTTTGTAGGATTAAAAGATGTTAGTCATGAACTAGCTTCTTATTGCAAAGATCAATTTAATATATTAGAAAATATTTTATATACGAATGATAGAAGTTTGCGGTGGATGATTTCTTTTATTCCAAGTTGGCATGAAAGTTATGTTCGTCAGTTGAAAAATCTTGAAAAGCAAGTTTCATCATATGATTCATCTGAAATCAAAGTTAAAATTAGTAAAATTGAACCTTTAATTGAAGGCTTAGAAACACAATTTAAAGAACATCTTAAGGCTGGAAATAAGGATTTAGCAAAAGCAATTTTGAGTCGTAAAATTGCTTTAGTTAAAACTTTAACTGAGATTAAAGAGATAGATCAGAAAATGTTTGTAATTGGTGTGATGCAAGAGTTGCATGGTCCGGGTGGTATTTTACATGTTCAGGATGGTTATAGATGTTATGATGAATTAAATTATCAAAAATATAACAAATC
>Ga0209390_10006688_pt1 | contig 15289 bp, 21 predicted proteins | sample BON01_FD_187212 | JGI IMG/M metagenome (GOLD analysis project Ga0209390, IMG submission 187212) | Freshwater microbial communities from Lake Bonney liftoff mats and glacier meltwater in Antarctica - BON-01 (SPAdes) (version 2) | ecosystem: Environmental > Aquatic > Freshwater > Ice > Glacier... | reverse complement strand
TATATATATATATACACATATATATACATATATATATGTGAATATATATATATATATATATATTGATATATATATATATTTATATATATACATATATATAAATATGTATATATATATATATATACATATATATATATATATATATATAGAAATGCATAATATAACAATGTCCGGAAGGGTCAGGGCCAGCTCGTTTTCGTCGCCGCTGAAAAGGTCGCGTTGCAAATCTTCGGGAAGGAAATTATGAAGCCAACGAGCGCATCCGCGCTCATGTTCTTCAACTGCTACCAAAGTGCCTGTGAAAAGTGCACATCCAAGGCCACACCCATAATGATCAGGTGGAAGCATTGGAACTTCTACCAGGTCATCGGGGTGCCCGCGACCAGGCTGAGCCGTCCTAACAATCCGTAACGGCATATCAAAGAGTTCCAAGGGGTCCTGCCGGAGGACGACTCCGCGTCGCCAGTATGGCGACTCAGAGTTGGTGGATGCCGCACGGTACGCAGCCCCGGGCGAGACGGGTTGCTTCTTCCCCCGTTCTTGCGAGTTCGCGTGATTCAGTTCGCGTCGAGATTCCAGAGAGGCAAAAATCACGAAATCTCTGGTACTAAAGTTTTTGCGTCTGTTCGTGGTTTTTTGAACTTTTTCCACGAAATCTCTGGTACTAAACAGCACGAGAACTACAGAGTGCATCGAGAGTGCAGCGAGAGCTGCATCTTGCATTCATGTCGGGTGGTGCGGCGGGCGGACAAGCTAGGGCGTCTCCAAAAGCACCGGACGATGCTGCTCTTGACACTACGGGTGCAGCAGGAACTTTTGCACTTACCTGTACTTTGGTCAAGCACGAACATGACAGCAGCGATCAAGACTCACAGGACGAAGACATTGCAGTCGCAAAGCTGTATGTACAGCCAAGGGAAAACGCCCGCGAAAAACGTGTTTGTATGGGCTCGTCGGTCTTGGATTTGAAACCGGGTGTCGATCGCGAAATGATACAAGAATGTGCCCGCATCGTCATTCATGCCAACAGAAGTCGCCACCAACGTGTTCTTGGTATACATGCATTTGCATTCTTGTATGCAGCTTGGCTCGCCAGTACGATTATGTGTTAATTCTACATCTTGTGTCCTGTGCATACTTCCAGGGGCTTCTCTGGCAGTGAGTTGGCGACAACTGTCTACTCAAGCGGACAGTGAAAGCCCCGCCGCTTTGTCTACTTGGCCACCTTCTACATCCTCCTTGGGCGAGGCAGAGAAGAAGGAGCGGAAGAAAAAGACACCTGCTGTGAAGCAACCATCCACAAAAATAGTGAACACGTTTCATTTTGTCGACACTCTTCGCCAGAATCCCCCATGCGTTGAAGGACGTCTTGTCATTTCGATTGTGGCTTCATGTTCAACCTCTCAATCGGTGAAAAGAGATAGGGTATATGCTGATCTTTTGCTCCTGGCAAATGACATCAACCGCAGCATTTCAAATGATGGTTGTGCCCCTGATCAACCTGTGCTTACCAAACGCCCAGATGGTACTTGTGTTGGATGCTCTGCACTTTTAGCTGGCTCGCGAGACTATTGTTCCAGCTGTGGCAAAAAGTCGTTTTATAATCAGCACTCGGGAGCTAGCAAAGAATATGTTTCACTCTGGTGCGCCTGTGGAAATGCTGCGAACAGTGGCAAAAAAACTTGTCTGTGCTTTGAGACTTGCATGGATGAGAAGAACATGTCAATGGAGCAGCTGATGTTATCTCGTACAAAGCTCAATATAATGCACAACAGTAAAACACTGTCCTATCATTTTCAGCCCACTGACGGTGACACACAGAATACTCTTGAGGTGGAACGCACACTCGCTCTCGACAAAGAAAAACACAAGCTGCAAGAACTGGTTGTTGCGATGCAGTATTCTGGTTTTCTTTCGCAAAGCTTGCGCAAGTTGTCAGACTCCCAGCGCGACATCATGCACTCGATTATTGCAAAATCACACGTGCCTAGGTAATATAAGATCTCGTTTGTTGTGCTTGTTAATTTCATGCGTGGCTGCTTGCATTTTACTGATGACATTTTGTGTGCAGTGAGGAACGGCTGTCGAATTTCTGGGAGGCTTGCTGCGCCGCATATTGTGACACCAGCAGCGAGGAGACTGCCAAATCTACACAAGACGGTGCCCGCGGGGTGATAGGTGACTCAACAATGACCGAGCCAACGGAAAATAAAAACCCTGTGGGTATTTCTCCCCTTGTCGTCGATAACAGTGGGTTCGATAGTTATGGCTACCATCCGAAACTCGAACATGGACCATTCGGTCTGTATAGGTACAATTGGCTGGCCAACGACCTGTTGCAGAGCTTTAGGACCGTGTTGAAACGCGTAGGAAGTCTGGACAGGAGCGCGGACGTGAAGAAAGTCGTTGCTGGACTGAATGAGCTGGTCTATGAAAATTACGTAGAAGGAGGCAACCCAGTTTCTGCAGGCAGTGTGCACGGTGCAGATGCTCAGATTAGCGTAGAGGTGGACTTGAGTGGTGGTGAATGTGTGGCAAAGGGGGGAGAAGCAGCTGGGAAAAATGTGCACGGTGAAGATGCTCATACCAGCGCAGATGCAGGCTTAGGTAATGATCGTGTCGACCCTTTTCCGCGTGGCTCAAGCACAGAGAGTGTAGATAGAAATGTCCAGGGACGCAAAAGAAGCAAGTCAGATCGCTCGAGCCCCCCCCTGGCGTCTTACACGGGGGATCTGTATCAGCTACCGCGTGTTATTTGTGTTCTACTCAAGTTGGTTGTTCACTTTATGGTGAGCACCTTTGCGGCACAACAAGCGCTTTGTGAATTTGCCAGAGACTCGAAAGGGGCCGACAGCCTGGATCGGTACAATGACCAGGCTAACCACCGGCAGCGTGGCATGAAACACATGCTGGCAATGTTTGAGCTCTCGTTAAAAACACGACTCGAGTATAGTCTTAAGATTGCCTTGTGCTCCTGTATACCATCCAGCTGTAAGTCACAAGAGAACGTGATGGTCACCTTAATGGTCGGCGCAGCGATTGGGCCATTGCAAAATCAGGAACACCAGGACACTTGTGCCACACTGTGGTTTGAAGTTCTCCTCATGATCGGTCTTTTACGTGAAGGGCGGCTGACTGAAGGCACATTGCATCGGTTCAACGCCCTATCCTGGCAGGTATTGTCGATTGTATGATTTTCCAGTGTCCTGTGGTTGTATCTTTGATTTTCCCCTGACAATAAACTTTTTGCAGACCCAAAGTGATGTGCACATAAACACCCGCGACATCAAAGGGAAATCTCTAAGTGAACGCTCTTCTTCGATCCGGCTGCAAGGCGCTGTACTTTCTCGTCGGTGCGCACTTGTGCATGCCTTGGCCAGCATCATGGATGGCGGGTATATTGACAGGGCGCGTGCCAATATGTTCAATTGGGGTGGGGACATTACTATTCACAAGCGATTGTGTCCACTCTTGCCCGTGTACTGTGATCCTTGCACCACACTGCAGGCGTTGAAAGAAGTAGACATTGTGCGTGGCAACACTAATGTCGCAGTCAGCCATCTCATCGTATCGGCCATGTCAATCAACAGCAATTGTGCCAACACTGGCATGCTTCGTCTTTCGAAAGTGTCAGTTGAAGAGCTCCGCGCTACCCAAGATTGCAAAAATATCCAAGCTGCCCATATTGACTACAAGGAGTCGAAACGCATAGAAAGTATTGTGAGTGATTGTTTCGTTTGCATTTGGTGTGTGCTGTGTTGCTGGTGTGCTTGCTACAATGAACTGAACAAGGTGAGCCTCAATTCACACAGGGCAAGCTTTCTGCAGATGAAATGACGAAGCTTTCCAACAAAATCGACCAACAAGGCGAAGAATTGCTCAAGAGTCTCGACAAAATGTTGTCATCCAAGGGCGAATTGGTTAAGAATGAAGCCATTGCCGAAGCCCTCGTGGACGCCCTGGTTCGCGCCTACGCCGCTGCCCCCGATGTGAATGTGGTGCTCGTTTTGAACTCTTGCACTTCGTCTCACATTTATGACAGAATGGTCAAGATTGCCGAAGCAAAGATCAACCGTAACCACATGAACCAGTGTTGTGTGATAAGCACGACAAAGCAGTGGCCGGGGTCAATTCTGCCACGTTTTTTGCAGACTATGCTCCTTGCTGCGAGGGGGGGTGTGGAAAATAGGGATCAGCTCGAAATGATCAGTGAGCTTGCAGAGACACTGGAAAAAAGCGTAGAGAGTTACGCCGAAATCGAGTGCGAGGGCCAGAGTGAGGATAATATCAATGCTATGGAGTATGCGCACGCCGTCAGCATTTCAACACTCTGAAGTTCCACACATGCACCTGCACGCTCCACCACGCTCTTTCCAGCACAAACGAGTCAATAAACGCGAGGCGAACGCATTGTTTCTACACTTTGTCGTGTCTTCACTTTCGCAACTCTTTGACGCGAGACCGTGGAATCGGCACTTTTGCCCCTCTGGTAATACGCGCGCAAGCTCGTGGTCCAGAGAAACATCGTGACATGCTATGTCACAGAGGGCCGCTGAATAGGCATATTCGACCATCCAAGCACTTTGTGTGTGATTTTGGGTACTCTAGAGATTCTCTGTTTCCTATCGTCTGTCTGTAGCACCGCAGCAAAACAGCAAAGTGTGATTTCGAAGAACCGTGTGGTCGTATACACCATTCAATCAAAAAACGTCTGCCAAAAACACCCACCAGACACGAACAAACGCTGGGAACTTGCGACAATAGTGCCGCTCAGATAATAAAACCCAGCATTGGGGCCCAGGGATCCACGCAGGTGGTCGTGTTCGTTGTCGATTTCTTCGTGCGAGTACATGGAGATGTCGAGCTCATCATCATACTCCAGCCAGACCGGCCCATATATCTTTCTGTGTGTATATATATATATATATATATATATACATATATCTATATATATGTACATATATACAAATGTATATATATGGACAAGATATATGTTTACATGTATATATCTATACATATACATATGTATACTTATATGCATACATATATAGATATACCCATACATATATATACATATATAATCATATATATATAAACATATATATTAATATACAAATGATAAGATATCTATGTTGATATATAGATATATATAAATATACATCACAATGTACCTTAGTATATATACATATATCTGTATATGTATATATATATATGTATATATAAATACATACACCTATGTGCATATGTATATTCACATATACATGCATGTATTTAAACACAAATATACATATATTCACATTTTCATACATACATATATATATATATGTTTGCGTGTGTATATATATATATATATATATATACATATCCACGTGAGAATACTGGTACGTACAGTTATATGCATAAATACATACATATACAAACATTTTATATATATATATATATATGTATGAATCCATTTATATATATATACATATGAATACATATACATATGTACATATAAATACATATGTATATATTTGTATACATATGTATCAATATACACATCTACATATTTTCACATACATAAATTTTTATTTGTACACGTATAAATCGATATGTATGTGTATACATATATATATATACATGTATCTGTAAAATGGAAATTGACAAAGACGTAAGTTTTATATTGATATATAGGCATACATAAAGATGAACACATGTTGGTGTGTGTGTGCATGTGATTGGTTTAGAGTGTGTGTGTGTGTCTGTGTGTGTCTGTCTGTGTCTGTGCGTGTCTGTGTGTGTGCGTGTGTGTATATTGGTGTGTACACCTGTGTGTGTGTGTGTGTGTGTGTTTGTGTGTGTATGTGGGTGTGTGTGTGTGTGTGTGTGTGTGTGTGTGAATGTGTGTATGAATGTATGTGTGTACGCGGGTGTTAGTGTTTGTGTAAGTGGATATTAGTGTGTGTGTGTGTGTGTATGTGGTGTGCATGTTTGTGTGTGTGTTTGTGCGTGTGTATGCGTTTGTGTCTGTGTTGGTGTCTGAAAGTGTGTACGTGTTTTTGTTTGTGTATGTGTGTGTGTGATTGTGTGTTTGTGTTTGTGTGTATCTGTGTATTTGTGTGTGTGTTCATGAGTGTTTTTTTTGTTTTTTTGTGTGTGTGTACGTGTATGTGGAATTTTGTAGAGTGTGTGTGCGTGGGTGTGTGTCTGTGACTGTGTGTTTGTTTGTGTTTTGTTTGGTGTGTTTGTGTGTTTGTATGTGTGTGTGTGCGCGCGTGTGTGTGTCTGTATGTGTGTATTTGAGTGTGTTTGTTTATGAGTTTATGTGTGTGTGTGAATAGGTGTGGACGTGTGTGTTTATTTATGTATTCATTTTGTGTGAATGTCTGTGTTTGTGTATGTGTGTGTGTGTGTGTGTTTGTGTGCGATTGTGTGTGTGTGTTTGCAGGGGGGTCAGGGGGGGGTGGGATGTTGGTGTGTGTGTGCGAGGGTGTGTGTGCTTGTGTGTGTGTATGTGTGTGTATAGGGGCGTTTGTGCGTGCGTGTTTATGTGTGTGTGTGTGTGTGTTTGTGAATGTCTGTTTGTGTGCAAGTGCATGTGTGTGTGTATATATTGGTGTGTGTGTGTTTTTATGTGTGTGTGTGAGTGTGTGTGTGCATGTACATGCGTGTGTGTGTTTTTATGTGTGTATGTGAGTGGCTGTGTGCGTGTGCATTTGTGTGTGTGTGTGTTTGTGTGTGTGTGTGAGGGTGAGTGTATGTGTAAGTTTGTCCTTGTGTGCATTCGTGTGTTTGTGTTTTTTTCTGGCTGTTTGTCTGTCTGTCTGTCGGCTTGTCTGTCTGTCTGTCTGTCTGTCTGTCTGTGGTTGAGTGCGTGCGTGTGTGCGTGCGCGCACTTGTGTTAGTGTGTGTGTGTATGCATGCATGTGTTTGTGTGTGTGCTTGTGTTTGGGTGTTTGTATGTTTGTTACTGTGTGTGTGTGTGTTTGTGTGTGTGTTCGTGTGTGCGCGTGAGTTTGTGCGTGTGTGTGTGATTGTGTGTTGTGTGTGTGTGTTTGTATATTTGTGTGTGTGTGTGTGTGTGTGTGTGTGTGTGTGTGTGTGTGCGTGTGTGCGTTTGTGTGTGATTATGTGTGTTTTTGTTGGTTTTTGTTGTGTTTGAGGTGTGCACACGCGCGCTCACGTGTGTGTGTTTGTGTGTTTGTGTTTGCGTGTGTGTGTGTCTGTGTCAGTTCGAGTGTCTGTGTCTGTGTCAGTGTCTGTGTTGGTGTTTGTATGTGTGTCTGTGTCTGCGTCTGCGTCTGGTGTTGGGTCTGTGTCTGTGTCTATGTCTGTCTGTCTGCTTTTGAGTGTGTGTGTGTGTGTCTTTGTGTGAGCGCAGGCCCCCACTTGTGTGTGTGTGTGTGTTGGCATGCTGTTGTTTTTGTCTGTGTGATTGTGTGTGTGAGTGTTTGTGTGTGTGTGTGTCTTTGCTTGTGTGCGTGTGTATGTGTGTGTGAGTTTGTGTGTGTTTGTGCGTGTTTGTAAAGTGTGTGTGAGTATATGTGTGTGTGAATGTGTTTGCGTGTGTGTGGGTGTGTGTGTGTGTGTGTGTGAGTGCTCTCGTTTGTGTGTGTGTGTGTGTGTGTGTGTGTGTGTATGTGCATAGGTGTGTGCGTGAGTGTGTGTGAGTGTGTGTGTGTGTGTGTTTGTGTGTGTGGGTGTGTGTGTGTGTGTGTGTGAGTGCTCTCGTTTGTGTGTGTGTGTGTGTGTGTGTGTGTGTGTATGTGCATAGGTGTGTGCATGAGTGTGTGTAAGTGTGTGTGTGTGTGTGTGAGTGCTTGCGCGTGTGTGTGTGTGAGTGTGGTTGTGTGTTGGGGTCAGTGTGTGTGTGTGTGTGTGTCTATTCTTGCGCGCGCGTGCATGTGTTTGTGAGGTTGGGTGTGTGTGAGTGTGTTTGTGTGTGTGTGTGAAGTGCATGTGAGTGTGTGTGTGTGGCATTGTTCGTTTATGTGAGTGTGTGTGTGTGTGTATGTGCGTTTGTGTTTGCATGAGTGTGTGTAAGTGTGTGTGTGTGTGTGTGAGTGCTTGTGTGTGTGTGCGTGTGTGTGTGTGTGTGTGTGTCTGTCTGTGTGTATGTGTGTGTGTGTCTTTTCTTGCGCGCGTGTGCATGTGTGTCTGAGATTGGGTGTGTGTGAGTGTGTTTGTGTGTGTGTGTGAAGTGCATGTGAGTGTGTGTGTGTGAAATTTTTTTTGCAAGTGTGTGTGTGTGTGTGTTTGTGTGTGTTTGCTCGCGTGCGTGTGCGTGTTTGTGTGTGTCTGTTTGTTTGTGAATGTTTGTGTGTATGTTTGTGTGTCTGTGTGTTTGTGAGTGTGAGTGTGTTTGTGTGTGTGTGAGAGAGAGAGTGTGTGTTTGTGTGTGTGTGTGTGAATGTGTGTTAGGCTGTGTGTTTGTAAGTGCATGAGTGTGTGTGTGTGTGAGTGTGTGAGTGTGAGAGTTTGTGCAAATTCATAATGTCAATCAATATGTACATATCCATCAATATGTGCATAAATTAATGATGTCAATAAATATGTACATATATGTATATATTTACACGGATAGATATGGGGTAATACATTTAAAGTAGATTTTCATTACATGCTTTACATGAATTAAACTGTATACCTGGATATGTATGCATTTATGGTCATATTTGCATATATATATATACATATTGAAGCTTGGTATGTATATACATATATGTATATCTAGACTTATATACGTACAAAAGTATAATTTTCAATTACTCTTCATTAAAAATAATTATTTGACACAATCTCATCAAAACTGTATCGGCGTCTCGGTTGTGGGTTGGGCACCGGTCAACGGTACAAGTTCCATTGGATGGTGGTGTGCAATCATGTTAGGACCATCGAAAAAGATTTGTTGTTTTTCATGCCACGTTTACAATAGTCTTGAATTTGCCATGATAGATTACCATTGAGTCTTGGAACACACATGCTCCTCCTCGTTACAAGGACAACTTCTGTGCTGAGCTGCTTCTCGAGGATCGAGACAGGTATGAGAAAGATCGCAGTGTAAACCCCTTACACACCTGCACTGTATTCAGTTCTTCTTCTTTTCAAACACCCAATTTGATTCCACAACATAATTTGATAAGTACACTTTGTATTTCCAAATCATTGTTGTCAATCAAGACACATGGGTGTGAACCATCTCCACGTTGTCTCTCCCTTCCTTTCCAGCCTATATACTCCAAGTACTCTCATTCAGACTTGTTTTGTGAATTTTGTTATGTACCACCGAAATTCCACATCTTCCCGTAGAGTGTAAATATAATTCCACAACTTCACTTGACGTGCAAATATTGTCGAAACGAATATTTTTTTTTTGTTGCGTTTATTTTGGAAGCAAGTATGTTGACACAACAATATTTTGTAAAGAACTAAAAAAGAAAGGCTTGTTCCCAGCATTACTCCGAACCACAATAAATCAACCAGAACAGCAACAAATTGTTTCGAAACATGATGTGATGTTTGCCCAAACTGTCTCTTTTCAATTGTCCACGAAGAGTGAGAGTTCATCAAGTACGGGACAAATTGGGTTCTAACTGGAAACTGTTATACTAATACGTGCAAACTTCCAAGACAGCTGTTGACGAAAACCGAGATGACAACAATTAATATTCAAATGTTTGCTAACTGACACGCTGGATGAAATATGTGTTATATAAACTACTTTCGCGCAGAAAAGTGTGGTGGCACCACAAATATGGGTCGACGTGGATGCAAAGAGAAACCCCCACCCTTGGGAGTTTGCTTTAACCATGTGCCCGGATCAAAAACCGTGTGCATTGGATTTCGTGACGAGATGCGACCGTTGTATCAAGTTGTGAAATCTGTTACACACAGGTCTTGATTAGGGAACATAGTCAGTGAACAACCAACCCGGGGGTATGCAGTTTCTTTCGTTCAACGTTGTGTAGAGCGACACATATTTTGCGTACATGTTTGAAGAGGTTGATTGTTCGCAATTTCAGAGACCAAGAAGACAGAATGATAAAGTCCGTGACAGGGGTGTAGTTTGAGAAACTGCCCGAATACCTCTTTCATCTGCATGTATTATATTCTGTACACATGTGGTCCAGCGCAGCAGAAATTATACGTACCTGCCAATGTGGATTCTAACCGGTACTAGTTGAGGTGCACATAGTAGCAAGGTACAATGCCATAGTTCATGTCAAAATGTATACGTGCCGACATATGAATGCACATATCTGTAAGTAAATGTAGGCATATGTGTACATGTGTGCGTAAATTGATTTCAATTTGCATATGTCCACATTTTCCTGCAACTTTATGAATACGCAAATATACATGTATGTACAAGTAAAAAAATTTATATGTACATAAATACAACTGTACGTATGCGAATCTGCGATATATGATGACACATGTATGCATATTATTATGAATTTCAATGTATCTGTATACAAATATGCATATATACAAATAAATGAAGATATTGCCATGATTATCAATAAATTTGCTTGAATATATCAGTATATGCATGTACATGTATACATGTATATATAAACATATGAATGTATGTATTAATACCTGGATACAAACTTACAAATGTTCATTACTGCAATCGTTGTATAAATGTAAATATATATGTGAATACATATATATATATATAACTATGCGACTAAAATACATATGTATATCAATTGACATACACGTATATATATTAATGTATTTGAATGTTTATGAAAATGTCATTATCATATGAATGCAAGTCTGCGAACGCATGTTTAGGTATTTCTATATATGTTGAGTTAGACCGTGATATGTGCCCGAATATATATGTATTTTTATTTATATGTACTCATTTGAGCTCTTTCGCCATGAGTCCCATTGTGTCGTTGCCCTAAGCGTCATCGTTAGTAGTCTTGATATAGACTATATGTAGTTGGTGAATAGACGGGGGGACGGGGAGTGCAATGGAGGACGTTTGCAAGAGCTTGTATTGCTGGTAGAATTGGGGGAGAAGGGGACTTCAGCAGGATCTGCCTCCAGGATCAAGTCGCCCGCAGCCCCATCCAGTTGGTTGAGGGCCTCTATGAGCTCCCTTACAACCTTTTCTACCGAATCAATGAAGAGGTGCGCGAATTTGATAATGCCAAATTTGTTGAGGTCCTTCGACACCTCGAGCAGGTGCCGCAGCTTCTCCCACCATGTCGCATGCCACAAACCACAACAAATGTGTAAGCACAAAGGTGCAGGGTCGGCGAAGACACCATTTGATCATCCTCCTTGCCGAGTCAGGTGACAGAGATATCAGGCAAGTTTAGAGACTGCACCTTCCCTACCAGTGAATGCAATTCACTGATTGGTGTACGAGTGACAATGGCAATGTCAGCGAGGCTGATGGCATGTTTCAACCAGACTGGTGGCTTGAGTCTGTGTATGGCCACAATGAGGCAGGCGCCTGCAACGGAGGATGGCTTTATGCCAATGGCATCAGTCTCCAATATAAATAGGTCACACAAGTAGAAGGACATGGCTTCCACGACAGGGGACGGCTTTAGCAGCAAAATGAGTCCCTGGGTGAATGCAAAGGGCGTGGGTGCGTGAATGTGGCCGCCAGTAATATTCAAAACATGGCGCTCCATGACGAACAAGCCTTTTTTGTCCGTGATTGTGCCAAACGTGTGCAACATGTCCGCCATGGACAGGTGTTTAGGCTCACAGAATTTGGATGCAATCCAAAGGCATACGCCGCAGAGAAGGTATATCTGTCCCGAGTGAATTGACGGCTGCGCCTGAGTGCAACGGTCGAAAAGCTGGAATGAAGATTGAAGCGTATCAACAGACAACTTGAATTTAAGATGCTTGTCGATCATCCATTTGAACAGCTTTTTGCGAAGACTGTTGCAATACACCATCCCCATGTGGGGTTGGTTCCGCAAGTGTGTGCACGCAAATGTTGATGAGTCCTCACAAGAGTACAGTGTCTGTAAGCACGCGAAACCTGGCAGCTCTTGGCACCAAGACGGCATGAGAAATAACTTTGCCCTTTCCTGCGTCAATTTGACCGCGAATACATGCTCCTGATAGCCTGCTTTTACAACACGACTTTGAAACGAGCTGGCGTCCTTGCTGTCTTGCTCCATTTTGCCCTGTTGGTGGCTGTCTTGTAATACAGTTTTATGGTTCTCTTTAATCATGATTGTGTGTTGCGCCCTCTTTCTGCCTTCAGTGCATCTTCCGCCAAGTAGTATATCCTTCTCCTCTTCGTTTTGGCCTTGCATCATCAGAGTTGACCCCCTCCATCTTTTGGCCACCTGACCCACACGCACTAGAGCATCAAATATTTATTGTCACAATGAATAAGAACCCAAGAGGAGGTAGCATACAAAGGAGGTAGGCTACAAGGCTTGGCAATAACGCCTGAAAAAAGAGTGTTCACAATTCGTTGCGAGACTACATGCGCACAAAGAACATGTTCTCTTGCGTGTGCTGCTAGTGGAAGCTGAGTTTTTAAAGTTGAAAAGTCCAACCTCAGAGACAGAGCCAGAGAAAGAGAGAAAGAAGGAATGCGCGCGCAGGAGCGAGAGAAAGAAAGCGAGAGTCAAAGTGCGAGACAGAGAGAGGGAGAGAGTTTTTTCAGGTACGCGCTGGCATTTTAGTACAATTGGCCCATTTGGTATGTGTGTGTGTATGCGTTGACGAGAGCAAGCATGAGAGAGTGAGAGAGAGAAAGAGAGAGCGCCCAAGAGACAGACCTGCAACCAAAACTGTGGTTCCTCGGTGGGTGCCAACTTCCGTCTTGTGCACGACATTTGTTTGACATCCAACACTGCACTTCCTGAGGATGCTCTCTCCTCCAACACATTCGGAGTTGCTTCAGATGCTGCATCCATTGTCACTTCTGCGGAGAACTGGAACTGATCAAGGACCCGAGGAGTATCATCCACAGGGCGCTGCTTGGGGGAAGGCTTCAAAATGGAAACTTCGCAGTCATCTTTTCCCATTGTCTGGCACAGCGGCTCGACGGTGTCCTGTTATCAACGAAAGTGGTGAATTTGAAGAGAGAGAGCGCGCAAGAGAGAGAGAGAATGATGAGAGAGAATTACAGGGTAAGAAAGCGAGGAACAGAGAGAGAGAGAGACTGAGACTGAGAGCGAGAGAAAAGCACACAGCGCGGACAGCGAGAGAGATAGAGAACAGAGAGCGAGAGAGAGAGAGAGGAGAGCAAAAGAGAGCGAGCGAGGGAGACCGAGCGAGGGATAGAGATTTGGACTGCAACAGTTATTGCAGTTTACCTGCGTCTGGATAGAGAGCGAGAGAGAAGGAGCACAGAGCGAGACAGACACAGAGAAGGAGGACGAGAGGAAGAAAGAGTGTGTGTGGGAGAGAGAGAGAGAGAGAGAGAGACAGAGAGGGACAGCAAGCAAAAGAGAGCGAGAGAGAGCAAGAGAGAGAGAGAGAGACCGGAGATATCGCCATGGGAGACATAGGATGAGGGCATGATGGCGAGGCATCGAGTGAGGGGTCAACGCCTGCTGGTATTGCCTGACGCTTCCCGTCCGCGGAAAAGCTATGTGCTGGTTCTTTGCAATGCTTCCCATCCACGCTGCCTTTTGGCGAAGCAGAATGCAAGGGCGTTTGCCCCGTGCTCGACTGTTGAGTCATGCAAGTCAGATTTTCTGTGCATTCACAGTTTGGCACATTTATGGCTGTGCATGGGAGGTGTGTGCGAGAGAGAGAAACAACGCGAGACGGGGTGAAGCGTGCGAGAGAGAGAGAAGGGAGAGCAAGAAAGAGAGCGTGGAGAGCGAGAGAGAGAAGAATGACGAAGCTTAGAGCGAGAAAGAGAGAGAGCCAGAGATCGACAGACAGAGAGAGAGAGTGTGAGAGAGAGATAGATCGCAAGAGAGATCGAGCGAGAGAGAGAGAGAGAGAGAGAGAGAGAGAGCGAGGAACGAGCTTGAACAAGATGCCAAAAGCTTGAGATCGCGCGTCAAGTTGAGAGCGAGAGCGAGACGACCTGAGCCTGGATCGGCTTTGTTGATTTTTGAAGAATCTTGCATCGTCGAGCTTCCATGGGGTTGCCATTTCTTGTTTTGCACGAGCATATTGCGCGCTGTCCGTTTTTTTTCCCTTCCACGTGATAGTTGTTGCTGGCAGGTGTTGGATTTTGATGAATCTTGCATCGTCGACGTTCCTGTGGTTTGCCATTTCTGGTTATGCACGAGCATGTTGCATGCTTTCCGTTTTTGCCCACGTGATTTTTGTTTTTGGGCTGTGCATCTGGTACATCACCGGGCCTCAACAAAGACAACATTTTTTCTCGGCTCTCACACCCTCTCCATTAGCCTCCTCCACTTCCGCTGCAGCACGAGGTGCGGTTGTTGGTAATGTAGGCGGCGTGGGATGGCCGTGGTGTGTGCGTCAACTTTCGCACGAACTGAGTCGTGCCCAGCTAGAGGGCGTCGGCCGCACCGAGTCGCTGCCCTTTGCTTCTTTCCTTCTTGAGAAAATTCTTGTTCCCGCAATAGCTCTTCTTGAACTGTGCTGTGGGCATATGTCCTTCTGAAAGATGCTTCTGGAAGATGCTGGAACGAGCTTGAACAAGATGCCGAAAGCTCCACTGCGCGAAGATCAAGATGCCTTCCCCACCTTCCTTGCCTGGACCTTGGTATTCCGTGCCTGAGAATTCTCCCGCTATTACTCCTGAATTACTCAATGGCGTCCATTCGCGATCTTGAGATTGATTTTTTGCCCATTTCGCCCAGCCCACCAAATGACGCAGATTGGGAAGGGGGGATGGTAATAATTCAAAAAGTTGGGTGAGACCAAAAAAAAATCAAGGCACAAAGTTCATCTCCACATCCAGGCCTCCACGCTCGTGTGTCCACTCTCATCATGCGATGTTTGTGGGCAACACTGTGGGCACAAACGCGCTGAAATTGTACTCATTTTTACTGTGTCACGATCCGCATTCTGTAAATTGCGATAACTTGTGTTCCAGGACGCCAATCGAGAATGTGAAAATTGAAACCTGCACCAAATTTCAAGAAGAAGATAAAACATTAAGACTGTGAGGTTGCATAGTGCCATGCAAGAAAGTTTACAAAAATATGTGTATTGATCATTTGATATATAGATAACAACCTGTAATAGGATTTCACTTGGTCAACACAACAATTCTTGTCGAGAGGTACGAAAACACGATTGTAATCCCTTGACAGGCGTATACAAAAGCCAGACACGGCCTTAACTCTCCTTAAAAGTGTTTATTTGAAGTTGAAAACCA
>Ga0209390_10006682_pt1 | contig 15300 bp, 12 predicted proteins | sample BON01_FD_187212 | JGI IMG/M metagenome (GOLD analysis project Ga0209390, IMG submission 187212) | Freshwater microbial communities from Lake Bonney liftoff mats and glacier meltwater in Antarctica - BON-01 (SPAdes) (version 2) | ecosystem: Environmental > Aquatic > Freshwater > Ice > Glacier... | reverse complement strand
TTTACATGGACAAAAAGCCACGTGTATTGAACATAAAACCCCTGCATCTGAAAATTTTAGACCTACTTGGATCCCAATATCGAAAATACTATTTTCTCGAATAGGGGTGGGAAATGTCGGAAATAGGGTCGTTTGTCGGCATTTCAGAAGGGTCAATAAATCCAGAAAGCAAAGTATTAATTACACACTCCTCAAATGCTCCTCCTCCACACCCCGAGTTTGACTTAAAGCAGTTAAGGGCTATTCCGCTGCTACAATATCGCCCAAATCATAGCACTCCGATCATCACTCACCGAAACAAGGCAGTCCTCCATCCACATCAACCGGTTCACTGAATTGATATGGCCGCCCAAGCGAAGGGTATCCACTACTTTCAGCAATTGAAACGATTGAGCATCCCAGATTTTCAGCGTTTTGTCGCGGCTGGCGCTGGCGAATAGCTTTCCGTCGGGTGAGAAAGCAATGTGGTTGATCGTAAAAAGGTGGGCAGCTTCCGCTGGTGTTTCAGGCGCAAGTTGCCAACTGCCGACTTCCCAAACCTTCAGCCGGGCATCTCGGCCACCGCTGAGCAGGTGCTGGCCGTCGGGTGAAAACGCAAGGGTAAATACAGAGTTTTCATGTGCGTTTTTTAGCTGGTGCTTCAAAGCAAGTGTTTCAGTATCAAGGATGTAGATGTGGTGGTCGCTGGCACCCACGGCAATTTCATGGCGCGGTTCAGAAATGGCCAATGCACGCAAAGCCTGGTTGGAAAGTTGAAAACTCTCGATGGTTTTAGCGGCGGCACTATCCCAACGGGTTAGAACCCCATCGCCGCCGGCGCTGAAAAGGGATTTTCCATGCTCCAGCAAATCATAGACGCCCTTTTGGTGGTGCTGCACATTGCGGGTAAGCTCGGGCTGTTCGCGCAGTATCCAGTGCATGCCACCGTTCATATTGCCCGCAAGGATGCGGGAGCGGTCGGGGAAGGCGTGCAGGGCGAAGATTTGCGTTTCGGTATTGGCGATCACCCTGCCATTTTCCGGATTGTCCAGATCCCATTCTACCACCCAGCCATCGCCGCCGGCAGTGAGGAAATGCCGCGCGTCGCGCCCGGGCGAAAGGGCGTATATGGCGGCGCGATGGCCGGTACAAGTATGGATTTTTTTCATTTGTATTCCAAGTGCCTCATCCGGCGAATGTGCTGTGAATTGGTTGCCACATTTGAAAAGTCAGCGTTCTAAAAAATACTGCCAAGCTGGTTGGACATTGATCTTTTTGCCGTTCTCCCTGATTTCTTCCTGTGTGTCTCTAGTCAATATTTTCCCTTCTGGAAGCCCAAGAAATTGTAGCGCTTCCGCCATCCCCCTTATTTCTCGTTCTCGTATTCCTTGCTCATAAAACCCCAAACACACGTTTATGGGCTGCCCATTTTCCCAATAGAAATCTACTTCCTGTTTTTCTAGAAAATAATGTGGTGTAAATCCTTGTCTTCGCAAGTGCAAGAAAACTGCATTTTCAAGCACACTGCCCGTATCCTCCCCAATACTTGTGGCATATTTGAATGCGGGGTCAATTACATAAAACTTGCTGGGATTAACCGCTTGTACCCTTGTAGAACGATGCCAGATATTGGTTTTGAAAAGCACGAAAGCCTCCTGCAAATACTCAAGATATTCAAAAACGGTATTTTTACCAAGACCATAACCTTGAGATTTCAGGTCGTTGAAAATTTTAGTGGTACTCATCGGATTGGCCATGTTTCCAATGGTATATTTCAACAAGTACTTCAACAATGATGGATTTTTAACGGAAAAACGCTCCGTTAAATCCCGGTATAGCATTAGGTCTAGGTATTCATTAACGGTTGGCCGATGCAAGGCTTCTGGCAAAAACACCAGTTCTGGGAATCCTCCTTGTCGCAGCCACCGGTCAAACCAATGCAGTATTTTCGTCTGTCCTTTTGAAGTTTCAGGGTTTACTTCAACTTTATTGAAAGTTAAAAATTCCGAAAAACTCAGTGGAAAAACCTCAATTGGTAGGGTTCGCCCGCGCAACGCCGTTGCCAGTTCCCTACTCAACATTTTAGAAGACGAACCCGTCAGGTAAATTCGGCAGTTTTCCGTGTCGGCAAGGCGGCGTATGAATTTTTCCCAGCCTGGAACCTCTTGTATTTCGTCAAAAAAGAACCAAACTTTTTGGTCGCGATTCTCTGGGAACAATTCATAATAAGCTTGAAGCAATTCGTCCATATCACCCAGCTGCAGCGGGAATAAACGGTCGTCTTCAAAATTGATATATACCAAACGATCTGCGCTAACAGTCTGCCGCAATTGCCTGATGATATTGAATAACAGGTGCGTTTTCCCAGCACGCCTTGGACCGAGCAGCGACACAATTTTAGGAATGTCAATTGGCACAGAGATTTCCCGAGCGATGGTTTCTGCCAGAGGCTTCTGGATAAAATCAGCGATTATTTTTCGAAAAACAAGTTTCTTCATCATAAGTCTCCCTGTATGGAGTGACAAATATAATGGCTTATGTCACTCCACACAGGGAGACCCTTGAAAAATTTGAATGGTACCGACGATTACCCTACCATTTCCATTACTTTCATCACCTTATCGCTTCACCAATTTTCGCACAAAGCTCCCTTTCTCCATTTGGAAATTCAGGAAATATGTGCCTGCTGGCAAAGACCTCAGGTCAATGGGCAATGAAAGCTTGTCTGCCTGATGGGTTTGCATGAAAAGCTGGCGTTGACTGGTGTCGCTGAGTGAGATAACAAAGTGCTCATTTTGTGCTAATTCCATTTCCAACGTTACCATACCACTGCTCGGATTTGGCGCGAGTGAAAATTTGCGCACCGAAACAGGCATTTTTGTTTCACTGATAATGATTGAAATGCCGGAAGACTGGTACGTGCAGCCATTGGCTGAGGTGATTTCCAATTCGTAAATGCCGCTCTGTGTTGCCACATAAGTTGGGTTGATGGCCCCTGGAATGGGCTGGTTGTTCAACAACCATTGGCAGGAAGTGCAGGGAGGCGTTGAAAACAGGGTGTCGCCAGACACAAGTACTTCTGGTTCAATGGCTGTTTCTACCTGGATATTGATATTACCGATTTTGAAACTGCAAAGTGAATCCAACACGATTACCTCATAGATCCCCGGTTGGGTTACCATCAAGGAGTAGTTGGGTTCGGTGGTCGTGCTGGTTTCAATGGAGGTCACACCATTGAACCAATTTAACTGGCTGGGATTCAACAAACCGTTGACCGTCAGCACCGCGTGTTGGCCAACGCACAACATCGTATCGCTGACCATCAGGGTGGGCGGGTTCGGATTCAGCGATTCAATTTCATAAGATTGTACACGAGAGCAGCCATTACCATTTGTAACGGTCACTGTATAGGTGCCTGGGTTCAGGTACACAATTTGATTATCAGTCTGGGCATTAGACCATGCGTACGTGATAGTTCCAGTTCCATTGACAGGTTCCAGGCTGATAATAGCAGATAAAGAGTTTTGGCAAACCGGGCTGTAAATGGAGACGAGGGATACCTGGAAAGGAGAACACAACTCTGTGATTTTTTGCACCCTACCAGTTGAAAGCAGGGCAATATACAGTTCACCGTCACGGTCTTCACCAAAAGAGCTGAATTCGTAATCGCCCAAATTAGCCAGTTGTTCCGTGCTAAATGTTCCGTCGCTGTTTTGTTTCGTGCCCCAAATACGGCCACTGCAATAATCGGCAAACAGATAAATGCCTTGCAAATCGGGGTATTTGCTGCCGCGATATATAAAACCGCCCGTCATGGAGCAGCCCATGGAGTTGTTGTCATAATCAAAAACAGGCCCGACATAGGTGTTTTGTGGCTGACAACCCGAAGTATTGAAAGGAAGGGTGCCCTCGTAACAACGCCATCCATAATTGCGGCCACCCACGCCAGCAGGCTCAAAATCAACTTCTTCCCGCGTCACCTGGCCCACATCGCCGATCCACATATCGCCTGTAACACGGTCGAAGGAGAAGCGCCATGGATTGCGCAGCCCCAATGACCAAATTTCCGGGAAATATTCTGCCTGGCCGACAAAAGGGTTGTCTGTCGGTACAATGTAGGGTGTCGTGGCATCGCTGTTGTTGACATCAATGCGCAGCATTTTACCCAAAAAAGTGTTTTTGCGCTGGCCATATCCTTGTGGGTCGCCGCCCGAGCCGCCATCACCCAGGCCAATGTACAAATAACCGTCCGGGCCAAATTTTATGCAGCCGCCGTTGTGGTTGTTGTACGGTTGTACCGTCGTAAATATGGAAAACTCACTGTCTGGGTCAGCTTCGTTGGCGTTGTCTGCTTTGACGGAAAAGCGCGATACCTGGGTAGCGCCGCCGCTATTTTTGGTGTAGTAGATAAAGAAGTATCCGTTCTCCTTGTATTTTGGGTGAAAGGCAAGCCCCAATAAACCTTGTTCATTGTTGGTCGAATTTACCCTGGGGTCAATGCTCAAAAACGTGTCTATCTTGGTTCCAAGGCTGTCGACGACTACAATGATGCCATCTTGTTCTACAATAAACAAGCGGCTGTCGCCACAATGCGCAATGTCGACCGGGCGGTCGAAACCAGCAGCCCAGTTGACGAGTTGAAGTTTTGGTTGGGCTGCAAGGAGGAAGGGGAAAGCAAGCAGGAGCAATTGAAGTGTCGAACGCATGGAATTAATTTGATAATGTGATAATGTGATAATTGGGGTTGGGTGGTAATTATCAAAGGTATCCCTAGTTCTGGTAAAACTGGGAGGAATGCCTGAAAGATGTCTGGAATTGGCGAATCTAGTGCTGTATCTAAGGCAGATACTCTATTTCAACACTTCCAAATGCAGTGCGACAGATCGCAATGGATGCCCATCGGCATCGTTTGGAATGGCGGCAATTCTATCGAGGGTGGCTTTGCCAGAAACCAATTTCCCCAATACAAAGCACTTTCCTTCCAATTGTAAAGCGCCTCCATGCTTTTTGTAGCGTTCGCGAAATTCCTTAGATATTTTCCGCCCGGTACTCTGTTCCCATTTGCCGAGGGTGTCATCGGAATGTTCCCGGCCCTGAACGATATAAAAACGTCCGTTATGCAGCAAAAAAGTGCCGCTGGTTGGCGCCTGATCCTTACCAGCATTAATCTCCGGCATGGGTACTTCAACATTCAGCTGAATAAACCCGTTCTGTAACACCTTTTCAATCGACAAGGAATCCTGGTTGGCGAGCGACAATTGTTCAATGGTTGCGTTCACAGGATCTGGCAAATGTGGGAAAAGCGCAATGGTCATGTCACCCATCTCTGTATGGAATAAAATCTTTGAAGCGGGAGCGTTGCAGGAAAAAAGGGCGGCCAGGAGGAAAAGTAGTATCCTGTAAAGATGTAAAGCATTGGTATTATACATGAGCATTCAAATGGTTTTGCGGCGCACAAGTCGGTAGCCCGGCCTTCAGGCCGCCAGTCCAAGGCCATTTATGGCCACTTAGCAGATTTATACGGGCATAAATGGCCTTGGACTGGCGGCTTAAAAGCCACGCTACCGATTCCAAACACTTACAAGACATCTCCTACATTTTTTTGCGTATCTTCTTCGGGAACAAGTCGGATGAACTGCCTTTCGACTTTTTAAAAGCGCCTTTTTTGTCTGATTTAGGCTTCAGGCTTTCGGTAGCAGGGCAGCCACTTTTTTTGCTGCAAGCGGGCGCTATCAAAGCCACAGAAAAGAGTAAAAACAGCATGAATGCGATACGGGAATATTTCATATTGATGGATAAAAGAAAATTTGACATTCAGCAATTTTCTGAATGAGGAAGGAAAGTGCTGTAACCACCAAACAACGGCAGATGTAGGGGAATATGGTCGACATATTCATAGGTTATTCCGTGGTTGCGGCATCAGGTAAACGTTAAAGTTCGACGTAATTGTATCTCGCCCAGCGCTGCAAATATCCACATAAGCCGCTTAAAACCTGACAGATGTGGAAAAGACTCCCAAATATGTCAGCCATTGGCAAGAAAAAAATTGTAAGATTCCCCCATTTTGCCCTATCCTTGCCAATTATTTTAAAAAAACTTTGCTTACCCATCAGCAAACAATTCCTTCCCAAAAAACTGATTATCAAAAATTTAAACAAAAACCTAAACTGCCGTAAATCATTTTACACTTTTCGTTTTCCAAAAAAATAAAATTTGGCCTTGTGTTTGCTACGGCCGATTTGTGAAATAGAACGTGATGAAATAAAATACGCAAGTAATCCCAAGCAAAAATGGCATCTCCTTACGGGCCGAAGCAGTCGCTCAACCTAAAACTGCATCAAAAACTTTCCCCTCAGCAGATTCAATTGATGAAACTGCTGCAGATTCCCACCGCCACGCTCGAACAGCGTATTCAGGAGGAGCTGGAGGTCAATCCTGCGCTTGAAGAAGGTGATGAAACTGCCGATCTCAACGAAGGCATGTCAGAAATGGATCTTTCAGATGCCGAACTGAGTTACCACGAACGGGAGAAAAAAGCAGAATCGGGCGACAAGGATTCAGACAGTGATGGCAACAGCGACGGTGCTAGCGATTCAGACAGCGACAGTGGAGGCGATGATGATACTGATCGGGAAACAGATGATTACGGCGATGAAGATATGGTGAGTTTGCGCGAAGACGATGGCCCCGATCTCGATGATTATATGATTAATTTCATCGAAGACGACCCTTCAACCTACAAAACCCGGGACGATAGCCGGGGCGGCGACGAGGAAGAAAAGAGTATGCCCCTCGCCTTTGAAAATACCTTTCATGAATATTTGGAACAACAATTGGGCATGCTCGACCTCGGCGACGAGCGGGAACATGCCATTGCCCTGCAGATTATTGGTTCCATTGACGACGATGGGTACATGCGGCGAGAACCCGCTGCCATGGTCGATGACCTGTTGTTCAGTCAGAATATTTCTACCCACGAGAAAGAAATTACCCGCTTACTTAAACGCATTCAGCAATTTGACCCGCCAGGCACGGGCGCACGAGACTTGCAGGAATGCCTGATGCTACAGCTCCATCACCGGCTCCGGCAAGACGAAGACTATCTTTCAACAGACGAAAAAATAACCATCCAAATCGCCATCCGGCTCATCGATCAGTATTTCGACGAGTTCACAAAAAAGCACTACCAGAAACTTTGCCGACAGCTCAACATTGAAGAAGACGACCTTAGAGATGCTGTCAATGAAATTTTGAAGCTAAATCCTAAGCCCGCCAGTGGATTCGCCACGAAGGGCGACCGGGCAATGAACTACGTGGTGCCGGATTTTCTGGTCAGCAACCGCGACGGCGAATTGGAGCTCACCCTCAATGCCCGCAACGCCCCCGACCTGCGCATCAACGACCATTACCGCGACATGCTCAAGGCATTCCATGATGGCCGTGTGCATCGCAGGCCTACCAAACAGGAAAAAGAAGCGGTATTGTTTATCAAGCAAAAAATTGACAGCGCCAAATGGTTCATCGATGCCATCAAACAGCGACAGCAAACCATGATGCTCACCATGGGTGCCATTCTCAACCATCAGGAAGAGTATTTCCTGACAGGCGACCAAAAAAAGATAAGGCCAATGATCCTGAAGGACATAGCCGATGTAACCAGTCTCGACATTTCAACGGTGAGCCGGGTGGCCAATTCCAAGTATGTGCAAACGGAGTTCGGTACCAAACGCCTCAAAGAGTTTTTCTCCGAGAGCCTGAGCACCCAGGACGGTGAAGAGGTGTCTACCTTGGAGGTAAAAAAGATACTCAGCGAAGTAATTAATGAAGAAAGCAAACGGCGACCACTTTCTGATGAAAAGCTGAAAACCATTCTCTTGAAGAAAGGGTACAACATCGCACGCCGTACCGTCGCCAAATATCGCGAGCAACTGAATATTCCAGTAGCCCGCCTCCGCAAGGAATTGTAAGCTAAATCTGTAAAAATTGTTGAACGATCCTGTCACATCCGAACAACCCCAGGCAGCGCCCTGGCTCCAACGCACCGAACTACTGCTCGGCAATGAAGCATTGGAACGGATGCGCAAGCTCAATATCCTGATCATTGGATTGGGTGGTGTAGGCAGTTTTGCCGCTGAATTCCTGGCCCGGGCAGGGGTAGGGCACATGACCATCGTCGACGGCGACACGGTCGACCTTTCCAATACCAATCGCCAATTGCCCGCCATGCACAGTACTGTTGGCAAACTCAAAACGGAGATCATGGCAGAACGGATGCGGGATATAAACCCGGATTTAGTGCTCAAGGTACACTCAGAATTTCTAACACCAAAATCGGTTAAAGAGCTGATTAGCAAAGACTTTGACTATGTGTTTGACTGCATCGACTCCATTCAGCCCAAGCAATACCTCATCGTGGATTGCAAGCAAAAAGACGTGCGGGTAATCAGTAGCATGGGTGCTGGCGGCAGAATTGATCCTTCCAAGGTGCAGATAGCCGATATTTCAGAAACCCACAATTGCCCTTTCGCCCAACAAGTGCGCAAGGGCTTAAAACGGAAAGGAGTCCGCCGGGGTGTAACCGTCGTTTTTTCCTCCGAACTCGTCGACCGCTCCACCATGATGCTCTCCGACGGAAGTCGCTTCAAAAAATCATTTTATGGAACATCTTCCTACATCCCTGCGTTATTTGGCTTACACATGGCCAGCGTGGTGGTGCAGGAAATAGCAGCGGGTAAGGGAATTTGATAATGAGATAATGAGATAATGAGATAATGTGACAATTTACGCCATTGCTTGGCAAATGAACAACGAAAGCCAGGCGCGAAGCGAACGAACAACAAACAACGAACAACGAACAACGAATGAACGAATCTCGTACGCTAAAAATCTACAACACCCTTTCCGGGAAAAAAGAAATATTTGAACCACTGGTGGCGGGCCATATCGGCATGTACGTGTGCGGACCTACGGTGTACAATGATGCCCACTTGGGCAATTGCCGCACCTACGTCAGTTTCGATGTTATTCACCGCTACTTTTTGTTGCTGGGCTACAAAGTCCGCTATGTGCGCAACATTACCGATGTCGGCCACCTTACCGACGATGGAGAAGACCGCATGGCGAAGGGTTCGAAGCTGGCACAGTTGGAGCCGATGGAAGTGGCACAGCGTTACACCTTGGGCTTTCACGACATGATGCGGATACTCAACACGCTGCCACCAAGTATAGAACCACGCGCTACCGGGCATATTCCCGAGCAGATAGAAATGGTGCAGGATATTTTGGAGCGCGGCCTGGCTTATGAGCGCAATGGCTCTGTTTATTTCAATGTGCCAAAATTCGATGCAGAAAACCCTGGCGTTTATGGCTCCGTAAGTGGCCGAATATTGGATGATCTCTATACTGAAACCCGCGAACTCAAAAGCCAGGAGGAAAAGGATCACCCTGCTGATTTTGCTATATGGATGAAAGCCCGCCCCCAAGACCTGATGGTGTGGAAAAGTCCTTGGTCTGTAGGCTTCCCAGGCTGGCATTTGGAGTGCAGCGCCATGAGCACCAAGTACTTAGGCAAAACATTCGACATTCACGGCGGTGGGAACGACCTCAAATTCCCACACCATGAAAACGAAGTGGCGCAGAATTACGGTGCATGCAATTGCGCCCCAGCCAAGTTCTGGGTGCACACCAATATGCTGCTGCTCAACAACAAAAAAATGTCGAAGTCCGACGGCAACACCATTTCGCCGGACGAGCTGTTTTCCGGCACGAGCGAACATACGACCAAAGCCTATTCGCCCATGGTCGTACGCTTTTTCATGCTCATGGCCCATTACCGCAGCACCCTCGACATCAGCGACGAGGCGCTGCAAGCGGCTGAAAAAGGCTACAAAAAGCTGATGGAAACCAATACCATCCTGCAAAATATGCCCACCGATGCCCGCGCTTTCGATGGCTCTGAAAACGAGCACGACCGCGCCATTCTGGAATTGATCGAAGAAGCTTACCGCGGCATGGACGATGATTTCAACACGGCAATAGCCATTGCTGCTTTGAATGAAATTGGCTCTTATATCCATAAAATTGCTAACAACCAACTACCTGCCGATGCTGTAGCGCCCTGGGTGTTGGAGAAAATGAAAGTCTCCTTCAGCACCTTCATTACCAGTATTTTCGGCCTGAAAAACGATGCGGACGATGCGGTATCGGATGGCACCGTGGATGGACTGATGAGCCTTATTCTCGATATCCGCGACCAGGCGCGCGGCCAAAAAGACTGGGCAACCAGTGATAAAATCCGTGATGGCCTTACAGCCGTAGGAATTCAGGTAAAAGACGGGAAAGACGGGGTGAAGTGGACGGTGGACGGTGGACGTGCAACGGTGGACGGTAGACGGTAGACGGTGGACGGTTTTCGAAGCCTTGGCGTAGGAGGGGGAGGACATCAATTTTCGCTTTCCTTTAGAAAAGAGTTTCGGCATTCAGAATGCCACAAAACCTGGAAGACGCAATTTGCCCAAGATTAAAGGCTGTATGGCTTGGGGAAATATTGCGCCATCATTTAAATTGAAATAAAATCGCGGAAAAACTAAACGGACTTGAAAACAACCCAATAATAGGAGACAGTGAACATAGAAAAAAACAGATAGATGAAATAATACTTGAAAAAGGCAAATTAACCTTAATAAAACCTGTTGATAAAAAACCACCCGTATTAAGTAGTCTCGACCTGGCAAACGACAAAAAATGGAAGTGGTTACAAGATTCATTTAGGCAGCGGAAATATTCTCATGGAGCCAAATGATCATTACCCGTGCATTGTCCCGGACCGAAGCAAGCGTGGAATAGCCAGTGAAATTTTCCTTCCATTTGATGATGACGCCATTTTTTCTATAATTTTGGGCAAGGCATTTTTATTGGCCGATGATGATACAATTGAAGATAGTGTTATCTTGAAGCAGATACATAACAGCAAGTAAAATCTATGAAACACATCACCGCTATCAGCTTTTTTTCCTGCACCATACTCGCACTGTCTTTGATTATGCTGGAAAGTCGCAGCGAAAAAAATACCGAAACCCAACCCGAGAGCATCCCGATAGCGGAATGCGCAAACAGTCAAAACCCTGAAGAGCTCGGCACCGTGCATTGGCTGCGCGACCTCAATGCCGGGCAAGCGGAGGCGAAAAAGACAGGAAAACCCATCCTCATTTTGTTTCAGGAGGTGCCGGGCTGTTCCAATTGCACCCGATACGGAAACTCCACGCTCTCCCACCCCTTGATCGTAGAGGCCATTGAAACCTACTTTATCCCGGTATGCATATTCAACAACAAAGGCGACAAAGATGCCGAAGCGCTCAAACGTTTTAGTGAACCCGCCTGGAACAATCCGGTCGTGCGCATTGTCAATGCTGATTACCAGGATATTGTGCCGCGAATGCCAAACTTTAGTTCATCCTTACAATTGATCAGCGGCATGCGCAGCGCCTTGGAAGCGGGTAAAATTGCCGTGCCGGGATACCTGGAACTGCTGGAAGAAGAGTTTGCCGCACGGGAATCCAAACTGGAAACAGCCACCTTTGCCATGTACTGCTTTTGGACAGGAGAAGGCGCTCTGGGCGAGTTGCCCGGCGTCATCGAAACCGAGCCGGGTTTTCAGGATGGCCAGGAAGTGGTGAAGGTTCAATTCGATCCGGCGGTGATAAAAAGGGCAAGTTTGGAAGCCATTGCAAAGCCGAAAGGGATCAGTTCCTGCGCCCGAAACGAGGGTTTTCGCAGCGACCGCGAGCCAAAATACTACCTGTCACATTCGGATTACCGCTTCATTCCTATGACCAGTTTGCAAGCTTGCCGAGCCAATAGCCTGGTGGGGAAAAGCCAGTCGCCCGATGAATGGTTGTCGCCGCGCCAACTGGCGTTGCTTAAAAAAGTGACAGAGAATCCAAAAAAAGGATGGTTGAATATGATTGGGCGGAAGGATTTGGCGAAGGCTTGGGGGGAAGTTGGGGTCTAGTGGCCAAAAATGTGTCATCCCTTGTTTTTTTCTCCTTGACTTGTCCTTTCGAGCGTAGTCGGACGTTTGTTTTAACTTATTGGTCGGACGATGAAAAATCGTCAGACCAAATGGCCCTCGTCCGACCACTTTTCGTGGTCGACGAATAAGCAACGACGAATGCAGCCCTTCACTTAGACCCACCTGCCAAAATCAGCCAACAAAGGTGCCGTCCCGATGGGACGGGGCGCAATTGCCTTCGGCATTGCGACAAAGGTGCCGTCCCGATGGGACGGGGCGCAATTGCCTTCGGCATTGCGACAAAGGTGCCGTCCCGATGGGACGGGGCGCAATTGCCTTCGGCATTTGCTACAAAGGTGCCGTCCCGATGGGACGGTGGGCGCTACTCGCGCTGCTTTATTTCATACAAAACCCAGCCTTCCGGCAAATTTTTCAGCACTTCCAACGTATAGTTTTCCACCAAGAAACCCCAGTTGAGCATGGGGTTCTGGCCTGCCCATTGTACCCGCAAGGCTGGCTCATTGAACAGGACAAAACTGCCAATTGGAAAGACCTCATAACGCTGTATCCATAAATTGACAAATTGAACGTCAGGCAAATAGGACTGCAGGGCAATGTCAAGATCGAAGCTGAAAACGCTGGCATTTAATGGAAGCATGGGATGTATTTCACGCGCTATGGATTGTTCCAAATGGTTGCGACCCAAGGTGGGCATCACCATGCGGTAACAAAAAATGAATTGTAGCAACACCGTCATAACAATAACCGACAAGGTCAGTCGCCTGAAAAAATGCAGGCCGTAGGCATATAACCGATCCCAAGCCGGGAAAACCAGCAACAACAAAAGCCCGTAAGCTGGAAGCAGAAAACGCAGGTTCTGGTGCGGCAAACCACCCAGGAGCAGCAAATACGCGCCGAGGCAAACAAGTATGGCTTTTTTGGCGGGCAAAATGATGTCTGTTTTTTTCGACAGCAACAGCAAGCCGGGCAGGGTTAGGCAGAAATATGGATGCAGCAAGGGAAATGCGATGTAGAGGACATTGGGAAAAGCATATTGCGACAAACCGTTTTCATTGCTGAAGCTGCGTTGGATGAAATTGACGGGGCTCCAATGCTGAAACATGGAATGCTGAAACGGCCGACTGATTAAATCCGAATGGTAGATAAAATGTGGCAATAGCACAGCAATACCGGCTAGAAGCGCTAAAGTCATCCAGGCCCATTGCTGCCGAACCAGTAAATACCAGCCCACGAGCAGCGTCAGTGGAAACAACATGCCCGCCAAGCCAATGCGAACGGAAACAGCCAATGCCATAAACAACGCAGCCCAAACCGTATCTGACCCGCGCTGCTGCTCCACCCAACGCAAGCCAAAGAAAAACGCCGCCAACGTCAAAGCCAACCCCAAGCCATCGCTCATCACGACAAGCCCGGAGCGCACAAAAACGGGGGACAATACCAACCCGAGTAGGATAAACAACAGTCGGCTATCAGCCCGGCTTCCGTGTGACAACATGCCAATAATCCGCTCCAATAGCCATGCTGACAATGCAAACGACAAACAGGAAACTACTTGAAGGGCAAATATGGGATCGCCGACAATAAAGCGCAATATCGCTCCCGCAATTGGATAGCCACTGGAAAACTCCGCATTGCCCAAAGTGTGCTGGATTGGCATTCCTTGCGTCCAACAATCAAAAAAAGCCCTGCTTTGCCGCAGGTATTCATGGGCATCCTGGCCATATAAGCCATTGAATTGCAGGCCAATAGCCAGCAGTAATAACAATGTGAATAAAAACAGTGGGGAAAAGCGAATTAGCCAGGCGTTGGAAGTCATGTTGAATCGGTTACAAGGCACTGTCCAAGGGCCCGTCTTCGTCAACGGTGATGCTTCTTGTTGGTTGGTATTCTTTTGACCTCAAGCCCTTCCAGGATCCTTGCCATTCTATAACGAGCATTTCTTCGCCGCGCAGGGTTACAATTTTTCGGTACATTTGGTGTGGGTTTAGGTTTAGAATGGGGAAAGGTCGGACATGTTCCCTAATTTTGCAATAAAAAAGAAGCGCTTTTAGCAATTAGCGATTGGCCTTTGGCAAAAAAACGATGAAAAAAGTAATGGTAACCGGGTGTTTCGACCTGCTGCACAGCGGGCATGTGGCCTTTCTGCAGGAAGCTGCCCAATTGGGTAATTTGCATGTGTGCATTGGTTCCGATGAAACCGTGTTGGGACTAAAAGGCCGCCGCCCGGTGAACCCGCAGGCAGAACGGCAATTTATGCTGGAAGCACTTTCTTGCGTGCATCAAGTACACATCAACAGCGGCTCCGGCATCCTCGATTTTTTGGCAGAAATCGAGGACATCCAACCAGATATATTTTTCGTAAACGAGGATGGCCATACACCTGCCAAGGAAACACTCTGTCGGGAACGCAGCATCCAATATGAGGTGTCGCGACGCGTACCAGCGGGTGATTTGCCGTCACGCAGCACCACTTCCTTGCGGGAAGTGTGCGATATTCCCTACCGCATAGACCTGGCAGGGGGCTGGCTTGATCAGCCCTGGGTGTCAAAACATTTCCCTGGACCAGTGCTCACCATCAGTATTGAGCCTACACAGGATTTCAATTACCGCAGCGGCATGGCCACCAGCACCCGAAAAAAAGCCATCGAATTGTGGCGCACTGCCCTGCCGCCCGGCGACCCCGAACAAATCGCCAAACTCCTGTTCGCATTCGATAACCCACCCGGCACCAAAGAAGTAGCGGGCTCGCAGGACTCTATCGGCATCGTTATGCCGGGCTTGAATCGCGCAAACTTCGCCGGACATTATTGGCCAGAACAAATTCAAAGTGTGCACGATGAAACCATACTGTCTTGGCTGGAAAGTCATTTGTACCTGGTTACCCTGGGCCCTCGCGTGCATGATTACGATGTGCTGGCCGATACCCGCATTAGTCCCGACGGCGCAAAAGCCCTCGCCGATGCCGCCAATGGTTGTTGGGAGGCTATCCTGAACATGGATGCAAAAGCATTTGGCGAATACTTTCGAGCCTCTTTTGAGGCCCAAATTGCCATGTTCCCCAACATGGCCGATCAAAGTATTTTTGACATGATAGAACAATACCGCCACCAGGCACTCGGCTGGAAACTCAGCGGGGCAGGCGGCGGCGGCTACCTGATATTGGTGTCGGAAAAGCCGGTGGAAAGGGCAATACAGGTAAAGGTGAGAAGACAGGTGACGGTGGACGGTGGACGGTAGACGGGTGACGGTGGACGGGTGACGGTGGACGGTGGACGGTGCACAGCGTTTAA
>Ga0209390_10006679_pt1 | contig 15310 bp, 16 predicted proteins | sample BON01_FD_187212 | JGI IMG/M metagenome (GOLD analysis project Ga0209390, IMG submission 187212) | Freshwater microbial communities from Lake Bonney liftoff mats and glacier meltwater in Antarctica - BON-01 (SPAdes) (version 2) | ecosystem: Environmental > Aquatic > Freshwater > Ice > Glacier... | reverse complement strand
CGAGGGGTTAACCCGAGTATCCTATTGATCCCCCCCCTCCCCCCGTAACTTTGTATATAATCAAGTCTTAAATGGTGCCTGTTTGTGACTTCCGTATAGTCGCGGGAGCTTATTTGGACCAACCCGCGTTTCGTCTATCTCGACACGTTCGACACGTGGTGACTTTCTCTGCCCCCCTCTATATATCTTTCATACATTATCAGGGGTTAACCCCCCACCACCACCACCACCAACAACAACACACCCACCCACTGTATCTGTTTATATATAATTGACTTTCAAATTTGCGTTTTAACCCCCAACACACCCACCCACTGTATCTGTTTATATATAATTGACTTTCAAATTTGCTTTGTTCTAGGCGCGAGAGTTAATTTGGACGAATCCACGTTTTACCTATCTCGACACCTGCGACACGTGGGCGGAAGCGCGGGCGAGTCGACAGTTCCTCGGGTTAACCCGAGGGGTTAACCCGAGTATCCTATTGATCCCCCCCCTCCCCCCGTAACTTTGTATATAATCAAGTCTTAAATGGTGCCTGTTTGTGACTTCCGTATAGGCGCGGGAGCTAATTTGGACGAATCCGCGTTTCGTTTATCTCGACACCTGCGACACGTGGGCGGAAGCGCGGGCGAGTCGACAGTTCCGTTTTCGGCACGTGATCGACACCGAGAGCGGCGAAACGATATTCGAGCTCGAACATGAGACGCGCGCGCTGCGACACTTTCAGTACCGCAAAGCGGTGGAATACGTAACGCGTTAGAATATAACAGTATATTGTAATTCATATGCAATACTCTATATCGCAGGTAGTCGACAGTTCCGGTTGCGGCACCTAGCAGGCTCCCCTATGGGGCAGCAGCCTAGTTACGTGTGTAGTGTATTGCGTTTGCGCATGCGCCACAATGTTAGGGCGTTGTTTCTGTGTTTCCGGTGATCGACCCTGAGAGCGGCGAGAAGATATTCGAGCTCGAACATGAGACGCGCGCGCTGCGACACTTTCAGTATCGCAAATCAGTGGAATACGTACCGCGCTGGACGTTAATCCCAGATTGTCGAAATCGGTCGGTTCGGGCGGTCCGTCTAGGGGCCCTATTAATTTAGGATTTGTAAGTGTAGTGTGGTATCTCCGCGTGTCTCCGTGCCAGTGTAAGTGAGTCGCTGCGCTGCGGGCTGGCTGCGGTGGTGTGGTGGGTGGGTGTGGGCGGGGGGGGGGTGTTACTTTATGCTCGTATGCGCAATACTCTCTATATATACTGAGCAGGTAGTCGACAGTTCCGGTTCCGGCACGTGATCGACGACGCCGAGAGGGGCGCGAGAAAATCTTTGAGCTCGAACATGAGACACGCGCGCTGCGACACTCTTTCACTTTCAGTACCGCAAAATGGTCGGATACGTACCTCGTTAGAATTTAATCCTAGACTGTGTCCAAAGTGGTTGGGGCGGTCTATCTACAGCCCTACCTGGAATTTGTAGTGCAGTGGCAGTGGTGTCTCCGCGTGCCGCGTGCCGGTGTCGGTGTGAGTGAGCCGCTGCGGGCCGGCTGCTGTGTTGTGTGCTGAGGTAGGGTGGGGAGGGGGCTTACGTGTTCGTATTCGTATGCAATACTCTCTATATATAAAGAGCAAGTAGTCTATAAGTCCGGTTCCGGGACGTGCAGTCGACCATAAGCCCCGATAGGGGAGAGAGAGACATAGAGACGCATTTCGAGCTTGAACACGTGACGCGCGGGCTCGCTGAGACTGAGACACTTCATACTTTACGTACCAGTACCGAATATAGCGGCGGCATACGATACGTACCCCGCGCTTTAGCAGATAAATATCTCGGGTTAACCCCCGCTGGCTGTCGCCTGTGCTTGCGCGGCTGTGCGCTGTCTCTCAATCAATGCAAATTAAAATCAAAGATCCGCACAAAGCCACACACGGGCTCAAAAGCAGAAACCACATTATCCTGCCCGGCGCACTGCCACACAGGGGGCAGCAAACCTTGCGTCGCGTCGATCGCGTGACGAAATGTGACGCCAGGCTTGGCGGAGTCTACGGACGGGGGTCACACCCCAATATATACTTGGCTGTGTGCAACTTTATCGACGATTAGCAGCACGGCGTGCCGAACGCCTTTTGTAGTTTGGTTTGTGTGTGGACTCTCCTCATTGCGGTGAACATCGAACATCGCGCTGTTTTGCCTCTGTGCCTAGTGGACTCTCCATCGGGCGGTGGATAAAAACTTCATAATCTTTATTCATATTATTTATATATATATATGATATATAAAAAAATGATACGACATGACCCTGACGTAGTACGTGAAGAAAATAACTATAAACAACAAGATGCCCTATCGTGTAGAATTGGTGCACAGTCAGTCAGTAACTTTTATTTTATTTTGCGCTATTTCACGGTCTCGTTCTCAGAACAGAGCCTAGCTTACACACTGCTCTGGGAAAAGAGGCGCCCCCGCGACGCTCAGGCCGCCGCCGTGGCGTCCCTCAGTCTCAGTCCCCGGCAGCTACTTGTGCTAGGCACACATACAATACCAGGCTATATAAACAACATATCCTCAGGGTTAACTGCTTTATTCAGGCGGTACTATTCACAGACGCTTCAAATATCACAAGCACCCGAGCGCACACGACACACACGGAATTGATACGGGAGTGGCTTTGGGGTTGACCCGAAATCATTCGTGCACATATAAACACGAGAACGGCCGTTCTACAATCGATACACGACGATGCACTGCGGTATGGGAACGAGGCGTTCGTCGCTTATTGCGAGCACGCCTGGCGACGCAGAGTAAAAGCCGCTGCTCGCACCCACACTTCTTCACACATTCATAAATACAGAGATACAAAGAAATAAAGCCCTAATACTGGCGCACGCGCATACAATAATCTACACAAGTAACTAGGCACTAGGCTACCCAAAAGGGGATCCTGCTATACTAGGTAGAGTGCATGCGCATGCAAAGCGCGCCCTTAGGCATGCCACGCACATGTGCACATAACCTACACAGTCTATCTTCATCCATCTTTAGAAGTCCTTCGACATAAGTAGGCGTCCGTTTTACATCGAAACGCGACGATAGACTAAGGTGGGCGCGAGGCGTTCGTCGCTAGCGAGACCGTGGCGGAGCAGAACAAAAGCTACTTACGTCTACGTTCTTCACACAATCAATCATCAATCAATCAAATCAAAAATCCTCAGAAAGCCACACACGGGCAAGGAGCCGATCCTAGATCCCAGCGCTACTTCAAGGGTAGCGAACCCTGCATCATGAAGCGACACAGGCTTGGGTGCACACAAAATCACACACATATATACCCGTGGTATTTAGACGTAAAATACATTTTTACAGAAGGCACCATTGGTGCATAATAACGAAAACCGAAATTCCCGTTTTACATCAAAACGCGACGATGGTCTACGGTGGGCGTGATGCGTTCGTCGCTAAGCACGTGGCGAGGCAGAGTGCATAAGCTGCTCACTTGTGTACACATTCACAAAAAAAAAAAAAAAAACAGCCCTAACACTGCTGGCACACGCGCAAACTATACACTCAATCAATCAATCAAAGGTCCTCACAATCACAAAGCCACACACGGGCCGAGGAACGAGGAGAAGCCACATCCACACAAGTAACTAGGCTGCCCCATAGGGAAGCCTGTTAGGCAGAGTGGGTGCGAAGCGCGCCCTTAGGCACGCCACGCACCGCTAGCCGCATATACATATGACATACACAGTATATTTACATCATCTTCATAAGTCATTCGACATACGTAAATGGCCGTTTTACATCGAGACGCGACGTACACCGGCAGATCAGAAGCAAAAGCTTCCCACTTACATGTAATTACACATATATATCCACATGCTATACAGCACATACATCTTACATAAGTCATTGCTGGTACAAAATAACAAACACCAAAATTCCCGTTTCACATCGAAACGCGACGATGGACAGCGATAGGCGCGAGGCGTTCGTCGCTGGCGAGCACATGGGCCGAAGTAGATCAGAAACAACCCATGTTCTTCTTCACACAATCATAGAAACAAATAAACACAGCCCTATGCACACGATATACACAGTATAGCTTCATCATTTTCATACGTCCTTCCACATATGTAAACGACCGTTTAGCATCGAGACGCGAGGTTAACCCGACAACCCTTAAACCATTGGTGCAATATAACGGGGTTAGGGTTAAGGTTTACCCCGTAAACCTAATCCTAACCTTAACCAAAATCCCCGTTCTACATCGAAACGCGACGATTGACTACAGTCGGCGCGAGGCGTTCATCGCTAGCGAGCACATGGCGGAGCAGAGCACAAGCTGCTCACTTCTTTACACATTCACAGAAACAAAAAGAAACACAGGCCTAACACTGCCGCACGCGCAAACAACAAACACTACTCTACACAAGTAACTAGGCTACCCCATAGGGGAGCCTGCTAGGCAGAGTGCGTGCGAAGCGCGCCCTTAGGCACGCCACGCACCGCTAGCCGCATATACATATGATATACACAGTACATCTTCGTCATCTTCATGAGTAATTCGACACACGTAAATCCCCGGTTTACATCGAAACACGCCGATGGACTACAGTCGGCGCGATGCGTTCGTCGGTAGCAAGCACGTGACGAAGCAGGAAGGCGGCGACATCGGCGTTGTCGAAGTAGGATGTGTGCGCGGCGGCAGAAGAGAGGTATTCGTTCGCGGCTTCAAATTCAGTTTCCTTTTGACAGCAAAGAAGGGATGGTGTTAAGTGAGGGGGGTGGTTCTTTAAGTAGTCGTTTGTTATTTGTGTCGTGTGTTTGTGTGTGTGACCTGTTTCTCTTTCACAGCAATCAAGGGAAGGTGTTAGCGTGGACATTAACCCATGGTGTTCGGGTGGACATGAACCCATAACTACTGGTAACACGGTCTCCTACAAGGACTCACACAATGCATAATACAGCAGGGTGGGTCAAACGAAGAAGGCGTGCGCAGCAGCTTGACCTTTACAAGATATTGTTTCACTTTGAAGCTTTTATGTGGGAGTCAATCATCCTTTTATTACCCCTCCCACCTGCAGTGCCCGCACTATTGCAATACGATTGCACGTCTATTGCGCAAGATACGACGCACCCCCGACACCCCTTTTATGTGTCACACACCATCTACGAGATTGAGAATTTCAATATCGTGTACAAGCCAAGCAGCAGCGGAAGAGACGAATCCGTTCGCAACTTCAAATTCGGTTTCCTGCAATGAAATTGAAATCGAATGAACTGCGATTGTTCACAGACGGTTTATCATACACAGGGGACACGGGCACACACGCACAGGGAACTGATCCCAAAACATGTTCACAGAAACAAAGACACACAGCCCTAACACTGGCGCACGCGCTAACAAAGCTCTACAAGTCGGGTTAATCCGGAAGTGAGGTATTCATTCGCGGCTTCAAATTCGATTTTCTTTCACAGCAATAGAGGGATGGTGTTAAGGTGAAAATGGACCCATCACAAGTGGTAACACGGACGGCTTAACCCTCTCGGCTTCAAGGTCCGTTTCCTTTCAGAACAAAAGAGGATTAGGGTTAACCGAGGTAGCTGGCTCAATATTATAAATATAAATATATATGTATGCATGTATATGAAGATCGGGACATATATACAGATCGGGACATATATATACAGACCTGCAGCACTCAGTCGACAGGCTGTCCCCCGTTGAGCGCGTAACACTTTGCACCAACAACAAAACAGTTTACACACATATGCATATATAACTAGCTCGCTGGCTAAACATTACATGTACACATATATGTATATACATATATGACGATCGGGAAATATATGTTCATACCTGCAGCACCCGTAGTTGGCTGCGAGATACCTTGAAAAGAAAACTTGTTGATTTCGCGTCAAATCGGCGTTTTTCAATTTACCCGGCGCGTGCTTGCCTTTTTTCGGGCAAAAGCCCGGCTAAATTTTTTTAATCAACTCCATTTTTTTTAATCCTGGGCGCTTGTTTTGATCAATCGTCGGGTCAACTCGGGTGAACCCGGGGAAACAGGAACGGGGGGGCGCACAAAACAAATCGAAAAATCGGCAAGTTTTCGTTTCGAGGTATCTCGCAGCCAACGACGGTGGGCAGGTTGTCCCCCGTTGAGCGCGTCACGCTTTGCAAGAACACCCACAACAAAACTCTATACACAAATATGTATATCTAGCTAGCTAGCTGGCTGAATACTACATATAGATATACATATATTTACATGCAGATCGACACATATATATATATACAGATCTGCGGCACTCGGTGGGCAGACTGCCCACCGTTGAGCGCGTAACGCTTTGCAAGAACGATGAGGGTTAACCCCCCCGGTAGTGCTGATGATTATGACAAGTTTACCCCTACGAAACACCTAACACCCCCCCCCCACCACAGCAGCCGGCCCGCAGCGGCTCACACCGACACGGAGACACCCCTGCTGCAACAAAAAAAAGGGCAGGGCCCGTAGACGGACCGCCCCAAGAACACCCACAGCAAAACTCTATAAACAAAAATGTGTATATAGTTTGCTAGCTGGCTGAATACTACATATAGATATAGATATATATCCATACATATAGATCAGGACATATACGTAGAAATAGACCTACAGCACCAAACCCACTGGTGTTCTACCGTTAGGCGCGTAACGCTCTGCAACAACAACAACTTTTGTTTTACACACATATGTATATATAGCTAGTTGGCTGGCTGAATATTAAATATAAATGTATATACATATATATGACGATCGGGATATATATACTCATACCTGCAGCACCCAATCGATAGGCTGTCCACCGTTGAGCGCGTAACGCTTTGCAACAACACCCACAACAAAACTCTATACACAAATATGTGTATATAGTTAGCTAGCTGGCATAATATGACATACAGATAGATATATATCCATACATATAGATCAGGACATATACGTAGAAATAGACCTACAGCACCAAACCCACTGGTGTTACACCGTAAGGCGCGTCACGCTCTGCAACAACAACAATTTTTTTTTACACACATATGTATATATAGCTAGTTGGCTGGCTGAATATTACATATAAATGTATATACATATATATGACGATCGGGATACATATATTCAGACCTGCAGCAACCAATCGATAGGCTGTCCACCGTTGAGCGCGTAACGCTCTGCAACAACAACAACTTACGTTTTACACACATATGTATATATAGCTAGTTGGCTGGCTTAATATTACATGTATATATATACATATATATATATATATATATATATATATATATATATATATATATATATATATATATATACATATATATATATATATATATATATATATATATATACATCTATATATTCAGACCTGCAGCACTCAGCTGGCAGGCTGTCCCCCGTTGAGCGTGGAACGCTTTGCAACAACACCAACAACACATTTTACACTGAGATATATATATAGCTAGCTAGCTGGCTGAATATTCAACATATATATATATATATGTATCTATATATACAGACCTGCAGCACCCAGTCGACAGGCTGTCCACCGTTGAGCGCGTAACGTTTAGCGCGCGGCGCGTCGTCGCCTGCAGGCGCGCCGCCTTCGGCATCGTCGTCGCCGTCAGCCTGAGGATGGTAGGGTTTAAAAGGTTTCAGGGGTAACCTTAACGCGTAGGGTCTGAAAGGGTTGCTCGCGTTAATCGCGGAATAACCCGCTCGGATTAACCCGCACAGCAAACTTCTTGGGTTAACCCGGGTTAATCGCGGAATAACCCGCTCGGGTTAACCCGCACAGCAAACCCTTGGGTTAACCCGGGTTAACCTCGTGTTAACCCGCTCGGGTGAACCCGCACGGCAGGTTAACCCCGGGGAGCATCGGGTGAACTCCTTAAAAGAAAGGCGATCTTATGAGTACAGCTTGATAATGAAAAAGCGATTGCGACTTGGGCTAACCCGACGTTTTACGCACGGCGCGTCGCCTGCAGACGTCGGCGACCGCCTGGCTCGCCATGAGACCAGAGGTACCAACCGTGGGAGCGAGCGCCAGCGCGTGAGCCATCCCGCGAGCGGATGTCTACGTGGAAAGGATCAGATACAGGAGGGGAGGGACCCACACGGGACCGATCCACACAGAGGGCGCCCACACAGAGGGCGCCCGATACACAGAGGGAGTGACCCACACAAGGGGCGCGACCCACACAGGAGACACACAGTCAGGCGTGATTCCATCGGCATCGTCGTCAACGTCCGCCTATGTTTCAAAGGAGGGCACATCTTCTTACGATGTTCAAAAATAGACATGGGAACCGCGAACTTCGTAAATGCAGTTCGCATCTTTACTCTCGAACCGCGGAATATGTCTTTCTGTAATCGGGTTAACCCGAATATGTTATTCTGCAATCGCTATAGAAGTAACTTGGCCTTTACAAGATATTCTTTTACTTCGAGACGTTTGTGCACGAATCAATCGTCCTTTCACCCCCCCCGCCCACCTGCATAGGCCAGGCTGTTGCCATACTATTGCACGACTATTGGGAAATACACGACGCCCCCGCGACCTCCCTTTTGTTAGCCTTACACCATACAATATTGGTAAATAACAATATCTTGTAAAGATCAAGAAGTAACATGCAAGGTGCCTTGCAGCTCCTACGTAACGGGTTAGCGTCACGGAGACCCCTGCCGGTATCTCCGCGGCCCCCCTCCGGTATCGATACATCCCGTTGTCGGGCGCGCCAGGGCGCCAGGCTAGACGCCTGACCCGCAGCGACAGGGCGCGCTAGAGAGCGCCAGGCTGGACGCCTGCTTCCTGCACCAGCGTGTGTGTGTTCCGCTAGACGTGGCTGTCACGCCTGTAACGGTTAGCCCGGGTTTAGGGTTATGGTTGACCCTGAGATCGGGTTAATATCGCGGCACCGTCAATCGCCTGTACTGCGTTTTTACGTAGTACTGATCGTGATACCAGTTGCAGTAGTCGGTCATCGAGATAACCCGAGTACTAGTACTAGTACAACTAGTACTAGTACTACTGCTGCTGCTACTAGTAGAAGTAGTAGTAGTAGTAATGGTCGTAGTAGTAATAGTAGTAGTAGTAGTAGTAGTAGTAGTAGTAGTAGTAGTAGTAGTAGTAGTAGCAGCAGCAGCAGCAGTAGACGTAGTAGCAGTAGTAGTAGTAGCAGTAGTAGTAGTAGTAGTAGTAGTAGTAGTAGTAGTAGTAGTAGTAGTAGGAGTAATAGCAGCAGCAGCAGCAGCAGCAGTAGTATTAGTAGTGGTAGTACTACTAATCATAACACCGATTGTAATAATGCCTACCTGTGCATCCGGCTGTGCGGCGCGTGCGAAGCTGGACTACGCGGCACCGTCAATCGCCTGTGCTGCAGCACACATCTCGGGTAACCCTAACCGCAGTAGTAGTAGTAGTAGTAGTAGTAGTAGTAGTAGTAGTAGTAGTAGCAGCAGGAGTAGTAGTAATAGTAGTAGTAGTAGTAGTAGTGGAAGTAGTGGTAGTGGTAGTAGTAGTAGTAGTAGTAGTAGTAGTCGTAGTAGTAGTAGTAGTAGTAGTAGTAGTAGTAGTAGAAGTAGTAGTAGTAGCAGCAGTAGCAGCAGCAGCAGCAGTAGTAGTAGTGGTAGTAGTGGTGGTAGTAATAGTAGTAGTAGTAGTAGTAGTAGTAGTAGTAGTAGTAGTAGTAGTAGTAGTAGAAGTAGAAGTAGTAGTAGAAATAGTAGTAGTAGTAGTAGTAGTAGTAGTAGTAGTAGTAGTAGTAGTAGTCGTAGTAGTAGCAGTAGCAGTAGCAGTAGCAGTCGAAGTAGTAGTAGTAGTAGTAGTAGTAGTAGTAGTAGTAATAGTAGTAGTAGTAGTAGAAGTGGAAGTAGTAGTAGTAGTAGTAGTAGTATTAGCTGTAGTAGTAATGGTAGTAGTAGTAGTAGTAGTGGTAGTAGTAGTAGTAGTAGTAGTAGTAGTAGTAGTAGTAGTAGTAGTAGTAGTAGTAGTAGTAGTAGTAGTAGTAGTAGTAGTAGTAGTAGTAGTAGTAGTGGTAGTAGTAGTAGTAGTAGTAGTAGTAGCAGTAGTAGTTATAACAGGAGAAGTAATACCAGTACTACTTATATTATTGCTACTAACAATGCTAATACACACAAATATTGCCTGCACATCCGATGGTGCTGTGCGCGCGAGGCTGGTCATGACGGCACCGTCGATCGCCTGTGTTTGTGGCGTGAGTCTCGTGTAACCCTAACCCTAGTAGTAGTAGTAGTAGTAGTAGTAGTAGTAGTAGTGGTAGTAGTAGTGGTAGTCGTAGTGTGCGGAGTACTACCACTACTTGGTGAATCCGATACAAACCAATCTTGTCTGCACTTCCGGCGACGCAGCTTGTGCGAAGCTGGACATGGCGGCACCGTCGATTGCTTGTGCTGCAGCGCGAATCTAGGGTAATCCTGACCCTAGTAGTATACGTAGTAGTAGTAGTAGTAGTAGTAGTAGTATTAGTAGTAGTAGAAGTAGTATTAGCTGTAGTAGTAATGGTAGTAGTGTTGTAGTAGTAGTGGTAGTAGTAGTAATAGCAGCAGCAGCAGCAGCAGCAGTAGAAACACAACAACTACTACTCATAAGAAAGATACTAAAACCTCTTACCTGAACATCCGGCGTGGCAGCTCGTGCAAAGCTGGACATGGCGGCACCGTCGATTGCTTGTGCTGCAGCGCGGTGCTTATAACGATCGTAACACGAGTTGTAGTTGTAATGATCGTACTAGTCATAGTACTAGTACTAGTACTACTGCGACTACTACTAGTAGAAGTGGTATCAGTAGTTGTCGTCGTAGTCGTCATCGTCGTCGTAGTAATAGTGGCAGCTGCGGCACCAGCAACAGCAGCAGCAGCAGCAGCAGCAGTAGTAGTACTACTACTACAAGCAAACTATGAAACATATCATAATAATGCCTACCTGCACATCCAGCGGGGCAGCGCGTGCAAAGCTGGTCATGGCGGCACCGTCAATTGCTTGTGCTGCAGCACGAAGCTTGTCCTTGATAGAGCTCGAGGATAGCCACGAGGTGACTGTCTCTGCCGTCCGAGCCACTGCACGAACCTGCACATACGGTTTCATCGGGGCGTAGGTGAAGAGGTTAGGGTTAACTCGAGATACTGGGGTGATGGACCAACACTTAAAGTTGCCCTGCTGTTACTAATGAACTGCTATGGGTAAATTCCTGTATACGAGCGAGTTTCGACTTAGACTTTCGTCATTTAGATTATAGTAGACTCGGAGTCGAGTCACTTAGACGCAACGGGCACATTCAACCCGAGCTTGTCTTTGATTGAGCTCGAGGAGAGCCATGACGTGACAGTTTCGGCCGTCCTGGCGACCGCACGCACCTGTAAAGGAAACATACCATGTACTAGAAACGATAAAAGAAAGAGGACGTGCACTGCAGGGGGATGGGGGGAGGGGGTTCTGAGAGGTAAACTACAAACACAGCCTGCACGCCCTGACGCGGACTAATGTGACGCACATGTTTAGTGAATCTTGGTTATCCCGAGGTGAGGCACGAGGTGACCGTCTCCGCCGTCCGGGCCACCGGGTTAACCCTTAAGCCTAAACCCTTAGTTTGACGTGGAGTCGCTGACCGTCTGCGCCGCCGCCGAAACATGGTAATACATTGAGACAGATTAAAGCATCAGTTGTATGGGTAAGAGACGGCGTTGATTTAGTTACACCTAATAGCAGATACATTATATTTACATTCATATAGCCCGCACCATTTCAATTAATTTGACGTGGAGTCGCTGTCCGTCTACGCCCCCGCCGAAGAATGATAACACAACTAAACAGATTAGAAAGCAGCAGTTGTATGGATACCCACGGCGTTGATTCAATTCTATCTGATAGGAATGACGTATATACATTATATATAACGAACCGTTTCCTTTACCTGGACGTGAAGGCGCTGCCCGTCCGCGCCCCCGCCGAAGAATGGGACGTACGCAGGGTACGGTTAACCCCAACAGAACGAGATTGGCGGGACCTGGGCTCGATAGATTGAATATACATGTATATAGATATGTATATATCACACACCGTTTCCTTCAGTTTAACGTGGGCTTAACCCTATATACATATATATTCAATCTATTGAGCCCAGGTCCCGCCAATCTCGTTCTGTTGGGGTTAACCCACACACCGTTTCCTTCAGTTTAACGTGAAGGCGTTGTCTGTCCGCTCCCCCTCCAAAGAACGGGACGTAGGGTGACTAAATCGGCAGTTGTTTGTGTCGGACGTGTCGTTGACTGAACTGGTTTCAATAGTATACACACACACACACACACACACACACACACACGTATGTGACGCACCGTTTCCTTTAGCTTGACATGGAGTCGCTGTCCGTCTGCCCCCCCTCCAAAAAACGGGACGTACGCAGGGTGCGCAGGCGTTTCGCCCTTGGGCATGAGCAACGGCTCAATGCGGTAGGCGACGACGTCGTTGCGGTGGTAGACATTCATATACCTGGAGGGGGCATATTGTTTTCAACGTTATATACAGGTTTGTTAATGTTAGGGTCAGCCCTTACCCTCTAACCCCCTACGCTTCTAACTATATGAACTTGTACATATCCAGCTTCTTTGGGGTTACGGCTTAACCCTTACCTAGAGAAGACAGATTGGTTCAACGTTGTATACAAGTTCTAAGTTTAGTAAGGTTCGTACCACGTCCGTACAAAAGGTTTCCTAGTTGGCCTGCGCCCGCGCTTCGCTATTCGGAATCATGAGCAGCTTAAAGGTGCCCTGTGCGCCTAAGTGAAACGACTTCGAGTTTCCTATAATCAAAACGACGAAACTCTTAGTCGAAACTCGCTGATGTACATGAGCAAGGTGAATTGAACCATAGCGGTTAATTAGTAGCTGCAGAGCACCTTTAATGGGAAGAATGCAAGCGTCGTTGCGACGGTAGACGTTCATGCACCGTTGGTGCAACGCTCTATACAGGTTTATAACGTTGGTAAGGTTCCTACAGTAGGTTTCTAATAGGCTTGTGTCAGCGTTTCGCCTTTCGGCATCAGCAACGGCCTGATGCGGTAGGCAACAACATCGTTGCGATGGTAGAAGTTCATGTACCCAAAGAAAAAGAAGAAGATACACATACTACATACATATGTATGATATGGTTATACATGCAGTGAGGCATTGGGGCGCCGCTTCGTCTTTCGACATCAGCAACGGCAAGAGGCATAACACGACCACGCCGATACCGTGATGGTAGTTGATACATCTAAACGGGTGAACCCTCAACTACCATCACGGTGTCGGCGCGGTTATGGGGTTATAGTTGACCCCTAGACTGCGCCGGCGTTTCGCCTTTCGGCATCAGCAACGGCTCGATGCGGTAGGCAACAACATCGTTGCGATGGTAGACGTTCATGTACCCGAAGAAAAAGAAGAAGATACACATACTATAGACATATGTATGATATGGTTATACATGCAGTAAGGCATTGGGGCGCCGCTTTGTCTTTCGACATCAGCAACGGCAAGAGGCATAACACGACCACGCCGATACCGTGATGGTAGTTGATACATCTAAACGGGTTAACCCTCAACTACCATCACGGTGTCGGCGTGGTTAAGGGGTTATAGTTGACCCCTAGACTGCGCCGGCGTTTCGCCTTTCGGCATCAGCAACGGCTCGATGCGGTAGGCAACACCGTCGTTGCGGTGGTAGACGTTCATATACCTAGAAACAAAGAAGCCCAACCTACCTTATATTATTTATAAGGGTAAGGGTTAGGGCTAGCCCCTTACCCCCTACCCCCCCTGCACTTCTAACTATATGAACTTGTCAACCGTATGTCCAGCTTTTTTGGGGTTAAGCGTTAACCCCTACCTAGAGGGGACATATTTTAGTCCAACGCTCTTTACAGGTGTATGAGGTTAGTGCGGTTCCTACAGCAGGTTAACCTAACTCTGAATCGAAACTCCCTCAGGTACCTGCGCAAAGCGAATGTATCCACAGCACTTAATTCGTTAGTAGCTGCAGGGCCCCTTGAACCGAGTTAGGCCACGGGTGTAAATGGCCGGAAAGGTTTGTGAAGTATATGCATTGTGCTCAGGCTTCCTAGTTAACCCTTGGAGGGTCACGAGGGCTCCAAGTGGATTGCTCCACGTCACACAAGTAAAAGCCGCGCCTAGCGGAACACACGCGTGCGATGGCATGTTTCGGGTTAAGGGGGTTAGGTTAAACCCGACCGGCGTTTCGCCCTTTGGCATCAGCAACGGCTAAATTCGGTACGCGACGACGGGTTAAGGGTTAACCCGATGGTAAACGTTCATGTACCTAGAGGGGACACATATTGGGACAGATATGTGTTCAACGCTCCACACAGGTGTATGCGGTTAATGCAGTTCCTACAGGAGGTTCCTAGTGGGGCTGTGCCAGCGCTCCGCCCCACGCTATCAGTGAGGGCTCAATTCGGTAAGCGAACGCGTCATTACGGTGGTAGACGGTTATGTACCTAGAGGGGACAGATTGTGGTTAACCCGAACAATCTCGGGTTACCCCTGTGGGTTTCGACACGTCAATCGCTTGCTTCTTCCGAATTGTTCCGGATGCATGGGTAAATCGCGGATAAATCGCTGTCAAGAACTTGAGACCGAATTTCGCTCAGGTACCTGAGCAAAGCGAATTTACTTAGAGCGGTTACTTATTAGCTGCAGAGCACCTTTAAACCTGTTTAGCATGTGTGTGCGCACGTGATAGCTGGCAGCTGTTCGGTGTTGTTTCTGGAACAGGCGGCGCCATTGCTGGGCGATACGAGGGCGCATGGTTTCGCGGGGACACTGGTAGCAGGCAAGCGAGTGACGTTCGGGTTGCAGGTGAGTGAACGAGTGTGAGCCATGTTTTTGGGTTGGCCTTCAGCCCACTGTCTGCGTGCGTGCGTGTGCGTGTGTGTGTGTTAACCCGAGGTCAACATTTATTAGAGAAACACGCTGTTTGGCGCCAGTTTTGAATAGAATGATCTACCTCTGGTTACTCGCAACTTTTCCGATTAGGAAGGCAAACTAGGGCCTGCTCGTAGCAGAGGCGTACCGTGCCGTCTTAGGTTAGGGTTAAACCTAACCCAAACCCTAACGCTTTACCCAGCTCTGTAACAAACGGAATCGTTGCCGTGCCCATAGCGAAGGGCGCATCGTGCCGTCTTTGCTAGCGTGAAGTTGGGAACCAGTCGCGTGCGTGTTTGTGAGTGTGCGGGTCTGTATGTATGTGTGCGTATGTGTGTGTGAGT
>Ga0209390_10006678_pt1 | contig 15311 bp, 26 predicted proteins | sample BON01_FD_187212 | JGI IMG/M metagenome (GOLD analysis project Ga0209390, IMG submission 187212) | Freshwater microbial communities from Lake Bonney liftoff mats and glacier meltwater in Antarctica - BON-01 (SPAdes) (version 2) | ecosystem: Environmental > Aquatic > Freshwater > Ice > Glacier... | reverse complement strand
AGGGAGGGATGGGAGGGAGGGAGGGAGGGAGGGAGGGAGGGAGGAAGGGAGGGAGGGATGGAGGAGAGGTGTTAGTTCAGTAAAACGCGCGGGTTACAGACCACTACTCTCCCTCCCTTCCTCCCTCCCTCCCTCCTTCCCTTCCCTACCTGCAACGTCCAAAAGAAGCTGACCAACAACAGAAAGTACCACACGCCAGCCACCCCCCCTTCGTCCCCTTCCTCCGTCCCTCCCTGCTGCTGCGCCTCCTCCTCATCCCTCTTCTTCTGGTAGTAGTTGATCACCCCATACACACCCACACTCCACAAGACCGACCAAAGGAAGGCGAGGACGAGGAGGAGGTACGCTGCATACATGACGGGGAAAAAGTCATTGACGGCGGCAGTAGCAGCGCGGAGGTTGGCGGCAGCAAAGGGGATGAAGCGCTTGACGGCTCGCATGTAGCAGAAGGAGATGGCCTGAGGAAGGGGAGGAAGGGAGGGAGGGCAGGAGGGAGGAAGGGAGGGGTGTGTGAATATATGACGGGAGGGAAATCATAGAGTGGGAGGGAGGGAGGGAGGGAAAGAGGGAGGGAGGCTCTCGCTTACCGACGAGGGAGGCCCAACCACCACCAGGGCCGCTTGCCCGCTCACAAGACCCAGAACAGCAAAATGAATTTACCACTCCGTCCCCCCTCCTTCCCTCCCTCCCTCCCTCGCTTACCAAAGAGAAAAGCCCGAACGCCACCAGGGCCGCTTGGCAAATCTACACAACCATTCCTCCCTCCCTCCCTCCCTCCCTCCCTCCCTTCTTACCGATGACAGGAGCCCGAATACAACCAGCGCCGCTTGCCCGCTAACCAAACCCAAGGCGGCCGAGAAGAGAGAGAGGATGATGGACGTCCAGAGGGTGAATCTGAAGGGAGGGCGGGAGGGAGGGAGGGAGGAAGGGTGAGTACGTTTGATCGCTTACGAGGCTTAGGACGGCCGAGAAGAGAGAGAGGATGATGGACGTCCAGGGGGTGAACCTGGAGGGAGGGCGGGAGGGAGGGAGGAAGGAAGGGTGAGTACGTTTGATCGCTTACGAGGCTTAGGACGGCCGAGAACAGAGAGAGGATGATGGAGGTCCAGGGGATGAACCTGGAGGGAGGGCGGGATAGAGGTGTGAAAAATGAGAATCTTCTGAGTGAGGGAAACACACATAGTGGAAGATGCTCTCTTCCCTCCCTCCCTCCTTACTTAATGATGTCCGCCGCCTTTTTTATCATGAACGTCATCCAGCCTCCAGCCAACACGCCGGCAATGGCTGCTAGAGCCGTGCACAGGACGATGAGCGGGTGCCCTGGAGAGGGAGGGAGGGAGGGAGGGAGGGAGGGAGGGAAAATGTAGATGTTACTGTAGTCTCTACTGCCTTTTCCAAGTTGCAAAACGTCTGTTTCTGACACTCGAGTTTTACCATCTAGTCCTCAAGAATTACTTTGCACCAATTTCACGTCAAACCCTCCCTCTCTCCCTCCCTCCCTCCCTCCCTCCCTCCCTCCCTCTCCCTCCCTCTCCCTCCCTCACCATCATGCGTCTTGAGGGCCGGGTTCTCGGCATCGGGCTTGGGCGCTTCCTTCAGCGCAGCGGCTCCGTAGTCCGCGGCCAGCCAAACAATGATACCTAAATAGGGAAGAAAGGAGGGAGGGAGGGAGAGAAGGAGGGAGGGAGAGAGGGAGGGAGGGAGAGTTAGGGTAAGGTGGGTGTGAATGGATGAACCGAAGCATTTGCCACCCACTCTCCCTCCCGCCCTCCATGCACACACGCGTAAACGTACCAAGATTAAGGATAAAGGCGGCCAGGAAGAGAGGGTCGCGGCAGCCTCTCTTTCCCCCGCCGCCCTGGGCAGACCCTCCCGAAGAAGGAGAGGCGAGGGGAGGAGCAGACCCGCTGGAGGGAGGGAAGGAGGCATAGCTGGCGCCGTCCTCCACGGCTCCGGTGGAGAGGAGACTACGCTTGTCGACCATGGCTTGGTGCTGATGATGCGAGAGCTGTTGGGAGGGAGGGGGAGGGAGGGAGGGAGGGCGCGTTGAAGGGGGGCATAAGGCGAGGTTCTGCGTTTTGGTGACTGAGATGCCAAGGCAGTTCGAGTTCATAGCTTGTCAAACGCAGGCCCAAAAATGGCTTGGCCGGGCACGGGTCTCGCGCGACGACGAGGGCTTGGCGTTAGGGCTGTGCCTGTCTGTATGGTTGTGTGTTTGTAGGCTGGTCATTGTGAAGCAAGGGAGGCATCAGCCACCTGAATCCATGATGACGCTCGACACCGCAACGCGAGCTTGACTATGTCCAACCCACACCACAATCCTACCCACACAGGTTCAGGCACGCAAGCCATGGCCCGCCAGCGCCACCGCCACCACACGCCCAAGTGCCTACCACAGCCGCCGTCCCGAGGCTGAAGCCGCTTCTGAGCGAGTTTTGGGGTAAGTAAAGCAACTCGAGAAAAATAGCAGAAATGCCGCTGCCCTCCCCTGCCTCCGAGGTGCTCGTGTCGCTTGCCAGCAACCACCCACGTCCACCCCCTGCCCCTGTATGGAGACATCCTCTTCCACTCTTGATCCCTTGGGCGGGGCCTGTGAACCTAGACTTGCTCTCCTAGACCCTCCCCCACCTGACCACCCGTCATCCCCCTCTTCATTGCGCTTTAGTACATCACCATCACCATACGCAAAGCTACAATCATTTATGTCATCCAAAACCTGCCTGACGTTGACTTTTGTACACTTTCCGTATTGAAACCCTGAGGAACAAAAGCGGACTCAATGGCATCCACCTGGTCTCCTCCCTCCACAGAATCGAGAGGCTGACAAAGAACTCGGAGCTCACGAAAGAAGTCCAAACGCTGAAGCGACCGAGGAAAAACATCAGGCCGCGATGGACCGTATTGATGCGGAGTATCGCGAGAAGAGGAGGGTGGCCCTTCTGGCTCCTCCTCCTCCTCCACCTCCTCCACCTCCTCCTCCTCCTCTCTTCTATCACCATCATCATCATCTTCCTGGTGCCTTCTCCTATTGTAACTATTACGGTGGGGTGGCGGGGCCACTGGCATTTCAGAGTCGTGGGGCCGCGGCTCCTGCCTAGCAGTGATTGGTCGTCCTCGTCCATGCTTCTCTCTCTATTAAAAAATGAAAAACATGGAAAAGAAAGAAGCGCATATGTAAAGACCAATGTGTCTCATGCTACTCCCTGCCCACAGAAAGAAGGGTTAGAGCGCGAGAGAGAGAGAGTAGCAGCGCTTCTTATTTCTCGGCCCCACAAACAATCAAGGGAGAGAGTTTTGCCCTCTCTATCTATGTGTTGGAACTCATTCGAACAATGCTTGCTTCGGTTTTCGTCTTTATCTTCTATTTCTTCTTTATCATCCTCTACTTCATCTCACCCAGCTTTTTCTTCGTCATCATAAGCTTTATCTTCTTTGTATTTCCAACACTGTCCAGTGCCATTTTCACAGCCAGCTGCTCTTCCCACTTAAGCTCGATTTCTCATCAGAAACCCCACCTTTTCCTCTTCTATATACCATCCGCGCATCCATTCTTTGACCCTTGCCTTCACTCAGTACGGTGTTATAGCTAAGACAAGGGAGGGAGAGAGGAAGAAAGGGAAGCAAGACGCCGATCCGTTCACGACGCAGGCGGGAGGGAGTACCGTCGCAGCAACGCACAGCCTTGCCCGGGGAGGCAGGTGTGCTCGGTCTCCACTTCTACGGCCCCTTCTTCCGCTGCAACCTCGGCCAGGATCTCGTCAGGGACGCGCCACCCGCCCAAGAGGACAGTGGCAAGAGGGGGGATGAAGTCTGCGTGGGAGGTAAAGGAGGGACGGAGGGAGAGAAAGGAGGGAGGTAGGGGTGATTGGAGGGGTTTGCTTAAGGACCCCGCATTTTGGCGCCGGGTAGGATTAAAGAGGGAAGGCTGATTGTAGAAACGGAAGGAGAAGAACGGGTGGAAAAAGGCACATACACCAGAATGAAAAGTGCAAGAAACCTTCCTCCACTCACCCATCCAGCCACACACATATTCACCTCTCCCCCTCCCCCTCCGCCTTCACTTACCGAGATTCCGCGAGATCTTGCCCCAAAGGCCAGGTCCGTCTTAATCATCATACTCGCCCCTACCCCTCCTCCTCTGCCCCCCACCCTCATCCCCCCCCTCCTCATCCTCCCCCTCCGCCTTCACTTACCGAGCTTCCGCGATATTTTTCCCGGGGCCAGGTCCATTCTGGTCGTCATCACCGAGTACCCTCCAATGCTCCCATCCCCATCCAGATCCCTCCCTCCCTCCGAGGGCAAGGCCACCCCCCCTTCCTTTCCCCCCTCCTTCCCTCCCTCCTTCCCTTCCTCGCCATGATGGACATGCGTCTCAGTACAGGACGTGCAGGACTGCCGAAAGAGCAAGGGCGAGGCTACCATGCCTTCCAGCGCCGGGCCCACCTGCCCTCCCTCCTTCCCTCCCTCCTGGTAAGCTGCCTTAGCAAGTGCCAGCTCCCGTGCCCCTGGCAGGAGGAGGGCGGTTCGCTTTGTTTCTGTTGAAGGAAGGAGGGAGGGAGGGAGGGAGGGAGAGAGGGAGGGAGGGAAGGAAGATGGCAAGTGAGATTGGTACAGACAGTAAGGGCAGAAAGAAGGGATATGAATGAGAAGGAAACTTCCACTCCAATAGAAGCGAAGGACAAGAGGAAGGAATCAAGTCTTGTGCACATACCTAGGTCCACCACAGAAAGAAAGGCGAAGTCCAGCTTCTTATCTTTCTTCAGGAGGCGGAGCTCAATAATCAGATTAACGGCCAGGGCTAGGACGGCTTGAGAATCGTTGACTTCCAAAGTAGCGAAGCCCACACGCTGCCCATCAAAGGTAAAGCTCTTCTGATCGGCCCGCACCTTAAGGGAGGAAGGAGGGAAGGGGAGGGTGAAAATGGAGGGAGGGAGAGAGGGAGGGAGGGAAGGAGGAAGGAACGTACCATATCGAAGGGTGAGAGACTAGTGAGGAAGGCAGTCTTGGCCTTGAACATATTTTGAGCCAGTGTGTTGACTCGTTCTTCTTGCGCATAGAAAATGAGGAGGGAGGCCAGCATGCGGTCGGCTTCGGTGGTGGTGGGGGAGGTGAGGTTCACGGTGTCTAGGGGTGGGAGGGAGAGAGGGAGGGAGGGAGCGAGGGAGGGAGCGAGGGCGCTGGGGTAAGGTGTTGTTGTTGGGTATCAGCCAGCCTCGATAATGGGGAGAGGAGGGAGGGAGCGAGGGAGCGAGGGAGGGAGCGAGGGAGGGGAGGGAGGGAGGTCGGTCAATTAATTACCTGAAAGGATCCCGCACAGAAGCAGCCTCGCGACACACACGGGCAGGGGCTTCGCCATTCTAATGTAGGTGTGAGCGACAATTGAGCAAGCAGAGCCCCAAGGACGGATGTCAAGGAAGATGGGTCCGAGGGTAGAGATCGACTCGGAGAGAGCGTGGTGGTCGATGATACCTAGGGAGGGAGGGATGGAGGAAGGAAGGGAGGGAGGGAGGGAGGGAGAGAGACTATTTCAGTAGCTTTCTCCATCCCTACATCCATCCAATCCACCTCTCGCTCCTCCCCACCCTCCTTTCCTACCTCGAATTCTCCCCCGCATGGCTAACGCCCGCTTCTTTACTTGCGACCTTTCTTCTTCCGCCTTCTTCTGCGCCTCCTCTGTCGAGGCAGGGAGGGAGGAAGGGGGGGAGGGAGGGGGAGGGGGGAAGGCCACGGCGCCTATCTCCTTCACCATTTGTTCGGGTGCATTGCAATCAACGACACAAATCCCCATGTCATTATTAAAAGGATCGCTCGCTCCCGGGACTGTCGAGAAAAGAGGTGGCATCCCCTCGTTCGTGCCCTGCCCTCCCTCCCTTCCTTCCTCTTCCTCGACCCAGGCTCTGTACCCTGCATATTCCAGGGCAAAAGTGATCTCGCCGTTCAAACTTTCTTCGGCACGAGCAGCCGTTCCATTAAATAGGTAGGCGGCACCGATGGCGCTGGCCACGCTGTCCATGTCTGGAGGAGGGGGAGGGAGGGAGGGAGGGGGGGAGGGAGGGGGTGAACGAGGATGAATGAAAGTAACTGAAAGATCATACAAGGTATACTGTAGATGGGGAAAAGAACGTACCAGTGTTGGTGTGCCCGATAAAAATGGAGCCTTGGAGCTTGTTGACGCCTGAGGTAATGATTTCCACTTGAGCGGTGGGGTGCTCGTCCTATCAACGGGGAGGGAGGGAGGGAGGGGAGGGAGGGAGAAAGCGGAGAGTGAGTCTCCCGAGGAAGGGACGTGGAAAGAGAAAGGACGGCAAGGACTTACCAAGGAGGAAGCACTGGCACGTTCATTGAGCTTCTCGGCAAGACTGCTGGCCCAGCTCCAGTACTTGTCCTAGAAAGGGGAGAGGAGTCAAGAATGGGGGGAAGCGTGAGTAGGGAAGCACCTGCATCATGGGGCTTGAAATTCGTACCTGCGCGACCGCCAGCTCGCTTTGGTCCTCAATTTCCGTCCATTCTGGCTTGGTGAGGTTGCGGCCTAATGAAGGGTGTGGGTGGGTTAGAGATTTGGTGAGGGAGGGAGAGACAAAGGGGGAGGAGGTTTCTGAGCGTACTTACCTGGAAGGGAGCCACGCCTTTGCAAAGGAGGGACCGAGGCAGCGTCGGCCGAGGGAGAAGGCAATGACGAGGATGACATGGCCGCGGTCGTCCTGTAGGTGCTGGTGCTTGTGGGTGGAGTGTGCTTGTGGTGGATGTGTTGTTGTTGCTGGCCGTGTGGGCGGATCTTCAAGCGGAAATGCGGAACTAAGCGGGGGTTTACCAGTCTCTGAAGGCTGAAAACGCAGGCCCCAAACGCCATCAACAGGCAAACCTGTAAAAGGGGAAGGAAGGAGGGGGGACAAGGAAGGGGTTATGAGGTAGGGGAAGGAGGATGTAGCATTTTCAAGTGACAAGAATCAAGCAAGAAAAATGGAATACTGAGCAGGCAAAATAGGGGGGAGGTTGAAAGGGCGGGATCCGTGCCGCCGCATTTTGACGCTGAAAAAGGAGGGAGAAATAGACACAATAGCAGACAGAATGTGTTGTTTTTAAAAGTAGTCGCAGGCTTTGGATTTGCTTTTTCCCCCTTTTTGTGTGATGGTGATCGTTGTTTACTCTACTCAATGCTTTTTTCCGTCCCTCTCCTCCTCCTCCCTCCCCTCCTCTTCCCGTCGTCGAATGCTTCCGGTCGAAAGTGCGACACCAGTGACAGATAACGGCTTGCTATCATTATCCTCTCGTTACAATCTTCATTTCCTTCATCCTCTTCTCCTCTAGCGAAACCCAGCCAAGGCGGGTGACTCCTCTCCGCTGCTGCTCAACCCTCCCTCCCTCCCTCCCTCAGGTGGGTTTCTTTGTGACGGACGTGATGATGAACGTCGTCTTTGCTGCAGTCGCTGCTGTCCTCGTCTGTTTCCTTGAAGACTCCCAGGCCATCGCTATCGCTCATCCTGACTACCACTCCTATCTATTGGCCGCCTGGTCTATTTGCTTTCCTGACATCAACTGGTAGTTTGTGCTGTTCGTCCCTCCCTCCCTCCATCCTCCCTCCCTTCCTTGCTATCACCCATCCTGATTACCACTTATCCTCCCTTCCTCGCACACTCACCCTTCCCCTTGCCCTCTTTCTGTCAGTTCTTGCCTGACAATGAGAGGAACGGAGAAAGGAAGGGAGGGAGGGAAGGAAGGAAGAGGTAGGTATCCGTATGTACGAGGAAAGAAGGAAGGAAGGAACGGAGGGAGGGAGGACAGGAAGGGTTGTATTTGTTCACGTATGTACATATATATGCTACCAAAAACAGACTTAAGAAAATCCGCAAGTGCGGTCATGAGGGAGGAGAAGGACAGAAAGAAAATTCATGAGGAGGAACGAAGGGACGAAAGAGAAAAATAGAGAAGAAGTGAAAGGATGAGACAAGCAAATGTCTTTTTTATTGTTTTAAGTTTTTTTCTTCTTTTTTTTGCTTTGTGGTTCGGGGGCTCGTTTTTGCTTTTACTTTTGATTTGTTCTTTACTTTTGTTTTAGCCTTACCCGAATTTATCTTTCGCTTTTTCTGCGTTCTTTTTTAATTTCACTCGTTTCTTTCTTGGCGCCTTTGATCGGTGGCCTCTGCTCTTTCTTTTTGTTTTGGCCTCTTCTGGTACAATATATGCAATCTTGCGTCATTTCGTTTCATATCTTGCTGTGTGACGCATATGCTTTCTTATCTTCTGTCGTCTGTTGTTGTTGTTGTTGTTGTTGTTGTTGTTGCTTGTCATATGCATTCTCTCTCATCTTTTCTTCCGTCTCTTCTCTCTCTTCCTCTGTCGAGCTTTTGGTTTTTGTGCTTTGTATACCTATTGTCTTTCGGTTTTTTCTATATCTCGTTGGTTTTTATTATGGCTCTCTTGACACGCCTCCTGCTTCTCCCTGTTTCCATCCGGCTTGAGTGTTAGTATCTTTGGTGCAACGTACCTGGGCAAACACACACACTCAAATATATTTCCCCCATTCACTCACTCCTCACATCCTCATCCCGCGCTCAAGGTCCCTTTCAAGACGGCGGTTGCTTATCATTTTGAGTGCCCAACACATAAAACATCGACACGCACTACGCCCAGAGAAATAGATGCAAGCACACACCACGCAAACACACCCTCCTGTGCACACACGTATCTCTCTCCTTCTTTCTCTTCCTCCTCCACCCTCCCCCACACGTACTTCTCTCTCTCTCTTTCTCCTCCTCCCTCCTCTACTCATTGGTTGTTGATCTAAAACCTAAAGACCCTGCTTTCATGTTCCCTCGGCTTGAGCTTTTGTAGCAACGGCGCTTATTCACGACACACAAGAACACATATATCCCCTCTCACTCGCTCCTCACATCCTGATCCCGCGCTCAAGGTCTCTTGCAAGACGGCGGTTACTTGTTAATTTGTTCACCCAAAAACATATAACGAGAAATACACGCAAGCACGCGCCACGCAAACACACCCTCCTGTGCATACCCGTATCTCTCTCCTTCTCTCTCTTCCTCCTCCACCTCCCCCCTCTACTTGTTGATTGTTATCTCTCTCCAGAACCTTTAACAGTACTGCCTCCCGTGCTCACAGTACGTCCTGTGTCACTGACGCCCTAAGGGGGCAGTGGTTTCCCTCTTTGAGCGAGTGGTGGCGTGCGTGCGTGGATGCATCCTACTATACATACCCCAGGCCCGGCGCCGCTCGAATAAGGTGACGATAGCATATACACACACGCCCCGGACAAGGATACCCTCTCGAAACGATCCCCCCTCCCAGACAAAACCCCCTTCGTCCCATCCCAACATACCTCCCCCACGCTCCGTTGCATTAGAGCCCCACTGCGGCAGGTCCCCCCCAAGAACATACACACACTCCTACAGCATCACACGCATCGTCACGCCATAATATACACAAGTATATATCTGCCAGCTCGCTCAAAGGAAAATCACGTTGCTCCCCCGGGCGACTAGCGCACAAGATCGTACTTCTGTGAGAACAGTCAAGGCCCCTCCCACTTACCAGCTAAGACCCTCCCGGGCCTGGTTCCCTTCCTGCACCGGCTGCCCCTCCCACCCACAACAAAAAGCATGCATATTGCCCTCGTCTCCGCTCGCGGTTCAAAAAGCCGTCGTTACCCTCTCCCTTCTCACACCCGCTTGGCCCCCCCCTGTCCCCCTCTCGTGCCGCTCGCAATCTTTCTCACTGGGCCTCTCTCACTACTTTCCTTGAATCAAATCTTCTCTTCCTTCCCGTGACAGGTTTCAAATGACTTCGGAAAATACTACGCAAACGCGCTTCCAAACCACAAACACACCATCTATCGCGCATGATAGAACAATACGAAAACAAACTCTTTACGCATTAACCCCTACCCTCTCCACATAAGCGTGAACTAAGGCACCTTTCCCTCCTTAGCACCATGAAAACATTCCCGCACTTGTCGTACATCACCAGCATTTTATCCTTACAAACCAACCCTTCCCTCCCGACATCCCCATCTTCCACATGAACCAACACAGCTTTCCATTGTCTGCTCCTAAGGGCATGTTGAGAACGTGATGAGCAGTGCGCTTCCGAGCAACGACACTACCATCTATCCCTCAGGAGCCAACATCAGAACCGACACCCAAGACGCACATATAAACCACAGTCGCGTACACACACACAACGTGCTCTTCCATCCGTTTTGGTCTTCGGGGTATTTTCTAGAACTTGATGAGCAGCACACTTCCGAGCAACGCACCACTACCTTCCCCTTAGACCCAGCACAAACGGACATACACACCAGTCGCCCACACAAAAACATTTAATCGTAAAATAGAACTCCTTTTACAATACTCGCTCCCTCCGTCAAACCTTCCAGCACGTGTTCACCACCAACAACTCAACTCGCTTCCAACCACCATCTCTCTCTTCCATGTCTTTTATCTGTTCTGATCCTGAGGACGTTTTGAGAACTTGAACTTGATGAGCAGCGCGTCTCCGAGCAACGACACTGCCATCTATCCCTCAAAACCAAACACAAGACAAGCACAAACCACACCCACATAAACGCACAATGTGTTCTTCCATCCATTCTGGTCTTCAGGGCATTGTAAGAACTTGATCAGCAGCGCGCTTCCGAGCAACGACACTACCATATCCCCTTCAGAGCCAGCACAGAACACACATTCCCCACACTCACTCACACACATATATCGTGAATATAAAGCACCTTTCCTCTCTCACTCCCTCCGAGAAACACTCCAGCATCTGTCTCATCATCAACAACTCAACTCCCTTTCCAAGCTCCCCGCCATCACTTTCTTCTGTGCCATTCATCTGTTCCCGTCTCGAGGTTATTTGCAGAACTTGATGAGCAGCGCGTCTCCAAGCAACGACACTGCCATCTATCCCTCAAGATCAAACACAAGACAAGCACAACCCACACCCACATAAACGCACAACGTGTTCTTCCATCCATTCTGGTCTTCAGGGCATTGTGAGAACTTGATGAGAAGCACGCTTCCGAGCAACGACACTACCATCTCCCTTTCGAACCACACGCAAGACAAACTCACAACACTCACTCAAAGACATATTAAACCGTGAATATAAAGCACCCTTACTCTCTCACTCCCTCCGAGAAACACTCCAGCATCTGTCTCATCTATGCCTGCACACACAACTCCACTCCTCCCTCACTCCCTCTCTTCACACAGAAGAAGAGACGACAACTTTCTCAAGGCAGTCTTAGCCCATCCATGCTTACTTACACAACTCCACTCCTCCCTCCCTCCCTCCCTCCCTTCCTTCCTTCTTCCAACACACATAAATGAAGAAACGACTACTTCTCCAAGGCAATCGAAACCCATCTACGCTCACTCACACAGCTCCATCCTTCCTCCAATCCTACCTCCGTCCCTAATTCCTTCCTTCCCTTCCTCCACCACACATGGACAAAGAAACGACTACTTCCTCAAGGCAGCCGCATCCCATCTACCCTTCCACCAATCACTTCCCTTCACGCCTCTCCCAAAGAAGGTGCAATTCCTACTCTTGCTGCTGTTGCTGCTGCTGCTGCTGCTGGTGGTGGTACTGCCTGCTGCTGCTGCTGGCACTCTGCTCCTTTGATTGCCGCAAATCTCCTCATCGCCTCAACACACATGCACATAGACACCTTGCTCCGATAATACGCCCTTCTCTTCCTCACTTTCTTTCCGCTCTCTCGATATGCACTCTTCTTCTTCTATCTAATTCTTCCTTCTTCCTCTTCTTCCATCTCCGTCGTTGTCTTTGAATATGCAAAACACGCATCATGCAACACGCAAATATGTATTCTCTCTTCCCCATCTCTTCCTCTCTCTCTCATCAGTTGTCTTTGACTCTCTCACTCGCTTCAATTATTTCCTCTCTCTCCCCTCCCTGCCTCCCCAGCTCTCATTCCCCTCCCTCCTCCCTCCCTCCCTCCCTCCCCTCCCTGCCTCCCCAGCGCTCATGTCACTATCCCTCCCTCCCTCCCTCCCTCCCTCCTCCCTCGATATTTCATGGCAGCGGTATCCCACACCTCGGCCCCATACTTCAGCCAGAGCTTCAGGGAGTCCTTCGTCGCCCCCAGCCGCCCTTCCGGGTGACGAGCCGCAGGCAAGCTCCGCCTAAACCCCTCCTCCAACTCCCCATACACGCCCACACGATACAAGCACGTATACTCAGGATCCCCGTGGTTGGACAAGATCTCAAGGCGGACCCCCTCCAGCTCGACCTCTTCCTCCCTCCCTCCCTCCGGCTTGACCAACGAAAAGAACTGCGTGCGGTTATAGGGCTCATCAAGGAGAAAGGTAAAGTTGCCCAACCAGATCATTCCATCTCCCTCCCCCTTCCTTCCCTCGAACAACTCGTGCTTCGCCAGGCGAATGCTGGGCAGCCCCCACAAGGTCACCTCCCGCGGGGCCACGTTCCCGACCGTCGGCCAGTTGTAAGCATCGGGATTCGCTGTCACAAGATAATCCCTCCAACGCAAGTAATACCAAGGACAATAGAAATGCGTGAGACTAAAGGTGCGCAACAGGCTCAATTTCACTGGTCGCCAGAACTTGAGGGTGAACGCGGCAGGGGGGGTGGCGGAGTTCAGGGGCATGCAGTAGCAGTCGCCAACGGCTTTCCCGCGGAAAGGATCTTTGGTGGTGGAGATGGCGACCTCGGGCAGAACTTTAAGACTCAAGGTGTCATCGGGATACTGCCCTGGGTCGAGTAGCTGCTTGAAGGGAGGGGTGGAGTGCAGGGAGCCCCGGACGACGGTGGCCCCAAAAGTGAGTCGAGCGTAGTCGAAACCTTGCAAGCTCACCAGGACGCCGTCAAACCCAATATTATCCGCGACGCTCTCCAACTCAAAAAGCCTCGCCTCACTCAGCCCCATAGGTGCCAGCAGTTGTCTAAGTTCCCGTCGCCGGAGCGCCTGCAGGCCTTCCCTAACCGCGAGCACCTCCCTGAGTCCTTCCGCCGGCATTGCTAGGGAGGGCTGTAAATAGTCGAAACCCCCATTTTTCTTATACACCGCTTGAGCCTCCAAAGCTATCTGAACTTGCGCGACTCCTTCCTCTAGTTCCTGAACTTGCTCCACGAGTAAAGCCTTTACCTTCTCCCGTTTCACAAGCTCACCCTGAACCTGCTCCTCGATCGCCTTTCGCACTTCAGGATTCTGCAGCACACTCTGCAGTTGCAGGCTAATCTCTTCCACCAACCCCTCCTTCGTCATCTCTACCTCTCCCTCTCCCTCCCTCCCTCCCTCCCCCCCTCGCTCAGACACAGGCAAAGGCAGTACAGTAACGACATTACCTCCCTCCCTCTGCGCGCGCCATTGTTCCTCCAGCGCCGACAGGGCCGCCACGGTCTCTTCGTTCGATTTCTTGCCCTCCTTGACCAGCTCATCGAGCGCCTCGGCCTCCTCAGCCAATTCAATCTCCTTCTCCTCCAGCGCTCGGGCCTTGGCACGTGTCACAGCTGTGGCTCGCTGGGCAGGAGTCAGAATGGGGTCCCCGTCATCGTCAAACTGCTGGTCGGGCTCGAAGAGATCCTCACGCTCCTCACGCTCGTCGCCGGGCTTGGCCGTCTTGATCTCCTTGATCTCCTGGAGCACGCCTTGCAACTGCTGATAGGACTCCATCAAGGCATCCACCTCTCGTTGCAGCTCGTCCTTGATGGCCGCCGTGTCCTCCGGAGCGGAAGCGAGGATGATCTTGGCCTGTCGCAGGAGGTTGGCGCGTTCAGACGTAAGAGGAGAAGCCGCGCCCTTGCTCTTCTTCCCCTTCTTGCCACCCTTCTTGCCCGCCTTGGCCTTGGTGGTCGTGATGGCGTTGCCGGTGGTGGTGGCGGAGGGAGGAGGAGGGGGAGGGGTGGTGAGGGAGGAGAGAGAGGCGTGCTCTCGATCCCCTTCCTCGCCGTGCTGCTGCTGTCCCTGCTGGTCAGCGATGGCGTCGGTAGGAGACTCACCTCCTCCACCTCCCGTAGTGCGCGAGCGAAGGTGGTGGTGCTGTTGCTCGTGCTCAGGGTGCTCCTCAGACTGACCCAACGCCAACTGCTGCTGCTGTTGCTGCTGCTGCTGCTGCTGCTGCTGCACCCGCTGCTCCAAGGTGGCCTTGATGGCATCAAGCTCTTGATTGTTCTGTTTGGTCTTCTCTACTTCCGCCAGCGTGGCCTGCATGCTCTCCATCACCTCCTTCAACTCCTTTCCTCCCGCGCTCTCCCACATCTCGGCCCCCTTCCTCCCTCCCTCCCTCACCCACACCTCCCGCTGCTCCTCGATGAAAACACGCACTTTCGCCTTAGTCTCTTCCACGAGGCTCTTGGTCGCGATTTTCCACGCCTGAGTCAGCTTTTGCAGCTCCTCCTCCTTCACTTCCACCTCTCGCAAGACCTTCCCCAAGCCCTCCTGCGCTTCCTCCATCTCCTTGATCTTGATCGAAATCTGCTCTTTACTAACAAGAAGCTGCTCACGCTCAGGGCTCGTAATGTCAACATACACGATGCCGCTGCTGCTGCTGGTGATGGTGGCGTTGCTGCTGCTGCTGGCGTTCATCTTGAGAGTGGTGTTGGTGATGGTGCTAGCCGTGGTGGGGGTCACAGAGGCGGGCATTCCGACCAGCCCTCCCTCCGTCCCTCCCTCCTCGGCGGTAGTGTCGCTGCTGCTGGTGCCCTTGATGGTGGTTCCAGAGGTGAGAGGCTTTCCCTCCAGCCCTCCCTCGGTCCCTCCCTCCTCGATGCCGGCCGCGGTGGTGGTGTCAAAGGTAGGCTTGCTCTCCAGCCCTCCCTCCATCCCTCCCTCCTCTTGGCCGCTGCTGCTGCCCGTGGCGGGGGTCCCAGAGATCAGAGGCTTGCCCTCCAGCCCTCCCTCGGCCCCTCCCTCCCCCAAGCTGCGCGTAGGCTCGCCCTCCAACCCTCCCTCCCTCCCTTCCTCCTCGTCCTTCACGACCAGAGTCCAGTTCCCAAGGCTGCTGCTAGCGTGCTGCTCGACCTCCTGCAAGGCGTGAAGGGTGGCATTGGCAGCAGCTGCTCGAGCCTCCTCTGCCTTTCGGGCCGCGTCTTGCGTCGCCTGAGGGAGGGAGGGAGGGAGGGAGGGAGGGAGGGAGGGAGGGTGTGAGTGTGTGTCTCTGATGGGTGTGTTCCTTGGAAGCTGTTGCTACTTGTGAATGTGCGGTTTTTGCTTTGCTTCGCAGGGAGGGAGGGAGGGAAGGAGGGAAGGAGGGATGAGCTTGAATATGGGTCTAACCCTTGAGCACAGGGTTGAAGGAGAAGGGAGGGAGGGA